>Ga0256405_10000848_pt1 | contig 92783 bp, 76 predicted proteins | sample RumenRJG_02DNA_FD_189096 | JGI IMG/M metagenome (GOLD analysis project Ga0256405, IMG submission 189096) | Bovine rumen microbial communities from Lethbridge, Alberta, Canada - RJG_02 | ecosystem: Host-associated > Mammals > Digestive system > Stomach > Rumen | place: Canada: Alberta...
AGCCGGTGGAATGACCCATCTCATGGGCGATGGTCGAATACCATTCCATTCCATCCTTAAAGACTTCCTCCGGCGTGTCACTGATCTTGAACTGACTCTTCATCGGAACGGTGATATCGTCAGTAGATGGACGGTAGAAGGCTGAATGCGACTGTTTGTCATAATGAATGGGACAAACCCATGCCTGCTGCTCCAAAAGCCTGTCAAATGCCTCGTTGACATACATCCCTTCCGCATCCTTTGCCTCGGGAACCTTGAAACGCTCCAGAAGCTTGGCATACATCTCAGGGTGAACTTCCTTCAAGTTGGTCTGATCGACATTAAACTCATAATAACCCTTCAGGAATGGTATAGTAACAATACCGGCACGCTCCTCTTCGGTCATATTTTCATAAACCTCCGGCTTAACATATTTTCCCGTTGCGTCAAAGTGACGGAATCCCCAATAGACTACTGGTATGGATTCCTCTCCTTTCTTGACATGGACGCCAAGGGCTGTAGCCTGCTTGAAGGTCATGTAAAGGGGCATCGTATATCCATTCATGGCAGTATGCAGCTGTAAGACAAAACGGTTTGTGCCATTAAGCACACCGGAATGGATATTCTGTGGCAATCCTGCTGCAGAGGAATCGGAAACCCAGCCTTTCTTCCAGTCACTCTTCTCCATCTCTTCCATACGGGAGATGAGAAGCTCCGCGAACTTGGCTACTGCGGTATCCCTTAGCGGAGAGGATGACTTTTCTTCCTCGCTTTCCTCTGATACTTGATTCTCTTTGGGCTTCTCTGTCTGGTACCGCTTGCCTGAATATTTCTTGCTGGCTTGCGGACCTTCATCTGACAGGGTAAGCTTGTTTTCATCGATATACTTGTCCGGGTTTACTCCACGAAGCATATCGTAAAGTGCTCGGTCGGCAACATCCTCCACCGTGTCAAAATGACACTTGAAGAACTTTGAGACTTCTTTCCAGAACTCCTCCAGAGCCTTGCGAAGCTCCTCAAAGGCCGTCTTTGGCTTCACACCATCCTTATAGTATTCGGCAAGCTTCTGCTGTCCGTGCCGTCCGCTATAGGTGGCCAGCACCTCATCGGCTATCTCATCATCCTTGGTAAGGTGGGGATAACCGGCCTTGACTTCCTCCCAGATAGCCGTCTCTTTCTTCAGTAGCTCCACAATATGCTGCCACTCTGCAGGGTTGTTCTGGCGTAACGCCTCTGCCCAGACATGAGTATATTCATGAATAGGTACACTGGCATCGGCAGTATTAGGATTCAGGAATATGACTCCCTGATAGACAAATCCACGCAGGTTGTCTCCCTCTTTCTTCAGGTGGTCATACTTTTCCGGAAGGTTCTTCAAGACCTTCTCTGCCTCCTTCCAGTCGGTGGTCACCTTCAGACCACTCTTGCGAAGTTTGTCAGTAAGGCTGTCAACAAGCTCATTGCCTGTTGCCTTGCCGTTAGACACATTCCTTGCCTTATCCCTTTCGGAATTTCCCTTGCCACCTGATGACTGGCTACCAGAAAGACTGATGCCTGTCAGCTGCCTTAGACCAGCTCCTGCAAGCTTCGCTGCAGGATAGCCGAAAGCGACGGCTGCCATGCTGACGGCAAGAGCGTAGGCTGCTCCCGTCAAGAATGGGGTAAAGAGTGGTGTGATAAGGGTTCCTGCAAGCAGAACGGCAGCAGTGACCTGTGCGGTCCTGTTATTAGCTATCCCCTGCGCAAGACGTAACGACTTTCGTGCGCCGGTCATCGTGTTACTGATTATACTCATATCTTCATCTGATAATGTTCAACAAAGGGAAGATGCAGGATCAATTAAGACCCTGCACATCCCAAACCAATTGTTATTGCCTGTTTTCCATCTCCCAAGGCTCTACCTTTGAGACACGGCATGTAAGAGAGATGTCATCCTTGAACAGCCCAAGCTGAAGCTCACCTGTTACATGGATGTACTTCTGAGGTGCCAGGAAATCCTCACCCTCCTTCGGATCGAAATACAGGAAGTTCACCCAGGTGAAATCGGCATTGTCACCATCCTTGTCACGGGAGAAAGCTGAGAAAGACTTGAAGGTCTTCTCGTTCTTGTCTTTCTTGGTGACAATCTCGTTCTTGCCGGTCTTACCCTTGAACTCCATCGTTCCGGTGATATTGTCCTCGGCTGTTGCCTTGGTAAGCTCGGCATCACCGTCTGAACGGAGGTTGTAAAACGTACGATCGTTCTTCTTACGGATGGTAAGGGTTCCCTTGATAGCTACACGACGGCCAGAGGTAAACATTGCGGCCTTACCCTTGCCGCCATCATGAGAGACACTGATCTCCAGTTCCTTGATTGCTCCATCGCGTCCCTTAACGGGAATCTTAATGTTGAAAGTAAAAAACTGCTGACCTTTACTCTCCTTCATCACTGCGCTCTTTGAGATAAGTGCGCACACATTGACATTACATTTAATCATAACAAAAACAAATTAGTAAATAAATAAAATATTAACTGACGGCATAGCCGCTTCTTTCCTGTTGCGTAATCTGCTGTCCTCCCTGCTGCTCGGACCACTCTATGTCAAACTTGGTAGATGCCATCTCTGCCATCTCCTTGACATCCAGCTTTGCCCTGACATCCCATTCGTTCTCCCTGCTGACAGCATTCTGCTGATCATCGACGACGTTCTGCTGCTGTTGCTGCTCCTCATCGTCACGCTTGTTAAAAGCCAAAGCAAGAAAACTCATCATCAGCATCTGGACGATACTTGATGTGAGGTCACTTCCTCCCTGGAACATCTGACTGAGGCCGGAACCGTCATTGCCAAGAATGGCTGAGAAGAGATTGGACTTCGCGGTACGGGCTACAGTATCTTCAGTAGCGATATTACGCTCTTCTTCCGTATTCTCATCATGCTTTACCTGAGCAAGGGAATACTCATCAGAACGCTGACGCTCTGCATCTGCCTTCTGAGCCAACAGCACATCCCTGTCTGCTTCCTTCTTATAAAGGGCAAGGGCATCAAGGTTATTCTTCTTTGCATCCTTGATAACCGCCTTGCTATCTGAGAGAATAGCCACATCGGCGAGATAGGAGAGGGGATTGATATACTCCCCATTCTTCTTAACGCCATAATGGAGATGTGCGCCGGTACCACGTCCTGTTGCTCCCGAAAGACCTATAAGCTCTCCAGGACCAATCTTCTGTCCCTCCTTGACATCGACACGGCTCATATGAAGATACTGGACGGTGTAGACATCGTTACCGCGACGGTACTCCACCTCTACACATTTTCCGTTGATAACTGGATTTCCCTTGGCATCCAGATCTGCCTTCCCGTCATGGTTCCTGTCAACGCCCCAGTTGACGCGCTTGACAACACCCTCCGGCTCTGAAGAATAGAGCTTCGTTCCTGCTGCCATGGAGATATCTATACCCTTATGGTTATCCCTTAACCCTGTAGTGGGATGGATACGGGGACCGAAAGCGCTGGTCATCGTCAGATCCCTGCCGTCTACCGGCATACGGAACAGCTCCCGACCTGAGACAGCCGGTTGGGTGGAACGTCTCTCGCCCTGCCTTGAAAGGGAAGAGACTCGTTCACCAGGTGCTGTGAGATCACGCATATATCCACATTTAACTCCTTGCTCCTTGGCTTTCTCCATGGCTTTCTTATCGTAAGCCTGGAGATTATAAGCTTTCAGGTCATTGATAAGCGTCTTATCATAATCCTTGGCAGAGGCGTAGCCTGAACCTTTGATTCCTTTCAGCCAACCTGAATAGTCATCGGCTGCAAGATGATGACAGCGGTTATAGGTCTTACCCATCAGAATCAGGGAATGGTCACGGACTGACGCCTCCTTGCTGTCATACATCTTAAAAGGCGCATTTTTCTCATCCGCATCATTGGCACGGTAAACCTGCGCCCCTTGCCTGTGATCCTTGACACCAAAGTAATTATTGGCGTTACGAGCCAAAGCAGACTCTCCACGACCTGACTCCCAGTACATCTGAATCAGAGTGACACTGGCAGGAATACCGTAGCGGATCTGCTCTTCCATGGCCAGCTCCGCATTTTCCTCAAAAAAAGCCTGTTTCTTTGCATCCATAATCTATAACACTTGAAATTTTAAAATTACCAAGCCATGCCGACGGGTAAGATACCCGTCAGCCCGGCTTCTTATTTGAGTCGAATACCAGTTCGAACTTCCTCTTCATTGAGATGGTCTTTGCCCCCTTCTTTCGAAGGCTCCGACACAGAACCAGAGCCGCGCCCTTCTTCAGAGGTGCGAAACTGGGCTGAGTCACGGCCCTCACCCAATCCGAGCTTTTCTTGGAACATGCTTGCTGCCAGACGGAGCTTATACATCTCCTTGTCATCGACGAGCCAGAAATGCTGTGCCTGAATCTGATCAATAGGCAGCGGCTTCTGGTGGACATTATCGATGTCTGCAAAGAGCATCCATCCCTGCGTCTGCCTATCCTTACGGATATTGACATTCGACAGGCGGTTCATATCCACATCCACCTCCTTCGGCATCAATATGTCTGCCTTGAACTCAGGATGTTTCTGGACGATATTGTAATACTTGCGTCCAAGGGACTGACGGACACCGTCAAGACGATCACGGTCATGCTCCGCTACGCTGAAGAAACGGGTGATATCACGCGGATCTGGGAACACTACGATGGAATCCTGGTTCTCCGGCTTGATATACAGGGCATAGCTCTTCTCTCCGGCTTTGATCATGTCGGCAAAGAGTATCCTGACCTTGCTGGACTCCGCAAGCTTCTCTGCGAGGTCAACATTTTCCTTGACTATAAGGGTCGTACCGGCAAGGGTACATACATCCACCTTGCGGTCGCGGTAGTAGTCGTTTGCCTCCTTCAAAGCCAAAGAACCTCCTGCATTATAGAAGCGGACCTGACCGTAACCTTCCTTATGCAGGGCAAGGATAATACTGTTCTTACGCATACCGTCTGCCTCATTGCTGACCTCCTTGGATGCTCCGCGAGGCAGGATGACATCTGCCACATGGCTGCTGTCATGACGGATGACCACGACGCTCCTGTCCTGCTCACTTGGACGAGTATTCAGATCCTGAGTGATACTGTAGGTGTTTCCTGCATCCATCACAAAACGGTCACGACCTCGGATGGCTGTATAGTTGACATCCTCACCCTTGCGGATCTTATCTACAACACCAACTGTATTGTCAATGTCATTTTCAAGCTGTGCAACAATAGACGGAGTTTCCTTCAGCTCACGCTTCCAGTACTCCAAAAGCGGCTTATTGGCCTCGGAAACAGTGGCAGGAAGACCCTGGCGAACCATCAACACAGCTGCTGAAAGCTCCTGAACAAGACGATCATACCTTGCAGCATCAGCAGGAAGCAGATTCTGGCTGGCCTCACGGTCGAGACGCTGTGCGGAACCGACATAAGCTGCAATCTGGCGGTATGCCTCGTTAAGACGGGCAACAGCCGTCTCATATTCCATACCGACAACTCCCTGACGGTCGTTGTTGATGATGAGATTGTCGGTCTCCCTGTTATAATCGGTCTCAAGGGTCGGATTGACCATCACATGATTGCCATCGGCTGACTCCAACGCCTTACCGATTTGATCCATCTCCGCATAAATAGCATCAATCCTTTCGTAGAGGTTACTGCTTACCTGACAGTCCTCTTTCTCACAGAGGGCTACATTCGCCACATCTGAGAGCTTGCCGATAACCTCCGGCAGCTCCTCTGCTGTGATAAGTATCTCATTGACAGCATCACCTTCCTCATCAAAGCGGGTCTTGCTGAGAACCACATCTTTCTGGAGAATATCTCCTCCACGGATGGCATCAGAACCGTACAGGGCATAACCCTCATCTTTCTTCATCAGGACAAGATAATCGGGATAAGCTCCCTTGACAGCGGACAAGAGTGTCTGCATACCTTCCTCAACAGCTCCCTTCTTTCCAAGGGGCTTGAAGATGATTGCATCTGACTGTCCTGAAACAGCCTTCTCATAATCTTCCTTCTTAACGGCGGCATAGTTGGTCTGACCGAGATTGAAGACATTGAGGACACGCTTGTTACGCATGGCCTCATAAAGGCCCTGCTCTTCCTTATCAAGTGACTTGTACTTTGCCTCGTCGATGATATCATGCTCATTGGTCTTGTTGACAAACTTATTCCAATTATACCAGTCAAACGGTAAGGCCTGCTGATTATGAGATACAGAGAATCCCATCGCCGTGGCTGACTTGTACTCGACATACTGACTCGTTGCATAGTCCTTTGCCTGGGCATGTAATGACATCAGTAGCATATTGAAGCCACTGACAGGCTTGTCGGAACCAAGAAGAGATGGTGCAACCATCATACGACGGTTGGCAAGGATTCCATCCTTCAAGGCTTCACCAAGTGCATAGGCAAGGAGGTTACGCTGACGCTCCACAGCCGGAACAGGCTTATCTTTCTCCTTGGGCTTTTCCTCATGGATAGCCACACTCTGACGCTTCTCGCCAATATACTTGGCAAGGAGGTTGTTAAGTGCTGTGTTACGCTCACCATTCTTGACACAAGCGAAGAAATAGCTCAGATCCTTCATGTGCTCCTTATTATCCGGCTCCATAGGAGTGAAATGCTTCTTTCCGTTGACAAGGGCATAGACGGCATACTTACCGGCATCCTTACCTGAGTCTAACTTGAAGACATTCCCCTTATCAATAAGAATACCTTCTGGAATACGATAGTCCTTATAGGCTTCATGTCGCTTGGAGAGGTCTTTCTTGGTTGCCTCCTTTTCTGCGGACTTCTTTTCCTGTGTCTCTTCCTTCGGGGCATTAACAACCTCTGCAGGTTTATCTTCAACAGTCTCTTGCTCTATATCGTCAAGGCGCTCCTGTTCACGGATCTCCTTGACTGATGCATAGAGGTCATCATATCCTGAGAGTTCAAGACCGCCTACCTCGTCAAGAGAGATATGATTTCCCTCGTCATCAAGGCGATAGCCGATAATCTGGAGATTACCCTCCTTATCGAACTTGACCATATCAACAAAGTCCTTCAAGGTAACTGGCTCGTCTCGGGAAACGGGCAGTCCGTTGACGAAACTGATCTCATCACCCTTGCCTACCTCTGCAGCTATCTGGGCCTCACGGACAGCCATCGTAAGCTCGTAGGCTACGGCATGGTTCCTGACAAGCAGATCAATATCTATGCTTGTGTTCTGATAGGTGCTGATAGCAAGGAAACGATCCTTACCGTCAAGTACCTCATGATAGAAACCTGTCACAGTATATGACTGGTTGTCAAAATCTACTGAGGTAGGCTTGACATCTATCTTATCACCCATCTTCGGCAGAGCATTGAAAAGAACATCGTCAAGATAACCCTTTGCCTCACGAAGCTCGGAAGACTCAATCTTCTGCTGCTCTTCGGGCAGACGCACCTCATGAGAGGCTGCCAACTCAGCAAGACCAGGATATCTCTGGATAATCTCTTTCTCGATACTATCCAGCTTGTCAAAAATGCTACGAGAGTCCGTCCAAGAGGTAACAAATTTCTGGTCATCCCCCATCAAGGCAGCAAGCATAACCACATTCTCTGACTTGACAGACAGGTCATAGCCAGTGATATGTTTCTTAATTACATACTCAGGATCTTCCTTCCGTGCGAGACCGTTTGCCTTTTCAACAAGGTCGTTCAGTTCCGAAATACGATTGTCAATCATCTGACGCAGTTCATTCTTCCTGCAGTCATACAACTGCTCGCCGACAAGGACTGCTTCACCTGCCATCCGTTCTGCCTCTTGTTCCAGCGTCATACCAACAGGCAACAGCCGCTCCAGGATACCAGCCTCCTTTTCCTCGGCTGAATGCAACAGATCAGTACTAACCTCACGGACAGCCGTAAGGGCTGATGTTCTATCCTGTATCTCATAGGCAGAAACCAAAGCGGCTATATCCATGCCTTCGACATTAAGATACATGTCGTTATGCTCTGTAAGAGAAGAAATAATACCTTCCTTAACAACAGCAGACTGCTCTGCTGTATAAGGAATATTCTCCGAAGGTAACTGACGCTCAATAGAGGCTGCAACGGACTCCTTGCTGCTATCAACGATAATCTGCTCTTCGCGGCTGATATCCTCCGTTGAGGATGCAAGGCTGTGACGGCGCTCCATGACTGACATGTCACGCCGCTCCGAGACATTACGTGCCTCTACCTCTCCGGCCAAACGGCGGTACTCTTCGAAATTGTTTTCATTGAGCATACCACTGACAATATCCATCTCTGCCTTGTCACGCTGCAAACGGGCAACGACATAGGCATTGATCTCTGCCCCATGTTCCTGCTCAAACTTGACCTTGGCATCGTAATAGTCCATGACCATCTCGTGATCCTCCTCGTTCATAAACCGGTATTCCAGTTCCTTATACTCATTATAGACATCCTCGTACTGAGCCATCAGGGCCTCGGCCTTGGCAAGACGCATGTCAGCAACAGTACGCAGACTGCCACCGACGGCAAAGCCTTCAATATGCTGGATGGCATGCTGTACCTCGTGGTCAATGACCTTGTTGATATCAGGCCATATGTCACTGATACTGCGTGAAGAGACAATCTGACCATTGAGGACGGCACGGGTGTTAAGCAGCTCCTGGAGGCGTCTCTGCTGTGCATCGACATCCTCACCGGTTGCTATCTTCTTCTCACTATCGGCTATCTCACGCTCGTTAACTGCCTGAATACGCATGATCTGTTCCTTGGTAACCTCACGCTTAGTATAGAACTCATTCAGCGTGATGGTCTTCGTATCATTGTTGTAATGGGCATTGTCTGAAATAGCACCAAGTATCACCTTGATATCCTTAAGCTCTGGATAAGCCCTGAAGATTTCAGGTGCATCAACGACTACTCCAAGGGTCGTTCCATCCTTGATTTCCATATTCTTGACCTTGGTATTGCCTACCTCATAACGCCATTTTCCATCTGTTCCCTGTTCCCAGCCGCTGACAAGCTTGATCTTAGCAGGATCCATGCCCTTCTCGGCTGAATCCTTGGCAAACTGCAACAGGTCAAGTAGGAAGGAACGTGAGGTCATGGTGATATTCTTCGCTCCCTGTTCACCGATGAAATGGGGACGAATGATGCCGTTAGAAAGATTGGCTGCAGGCGCACCCTTCATCTTCAACGGGTTCACACGGTTCATCAGGTCGGAGAGAATCTGATCGGCTACCTGCTCCTTACTGGTATAATGCGGAACCTGCATGAGTGTCATGACACGCTCCCAGAAACGGGCAAGTGCCTCGGAGATACGGGCAAAGATTCCCTTCTGCTCATCACTGAGCTGTTCATAACCCTGACCCTCCTTCAGGCCGAAGGATGCCATCAGACGCTCATGGCCACGGGCACCGCTGTAGTGTGCCAGTGCCTCCTCGGCAATGTCATCACCCTTCTGCAAGTGTGGGTACTTCTGACGAACCTCCTGCCATTGTGGGGTGTCACGCATCATCTTAACGATGGCCTTCCACTCTTCGGGGTCTTTCTGGCGAAGGACCTCAGCCCACAAATGAGTGTATTCGTGAATAGGCGTCTCGGCGGTTGCCTTATCGGTATCAATGAAAATAGTGCCGTCAGGACGGACAATGCCATAGGCTCCACCACCTGACATGAGCAGATAGCGGTTCTCCTTGCTAAGAGTCATCTGACTGTAGGCAAGTCCCTTATCGGCATAGATCTCTATACCTGCATCCTTCATGCGTTCCATCACCATGCCCATGACTGACTTCTCATGGACATTCTGATTGCGGACGGAATCATAAAGGCTTTCAGCTCCTTCCTTAGAAAGATCATTGACACCAAGGAGTCCGGGAGCCTGACCAAGACCGTAGTCTCCACGGAAAGCCTGAACACGGCCATCCCTGACTTCTATCTCCTGGATAGAGGGACGCGCTGATGTCAGACTGCCGAACCAACCGGCCATAGCATATCCTACATCTTCCTTACGAAGCGTAATATCCACCTTGTAGATACCATCCTTCAACGGTGGACGCATATTGTACTTTGAACGATAACCCTCTATCTTCTCAACAGTGAGATTCTCGGGCTGACGATGCTCCGGCAAAGACTCGTAAAGAGCCTTCATATAGGTCAGGTGATCTTCAAAATTACCTGCCAAGAGATTTCCATCAGAATAGCCGTAGGCAGGGCCGTTGTTCAGATAGTATTCCACATCTGAACGCATGCGGCCAAGCAGCATAGCCCGATGATCTACATCAAAGGTCAGAAGATATCTTACCATCTCCTCCTGACGGGTAAGCGGCTTCTGCTCCGCAGCTGTCATACGCTTCTCCCAGCTCTCTATAGACTCCAGAGTATAACCCGAAGGCTTACCGTCTTCTGGCAGACTCTTCCAGATCTCTTTGAGATAAAGGAAATTATCCTCCGTGTTCTTCGCCCACTGGAGGTTATCATCACCGATGCCCGTAGCAATACGTCCGAACATCTGGCGACGGAAGGTCTCGTCACCTAAGATCAGCCACTGGACTGTCTCTTCCGGCGTGCGGACGGCATCAAAGGCTATTCCGTGAACATATGACACGTTCTGAAGCACACGGGGTACATCTTCCGTTGCGGATGCCAGGTAGCGTCTTCGCTCATCAAGAGTCATGTCAAGACGCTGTACGACATTACGTGCCTCGACCTCACCTGCGGTATAGAGATACTGCTTTCGGGCCTCGGGGAGTTTCTCCCAGCCATCCACCATTGACTCCATCGTACCGAACCCGTATTCCTCGGCTACTGCCTTGATACGGTCGGCATAATAATATGACAGGGGATGACCACCGATATTGAAATCGAGGTTACGCTTCAGATCTGCACTGGTCTGGATGTTTCCTCCCTTGAAGAGCTGATGGTCTGTTGCATCATAAAGGTCGCCAAGAACGGCTCCCTTCTCATCACGGAACATCTCATGGTTTGCACCAAGGGCAAAACCCTCCGTTTCCTGAATGAAATGCTGCAGCTCATGAGCAATCGAGCCGAAGATCTGACGCTTCGCGGCTACACTCATGCCCTTTGCCTCTTCAACAAGAGCCTTATTAAGATAGATACTATAGGTTCTGTCTCCGTCATCCAAAGAGAGAATCTTGTCTTCTATGTGCAACTGCGCACGTGTTCCCTCATCAATACTACGTACCTCCACAGGCATATCCTTGACAGTCGGATAAGCCATGAAGAGCATAGGTGCATCGATATAGTCCTGTACTGTCAGACGGCCACTCTTCATGGTCTTCCTTCCAGTAGTATAGGATTTCACGATCTCTGACTCACAGAGAAGGTCATACTCCTTCTGCTCATCATCGGTCAGAGGATCACCGAAACCAAAGCCATGAGCCGTCGCTTTCACATTCAACTCAAGATAGCGCAAAATCTCCGGATGCTCCTTCTTCCATTGAACATTGCCATAGATATCAAAGGACTTTGGAGAGGCTATCTCCATCCTCCACTGTCCGTCGGCTCCCTTTTCCCATCCCGTATCAAGCTTGATACTCTCGGCAGAACGGCCAAGGCCGTCGAGGTTCTTGGCATGCTGCAGGAACGAGATATTGTTATCACCAAGATTCACGTCAAGGTTCGTTGCTCCTTTCACTCCGATGAAATGGAAACGTACGGGACGGCGGTAGTAGCCTTCCACATTCTGCTCTTGTTTGTCACTCTTATCACCTTTGCCGATAAGATGGAAACGTACCTTTTCCTCTGGAGTGATGCTGGCAAGCCATTCACGCTCAGAGAGCTGGGTGTCGCTGCCGTCTGCCTCCTTCATGTAGGTGCCTTCGGCAAGACGTGACTGTCCCATGTCAAACTGCTCACGGGTAGGACCGCCGATAAGGTTGTCATAAAGGTACTTTTTCTTGGTCTGGTACTCCAGACGGAAAAGTACATCATCACGGCCAATGGCCTGGATGTAATCGGTCATCATCGAATGGAACTGAAGGGCATCCTTCTGGTCATTGAAGATAAAACCGAACTTATAGCCATAGACATAGGTGTTGGTGTCACGGTACTTGGCATGATAATCGTTGATGAAATAGGACATGTCTGTGTCATAATCCTCATCTTCTGACTTCTGTACCAAACCATGAATACCATAGCGTACCGGCATCTTCTCCGTTGCAGGAACAGGATAGATAGGCGCCATCTGTGCAATGCGGAAGTCTATGTCGTTCTGTGCCGCATCAAGTCGCTCCTGATTCAAAGCGACAATCTTCTCGGCAAAGAGAACGGCATCGGCCTCTCTGGAGAAATCGGCCCATGTATGCTCATAGGTCGTGCGGGCATCACCGCCCATCTCCTCGGCCATCTGCTTGATCTCACGGAAACCGACGGCATTGATATTCTGACCGAAATCCACATGAATATCACCTGCGATATCATTCAAGCCGGGGAACGTTCCGTAACAGATAGAATAAAGACGTGGCTCCTGCTTGATGACAGTCGGCTGCTGCTCAACAGCTTTGCCTACGGCTGCCATATCAGCCGTAATACGCTCCTGAACATCTCTTATTTCGTCTTCGCTCATTCCTTCCCCGTTAAGAAGGCTGGCAAGGTAAGTCTCCTTGCTGGACCTGGCAAATGCCTCAAACTGTTCCTTTGCCTTGGGCGAGTCAAGTAATGTCTGCAGGTCTTCGTGGAAGAACACCGCATCCGAGATATGGTCAAAGACCAGTCCATCCTCATTAAGCGTCATCTCTGAAAGCGGATGTGTTAGCTGATAACGTGTCATGAAATCACGATACTCGCCATCAGACTCCTTGCCGACACCATGGACGGCATAACGGATATCATCCTTGTTCCCTTCGAAATAGACCGTATATATCGGTGCAAGATCATCAGCCTTCAGCTGTTCTCTCTCTTCCTTGGCTGCATCCATGGCAATACCGGCAAGCTTGCCTGTTGTGTCAAAGAGAGCCGACAGGAACGGAACATCAAGCTCCGTCACGAGGTCTTCACCAGAAAGGACTCGTTCCATCTTGTGCTCATCCACAAAGTGGACTTGCAGCATACCGTTATCTGACACAGAGACCCCTTCCATGGTTCCCCTGACACGCGATGCTGCAGGGGCAACATTCACCTCATCGAGCGTATCCTTAAGCAACTCCATGGCACGGGCATCCTTCAAAGTGATATTGTCAAGGATAAGCTCAGCCAGTACACGGCGGTGAAGGTCGTCATAATAACCGAAAGAATGAAGCGGGATCTCCTTGTCACGGTCGATCTCCACGACAAAGCCCATCTGACCGTCGGTCTCTGTCATCTTGATGCCATTCGCCTCGAACGGTCTGTCGTCGGCATCCTCCAGCTTCAGAGGGATATTGAAGTTCAGCTCAAATTCCTGACCTCCAAAAGTCTTGAAAAGGAACTGCTGCAGACGAAACTCCTCTACCTCCATCTCCCCGTTCAATAGGAAACGACGCGAGAGGATGGCTGCCTTGGAGAACTCATTGATGCTCTCATCCTTCTCTACAAGGTCAAGGAACTGCTGACGCTCCTCACCTGTCATATAGTCATACATGCCGTTGATCCAGATGTCCGGCGTTTCCTGCATCGTCTGGAAATCTCCCAGAAGAGCATCAAGACCTGCCTCCTGCTTGTCATACTTGACAAAGATTCCCTCCATGAAGGCGACACGCTCAGAGGTTGGTGTCACCTGCGGCTCCACCTTCTTAAAGGTTGCTCCCTGGAGGTTAGAAAGGATCTCATTACTTACTGAAAGGCGTTCCTTTAAAGGAAGATCGGAAAGCATTGTAGGACTGACTTTCTTACCGGCATTATCCATACCGTCATAAAGCATCACCTGACCCTCATCAACTGAATAGGCTGTCAGGGTCTCATGGACAGTCTTTCCTTCCGCATCCTGATATTCATAATCTATTGGATGTATCAGGAACATCGGTGCATCAAGCAGGTTTTCCTTCTGGTAGTCTGTAAGGATCTTCTGCTCCTGAAGGGCAAAGGCAAGCTGACGCAAGGATTCCTTATCATTGATAACATCAATACTGACCCTTATGTCTCCTTCACCAGATATGACATCCACGTAATACCGAGTCCTGTCACTGACAGTCTCATTCTCGATGTTATAGGCTTCCATTTCCTCGTCACCGACGCGGACTGGTACATGACTGATACGGAGACTGCTACCAGGAATTGAAAGCTGCTCTTTCAGAAGATTATCCAACATCACCTGCACCTCACCACGGACAGGCTTCACCATCTTGGCTGCCTGCTCATCAACGAAGATCGCTACAAGATAGTCGCGGTCAACATTCAACTCCTCGGCCAGTTCGTCAACTCCTCCCTGATATTGCATACTCTCTGCAATAAGGAGGTTACGCTGACGCTCATTAAGAAGCGACATATTCCACAGGGCCTCGTGGGTCTGAGTCATCTCCAAGAGCAGATCATGATATCCTTCAGGACGTTCACGGCCAAGAAGGTGGTTGCCTGTCTGCTGATCCTGGACATACTGACTCATTAAAGACATCTCCTTTTCATCCAGAGGTGCTTTCTCAAAGCCCTGTTCCCTGTCATGCTCCTGCAGCTGCCAGTAGGCTTCATTATACTCACTTGCCTCGACAAGGAAAAATCCTTCCCGATGCTCATAGGCATCGATGCCTGCCTCATTGTCGATATTCTCAACAGTCTTAGCCTTACTGTCATAGAAATAGACGCTCACATCAGTATTGCTGTATATCAGAGCCGGATCATCATGTGTCCAGCCATGGATATGACGATAGGTGATCTCGTCTCCCTCAGAATCCTTCATCACCACATATTCCTCATCATCAGAGACAGTAACTTCATTTACCATATCCAAGGCCTCACGCTCCACAAGAGCTGCAAGGGCTTCTGATGGAAGCTTGATCTCTTCCTCACTGACATAGTAGAAAATCTTCTCGTCAAGGATGCGGGCTGCTTCATCCACATAACCTGAATGCTCTTCATCCATCAACACATCCTCCAAAGCGGTAGAGCCGACAAGAACGGACTCGCCTGTTGTCGGGAGAACTATCTGACGGCAGTCATAAGCATTCTTTCCATAATATTTGGTCACATGAGTGGATTCCTCCTGTTTGCGGATACGTTCCTGACGCAGCTCTGAGAGTGTTATCACACGGGTAATATCAGTCATGTAACACTGCACAGCCTGTCCGAATGCAGGATTGCTCTCAAAACTGAGTTGATCCATTCTGGGGCTGATAGTGTAGCCCTTATACTGCTCCAGGAAATTATCGATATTCTGCATGTCCTCCTCTTCGAGGTCAACATCACGGTCGCCGTTGACAACGACACCGACGGCATATTCCGGCAAACGGACAACATCAACCAGATCGACGATCTTGTTGCTCTCATCAGAAAGCAGCGTTACCAGCTGCTGCTGAACTTCCTTCTGCACATCAAGCGGCATCTCGTCAAAGTCGATACTCTTGTTCGGATAGATTCCTGCACCTTCATCAAAGGCATCACTCTGAGAAGGATAGCATGTCAGGCTTTTGCCGTCATACATAACGGCAACAACAGGTAAGACTTCACCATCTTCATCCTTTAAAGTAAGTTCCTTATCAAGAAGAATCGGATGATGGGTAAGACCAAAGTCCTTAAGGCTCTCCATGATGGCATAACGCTCGTTCTGAAGAGAACTACGCTCTGCAGCGTCTTTTTGTGCAAGATGTTCTACATCTCCGTATGCAAGCACACGGTCAACAGCCTTATCCTCCAACGGATATGCCATCATCCAGGCTGCCTCACGCAGATGACCACCAGAATATCTCTCGAGATCATCCCATTGCTGACGCAGCTCCTTGTGGAGTGGGGCATCCAGATCATTCAGCTGACGGAACAACTCTACAAAGTAGTCTTTTACCGTCAGACCGTTAAGTATGCTCCTGTCACCATGCCACAGCTTCAGGATATCCTCTGCAAGCTTATTGGGCTGCATGTTCGGAAGAACACGGGTAACGCCGTATGCTCCGGCAGCTACAAAAACCATATGACGGATGCCAAAATCAACGGACATTCCCTCATAGGTGGTGTCGCCACGGACATTGTCCCAGTATTTCAGACGACTGGCGAATTGCTCTGCAGCTGCCAGGTCCGGCATGATAATCTGGCGTTCATCTCCTTCAAAACGGGTCTCGCCACCAAAAGAGACGGCCAGACGGCTGATCTCCTCCATACTTACCTTGCCAATACCATCGGCAAGGGTTACATTCACATTGTCACCATGAACCTTTACGGAATGAGCTGATTCCTCGCCCAATCCGGTGACATCAAGGGTTACCCTGACATCCTTCGCTTCTTTCTTGTCTGTTTCCTTCATATCAATATCATTTTTATAATTCTTGTCTGTCTCCTTATGGTAATCTTTATTCCTCTCAAGGAACTCCTCAATAGTGCCGCTCTTCGAAGCGGTGATAGGATTAATATCAACAGGAATACCCTCGATATAGAGCCTTCCTTCCTCCTCATCATTGAGAATATTGAACAAGGCATCCTCACTGACATGAGAGCCTTCGAACTCCAACAGCACATCAAGGTCACTATCCTCATCGCTGTTACCTTCAACACGTGAACCGATAACCTTAATACCGATAATCCTGGCATCGATATCAGATCCTTCAAGCATCGCCTCGAAATGCTCACGGACATACTTCGCTATTTCCTCTTCGCTATAGCTCTCCAGTCCTGCTATGACGGGTGACTGCTCAACGGGCTTGTAGTTCATGACCCTGCCAAGCCACTTGTTCTTCAGCTCGAAACGCTCACTGAGCGGAATCAGCAGCCCATTCTTGTCATAGGCTACAGGTGCGGCTGACTTCAAGGATGCGACATGTCGCTCCTGACTGGTGGCACTGGCCAACGAGAAGACATAACCCCTGCCAAGAGCCTTGACACAGGCCTCGGCGGTATTTCCGCTATGCACCACATTATCGATGACTACCGGCATACGCCCTTCAGGAAGCTCTCCTTCCATACGGATATGAAGATCCTCGGCTGACAGGGGACTGCCTGTTGCTTTCTTCACGTCATACTGACGCTCATGAGGGTCACACTTCAGCACATCAGCTACCGGCACATTTGCCAGCTTACCAATGGTATTGGCAAGATTAAGGGTGTAGGTGGCATGTCCCTCGTGACTCGGGGCCGGAACAAGCACGGCTCCTGCACGGACAAACTGCTCCATCATACCGGCTGCCTTTTCAATGGCTTCAGCATTATCTTCCTCCTTGACCTCTCGGGCCAGCCGGTCAAGCTTTCCGCGATAGCCGTCAACGGACATGAACGGCGTGACACCGTTACCGACACTTTCATCAAGTGCCTGCCAGAACAGATCCCTGGCCTTGTCGATATTACCTGCTTCAACGGCAGCGGCATATTCCTTATCACGGGCCTGAAGCCACTGCTCTACTTTCCTGACAGGGCTGACCTTGCGAGCAAAGTCATTCATAATCATATCGGCAATGTCATCGACATTCTTATATTCTATATTGAAAGAATCACCTACATGTTTCCAGAAGTCCTGGATGACCTTGGAGATATTCTTGTAGATATTTCCCCAACGTCCCTTATAATCGGCATCCCTTTGGGTCATACGCTGCAGCTCTGCCTGCAGACGCTCTGCACCACGCTTACCGCTGTAGTTTGCAATCATCTCCTCGAAGATCTCATCCCGTCCCTTAAGATCCTTATACTGCTCCTGCATACGGACAGGCCACCAGCTTTCGTAATGGTCGGCAAGGAAATCATTGACAAGGGTCTTCCATCCATCAGGATTGATACGACGGAACGCCTGACACCAGAGATGGGCGAACTCGTGAAGCGGCAGCTCTGCGTCGATCTTCCTGGGGTCAAGATAAATCTCTCCCTTATAGGCAAAGCCATAGCTCTCGCCGCTCTGGGTCTTCATGTGACGAACCTTTCCGGCTTCACTCTGGTCTTTCTCTGCAGCCTTCAGAACCCTGCGGTTCTCCCTATTATCGGTATGAACACCGATTCCCATCTTCTCAAGCTGCTCCACAAGTGCACCACCGGCCTCACGGTCTTCGGCTGTGAGACGGCGGGGCTTGGATGGTTCCTCGTTCTGCTCCACATACTGGAATCGGATATCCTCACTCTCCCTGCGGAACGTGCCGATATTCATATTGGCAGACTTGACCTGACTCGACTCAAAGACAACATATTCCTTATAACCCTCACCACGGTCTACGATGACCCCATCGTAGCCGTCCTGAATGGCTGCTGCAGAAAACTGAAAACTGTTCAGCTGGTCATTGATGACCGTCTGCCAGGAAAGACCAAGGATAAAGCCTGTCCTTCTGGCAATCTCATGCTCACGCCATACCTTCAGCTGATCCTTCGGATGATAAACCTGCAGTTCCTCATCCTGAGCCATCAGTGCCGTGTGCTCTCCACTGGCAATCATGGCATCCACAGCCTTGATATGGTCGATATACTCTCCAACAGTCAGCTGAGAATTATTATATCCCTTAAGCATCAGACCACGCATAGCGGGCGTATCCATCTTCCTGGTTATCTCCGTGTACATATCCTGTACGCTATCGCCAACCTCGAATGGATGCTTAATGTCAAGATATACCTTCATTGTATGCTTGGCGTTCAACCATGCCGGGGCATTGGTGGCAAAATAGAACCCGGCACCGAACAGCCCGTTATCCTTGCTGTTGGAACCGATCTTATCGATGTCGAATACCGTAAAATCGGCGTCCGTGCCATGCTCGACAACGAGAGGTTTGCCGTCTTCTGTTAAAACTTGTGAAATATTCAAAAGTTTTTCGCCATTGGAATAAGATTTCTCGACATTTTTTAGTAACTTTGCAGCTGAAATAGAGTTAATGTTGTCATTGCCACCTATTTGAACAGCGTCTGTTTTACCAGATCTGTTCATCGGCGCAACATTTAACTCTTTTCCTTTTTCATCAACAATGAGACTTATGTTTGAAACCTCATACGAATAAGGTTTATTGGGCATATCTTGTGTAAGATACTCTTTAAGAGTAATCTTAATCCTATAAAGTTCATTATTTATTTCACCCGCTGCATAAAGGCGATGAATTAAAACATCCTTATTGATACCATAAGAAGGCGAATGTTTATCGCCGATCTTATTAAAATCAGGATGAATTTCAGCATCAATACTGTGATGAATCAAAGTTGGGAGTTCTTTCAATGCTGCAAGATGAACTCCAAGATTATCACTTTTACCAATCGCCCTGCTTGACAAATATTTGTCAACGGCTTTCGTACTTATAAAAATATCACCCTTACCACCTGTCTCATCATTTGAATAAGTCCTAACCAAGTGAATTTTTGCCCAACGGCGAGCAGCGGCAATAGCCTCATTACCGCTCCCCTTGAAATCATGTTGCGGAATAGGATGAATAACAATCTCTTTACAAGCAAGTTTCCAATTACCAAACCATTGTTTAAAGGCCTCACTTTCTATCTGACGTTCCTTTGAGACTGGAACAGACAGGTTATCTTCAAGGGTAACACCCTTATTAAGAGTCCTGATGACATCCTCCATCGGCCAGTCCATCTGCATATCGCCGCTGTGACGGAAATGATAGATAACCTGCACGTAAGTGTTGTCACCCTTGGTTGAGATCCTTCCGAGGCTAACTGCCTCACAACCATCACGACGGGACTCCTCACCAGAGAACTTCGTTCCCTGGCGTGCCATCAGACGAACAAGGTCTTCGGTAAAGACTCCCTCCATCTTCGTTCCGGCAAGGATGACATTGTTATTATAGTCAAGCGGATTGACTCCGCTCAGCAGGTCGTGCATGATCTGATCGGCTACCTGCTCCTTGCTGGTGTAATGGACATGAAGAAAGTCTGCCACAAACTGCCAGAACTTCTCCAGCGCCTCTGTGATCCTGTTAAGAATACACTCACTGTCCTGCTGACCTTCGGCCATGGCCATCAGCTTCTCATAGCCACGATGACCGCTGTACTGTGCCAGGGCTTCGTCTGCTATCTCATCATCGGTAACAAGTCCCGGATAATCCTGACGGACCTTGTTCCATACCTCCGGGGTATTCTTCATCAGAGATACGATATTGCTCCACTCTTCGGGATTCTGCTGACGCATCACCTCGGCCCAAAGATGGGTATATTCGTGGATAGGTGTCTCTGCCGTTGCAATGTTCGGGTCCACATAAACCGTTCCGTCATAGACGAAACCGTACGCCTGACGTTCACCACTGAGGAAGAACATCGGCTGTCCCTCCATCACATCACGACGCATCTGAGGTGTGACATCCACACTGTGGAACTTGCCGTCTGCATCCAGCTTATCAAGAACAATATCCTCAGAAACAGTTCCCCACTGTCTGGTATACTTATTCATGAAGCTGACAAGAATCTTATCATAGAAAGCCGTCATACCGTCGGCACCGATACGGAGGTCTTCACCTGCCTTGATGCCACCATTCTTCTGTATCATGGCAAGCCACTGCTCAGGCGTAGCCTTCTCCTGGGCGATACGCTCCACGGCACGCTGAGCATTACTGATGAAGATCGGACGGTTAGGCGCATACATATAACGGATGTCGTTATTCTCACGAAGGAATGTGCCGACATTCTGGGTGGCTGACTTGATCTGGCTCGGCTCAAAGGCGATATACTGGGTATTCAGCTCTGTACCTGCCAACCGGCGGTCATACTTGGTATCTTCAATGATGATACCATCATAACCTTCGCTCTTAAGCTTTTCACGGAAAGCATCTACAACCTGGTCCGGATGACTCATGGCCATGCCAAGGCCACCGATACAAGCGTCGCCGGGACGCATACCAGCCAGCTCATAGAGGTCTATCTTATACTGCTCATAGGAGTCTGCAAAAGCCAGACGATGATATTGGTCTTCAAGAGACATGATCTGCTGCTCCAAGACATAGACACGCTCACCGTCCTCGATTGCCTGATGCCCAAACTCGCTACGGGTTGCATAATACTCGCGGATAGAATCGGCCTCTCGCTCGGACTTAACACCACTGAACTTATCGTCCGGGTTAAAGGCAAATCCATTCCGGCAAGCTATATTGAAAGTCTCTATATCCTTATAGTTATAATCGACATAGTTATACCTCTTGTGAAGCATCCTGACCTGTTCACGGAGGCTGGTGAGCTGCTTGTGGACATCCTCTGCCTGCTGCTCTGCCTCCTTGGGAAGCGGACGGTAGATCTTCGGATTCTTCATATCCAGATAGACTGGTACGACACGACCGCCAAGCGATCCGTTATACCATACCTCATCATTCCACGTCCTGGCAAAATGCTCAGACGGCGTAAACCAGAATCCGACCTTGGCAAGTGAGTTGGACTTTCCTGCCTTGTCGCGGTCAAAGGCCGTAAAGGCATTCTCCACACCCGTTCCATGGTAGAGAACCATCGGACGGCCATCCTTGCCTATAATCTTACTGGCATGCTCCGGATCGTTCTGCCAGTCACCGAACCACTGCTTGAAATTATCGGTCTTTTCTATCTGCTGACGCTCCTCATCTGAAAGTTCCTCGCGCAAGCCAAAGAGATATTCAGCTGCCAGACGATCCTTGATGACCAACATGTCTGCCTGACAGTCGAAACCTAACACAAAATCTGCACCATATTTCTCTGACAGCTTCCTGAAAGCAAGCTTGTAGTATGTGCCATCCTCATCGGGTTCCAAGTTCCACTGCTGACCACGGAGGGTACTCAGACGTACATCCTCCTCATCTGTCAGCTTACCATGATAGTCACCCAAATATTGCTGATACAACTGTCCTTCATAGAGATCGGCTTGATCAGCAGCTTCACGGTAGCGGTCCGGAAGGTCCTTCAACAGCTGATGATACTCAGCCTGAAGCTTATCCAAACGCTCTTCAAAGTCCGGCTGAGACATCCTGACATCATGTCCGTGCTCGTTCAGGACACGCTGAGCCTCACGGACATCTATGCTTACACGAATTCCGGCACCTTGCATGCGGGCAAGGAGCGCATCACGAAGCATGGCATCCTTCGGTAACACCTTCTTCACGTCACCCATATCCCCGACAACCTGCATACGCACATCGTCATCCTTTGATCTGCCGTCTGTTAGCATATCACAGATAGCAATACGCTTTCCTGCACGGACAAGCCTCGGCAGATAGGTGTCAAGGGCATGGTGAGGGAATGCTGCCAAAGCTCCATCTTCACGCTTCTCACTGCAATGTCCCTCATGGTGGGTAAGGGCAAGACCAAGAATCTCAGAACACTCTACAGCATCCTGCTCGTATGCCTCGTAGAAATCTCCACTGCGGAAAAGAAGAATGGCATCAGGATGCTTGCTCTTAATATCATGGAAATGCTTCATCTTATCCGACCACATGTCAACAACAACTGCGGAAGACTCAGATACTTCCTCTTCCTTTCCTACATAGACATCCAGACCATGTATCTCACGACCGCCTGACAGGGAAAGAAGCACCGGCGCAAGCGTCTTCACAATATCCTCTTTGGCTGCTTTTCTTTCCTTCCAGCCAAGGATATGTCCGACGAGACCGTTCAACTCGTTCTCATCAAGCCTGCTGACACCCTTGACAGTTCCAAGGAACAAATCAAGCTTTTCCTTGTCAAGCGTATGCTTTGTAATAAGATCTCTTATAAGGACTTTCTGACTGTCTTCCAGTCCATCATACAAGTCAGCCTCAGGCTTTATATCATGGGCAAAATCATTCAACCTGACCTCTCCGTTCTGCCTTAAGGCTGACATCATACCCATCACATCGACCTGTTTCACAGTAACACTGTCTGTTACAGGCTTCTGCTCTACAGGCGCATCCTCCTTGACCATCTGATGTACCTCAACCTCTATGTCGCGGACATGCTTCTCAAAGGCAACAGCCTCCTTCCAGAAATCAAAGTCCACATAGTGGCCTTTCTCTCCATGCAGCCCGACATCATATCCCTCTTTCTCCAAAACAGGAATGATCCTGTGAGGACTCTCAGCCTGTTTGTCCGTAACCCAGACACGAAGCCATGCCTGGTCTGTGTTCCTGAAATAGACCAGATCAATCTGGTCATTCCATGGAGTCAGATATTCATCATTATGATACAGATGACCGTAGATATAACCCAGACGGTCAAAACCATCCGTATATACCTTTATATTCTCAGGCACACCGTTAAAAGCCTCATTCTCTATGTCGAAATCGGGCTTCATCTGTATCTGGTCCATGCCATACATCCGACGAAGGGTGTCATGCAGGACAAGCAGCTGACGGGCTGAAGAAGCAACTGTCCCTTCCTTGGACTCGTCCATCAGGTAGTTTACCCGATAAACGGAATCCTCCAACAACAGCGAATCATGCTCACTGAGCATGTCACGCTCCTGAAGCATGAACATGCCACGGACACCGTTTGCGGCCAGTCTCGCTGCTGCCTTGATGACTTCTTCATCACTGACAGCTTCCCATCTTTCGATGATGTCCTGAACATCGTCCTTCTTGTAGCCGGTTCGCCAGTCAAGGCCCCGTGCCATGATAAAACCACGGGCAAGTGAGGTGGAGAACCCACCATCAAAATCAAGTCCTTTCCTGAAATTCTCTGGAATAAGTTCTGCACGGACAGTCATATTCTGTTTTTCCAGATCTTCTGTAAAGACAGCACGCTCAGCGACTGTCTTCAAGGTGTCCGGAAGAACCGTAGAAACTACATTGTCGGTATTCTCAACCTTTTCCTGCGGCTGTACCTCAGAAACGGTTTCTGCATCCTTGACTTCCTCTGAGACTTCAACAGCTGCCTGTCCGGCTTTCCTTATCAGGAAGTCATAGACAACCATCAGACTACGCTGGCTGTTCCAGTCATAGCGGTAGTCTCGCTCTGACTTGCCTTCAAAAGCAACAAGACTTTCCTTCATCAACTTCAAATCGCTCTCAGAGAGGTTCTGACGCTGATCCTCAGTAAAGAGATTATCTATGCTCTTCTTTTCAAGAAGCTGCTTGACAACATCCAAAAGGTCGTCATGATCCATCTCGTCATACTTATCTACCAAGTCCTTGACCTCGTAGATAGGATAGCCTGTATTGGCATCAAGACCAAGATCCCTGAGTTGATATGCCTCACGCCAGCCATGACTTTCACGATAACTGGCAAACAACGCAGCAAGCTCTTCCTGACTCTTTCCTGTAAGACCGACACCCTCCGGGGTAGCCTCACGTATGTAGTCAAGACCCTTTTCGATTGTCTCCACGGTAATCGACTCATGATATTTCGCATGATTACCCGTATGGCCCAGTACCAGTAACATCGGCTGCTGAGACTCAAAAGCATCCAGTGCCGACCAGGCAGTATGTCCTGTATCCAGAACATTGTCAACAATGACCGGAATATGGTCTGGGGCTATACGCTGGGAATAACGACTGTCAAGTGAGAAGAACAGTTCTGGCAATGGCTCGCCAGGATGCTGTTTCTTGAACTCATAAAGACTCTCGTGATCCACAACATTCAGCACAGACTCATAAGGAATGCCTGATGCAGAAGAAATTCCCCTGACAAGCTTCAGGATACCCGAGCCGGGCATACCTATAAGTACCATGCGGCTCCTTGTCTCTTCTGGAAGATCCTGCAAAGCCCTGGCAAGTGCCTTGGAGGCAACATCCAAAGGTATGTCATTACTCTGCTTCACGCCATGGGCAAGGTCACGGACGCTCATATAATCGCCAAGGGACAGAACTTTTAACGAATGTTCCTCCCTAACGGCATCCTTACGCCCGTAACGGTCATAACCCAGCTCCTTCAGACGGTGATAGGCTGCCATACAGGCAAGGCCGTGCACATCCTTGACGGCTTCGACAAGCCATTGGACATCATCACGGTGCTCCTTGTTGAGTCTGGTAAGCTCAAGGATAGTCTGCTCCGCACCGAACTGGTGACGGAACGATCCGTTGACCTCCCCATGATAAGCTCCGATATCTCCATGGTACTTGTCTTCCATCTCGCCAAGATCCTCACGGGAGAGATACGGATAGTCCTCCAACTTAAATGTCAGCTTCCAAGGCTCACGGCCATAGCTACGTTGCTCAATAGTATAGGGCAGATCCTCCTTCGAGGTTCCTCCCTGACGGACAAGGTCACTGGTGTCCATATCCTGCTGAATCTTCCTGTCAAGATCCTGCAGTTCCTTCTTCTTCTCGGCATATTCACCGACCTTCGGCCAAGGCTTCTGGATGATAGCCTCCAGATCCTGAACCGTACCCTTATCATGAGCAATACGCTTCTCATATTCATCTATCAAAGTGGGAATCTTTGAAATGGCATGAGGGATATACATAGCTGCCTCCATCTTCTCACGGAGGTTCACCTTACCCTCATTCCAAGTGTATTTCAAATCATTCACCTTCACATAGAACCTGTTGCCGACAAATGAATTGACACCGGTCACTTTGTTGTACTGTAACACGGATGACATCGATACCCAAGCATCAACAGGATTAAATCCGACAAAGCCGATAACTTTCTCGTTAATGACCTCCTGACGGGCACGATACTGTAAGAAACTGCCAAGCGTCTCTCCGCTAAAAGTGATTGTCGGACGGCTGTAATGCTGACTGACAGAAGTGCCAAACTTCTGGGCAAGCTGTTCCAGCGTCTCACCTTCCAGCAACTCGCCATCACTGACGGTCAGACTGGCAAAGCCGTTCCCGTCACGATTGATCTCACCGACAATCTCCTCTACATCGCCATCCTCAACCATCTGCGGATAGTGCTCCTTGATGTCTTCTATAATATGTCTGGTTGTCACATTATCTGCATATGCCAAAGCATCGGCCTTATCCATAAAGAGATAGCCGAAGTCCCTATAGAACTGCAGAAGGTGTTTCTCATCACGGGCAAGACTCTCCTTCAGGAATCCTAACTTGATCTCCTGAGAGCTACGCTCCTTATTAAACGCCTTTCGCTCTGCCTCCAAGGCAAGAACACGTTTCTCGAGCTTCGCACGGTCAAGCAGGTCTGTATTACCACTGGTGATGGCTACATATTCCTGGAAGTTCATGCCGTTCTCCTCATCCTCCGAACCCATGTCAAAGTCTCGCTTGCCAAGGGCACCGGTCTTCATCTGACGGATGAAGTCACTCTTTGCCTGAAGGAGATAGAAATTATAACTGTCAAGCGAACGCTCAACGGCGTAGATCAACACATCAACCTTGTTGTCGGCATACAGCCTGGCCACCTCATTACCCTTTCGGACTCCCCGTCCGTTACGCTGCTCCATATCAGAAGGACGCCACGGCAGATCCATATGATGGATGGCCACACAACGCTGCTGGGCATTGACACCCGTTCCAAGGGTAGTAGTGGAACCGAACAAGACACGGATCTCGCCTTTGTTCATCATGTCAATGACCTTCTCGCGTTTCTTCTCACCACCGGCATCCTGCATGAAATAAATCTCATTCTCAGGAATGCCGTAGTCATTAACAAGACGGTCTTTCAGCTCCTGATAGGCCGTCCACTGGCCTTTCTTGGGCGTACTGAGGTCACAAAAGACAAACTGTGTTCCCTTATGCTCGTTATATTTATGATAATACTCGCTGATATTCCTGGCTGCATAGCCGATCTTGGTATCATCTCCTTCCTCATAAAGCGCTTCATTGACTAGCTTCGGGGAGAGGCTAGCTTTCTTTCCGAGGTTGGTGACAATCAGCATCTTCGCCTGTAGCTCGTTCTGATCGAGGCTGTCACGGAAGATATACTCTGCATTTCCAGTGTTGGCAAATTCCAACAGACGCTTGGAGATGTCCTCGTGAGCCGGCGTCGGCGGAATATTAATCAGCTGGGCGTTCATCTCCGGACGCTCCAAACCGACATCGGCTGCCGTCTTATAATCCGTAATCTCATTATAGAAAGCTCCAAGCTCCGGAACCTTGATGAACTTACGGAAACGCTCCTTCATAACCACCTGACCGGCGACATTGATCTCATAGTCGCGGGTCTTGGTGGCAAAGACAGCTGCCCAGGCATCAAAACTATGGATGTCCTGCGCATCAAGAGCCTTGGGACGCAGGTACTTGAACAACAGATACAACTCCGTCAAGGAGTTGCTGATGGTCGTACCTGAAAGGAACGTCGCGCCAAGGTCACGGCCTGTACGCTGCTGGATAGTACGGATGGCATACATCAGGTTACGTGCCCGCTTGCTACCCTCCGGGTCTCCGAGTCCGGCAACACGGTTGTCACGGGTGGTAAACGGCAGATTCTTGAATGCCTGGGACTCATCGACAAAGATATGATCGATGCCCATCGTCTTAAAATCGACGATATCATCCTGCTTCTGGGAAAGGGAATAGTTCAGCTCATCAAGCTTGGCTTCCAGATTCTGTTTACGTTTCTCCAATCCTGCCTTCATCTTACCGCTGACCTTATAACCCTGCTGCTCATACACGTCGAGAGCTTCCTCCAGGGCACGCAGCTCCTCATTCAAAACATCTCGCTGTATCTCCGCTGACTGGGGTATCATACCGAACTGGTCATGCGACATGATAATACAGTCATAGTCATTGTTCTTCATCCTGTTAAAGAACAACGCACGGTTCTGAGCGGAATAGTCCTTCTCAGAGGCATAGAGCACACGGGCATTGGGATAGGCTGCCTGATAGGTGGCAGCTATCTCGCTGACATTGGCCTTCATACCGATGATAATCGGCTTATGAACCATACCAAGACGTTTCATCTCATGTGCCGCCATACACATAATCAAGGTCTTACCTGTTCCCACCTCGTGGTCACAGATACCGCCGCCGTTCTGCAAAAGCATCCAGACGGCATTCTTCTGTGAGGCATACGCCTCTGAGATATTCTTCCTGGCTTTCAGACTCTTGAAATCGATGTCTGGGAATGTCTGGTGTGAACCATCATAATCAGGACGTACAAAACAGTTGAACTTCCTGTTATACATGTCTGCAAGATGTTGCTTCCATTCAGGGTTATGCCCGTTCACCCATTCGGTGAAGGCATCACGGATAGCATCGATCTTGCTGGCCGCAAGCTGCATGCGCTCATGGTCGGGACCCTTGATAGGATCACCGTTGGACTTGTAACCAACGACCTTCTGAATGCTTGGCACAGTGTTATAGAGTGCGTTACGCATCATCTCCAGACCATCAATGGTGGAACCATCCTCCCTATGCACAGCATACTCACTGCTTATCTTCTCCGTAGAAGATTCCGACGTAACCACAAACTCATCGAGGTTCGGAGCGAACTTGACGGTCACCGGGGTCTCGAAAATCTGGCTGCCAAACTCCTCGAAATAGGTCTTTGGCATCCAACGCTCACCAAAGTTGAAGTCCAGCTCCTCAAACGGAATCTGACGAGGACGCACCTCCAACAGTGCCTTATAGGAACGGGTCACCTCGTCATCAACGCCTTCGAGGTGTTCCCTACCATAGTTCTCTTCTATGAAGTCGATCTTCTCAACGACATTGCCTGCAAGATACTTATCTCGTATCTCGTAGTCCAAAGTCTCAGGATTAAAATAGATACGGTCTTTCAGCTGTGAGACAAGATCATCCCGTGAAATACCACTCAGCTCCAACATGAAAGGCAAATCGACGCCACCTGTACGGTTTAATGAAACAAACAACGCATCAACCGCTGTCTCCACCTTGTCCGGCTCTGAGACATTGAATGATACAGGACGGTCGAAGATGTCCGACTTGACAAATTTCCCGTCCACCACATTCTCTATCGAGAGGGTATCACGACCCAACACATCGGCCATGACTGCCTTGACGTTCTTTCTCTCGTTGAGCATGCCGAAACGACGGACAAAGTCATCATAACAACGGTTCAGCCGCTCACGGAGGGCAGTCTGCTCCTCATGAAGCTCTGCCTCCTGGGAATAAAGATCCTGATAGGCATCCCTGACAAGGATATACTGCTTCAGAAGCGAGGTGTCATTTGCTGACAGTTCCAGAGGCTTGAAGACAGGACGGACACGGGTGTTCGAAAGAACACCCACCTGATCCTTATCCGTAATCAGCACACCATCCCTATAATGAGCAAGCATCTTACCTTCGAAAGTACGCGGCTCCATAGACAGACGCTGCTCTTCCTCTGCATCCCACATGCCGAAAAGGTCAAGCTGTACTGCCTGACTGACTGGCTGCTGCCTGACATTCTGTCTGGGCTGTGCCTTGACAGGCTTTACTACCGGCTGCTCTGGAAGAGCAATCTTCTTGGCATTCTCATCATAGAGCTGCTTATTGAACTCATATTCCATAAAACCGTCCAGACGCTGCTGCAGCACTTCCGCAAGCTCTTCCGTCGTGCCTTCCCAAGTACAGATAGTAGCAGGCTTGCCATACTGATCCGTTCCACGGCTGACCTTACCAAGATAGGGTGAATCAGAATCCCAGATGAACTCTGAAAGGAAGATGTAGGCATTCGGATTCATCTTATGATACCACTCAGACTCATCCTGAGTAAAATCCAATGCCTCCATGGTATGATCCTTACCCTGGAAGTCATTGATATTATCTATAAAAGCCCTCTCTTCGGGCGAAAACTCGATATTGACCGGATTCTTCAGACTGTCCTTCTGGAGGATGATCAAGTCCGAACCGACTTCGGTACCGGCCTCGTCGGTAAACAGGTTGTTGGGTAAACGGACCGCACCAACCAAGTTGGCACGCTCCATCATCGCCCGACGGATAGGCTTGTTACGCGGCGAGTCCATCACGCCCTGCGAGGTGATAAACGCCACAAGACCTCCCTCACGGACATTATCCAACGTCTTCAAGAAGAAATAATTATGAATGGCTTTTGATGCCATACGGTTAGCATCGCTACCACTGTTGGTATAGACAGGGTCAAAGACGCTGACATCACCAAAGGGGATATTACTCGATGCCACATCAAAATGATTACGGAACTTCTCTTCTATCGTCTCATAACCGGCAATGTGGACATCCGCATCAGGATAGATGGCCTTCAATACCTTTCCCGTCAACAGATCCTTCTCAAAGGCTGTGACTTCCAAAGACTCTCTTCCTGACCGGAAGGACTCTACAAAAGAGCCGCGTCCGCTACTGGGGTCAAGGAACGTCCTGACTTCTACACCTGCCTTTTCAAGAGACTTGCTCAGCGCATCAATGACCAGCTGAGGGGTATAGAAGGCTGAGAGTACAGAATTACGGACACTTCTGAGAAGGTTACCATACTCCTTCTCATTAGAACTGTTTTCCCGCATCAGGTCAAACAGCTCTTTGACCATCGGGAGATAAGGCTGGTCGGACTGTGTCCACTTCTCCGGACGCGACACGTCATTCAAGATGAACTTCAGACCGCCGAAGCCGCTATACCTGCGTAATGTGGCCGTCTCGTCGGCAGTAGCCCTGCGACCTTCCTTCTCCAACTGAAAGGCTATGCGGATAGCCTCTATGTTATCCTGTAACTTCTGTCTCTTATTATAAGCCATAATATTTTCTTCTAATGATTCAACAAAACAATTAATAATGAATGGAACTGCAAAGGTCACGAACCTCTCCCTTGGATAGTTCCTTCAACTCCTCACGGGCATCATCGACCCACTCCTTCGGACAGCCCTTCAACGCCGGACGTGCCGCATCAAAGAGCATGTCAAAGAATGACTCCCTAAGTGCCGCATCATGATGATATCCCTGAGATCCGACGGCCAGAAGAATCGTCTCACGCTGCTCTTGCGAGAATGACCGTGCACCTGTATCGGTGACACGCTCCACAATCGCACTCACAGCTGCGTCAAAACGCTCCTGGGGACAATGGACGCGTCCAGCCTGTCCATAATGCAGGGCTATATCGAAAATCTGCTCGTGTTCGCTGCCTTCTGCCCAACGACGACCGGTGGTATGCTCTATCTTATCCTGCATATAAGGATCCTGGGCTACCTCCCTCACAGTCGGATAATAAAGACCGATACGGTCACTGACTCCTAACCCGTACTGGTTGGTGTCAATGGCATAACCATCATAGAACTGCATATCAAGAGTAAACTCCCCTTCCTCATCAAATCTCACATGAGGCGGGAGGTCTGCAATCTCGGAGGATCCCTTTTCCTTCAAAACAGGAAAAGAGTCACGCGAAAGGATAATCTCCTCGACGTTACCCTCCATCTTACGCACATCGTCGGTACTCATCGATCCCCTGCACCAAGACTCGGCTCCATAACGGGTCTTGAAATCCTCACACCAGCAGTCGCCGGTGGAATTGTCAAAACAGGAAAACAACGGTTTTCCATCACCACTCTTATCGAGGAAATAACCAACGGCTCCAAAATGGACGGGGTAGAACACGTCACGGCGAACATAATCGCCGGGCTTGGGGTTATTCTCCAATATCTCACCAACCGTCCTGCGGGCTTCCTCACCCGTCAAAATCCTTACATCAGACATATATATAATTCAAAAACATTTCATCATACCATAAATCCAGAGTCCAGGGCTAACCCTGAACTCCAGACAATAAAAATTTAACTACAGTGTACATGAAGTCATCACTAACGGCTCATGGAAACAGATTCCTGCTTTTCCTTCCACTGTCCTGCAGCGATCTCCTTCAGCTCATCCTTGACAGAGTCAAGCCAGGACTCGTCAACACCAGCCTCCTTGATCTTGACCTCGGCTTTCTCGAAGAGATCAACGACTGCACCGTCGCGGTCCTCGGTCTTGCCAAGGTGGATATTGATGATATCAACCTGCTCCTTGGTGAAGCGGGCACCAGAGGCAGGATCAGCAGCACGCTTGGCAATGGCAGCAATGGAATACTGCTCACTGTTGTTCTTCAGATCCTGATAGTTCGCCTTGTTGATATCAAAGGCCTGCTTGCGAGAGTTGGCATTGTGCATGAACACCTGCTCCAAGGTAGCAACCTTCTCACGAACGGCAAGAGTCTCTACGGGAGTAAGCAAGACACCCTTAATAGGCGTGTTGTTCACCTCACCGTTAATCCAAATGCGATCATCCTGGTTGCTGGCCTGAGTGTGCACACGAGACACATTCGAGCCTACAGGATAGCTGTACTTGCCCCAGTCGATTCCCTTGGCCTCTGAAACAAGAGCCTCACGGGCCTCACGGGTAGCCAGCTGACGCTTGGCGACGGCATCCGCAAGATCCAGCTTGGTGATAGGAGCACCGACGGAGACAACCTGTCCCTTGTCGCTCAGCTCAACCTCCGCACGATGACGCCACATAGCGACCTCCTTCGGCGTGAGGATGGCAATGACACGACCGTCCTTCTCTCCCTTAACACCGGCACGAAGCATCGCCTTGCCAATCTGATTCTCGAAGGCATAACCCTTCTCGACATCTTCCTTGGTAACGAAGTTCACCTTGACATAGTCCACGTTACGACCGTTGACCTGACCTGTCTCGTTGAGGAACTTCTTATCGTCGGCATGCATGGGATAGACCTTTGCCACAACAGTGTTAAGGGCAGCGGCCTTGTCAGGGTTGCGCTGATACTCCAGATAGTCCTCCTTCGAGATCGAGCGGTTGGGGAGCTTCTTCAGATTGGCCTCGGCATCCTTGCCCTTGGCACCTTCAACGAGCTTTCCGTAGACAGCTCCGGTAACGATGGCAATACCAGCCTTCTGAATAAACTTCACCTCCGCATGACGGATGACATTTCCGGCAGTAGTCTGTACACCGGAAGGCTTCTTCTCAGCCTTCTTCTTCTTCTCCTGCTCCTGCAGGGCTTTCACTACCTCAGACTTCTTCTGAGTCTCCTTCTGCTTGGCATTTTCTGCCTTGCCACTGACCTCGGCCTTCACTTCGGCCTTGGTCTTTTTGGTTTTCTTTTCTGTAGCCATAATCTTTGAAAATTAAGTTAGACAAACCAAGGGTCGGACACAGCGGTCCTTCCTCTTTTTCGCAAAATTACCTAAAAGGTACAAGCCGTAAAACCGCACTAAAAAAAAAGCCTTGAATTAACGTTTTCAAGACTTTTCAAACTCCTTAAATGTTAAATTCAAGACTTTTTCAAGATAATCACGATTTTTTTTCCGTTTAATTTACTACAAAATAATCGTAATGCTCAATATATACCTCATAACTCTTAGATTATTCCATATAGACTCTATACAGAATATTCTTAATTTTCTGCTCTTTCTTCTCTTCCCAATACTCTATGATAACTATAAAAACACTCAATGTCTTTAAAGACAATGCGCTAACTAACAACTTTCAACAACGTCTTTTCTGCGCCTGCCTCGTTTCATTTTCACCTCACGGGTTCGATCACTTTCGAACAGAGTTTTTTCCTTGCAAAGGTAGGACTGCTCGTATTCACTCCAAGAACCACTCACTATCGCATAACAAATTTCCTGGCAGACTTCCACAATCATAGATTGGGTATTCCATAAAATTTCTTACGCGATTTCTTGGATTTGAACACTTCCGTAGCAGACCTTTGTACCTGCAAGAAAAAGACTCAAAGTGATACGAAGTCGATGACGACTGAAAATTTATTGAAACATGGCGGACTTGATAAGACAAAATTAAATAAGAAAAAGATCTTAAGCTCCTCGCAGCCGATAACTCAAAAAAACAACAGCGTCAGAAACATCCACTAAAACCGAAGCCGACGGAATATAAACAGGCAACATGAAAATATGAATAAAAAACTGGAAAAGGCATTGAAGGATGCCAATAAACAACTGAAAGAGAGAAAGTTTCTTGTCAATTATCAGATCGTGATAAACGGTGACTTTACGGGTATATATAACGAAATACGTTTGGAATACGACTGCCATTGTTTCCCGATTGCAAATGCTGAAACGGAAGGTGAGGCTATAGCTGCTATTAATGCCTATATGTCAGGTATTTCACACGGGAGAGAAAAATCCTACGTTCAACTTTGCGACAAAAATTACTAATAAATATATTATATCTATGGCAAATAAATATTCTGTTATCAGTGGTGCCGGACGTAACATCTACAGCGGCAATGACTATGAGGAAGCTGTCTATCAGCGTGACGAGTTTTCCTATGAGTACCCGGAGGTGGGTGCTGCCATCTATCAGAATTTCTAATCCTTTATACCTTCAGATATGAGCAGATTCAGACAATCCATCCAGATCGGACGAAATGTGACAGACATCATCAACCTGCCGTGTGTTGATGCAGTGAGGAAATCCTTTACCGGTGTACTTGTCTATCAGGTGAACACCATCAGCTCCGTCAGATATGCCAGGGAGGGTGACTTTCTCTGCGAGAACTATGACGGTGACTGGCATGTGAACCCCCAGAACTGTTAATTCTTTCATTTATTAATTAATAACAAGAAGTTGCGCACGACACGAACATCAGTGTATCCTACTATGACATTTACAATCATCAATTCAGAACTCTGCAACAAGATCCAGATGGTCAACAAAGTGGTGAACTCCAAGAACGTACTGCCGATCCTCGACAACATCATCTTCTCAGTGGCCGACGGCATCCTGACACTGAAGGCCTCTGACTCGGAGAACACCCTCCAGACTCAGCTGACACCTTCTGAGTCTTCCGGGGAGGCTTCCTTTGCCGTCAACGCCAAGAATATCACGGAGGCCGTGAAGAACATCCAACAGGACATGGAGGTGACCTTTGAGTATGACGAGTCTTCCGCTTCTGTCAAGGTGAGCTATTTCAGCGGTCTTTTCTCCCTTCCGGCTGACTGCGCCGACGAGTTTCCCGTCACACCGCAACTGAACGATAACCCCATATCCTTCTCTATCACGGATAATATCCTTCTGGGTAATATCGGACGTACCTTGTTCGCTACGGCTCAGGACGAGCTGCGCCCCGTCATGAACGGCATCTTCTTCGACCTGACCGCCGACTGTCTGGCTGTGGTGGCCTCGGACGGACATCACCTGATCAGAAACAAGGTACTGACCATCATGGCTGAGAAGGTGGGCGAGACCGCCAAGACCGGCTCCTTCATCCTGCCGAAACGTCCCGCTGCCGTGCTGAAAGCCATCCTCTCAAAGACCGGCGAACAGGTGACGATCTCCTTTAATGAACGTAACATCGAGATCCGTACGGAGAATTTCACACTGACCTCACGGCTGATAGAGGGACGCTACCCGAACTATAACAGTGTCATCCCCCTGAACAACCAGAACATCATGAAGGTGAACCGACTGGATATGCTCAGCGCCCTGAAGCGCGTATCGCCCTTCTCCAACGAGAGCAGTAACCTGATCCGTATGCACGTGGAGAATAATGTCCTGCAGCTTGACGCACAGGACTATGACTTCTCAAAGACTGCCGTGGAGAAGGTACCATGCGAATACGACGGACAGCCTATCACCATCGGCTTTAAGGGTGTCTCCGTCATGGAACTGCTGCAGAACATGAACAGCCTGGAGGTAGAGGCACAGATGGCCGACCCGTCTCGCGCCGCCCTGTTCCTGCCCGTGGACCAGCCGGAGGGTGAGGACATCCTGATGCTCCAGATGCCGATGCTGATCAACGACTGACAATAAAAATCTTCCTGACAACAGCCCTGGCCCTTCAAAAGCCGGGGTTATTTATTTGCCGCAGCAAGTAGGGAATAATCATATGCGGTCATTCCGCTTAACCAGACGGAATGACATAAAAGAAATCCACTGGTTTTTCAATGGCTACAAAAACAAAAAAATGGCGGTTAATGACCGCCATTCCGACAACACGCCTGCTGTCTTTACAAACTACTAATTACTAACAATCTATTAACAACCAATTAACTAACTAACATAAAAAAGTATTTGAATATCATTTTTCTATCCTACTCCAAGACGCACGACCTGACGATCCTGTTCCTGCTGGGCCTTCAGGTCGTACTGACGGCGAAGCTCATGCTCTGCGACATCAAACTGCCGCACGGCTGCATTGAGCAGCGTATTCTCCGGAAGGACTCCACTACGATAGGCTGCCATCGTGTCCTCGCTGACGGAGAAGGTGGTGGCCTTTCCGTCAATATCGACAATGAAACGGTCATCCTTCACACCGTGGAACCGCACCCTGTGGGAAAGCGGCTCATCCGGATAGCGCTTGTAGGTCTTCTGCTGTGCCTGAATGGCATCACGACCTGAGAAGACTCCATACCCCTTGTTGAGGAGATTGGTGGCTCCAAGGCCGATCATCAGCCATTTCAGGATGGGATTCTTCAGAAACATCCCTCCGAAGATCGCCATCAACGGGAAGATATTGTTCTCTATCCTTAACTTGTCATTCTTGCCCGTCAGCATACTGTAGATCATATCTGGCAACATGCCGAGGGTATAGCCGAGATTATCCGCCATCTCTCCGGCTCCCGTAAGTCCGAGCGACTCCATGGCTCCTCCCCACTGATCCTGGGACTGGCTCATCTGCAGCTGCAAACGGGTCTGCTGTGAGGATTCCCTTTCGGGATCGTCTATCTCCTCAACGGTGGAGACAAGACTTTGCTGCTCCTGTTGCTGACGCTGCTGCTGCAGGAGTGCCGCACGGGCATAGTCATAGCCTCTCTGGGCTACCTCTCCTGCAGTAAAGGTCTTTCCGCTGATTACCTGTTCTTTCTTCCCGCAACGGGACAGCTCCAGGGCTTCGGCGGTGAAATGGTCGGAGAGCCGCATCAGCTCCTCCGGTGTCTTATCCATCATCCACTGGGGGACTTCCCTCTGGTCGCTGAGTCGATAGCCTGCCTCTGTGAGTAAGGCAGAAGCATTTTCCTGGCAGAGGGAGAAATCATCCCCATGCTCACGGGCAAGCTGCTGCTTGAACAGCTTCTGCTGTGAGGGGCTGTAGGGTAGGCGGTACTCCTGAAGCTTGACCTTTTTTGACAACTGGTCATTGAGGTCATGGACGCCCTCGGAGGATGACACACTGAACTTTGTGTTCCTCAGCTCCTTAAGGCCGTCATCCTTGCCTGTGAGCTGCTGTGAGATAACAGCATCCTTCTCGTCGGCATTGCTGCATGACGAGAACATCCCTCCTGCGACGGCCAGCCCGGTACCGGCGGCAAAATAGGCCGCACGCTTGCCTACTGCCTTGGCAGTGGCTTTACGAGCTTCGCGGGACGCCTCCTTGGTGGCTGCCTCACGGGCTGCGGTATTAAATCCGAAGACAACCTTATGGGCTGGCTGTACGGAGGCTTTGATGGCTGTGCCACCTCCCTTGCCGAAGAGTCCTCCTGCACGGGCAAGGAACCCTCCGAGCCTTGATCCTGCGGCTACGCCTCCAAGGGGGTGCAAGGCAACAAACGGCACGGAATCTGCCATGAACGTCACGGCTCCTGCCGCCACCTTCTCTCCTGCAGAGGGGTTATACATGGCGAAGGACTTGTCATCCATCGCACGCTCTGCCTTCATCTTATCGCTGAACTCAAAGAGAAAGAAATCCCCACAGCCCTTGCGGATGATATACTCCATGGACGTCTTGGGTATACGGCTACGGGCTACCTGCTCTTCCATGAGCTGTGCCAGACGGTTGCGGATATAGGCCTCCGAGAGGTTCTTTTCATCCGTACCGCCGGAGAGCGCCTTGTAATCCTTGCCGTCCATGGTTAAAAGACAGAGCTTCTCGAAAGAACGGGAGAACACTCCCAGGTCTTTTCCGATGGCCTGATCCTTGGAGATCCTATCCTTCAGGGACTGCATCAGCTCACGGACACCATAGCCTGTACCGGCTGCATAGGGTCCTCCATAGATACTGCGGGCATCACGGTTGCTGTCCTGCCGCTGCTTGAAGACCTTTATCTCCGCGCTGACAACAGGCGCTATATGCTCATGATAGTACTTACGTAACATATAGTCTATCTCCGCAATATCCTGCACCTTCTCTTTCTGCTCTGCCATAACAAAAATATATAAATATGAAAATACTTAAATACTGAAATATACCTTCCTTATTTGATTCCCATCATCGCCTCGCGTGTCTGCTCAACAGCCTGACGGCAGATGGCCATCTGCTTGGGATAATAACGGGACAGCATCTCATCCTTCGTGATCCGGCCGTTGATGAAGGCCGCCGCTATCTTCCTGCTGATAGGATGGGCTGGCTCGCCGACATCCCTGCCATTGAACCAGGCCTTCGTCCATGCCTTCTCGCCCAAAGTGTCAAAATAGACGGAACAGATACGACGGATATCATAGCTTTGGAAATCACACTGGAGGTTCTCCAAGGGGTCTATGACCTGACCTGAATCCGATGCCGCCTGGTCAATCTTTTTTTTTTCTCCTCATCCCATGACGGCAGATAGATCCCGTGACGGGATGCGAGATAGACCAGGAAGTCCTCTATGAGGACACTCTGCACCCGCCCTGCGACATCGCCTCCGTCGCTGCCAAGGCCAAGTGGGTTGGCAAGGGAAGGCATGTCCTGGTAGAAATAACCGCGCTCTGCGGCTTTCTCCATCAACAGGCGTAACGTGCCCTCGGTATTCTCCGACGGCTTGTACCTGCCCGTAGTGACGTCCATGAAATAACGGGGCATCCACTGCTGCATCAGCGGCTCCAGCTCCTCACGGTAGCTGTCATAGTCGGTGACGACAGGGATATCCGGGTCAACGGACTCGGGGAAATGATCCATATCCAACGCCATCAGCTGGGAGATATTACCGAAGATCATCTTCAGGAAGTCCTCGGGGTTCAACTCCTCTCCGTCAAAGGTGACGTCGATATGCAGGAAATCTCCGCTGACGGCGATCTGCTGCCCTGCCTCCACACGGGAGCCATAGCCCATCGTCACCTCACTGATATGACAGTAACGTACCTGGTACTTCCCGTAACGGGTGACTATGAAGTCGCCACGTTCCTCTTCGGTACCGGCTCCTACGACAAGACCACTGGCAACGGCCAGCAACGGACGGTGATCACATACGAAATCCACTCCGTGGTGGAAGAAATGCGCTCCCGTGCGGGGATTTATCTGCTCCCCATAGGGAAGCATGATCTCCGCAGTCTCATCCTCCCCATCAAGGAGGAATGGAAGCATATAGCCGCTGGGCGACTCTAAAAACATCATCTGCTTATCCATAATACTTACATCTTATATAAATTACATTTTTGCCCTTACATTATACATATCGTCCTCCTGGCCCTGGGACTGCCTCTGCTGCTCTCGCTCCAAGGCATCATAGCTGTCCTTGGCAGACGGCAGCTCACGACCCTCACCGGAGGAACGGACCGGCTGCAATGCCGCCTGACGGGGCTGCTCCTGGGTCTTGAACATATTGCTGAGTCCGTACATCAGCATCGCCAAGGCTCCGATCTTGCCAAGCCATCCGAACTTGCCGAAGGTGAACCACGCCAAAGGAAGCATGGCCAGCGCCCCGAAGTTCAGTCCGGAGGATCCTCCTCCAAGGAAATTGGAGATGCCACTGGTGAGTCCGCTGAACATCTTTGAAATGGAATCCATGATACCACCGCCACTGGTCAGCTGACGGGTGGCTCCTGCCATGTCATGCGCAGCGTCTCCCATATCCCGTGCAGTCCCCTTCAGACGGTCAAGGGCCTTATCGGTAGTCCCCTCATTGGTGACCGAATCGATACCGTCACGCAGGAGGGCTCCTGCAGTGGTCTCCCCATCCTTCTTCTGGATATTCAACAGACCGGTGGACAAGTCCACCGTTGACTTGATGACACTCTGGTCATTGGCCTGGGCATGGGCGAGGACACCGCCGACTGCCAGCCACTTCCAATTCCTTAACGCTCCTTTTACTAATGTTCCTACCATAATAAAACCCTTTCCTTGCTTAATAGTTAAAACCTCTGCTTCTTACGATGCTCGATATCATTGTTCTGAAGCGTACGCCAGTTGGTGATCAGCAGCCCGTGGGGATTCTTATCCGTACGAGGAACCCTGCGGAGACTGCCCGAGGTGATAAGACTGCGATACGTCACATCCGTAGTTCGCTCGATACGCTGACGGCCATAATACCTGAACGTGTTGTTCTGCTCGTCAAGCTGAATAGAGTCACAGAAGATACTCAGCACGGCTGAGGAACCGATGATGTTCGAGAACAGTCCCTTCTCCTTCAGCATGTTCAGCTGGGCGATACCTGACTCATCGACAAGGTACATGGCCTTCTCCTGAGTGTAACGGATATACTTCTCATCCGGCGCAAGGGTAAAGAAAAGATGGTGGAACAGCTCAATATGACTCTTCGCCTCCACATCATAGGTCACTTCCTGCGTCGTCTGGTTGACAAGGACGGGAACGGTTCCGTCCAGGACATAGATCTGCTTATGCGCCGAACTGACCATGCTCGCCGCTCCGAAGAAACTCGCCACGCTGATGATGACTGCACCGATGATGACAAGGGTGCAGACCGTTCCTACCAGCTTGATCCTGTTTTCCAAATGCCTGATAACCATAATAATTCTCTTATCTTATAATATACTATGTTGATTACTTATACGGATGGACCCGGACGATCGCCCTGTATGGGTGATACTCCACCTTGGGCGTCTCGTGGATGACACCGGAGGCCATGGAGAAAAGCCAGGCCTGCATGGCGGGGTTCTGCTCCACCTCGGTACTGGTCCAGTACCACGCTCCGCTCTCGCCGGACATGTCAAGCAGGTCGGCATCGACACCCCTTCCCTTCAACACCTCCAAAAAGGCATTGACGGTATGACGTGAGGCATAGAGCTTGCGGATCTCCGCAACACTGGGAATAAAGTCACTCTGACCGAAGATATGACTGGAGAACACCCTGTCTGCCAGAGGGCTGCCCTTGCCGGTCTTCACATCATGGGCGTTCTGCATTTTGCTGGTATTGGCAAACCCGTCAAGGGCTGTCAGACTGCGGCTGGTACCAAGCTCCATGCCGACAGAGTCACAGAACTGCTCCTCAGTGCCGTCCTTTAAGAGAACGGCGAGGTAGGTGCCATCATCAAGACACTCCGAGAACACAACGCCTACGGCACTGACATCCTTCTGTGCCAGGAAATCCTCCTGACTGAGCATCCTGCCGTCGGTACATAACACATGTCCGGGATGGACACTGGTATCAAAGAACTCATGATCATCACATGAGGCGAGGCACAGCGTCAGCAAAGCTGCCACGGCCACGCACATATCGCAGAAAAGGCGCTTCAACCTATATGTCGTCTTCATCGTCTTCATATTTTCTTTTATAGGTTATTACAGAGGTATCTTAATACCGACGGCTCCACCTGTACGCCAGAGATCCTTGGCACAGATGGCCACATCTTCCTTCAGCTGGAAAAACAGCTCCCAACCGCCTTTCAGGGCATAGCTATGCTCGTAACCGACATGGATGACTCCGATGAACTTATCGAGGTCACTGCCACAGCTGACACCAAGACGGAAATTACCGTGATGGTTCCGGCCACGATGGATGCATGGCTTATAAGCCATACCGACCGACCAGGTGTTGTAACTGTGCCAGAAGCTATTCTTCGTCACATGCCCGGCAAGCTCATCGTCATCCCACTGGAGATAGCCGGTGAAGAAAAACTCCATGGCATTATGGTACTTCAGCTCCTTCTCGAAAGAGACGGTTGCATCAAGACCACGTTCATAGGATGCACCGACGGCTACCATGCCGCGCCACTGGTTACTGGACTGTGCCGTCGCCTTTCTGGCTCCGAACAGCATCACGGCCATCAGCGCCAACAGGAGCAGACGGGGATCAAAGGGGTTGTTGCGAAAATAATTAAAGGTCATCATATCATAAAATTTTTAAGTAAAACTTACTTGATCGCTGTCGGAAGAGAAATCCTGCCTGAGAGCGTCGCTGAAAGCAACGAACCTCAGTGCAAGCTGCTCCAGACCGGCCTTTCCGCTGTCAAGGGCCGACAATACCTCGTCGGGCAAGACAATCGTCCATATCGCCCCGTCCACCAGTGCCGTAAGACGGCTGCCTTCAAGACGAACATCCACCAGACGCGGATCGGACGTACGAGAGAGGAACAGACGGCGTGAATAACCGCCTTGTCCCATATATTCCTGAGAGTTTCTGTTTGTATCCATAACGCCCTCCTATTCCTCCTTTAGCAACAACGTATCGAACGAGTCTGCCGCCAGTACATCCTCGTAATCGAGGTTCAGTGAGATAGTGCGTCCTGAGATCTGCTTCTCTGACAGCTCTATGGACAAGACCTTGTCATTGGGGAACGTCATCTTCTTCAGGACAACGACATTCCTATAGCCGCGATAGAAAGACATGCTCTTGTCCAGCACCAGTTCCGGCTCCAGCTCAACGAACTGCACATTGGTGGCCTTCTGCTGCTTCTTATCACAGAGTTTAACACGCAACTCATCGATATCAAAACGGAGGTTCGTCTTGTTCGACACAGAGAAATCCAGGAAGAAATACTCCCCGACAGTATAGATGTTGTTCAGACGCATCTCCATACGGTTCTTGTGTACCTTGATATTGCGGTACTTCGCAGGGGAGTTCCATATCCTGCGGGCAAACTTCACCATCTCCTCCTTGCTCATGGACACCGCCGGGTTACGATAGGCACTACGCTCATCAAGCATCACCTCCTTGTCTGCCACCGCCTCTTCCATGCGGGAGGTGTAGATAAGGGCATACTGCGTACGGTAGCGCTCAGTGATGACGGTGACGATACAAAGAACCTCCCCGTCCTCATGCTCACCGTCAACAGGCTTCAGCCTGACGACATTGTCGATAGGCTTGTCGCCGATGACGGCATCCGTAGAAAAGTCCACCAGACGGACCGGCTCCGAAGCTGTGATCATCGTAGTGACATGTTCATTGACAGTCAGCTGCTCCATCTCCTGATAGGTCTGCTGACCTAAGACGCCCAAGGGCATCAGCAAGGCACAGGCTATTGCCGTGCAAATCATCGAAATCCTTTTCATATCTTTAAAAATTTAATGTTCTGTTATTGACGCATGGGCGGGAAGGTCATCCTGCCTCCCGGGACAGTTGTGTTCTGCACACCCTGAGACGGCATCTGGCTTGCCTTCTGCTCTTTCTTCTTGTTACCGTTGATAAGGTACACCTGAGTGCCGTACTTCAGACGCACCTTGTTCTTCTTGATCGCCTTGGCGATGGCCTGTGAGGTCTTCTGATAGGCGTTCTGCAAGGCCTGTGAGGCAAACTGCGCAACCGTTGACTCGGCATTCAGACTGCCGGAGACATTCATTGAACCGCCACTGAATACTCCGCTGCCGACATCCTTGGCCGTCTCACGGAAAGAACTCTCTGGGATATAGAGTCCTTCGAGTCCGTCCATATCATAGAGGTTGAGATTACACTTCATGAGGTCATCACCAACCATCAAAGAAGAGATCTTTCCCTTGATACGCTGCTTGGAGAATCCGCTCATCGTTGCATAGAGATAGCTGCCTTTCTTCAAAAGGACATGATCGACCTCCACGTCATCCAGTAGACGCAGACGTACCCTGCTGCCGTCAACGACCTTGATCTCCTCGTCGATGATCGCCTTGATCATATTCGACTCGTTGACATTGGCTGAGATAGTGTTGAAATTTCGGTTGGTCTCGGTGACCTTCTTGACGATGGTATTACTCTCTGCCTCCTCGTCTATCTCCTCGACAACCTTTTTCTTGACTACCTTGTTACGGCTGACCTTGGCCTTGATCTTAACACTGTCCTGAACAGCTACATCCTCCCCATTGTCAAGGGTCTTAAGGAACGTGCCGAAAGCCGCACTGTCCAGACTGATACCAAGGTCGCGCTCAAGCTCCTCGACATTCAGACCACGCTTCTTCAGGCGGTCCATACGCTGACGGTCTTCCTTGGAGATATTACGGGTGAACTCCTCTCCGGACTGGTCACGGCTGCCGCGGCGCATCTCAAGACGCTCACGGTCACGAAGCAGCTTTTCCAATGAGTCGGCACGCTGCTTCTCAAGGATAGCTGCCAGCTCTTCCTCGGAGAGACTGGAGCTGTAGCCCAACTTCACACCAATGGAGTCCTTATCACTCTCCACATTGGCAATGGCCGACTCTTCCCGGATATTACCGTACTGACGGCGCATATTGGCAAGTTTGTCACCAAGATCCTCGCCCACCTGTGCACTGGGGAGGTCTGCATTCAGCTCGTTCTTCAACACAAGGCTATGATCCGTCTTGTCCCTGACCTCCAGGTTGAAGGTGTCAATGACAAGATAGCCTAACAGCAGCAATGGCAGGTACGCCAGTGCCGGAAGCCAGTATTTCATCTGACGGAGGTCTATCTTCTTCTTATTCATGACTGTCAACAATTTGATTACTATTCACAAACCGGTCCTGCAGGGCTGAGTCTACACGCTCTGTAACAGGAACATATGACCGCGAGTCCGTGATATACATCACAAAACGGCATGTCTGCAAAAGGAACACACAGACGGCAAAACCCAGCACCAAGGCCAGAAACAGCCCCTTATGCCCGTTGGCAAAGTCCGTGATACGTTGCCCAAGCCATGCGATACCTGTCGCACGGGCAAACTTCCCTCCTGCATTATAAGCCTGCTCGTAACGCTCCTTATACTTCGGATCGCTCTTGTCGGGCATCGGCTCTCCCTTAAATAATTTACTCCATCCCATATTATTATCTTTTTAAATCATCCTATTAAATATGTGCACTCTGCTTGACGGCTCCGGCGATACCCTCACCAAAGCTACGGGTAGAGAAGGCCGTGTCTCCCTCGGGGATAATCCATGCTGCAAGGTCTGGAACAAGGTTCAGACACTTCCAGGACACCGTTCCGGCGACAAGCATATACATACTGGTGAAGAACGCCACCTTGATATAGGAGGCTATGTTCGTCCCGTTGTCTGCTATGATCCATTGGATCTGGTCCACCTGTATGGAGAACACGATATCATAGAGTAACAGCACATAGAAACCCACAAAGTAAAGCATGGCTCCGTAGAAATGCACCGTAAGATAACGCATGATCCACTTCGCCCAGGCTCCCTCCCATTTTGGCAACAGCGAGAACGCCCACTGAATAGGTCCGAAGATCGTCAGCATGCCAAGGCATATCTGCTGACAGAAGATGGTTCCCCAGAAACCGACACGGTACAGGCCGATACCAAGCAGGAAAAATATCTTGTCCACCAGGCAGATGATGCCCGCAGCACCGGAAAAATGCTCCTGCTGACCGGCATTCTTTCCCGCCTCGACGGTCTTAGCCGTGTCAAGAGGGGTGTCACCCGTGCCGCCTCCTTTATTGGTGGCGTCGCTGACGGCCTTACTGTTACCCGCGACCTGACCTATCAAAAAGTCCTTCTTCAGCATCATCTCTGTCAGGGTCTTGAACTTCTCGTCCACATGCTCCACCTCTATGTCATAGAGGGTCTTCGTCCAGGAACCGATGCTGTTGGGAATGACGGCCAGCGTGTCAAGTATGCCTCCTGCGGAGTACCACGTACTCATGATAACGGCAACCGCCACGACCTTCAAGATCTTCAAAGGGTCAAACGGCTCTCCCTTGTACATCATCTTATAGGCCATGCCTGAGCCATAGACAATAGAGAAGAGAGCTGCCAAGATCATACAGGTGGTGAGGATCATGTTAAACGGACCACCGCCACCGATGAACGTCGGGTCACTAAGGAAATTGTTCGTGTGGAACAGCACCTCATCGACCTCTTCCTCGAAGAAGTTCGCACCAACACCGGCACCCAGCAGCTCTGTAGTCAGAGAGTCAAGCTGGTTGATACCCTCAGAGGAGAATAGCATTACATTCTGTGCACTCATATATCAACTGTTTATTTGTTTCTACTCGTCTTTCCAGACATTACGGAGTTTCTTAGGCTTTGGGCTGCTCTCATGAGCCGCCTGTGCCTTCATGCGCCAACGGCCAAGACAGATACCTGCAATGGAGTCAAGCCGTGACATGCGGACATGTCCCTGCATCTGGCGTAGCGACTCCAGGAACCGGACGCCCTCCCAATATTTGAGACAGTCGCGCAAGCGGCTGTTATACTGCTTGAGGTCATCATAGATCGCCTGATACTCCTCCATACGCTTATAGCCCGGCTGATAGGACTCATGTACCATGGGAATAGCGTTCTGGGCTATCATGTTATAGATACGCTTCCAGTAACTGTAGTCCTCATCACTGCCTCCAAAAGTACGTATCAGACCAACATTCTTCTGCATCTCATTAAGCTGGGACTCTATCTTCGAGCGTTCCGTGAGCCACTGAGCATCAAAAACCCTGTCGCCGGTCTCCTGCAGGAGATTCTTCAGACGGGAGGTGAACAGTGAGTCTACCGTTGCGGCATAGTCTGACTCGCGGGCGAGATAGGCATTGTAAAGGATCCTCTGCTCCGTCTTTAACTCCACCTCTATCTCCTTGAACTTGTCATAGACTAAATCATCATGCCACGACCTGTAGCCCTGTGCCATGACGGCAAGGGATGACAGCATCATCATTGCCGTCATCAAGAGCATCCTATATGTCTTCCTTTCTGTCATAGCTTATATGTTTTAATTGTTATTCCGTGGCTCCTGCCATCCTGTTAAGACTTTGCTGGGTGGCTGCACGCCACCTGCCGATGGCTCCCTCCGCTACAGAGATACGGTCGATAGGGGTGTAGGTCATATTCCACCTCAGACCGGTACGCGTCACCATGAAGAAATACAGCCGCTTATAGGCATTATTCAACGAATACTGTATATGCTCAAGAGAGTTGTTGAGACTCTTTAAGTCATTAAGCATGGAGAAGGTCGTGCAAGGGAACTTCAACGTCACATAGCCTGCAATGGCTACCGCCGTCGTAGAGATATCATTCACGTCCGACTCGACGGAACTGTACAGCTCCTTGCCGATATCAAGGATCTCCTGGTCTTCCCTTTCGATGTTACCATGTGCCAGGCACTCCTTCTCATAAAGCTCCAGAAGCCTGATGATGCCGTCTATGCGCTTCTTGGCTACGTCAAAGGTGTTCTTGACATTCATACCGAAGCGCAGGGTATTAAAACCGATATCCACCCAGTTGAAAGCCTTGTAATAGAAACCAAGGCTGTCACTGGCTTCACGGAAGGCCTGAGTCTTCTCCATCGTTCCCTTATGGGCCTTGCTGTTGATGGCCTCCACGGCGGTATGCGCCAGAAAGGCCGGCTCCGTCTTGTCCTTCAGGGCATCATAGACAAAGACCTCCTCACTCTGACCAAGACAGTCCGTCGCCGACATCAGCAGCGAAAGGATAAGCACCGTTATATATAATCGTCTATTACTCATAATATCTCCTTCCTATGGCGTTATATCATATCCTCCCTGCCGTCGCCTGAGCGGTGCGGCATTCATATTCTGACGCATGCGGTTGTTGCGGTCAGTAATCAGTCCGTAACACCAGAACTTGTCCACCGGATCGGTGACAATATTATGTATCTCGTCACTGACACGCGTCCAGAGGCTCTTCGTATAGAGCAGCGTACGCTCCATGACCTGCAGACGGGCATAGATCAGCTCCAGTCGTGAATTGATGTCACGGGCGATACGCACACGGTCGCTGGCCCAGAGCAGGTGTACCTTATGGTCACTGATAGAGTCTTTCACGCCCGGGGTGACACGTGTCTCTACGGAGACCATACACTCCGGGTACTCGTTCTGCCATTGAACGAGATGCTCCTGGATAACCCTGCGGGTATCCGTCTCACTGGCCGATGGATCGAGGTCGAGGTATTCCACGACATTCTCCGAGGATCCCTCATAGGTAAGCTTAAAGTCCATCCGGATAATCGAACGATGGATCCTGATGAATGTGATGAAACCAAGAAGATAGGACTCTCCACGCTGCCTGACAAGCTGGACGCGCAGCGTCACAGTCTGCTTGGCACTCGGCAGATAAGCCTTTCGGATCCATGTGTAGCCTTCCCAGTGGCCCTCATCCAGCCAACGGAGGCTGAAGATACCCTGCACCTCATTCATGATATGCGGGATGCGCTGTATGTCTCCGTCATCCACCAGGTCCTCCATCAGCTCACTATAGGCTGTTGACCAGACATTGAGTGAGTCCTTCGCTGCCTGGCGGTTGTTGGAAGCTTTCTGACGGTCATTGGCAAGACTGTTGATGACAGTACTGATATCCTGCCCGTCATAGGTCATCTGACCCTGTCCGAAGAGATCATAAAGCTCTCCTATCTTCGCGTCAAGGTCATCATATTCCTGATTGAACTTATCATACTCCTCAGACCAGTAGTCCACCTTGCCGCTAACGGTGTTCAGGTCGGACTCTGCATACTCATTGGGATCAAGACGGGTCTCCATGGCATATTTCTTGGAGTCCTCATTCAAGGGGTCATGCCTCGGGTTGACCTTGAAGGAATAGGATCCCTCGACCATCACACCGCCGTCATCACAGGTGACGGTATAGACAGCCTGGGTGGCTCCCTCGGTATGAAGCTCCTCGGTCTGCTGGTACTCCGAATGCTGGTCTTTCTTCAGCTCGGCCAAGAAAAGGGGTGGCACATCATCTGCCTGGTATTCCTTCAACTTACCATTCATACGCTCCTCGAAGGACTCCTCATCCATTGTATAGGAGTCGAACCACTCCTCATAGAGCACCGTACCACGGCGCTCTATATACCAACGTTCCTTATAATAGGTATTACGCTTGCCGTCCTGACTAAAGTCATAGATGAGCTGTGAAGGGTCACAGTCCCTGTATTCAAAGAACTTCGTGAGGATTGTCAGGGAATCGACTGTTCCCATGAACTCCTCAAACTGTGACTTCACATCGTAGGTGTTAGTAACGCCGTCAAAGAACTCCTTCAGAGAATCCACCTTCGCCTTAATCTCCTGCGGCTTGCCTTTGAGTATCTGACCAACCTTACTGCGGTTAGCCCACAACGTATCAAGGGCACCGCCACCGGTGGAAATAAGCTGCTTTCCGGCTGCGTAGAGATCATCAAAGTCCATGCGGAAGTCATTCTTAATAGAATCGGCTGATGCCGCAACATCAATACTGGCAAGACTGTCGAAAAAATCCTCCCAGTCCACCCTGGCAAGATCGCTGATGCCGACTATCTCCATCACACGCTCGGAGACCTTCGGGAAATCAAAATTGAACGTCAGCGTGCCATTGCTGACAACAGCACTGAACTGCTGACAGAGGCTGTGCACATCATTACAGATCTCGTTGAGCTGAGGTCCCCAGACATACACCTGGTCCACATGGTCTATCAACAGAATACCACATCGCAATATCTCCGGAATGATACGCTCATAGACAAGCCTGTAGATGTGCTGATAGTAATAGTTCTCCTGTCCAGGAACACCAAGGATGCCTGCATCATGCAAGGCCTTGCGCTCGAGATTCTTGGTGAGGTACATACCGGAAACGGCAACATTGACTTTTCCGTAGGATTTCAGGATGTCCTCAAGATACTCTCCCGCCTTCTGCTCCTGAAGCAGCTGGGTGGTCATCGATCCCAACAACAGCGCACTGGTCTTATAGTCATAATAGACTCCATAATACCAGTTGGCCCTGGATGCCGTCGGCACCAGAAGCATCATCAGCAGCATTATGTAAGCCAGTATTCTGCGCATATGAAAACTATATTTTTATATTTATGTATTTATATATTTTCTTCTTTTCTTCTTTACCTTGCGGATCCTCTCAGAGGCCCCCTGTTGGCAAGCACCTTATTGGCGAAGTCCAAGGACTTCTTGATACCGCTTTTGTCCCAGTCCCTGATAAAGGCCTCAATGGCCTGTTGGTGGTTACATCCCAGGACATGGCGGTACAGCTTCAGAGCCTCCTTTTCCACCTTTTCGGTGGTGTAGCTCATATAGCACTCGCGAGGCTCTTCAACGCCGAACACATCCGAGGTGTCCACGCGTTTGATGAAGACCTCCTTGAAAGGGAAACGGCCTGACTTATTGTCCAAACGGTTGATCGTAAAGATCTTCTTGCACTCCGTATCGGTCAGGGCAAGGGTAGCCTTGATATCATCGAACTTCTCCTTGAACTTAGCCTGGTCAAGCAGCATGAACACGTCGGAGTTGTTGATGATAGCCTCCTTGACGATCGTCGAAGAGGTGATATCCTGAATCTCCTGCGTCACCACGCCGACCATCGCCCAGTGCTTACGGGCGGTCTTGTACAGATACTTGATGTACTCTGCCATGACCGGAGTAGCAATGGCCTTCCATGCCTCCTCGATAACAAGGCACTTGCGGCAGTCACTCTTGATACGCATCTTCTGGGTGAACACGTCCATGATGATAAGAACGATGATCGGGAACAATACCGGGTCATCCTTCACCTTATCTATCTCAAAGACAATGAAACGCTCATCGAAGAGTGAATGATCCATGTCGTTATTCAGCGTGTATTCCAACTCTCCTCCCTTATAGAACGGCTTGAGAATAGCGGCAAAATCGTCGATATTGAACTTGATGTGCTCATCAGAGGTAATCTCAGGAATACGCTGCACGGCATACTCATAGAAGCTGTTGAAAGACAGCTCCGGCACACGGAGCTTCTTACGCTGCTCCTCCATACGGGCGATACGACGCTCGATCTTCGCTCCATACTTCTGCTCGACGATATCCGTCATACGCATCAGCTCATTATGAGCCTGCTCCTTACGCAGACGGGCTGCTTCCTTCTCTCCCTCAGTGGAAGCGTCATCGTCGATCTTACGCTGAAGCTTCTCCTCACGCTCACGCAGACGCTCATAGCGTTCCTTATCCTCCTCACTAACGGTAGAGTCCTTAGCAAGGTTATCCTCCACCTCCTGCTCGAAACGCTCATAGCTGCCGTCCTTCTTGGCCTGCAGCATCAGCGAGTCACGCAGTTCCTTGCGCTCCTGATCCGTATAGCCTACAAAGGGCGTGAAATACTCACGGTAATACTCTACGATCACCTTGTTGATGATATAGTCATCAATCTTACTGATCTCCTTGGTACCGCTGTAGATGAGGAACACCAGTGACTTCAAGAAATTCTTCTTCTCACCGAAGTTCTCCATATACTCCTTGATAGTCACCTTGAACGGGTTCATGGAGATAGGCTTCTCCTTGGAATAGGTGATATACGTTCCGTCATAATAGTCACAGATTCCCTCATAGGAGTCACCGGTATCGACAATGACGACATCGGTGTTCTGCTCGAAATACTGACGGACAACTGTGTTCATAAAGAAAGACTTTCCGCTGCCGGAAGGTCCCAGCACAAAGAAATTCGAGTTGTTGGTATGCTTGATCTTTCCTTCCTTGCCCGTCAAGTCAATGGCCAACGGCACACCGGCACGGTCGGTATAAAAACACCTCAATGGGGTGTCCTCGGTCTTCGACTGGCGTTCCTTGTACATCAGGCACAAGGCCGCCTCGGAGACAGTCAGGAAACGGTCATAATTCGGATTCAGACGGAACACGTTTCCGGGAAAAGTCGCCACGAACAGCTCCAGCTGGTTATAGGCCCGCTTCGAGAGATGGATGCTCTGACGCGACAGGATATTCTCCAGATGATTGGTAATCTTCTGCATATCCTTGGCCTTATCTGCCACAACGACAATATTGAAATGAGCATAGACAAGCTGTTTGTTCTCCTTGGCAATGACCTCCTGAACGGCTGCTATGTCCTCTGCGGCATGCTTGTTACCGGCACTTGGGAAATTGCTGTGACGGTTCTTCTTGCGGTCAAGACGTGCCAGCTCATATTTCTGGTTCGGAAGGAAGATGACCTGGTTGTAGATAAGCGTATCGACATCGGGGATGCTTGACAGCTCGCCAACAATGTCAACAGGCATCTCTGAGTTGTTGACGGTCATCTTCATATACGGACGGAGCTTTGAGGGAAGTCCCACGTCGTCAACATCCAGAAGGGAGAACATCTTCACCTGACGGTCTCCCATCATGATACCCTCACCGTCCACACGCAGATTCTCCATCGAGGGATGGCTGCTCCGGAAATTCAGTGAGAAATAACGCTCGACATACTTGCGACACTCCTCACCTGTCAAGAAACGGGCATCCTTGACACCACCGTCATGCAGCTGGTCAAGGACCTTGACGATCCTTACCTGGAAATCACGCCACTTCGAGGCATCATAGTTTCCGAAGATGCTACGCTTGTTCTCCTGCGTGATAATCATATAGGTCATGGAGTCCATATACTCCCTGCCGTCGAAAAACTTGAAGTAGGCATTGGAAAGGAAACTGCCCTTACCGCCTCCCTCCTGCTGCACCTTCTTCATGTCAAAGCGCTTGCGGACAAGAATATCCTGCTTGTGAAGGCTATAGCCCTCGCCAAGGGTCTGGACAATATTCGTCAGCAGGGATGTAAAATCATAGTAACAGTCAACGTCCGCACAGTATTTCTGTACAGGGTTCTCCAGCGCAATGACCGCCGAATACTCGCCTAACATCGTGTAGACGATGCCGATACCGTCGACATCCTCCTCTGTGAAATAGATATCCTGAAAAATCTTGGCACGCTTGGCTCCCGTTCCGAAGAGTGCCACAGACAGGCCTATGCCTCCCAGGACACATAAGATACATAAGACTACTACTAATGAAAACATCCTTTCAGTCCTTTATGATGCCACGACCTCCAAGCGGTTGTTGGCATGTACGAAAATAAAAATCCCTTTTTCAATCTTCTTGCTGTGTAGTCCCATTCGCTGCTTGACGAGGATTGAGACACCGCCGAAACCGGCTACAGCAGTGAAGAATATCAAGGCAGCAGTGAACCCCAGGATCATATACACGATCATAAACCCAAGAAGACAACCTGCTACGGTGCCTGCACCCCACCAGATATACCGACCCTGAAGGCCCATAAACTCCAACGGACGCTGCAGACCCTTGAAAACAGGGTATTCGGGATAGTTGTTCTCTGCTGCCATGATGCTCAAAATTTACTCTGTTGCGATACCGAAGATCAGAGGTATAGCCTGAGCAATGACAAGCATGAACACCACGGCACCAACGGTCATGGCAATCTTCTTATTCACATCCTGCTCGTGGTTGTTCATAGCGATGACAATCAACACACCACCTATAAGACCGAAGACAACGGCCAGGATATAACAGAGGTTCTTGATGATGGGCACGAATCCCTTCATAGTCTCTACAGCCTCACCAAACTGGGAAAGTCCCTCGTTGAGGGCTTCACCAGAGGAAGTCTGGGCAAATACGGCGGTAAAACCGCACATCATCACAACACACATCACAGTACGCATCGTCTGCTGGTTCATAAGGGAACCGATCTTCTGAGACACGCGCTCTGCGATATCCATTCCTTTGACAACCAAATTTGTAAACATAACTAAAACCTTTAAATTATTAAAAAATATATTTGAACTAACGTTATCCGAATATCAGGTCAAAGAGCCCGCCATGACCGCTGCCGCCGCCGGTGAAGAACGACGGGAAGACGATCAGCATCGTCACGAAATAGACAATGGCTCCGATAAACATCGCCACCTGTTTTGTAAAGCCTTCTTCACCTGACTGTATCTTGATATAGATCGTCGCACAGCTGTAGAAAGCCACAAGCGTTGCTATGACGTTGACAAGCTCCAGGGTGATATTGAGGAATGCCTGCACAAAGGCAGCCATATCCGTCAGCGACTTTGCACCTCCCCAGTACTCCACTGCTCCGGACTGTGCCAGTGCCGTTGCCGACAAGACAGAGAGAACCGCCGACAGAAAAAACCGCCGGACGGACAGATAATAGATATGATCAACTGACGTTCTCATAGCTCACAGACTTAAATCTTATCGTACGTTCTTAAGACACCTCCGGCATTCCTCCCCTTCGGCGACCCCATGATGAAATGGAACTCCGTGGAGTCAACGACCGTCTCATACTCCGGCTCGATGGCCTCCATGCCCTCATTGAGTTGCTGCTGTAAGATGGTCACCTGCTCATCTGTCAGCTCGCCGCTCTCGTCATTCTCATCATAGTTGTTAAAGGCTGTCTCATCCTCTGGGGCATCATCGAAAACATCATCATCCCCGGAACCAGAATCGTCATCTTGGGTGTCACCTGAGCCGTCCTCATCCTGGTTCTCCAGCTCACGTGGGCCGCCGAAACGGACTTCCCCTCCTTCAAGGGATACACTGGTGGACGGCTCTTCATCTTCATCATGCGGTGCTTCAAACTCTTCCGAGTCATCACGCGCATTCTTATCCTTCTTGAAGAGATCCATACAAATGACAACCGCATAGTAAAGAACCATCGCGGCAGTCAGAAAAGCGAAATACATTCCAAATGTACTATTCATAATACACCGTAATTTAAATTTTTCGCAAAAGAACAACTAAAAGGCGAACTGGCATAGCAGACTAAAAAAAAAGCCTTGAATTAACGTTTTCAAGACTTTTCAAACTCCTTAAATGTTAAATTCAAGACTTTTTCAAAACAACCACGACTTTTTCCCGCTTAACTGTCTACAAGAAAATCGTAATAGACTTAAACAATATATTCCTTTAACCCTTATTCCATATAGACTCTATACGGAATATTCTTACTTTCATTCCGTTTTTCCCTTACTGATACTCTATGATAACATAAAAACCTTCAATGCCTTTAAAAGACTATACCCCGACAACTTACTTTCAATAACGTCTTATCTGCGCCTGCCTCGTTTCATTTTCACTACACGGGTTCGATCACTTTCGGACGGAGTTTTTTCCTTGCAAAGGTAGGACTGCTCGTATTCACTCCAAGAACCACTGGCTATCGCAAAACAAATTTCCTGGCAGACTTCCACAATCAAAGATTGGGTATTCCATGAAATTTCTTAAGCGATTTCTTGGATTTGAACACTTCCGTAGCAGACCTTTGTACCTGCAAGAAAAAGACTCAAAGTGATACGAAGTCGATGACGACTGAAAATTTATTGAAACAAGGCGGACTTGATAAGACAAAAATTGAATAAGAAAAAGATCTTAAGCTCCTCGCAGCCGATAACTCAAAAAAACAACAGCGTCAGAAACATCCACTAAAACCGAAGCCGACGGAATATAAACAGGCAACATGAAAATATGATGAATACTCTACCAGTTAATAAATGGGCGAAAGAAGACCAACCTCGTGAGAAAATGACTTCCCTTGGTGTTGACTGTCTGACAAATGCTGAACTCCTGGCTATCCTGATTGGCTCCGGCTCTGCAAAGGAGAGTGCTGTTGACCTGATGAAGCGGATCCTTAATGACTGTAACAATAACCTCAGAACATTAGGAAAAATGTCTGTCAAGGATCTCTGCTGCTATAACGGTATCGGGGAGGCTAAGGCTATCTCTATCCTTGCCGCCTGTGAAATGGGCAGACGCAGACAAACCGAGAGCGAGATCCTTCGTAACGACCTTAGCACGGCAGTGAGAATCTGTAACTATATGATGCCTAAAATTGGTGACCTCGATGTGGAGGAGTTCTGGATTATGATGATGAACCAGGACTATAAGCTGATCAAGGCACAGCGTATCTCCCGTGGCGGTATCTCCGAGACTTCGGTGGACATCCGTATCATCATGAAGGAATGTGTGATGAATAACGCTACGATCCTGGCCGTCTGCCATAACCATCCAAGCGGCAGCCTGAAACCCTCAAGGGCTGACGAGGATCTGACACAGTCCATCAAGAGAGCCTGTCAGACCATGCGCATCCATTTCCAGGATCATGTCATCGTCACTGACAGTCATTACTACTCGTTTCATGAAAGCGGAAAGATTTAATTCAGACAACTGTATATTCACAATTTAAATTCTTCTTATTATGATGACTATTGCTAAAGCCGACAAGATTGTCGAAAGACTCAAGGAACTACAGAAAACCGACCCCGTACTGGGTGGATGCTCGTTTGTAATCAAGCACGTCGAGGCAGAGGTGCTGAACAGCTATAAGATTGAAATTCACTGATAACTTCAAATACTTGCGTTTTATGATTGATACCGGACAGATATTATGTACAGCGGATCTGGAACAGAACAGACAGAACCGCATCCGCAGAGAGAGTGACCCTGTGGTCAGAGAATTACGCCACCAGATCTGCTTACAACGTAAGCTTATGGCTGACAGCGATATTCACTCTGAATATGTGATGTATTGGGAAGAGAATGCCAGAAGACAAATCGTCGCCCTGAAACGCAGACTCTTCCGCAGAATGAGACAACTGGGATGATTACGCTTATGAAACAGACTGCTGACATCATCGTTGAAGGCCTCCTGGTATTATCTATCATGACAAGCTTTAAACTGGCTGCATATGTCATGATCTCTCTCGGAGGCATCTGACATGACCCGATTTTAACATTTGGGATACAAAATAATATCCCTGAAACGTTAAAATTCGGAGTCTGGTTCATAACACGAAAGAAATGAGATAACTTTGGCAAATAAAATAACTTCTTTAAAAAGACTGGATTATGATTAAGGTAACATTTATCGGACGTATCGGCAAGGATGCCGTGGTTCTCGAAGGTAAGAACGGAAAAAACTTCCTGTCAATGGATGTGGCTACGGATATGCGTAGCGGTGGCGAGAATAAGCCTGTATGGATACGCGTGAACAGCTCTCAGCAGCAGCACATGGGTAAGCTGGTGGACTATCTCACCAAAGGAAAGCCTATTGAGATCACGGGCGTACTTGCCAAACCCAGCGCATGGATATCCAAGAAGTCTGGCGAACCGATGGCACAGGATGTCGTATGGGCTGACAAGATTGAGTTCATTCCATTCGGGAAGAAGAAGGATGACAGTGAGACGGATGTACGTGCGGCACAGGCTGAGAACATCCCGGATCCGACAAACTCCAACACCCCGTTCCCGGAGCCTGCCCCTGACGGAGCCGATGATCTTCCATTCTAACATCTGCATCATTGCAGGTGTCTATAGAGGCCTCGGACGCTGTGCCTGTAAATCAGCGTCCTTTTTATGATTAGATTGATGATGAATAAGTATTTACCTAAGTTCAAGGCGATGGTCGTTACCAATGACCCGATGACGAACCCCGCAGACGGTTGGGTGACGGGATTCTTCTATGAGGATCTGTGTCTTAACGAGAAACAAGAACCTATCATGAAAAGCTTTATCCGCTCTGGTGAGATGATCTGGGAGGTGATCCCTGAATCGGTACATGCCTCCACACCCCTGAAGGATAGCGACGAAAAGATTATCTATGACGGTGATATCGTCAGCGTGATGTTCAGCGACGGCAGTAACGCTGCCTGTCTGGTGGGCTATGATAACAGCCGGATGGGCTTTGGCCTGATGGATGACAGATATTTCTCCCTGATGAAACAGGGATATTTCAAAGAAGAATCCTATAGTAACATTCTCCTTGTGGACGTCATTGAACGTGAGGCCTCCATCCGTATCATCGGGAACATCTTTGAAAATGAGAAGCTGCTGATTCTGGAGATATGAAAAGAAAATATCAAACAAAACCATTTCTCTTCGACCAGGATAACGACGATGATGATCCCTGCTTTAGCGTTCAGGGTGCCTGGCAGGGTTCTACCATCGCTCCGCAGGAGGTCGAACTGGACAAAAAGATGCGACGGGAATACCAGAGACGCCAGGAACTTTACTTGAAGAAACAATCCCTGATACAGCAGCTGGATCATATCATTGAGGTTATCGCTGTTGGCAGCAGACGCGGCGTGAAAACTGAAACCCTTCAGAAACACCGGCAGCATGCCCTGTCACTGAGAATAGAACTCGAAGAACTTAAAAATATAAAAATATGAAAATAACGGATCTGAGAATCGGTAACATCGTGGACTACGAGACAATATACTACCGTGTTGACTCTCTTGTCGGCGAGAATAAGGTGATACTGACTGCCGTTAACCATGACTGGAAACCGGAACCGGCGGGTATCGCGGAGATTGTGGGTATTCCACTGACTCCTGAGATACTGAAAACCCTGGGCTTTGAACCTCTCAACAAGAAAACGGCGCACCTGTGGATCAAAAACGTCGGCGGCTACCGTTATATCCGTTACCATGACGAGGTTCATTATATGGAGTATGAACATCTGTCGAGCTTCGCACGGGTGCCTTGGGCCATCAAGGAGTTTCACCAGATGCAAAATGCCTGTTCTGACTACGGACTGGATGTCAAGAGAATCTTTCCTGATCTCAAATGAACTGTAAATGTGACTAAGAAAAGTGATTAAGTTATGTGTGATATTAACATATACGAATTTCCAGATGCCAAAGGTGTTGTGGTCGCCGGGGATATTCACGGTGACTTCAAGACTCTGGTGTATAAGTGCTGCGTCCAGTACGGCATGACGGACACGCTGATCATCGTCGCCGGTGACTGTGGGTTCGGCTTCTACCGTCCTGGCTACTACGAGGACTTGTATATGCAACGCAGTGGACGGCTTGCGAAGGCTAATAACTGGATCGTATTTGTGCGTGGCAATCACGATAACCCGGCGTACTTCGACGGCCAGTGGGTAAACTGCAAACGGTGGAAGGCCGTGTCTGATTACTCCGTCCTGAAAGTCTGTGGCCACACAATCCTCTGTGTCGGTGGGGCTGTCTCTATTGATAGGGGATGGAGAATGGATGAGAAACAGGCCTATTGGCCGGATGAAAAGCCTGTCTATGACCAGGAAAAATTAGAGTCTATCAGCGAGACATCTGCCGTTGATACGGTGATCAGCCATACTGCACCGTCATTCTGTGAGATGACTTCATATCTGGGCATACAGAATCTGCTGGAGCAGGATAAGGATCTCCTGCTGGACATTAAGGCTGAGCGGAAGGTGATGGATAATATCTGCACCTTCCTGAAGGGTCATGACCATCCCGTCGATCAATGGTATTACGGGCATTTTCATCAGTCCTGGCATAGCGTGATAGACGGTGTAAAATACATCATGCTTGATTGTTTAGAGTTAAAAGAGCTTATTTGAATTTTTAACAAAATCAAATATTTATATTATATGGATAAACAAGAAAAAATAATTTCTAACATGTTATCGCGTCTCGAAAGGATTATCGAGGATCAGAGCGAACATACAGAGTGGCTGCGAGAGGCATTAGACTGCTTAGGGCAAGTCCTCGACGAGAGGGTAACTCATTTAAACGAGACACCTGAAGAGCCGGAATGGGAAATAGAAAAAATTGCAGAGGCACGACAGAATATCAGGTCTGTAGTAAACTCTGTAAAAAATACCCAGACAATCATTAAAGAAGAAATTGAAACAATTAAAGAGTATGTCAAAGAACAATAAAAAAGAAGAATGAGATGAAACGTCTTAGGGTTAGCATGAAGAAAGAAGAGACCTCTCCATTGTGTCAACAATGTACTGGTTTCAAAAAATGTCTCGCAGAGACATCCGGCAAACCGTTCCAACAGGAACTTATGCGTAAAAGGACGTATTGTAGCCGTTTTGATAACAAAGATAAGGCTCCGAGGCTTTTTCCTTTCTTGCAACCCTATGAGGTGGATGTGTTCAATGCTGTCAACAAGAATAGAGAGTTAGTATTATAAAAAGAATAAGGAGATATTTTATGAATGAAAAAACATTAGAACAGGCGAATAGGATTAAACAGGACTTGGAAAGAATCACACAAGCCAAGCGCGACATTATGACCTATTTAAACGAAAGGTTAGAACTCGATATTACAGTAAAGAAGGGTTTGATGCACTTTAATGCAGATAAAGATAGCATCCGACATTACACACTGTTTTCAGATAGTCCTTTATTTGTTGCTATTGCATCAGCCTTGGAAGGTATGCGCGAGGAACTGATAAACCAATTTAATTCCCTCGATAGTAATACAGTAGAAGAACGTAATACTAATCCCATAGAAAAGACTTCATGGTTTAATAAGGCTTTTAGTTGGGCACAGATTGGTATTCAAAAGAGTTATGATACGAAGAAGGCACGGCGCAATAAAATAGAAGGGAAAATTGGAAAAATTCTTTTTGATTTTATTGTTGATCGCGAAAAAATAGATGATAACGATACATCAAGTCTTTTAAGGGTGGCAAACGAATGTACCCAATTAAGAAATCGGATTGTTTCTGAATTAGACTTTTATATTGATAAATAATGTAAAATCAAATATTAATAATAGGAGAATTAAACATGGAGAGTTTACTTTTTATAATAGCTATCTTGGCGGTAATATATTTAGTCAGTGTCATTTGGCATACTGGTGGAGAAAAGGAAACCCCAAAAACATGTGTTGAAAATCAAGAAAAAAAGTATTTCTCAGTATTGGAAAAACTGTGTACAGACCTCAATCAGAGTAAAAGACTGATAGAATTAGGACTTGACATCTCAACTGCAGACATGATCTATTCAGCAGATGATAAAGGGAACTACACTTTGGAAATTCTGAATAGTCCTGTCACAAGAAAAAACTATTCCATCAGGAACGGCTATCGTGTTCCTTCATGGAGTTTACCGAAGCTGCTTGATATGCTGCCTCCCAGATTGTATTATCACGGGGAAGAATATTTTATGGAGTTCTTTAAAACTCCTAAAGGTGAATGGGTGATACAATACCCCAAACAAGGAACACTGTTTCCTATAGTGTGTCACCAAGAGAGTTTCGATAGTCCAATAGATGCCATTTATCAAATGGTCTGCTATTTGCAAGAGGAATTGGACGATGAATTTACGAAAAATAAGCCAGACTTAAAGGAATGATAAGTATGACTAACAACGAACAACAACTTGTGTGTGAGGATCTACGAAAGAAAGCAGCGGAGTATGCTAAAAAGCAATGCCCCAATCCTGATACGAGGTACTTCTATGAACAGGCATATATAGCCGGTGCGATAGAAATGGCCTCACAGGGATGGATTGATGTATGCGAGAGAATGCCGGAAGAAACCAAGCAGACATCTGACACCATGCAGGGACATCGGGAATGGACTGAGAGCAGGCGTGTGCTTGCATGGGACTCCATGTATGGCCCTCGCGTCGATTCTACCCGTAATGGTAAATGGCTCTCAGAACAACAGGGCGGCATGACTGGCCAGATAGTTCATGGCATCGTTGCCTGGAGACCTATACCTGAATACAAGGAACCAGAAAACTGTTAAAGTAATATGAACCTTCACGACTACGATAAATATATCGTCAGCTTTTCCGGTGGAAAGGATAGCACGGCCTTATTGCTCTTTCTCCTTGACAACGGTGTCCCCAAAGAGAAGATTGAACTCTGGCACCAGGACATCGACGGCAAGGGTAGGACGCTCTTCGATTGGGAGGTAACGCCGGACTATTGCCGTAAATTGGGAGAGACCTTTGGTGTGCCTGTCTATTTTCAATGGAAAGTTGGTGGCTTCGAGCGTGAAATGCTTCGTGAGGATAGTCTGACGACTCCTATCTGCTATGAACTGCCCGACGGGTCGATCCAAACGGTAGGTGGCACAAGGGGCAAACCGTCCACAAGACGGAAGTTCCCACAGGCTTCGCCAGACCTTCGTACCCGGTGGTGTAGCGCCTATCTGAAGATAGACGTTTGCGCTACTGCCTTGCGTCATGATGAACGATTCCGTAACATCAAGACTTTGGTTCTTTCTGGTGAAAGAGGGGAGGAGAGTAAGCAGCGTGCGGGTTACGCAATCCTGGAACCTGATAAGGCTGACCTCCGTAATGGCAGGAATCCACGTTATATCGATAGATTCCGTCCGATACGCGACTGGAAAGAACATGAGATATGGGACTTATTGGAGAAATACCGCGTACGTCCTCACCCTTGCTACTTCATGGGCTTTGGACGATGCTCCTGTAAGTTCTGCGTGTTCGGCAACTGTGATCAGTTTGCCTCGGCTGCCTGTATCAGCCACCGACAGGCGGATGAACTGATCAGATTTGAAAAGGAATTTGGGTACACGATGAAACGTGATACCGACCTCAAATCATTGATCAATAAAGGAAACCCGTACCTCGCCATCACGCCGTACCTGCGACGACTGGCTACATCATATGAATATTCTGCACCGATACTTGTCCCACAACATCAACAATGGCAGCTTCCTTCAGGTGCCTTCCGGAAATGCGGTGGCCCGGTATAAACACGGTTCCGGGATTTCTTAAATGCCTAATAATTCATCAAAATAACCACTCTTGAATATATCGAGAATGTCTGCATCCTCGCAACAACTTGGCTCCGTCACGGATCATAATCGTACACATCTTATTCTATACTTTTCTTATAAAATATTTATAGATTAAACTACGAGGTATCTGACATCCTTGCCCGTTCTTTCGGCATAGGCGATTTCTCGCCTGGTGCTCTCGCCGATATAACCACCGACATTGATAACAAAGATCTCGTCGGCCATATCAATCTTCCGGAGGTGCATGTCATCCAACATTTCCTTGATGCCGGGTTCCCAAACCTCTTCATCACCAGAGTGACCAAAGAGTCCGACAGTCAGGACAATGTTTCCATCCAGTGTCAACCGCTTTTGTGCTTCTAAGAACTGCTCCTTGAAGCGAGTACTTCCACAAAGGGTAATTACCTTATAATGTCGATGATTCTGGCTTTCAGATGTAAGTTTCTTGATAGTGTTTATTAGCTTGCAATTCTCTGCATCCCAGATATACCCGTTCTCTTTAATCTTCGAAAGCAGTAATTCTTTCTCTTCTTGTGTTGATGGACGGAAACTGTCCTCTCCGAGACATCCTGTTCCACCAGGAATAAATTCCTTGGCAAAACCAGCATAATAATGGTATTGACAATCGTAGGGTTTATATTCACTCTTGAAGATGAAATACCAGTCTTTACCATCCTCAGTGGTATATGTGAGAAAATCGCCTGGCTTGGCATCTTTCACCGTCCATGGGCGAAAGTATTCCATCAGGATCGCACCAATTATCTCGGGCTGACTGGTATCATCCCTTACAAGATATTCATCTTTCGGGGATTGATAAACCTTGTCTTTGAGAAACACAATATCATCTTTGAGATTGTATGCACTTTTGACACAGATATACCAATTATCTTTTCTGATCGAAAACGTTTTTGTCATAACATATAATTAAATACTACTTTCATATCTATACATTTACTTTAAAAAACGAAGAATGTTTTCTCCTCTATCTTATCACAAGACCAATCTCAGGCCAACTACCACTTGTGAGTCTGACTCCTTGCTCACGCGCGGGGGAGGTGTCGATCTCCCGTCTTTCTCCGTTATTCTATTTACTTTTCCATCCTATCAACAATAAACGATCCTTTAAGGTTTCGAAGAATCCTTTACCAATATTTTGGTTTATCTCTGTCGAAAATGTGTCGTTCCTGCCGGAAACTCCAGATGATAAGACCAATTATAAACACAATTGGAGCGATAACACCCACAACTGGTATAACAACCTCACTTGGGGCGAATACCAGAAACGCGGCAAATAAACTACTCACCACAATGGTCTTGACAAGAAACATTGTGTCCGTGCAATTTTGATACAATTCTTTTAAAAACTTTATCATTGTATTTTTTTATTATGATCACGATTTCAAATTTAAAAAACAAATAAACCACGCCGTTCCCCTATAAGGAAACGATGTGGCTCTGTAACTCACCGTAGGTCCAGTCACTACCAGGCAGCTATATGTTGTGATTCCTGGTCAACCTTGCGGTTTTCCCTGTCTTCTCTGAGGCGAACTATATCACAATTTCGGCTCTGCCTCTCCAACAGGTGTAGTATCATGTTTCTTTTATTTCCTCCGTCTGGTGACGGTCTTCTGTTTCTGTACACCTGACTTGCCTTCTGACTGATGGCGTAGGATATACTCAAAGACTGAAGCTATCTCCGTCGCCTTGTCATCACTCTGTCCAGTGGCGATGCGGATAAACGGTGTTGACAGATTGTCTATCTTCACATCGACCACATAGTTGTGGATGGTCTTGTCCGGTGTCCTGGTGGTCTCGGCTCCTCCAAAAGCAATACCAAAAAGTCCGATTCCTATTCCTCCAGTAGAGGATTTTCCCGGAATGAACTTCGGATCATCGACAATCTCACAGCTCATAATGTCCTTGAAACTGATAGTCTTACCCATGAATACGATTTTCCCTGCATTCTCAAAGATATACATCTCCCTGTTAAAGTCAAGGGTGTTTGACAGACCTGTAATCACCTTGTCTGGCTGACCGTATTTACTGATAAGGGAATCTTTTGAATACTGATACTGTAGCTGCGTAAGCAACTTCGTATCCTTGGTAAAGTTCGTATTCAGGTAGTTCCTGAGTTCTGAAATACTATTCCAGAATGCCTGATATGTCCCTACGTATGCTTTCGCAAACGAGTTCTTGTAGGATGACTTCTGTACAAAAGGATATACGTCGGTGAACTTTGCCTCGTATGAGAAAGCTACCTTGCCATCACTCTTGTTATAGTCTACGTACTTATAGTGGTCTGTAGCAAAAGAAATAATCAGTTTATTTCCCTCAACAAGCTGCATGGTAAGGGTGGGGAATACAAACACCTTGTTCTGGATCCCGAAGCTGGTATGTGAGGAGACATTCAGCGAGGCGATAGTCTGGAGTATCTTGCCGTCGCTACCGACATGCTTCAGATCCTTATGCCACTCATACTTCCTTAACCACCTTTCGAGGCAGTCATTCAGATTGTCAACATCAAACTGTGGATTATCTGTAGTCAGTACTGCCTGGGTAAGCATAAGCATGCGTCCCGGTGTGGACGGATCCTCACATGGCTTGAACTGTCCCATCACATTGCTTGCATATACCTTGTAGTCATCATCCTTTAAAGAGGTGAGCAGTCCCTGGTACTTTGCTATTTCAGGACATGTCCAATTCATAGCTGAACCGGTCCTGACTCTCTCAAAGGTATATCCTTGTGCTTTTATCCCTGTCCGGGTAAACACCATGGCCAGTAACAGTAATATTCTGTATCTCATATAACTTTATTTTGGAGTTATTCGTCAAATACCGAATCGAGATCTACCTTACCGCTTTGGGGAATACGGATGACTCCGTATTTCTTCTCGTAGGCTTTCACTCCATTTCGCTGAAATTTCTCATTGACATCCTTAATAGTAAGCCCGGCTCGCTGGGCTATGATACGCATCTTCTCATACAGCTCCATATTCTGGGTGACTGTCACAGTCGAATATTTCTCGCTCCTTTTGGGGCGTCCCCGACGGGGCTTGTTCGGATTGTTGACTACAGGCTCTTCTGCCTTGTCTGGTTCCGGTGATGACGGAGGTGTGATCTTCGGCATGCCGCCAAAAAGCTGATCCATAGCCGATGACATCTCTTCTTTCTTTTTCATATCCTTCTTACTTTAGATAATATCGTTTGCGGGTGCAAATATAATCATATTTTCCGAAATATAAAAATAAATATTGTTATATTTTCATATTTCCATTCTCTTAAGAAGCTCATCCGTGAAGGCGAGATAATCCTGGGCGCTGTTGCTCCTTGGATCATAATCAACTATATTGCAGCATACTGCAGAGGCATCTACGATACGAATATTCTTTCGTATCTTGGTGTTGAACACATATTCCCCGTAACTCTGGCGCAGACCTTTCTCGATGTTCTCTGCATGGTTGGATCTCTCCCAACGGGCTATGAGAATACCTGAAATATGTGTCTGAGGGTTAAAAGACTGTACCCTGTTGACATTCTTGATGACCATCTCCAGTCCTTTCATGGAAAGCTTTTCGGGAAACAGCGGCACGATGATATCCGTAGCTGCCACGAATGCATTGATGACTGGAATACCAAGTCCCGGAGGACAGTCTATCAGAATGAAGTCATACTTACCATGAAGGGGTTCCAGCAGCTTCTTCAGGATAAACTCCCGCATCATCCTGTTTACCATCTCCAGCTCGGCTGCGGCCAGCTCCTCGGTGGCAGGAACGAGATCAAGGTTCTCGCTGACTGGAATGACCGGCAGCTCTTTGGATTTCTCCGTGAGCGCACGGTAGAACAGCGGTTCCGTAGGCGGTTCCTTCATCAGGCAGGTTGTCAGGTTTGCCTGAAAGTCAAAGTCTATAACAAGTACCTTATAACCCCTGCGGGCAAGAATAGCTCCGACACTGGCCGTTGTAGTGGTCTTACCTACGCCTCCCTTGTGGTTGGCAATAGCAATAATCTTCGTCTGTTTCATAATAATCTTTGTTTTTGTTATACTTAATTAATTTCCTTTTCCAAAAATATCCCCTACTATATCCATCGCCTCCAACTGTCCGCGGACTACTGAGAGACAGTCGTTATGCCCGTAGCTGTATCCGGCTACAAACATATCCTGGGCGAATGCTTCCAGATCGGGGTTGTCTAACACAAGGCCTGCTTCCGCTGCCTGCTCCTTGCATTTGATCCAGGATTCCTGAATCATCTTTGCAAGAGTCTCATTGTCCGGCATGAAAATCTTCTTATCCATAGTGTAATCCAAATTAAACAAGTTCGTAAATATATTATATGATCACTAATCCTCTCTTCTTGGTTATTAAAGAAAGGTCTTCTTCCTTAACCAATAGCTTCTCTATCTTTGTACTGACTCCAGATACACTGAGGTTCATTCTTGCAACCTTGACTTCCACCTGTCCGTCCGGACGGCTGTCATCTGTCACCTCTCCTCCTAACTGCATGGAGCGGATAATAACAAAATTCCCTTTTTTATATTTCATTTCCGTTTCTTTTATATAACACGTTCTATACACGTTCTATATACTGTCTGTCAATGTCTTTAATAAAGCTTGACGGCTCAAAAGGTGAAAAACTGCCGTTCCTGAAGCGTGTGTCTGCTCCAGTGATCACACAACGCTGTTTGGTGCGTGTGACGGCTACGTAAAACAGTCGGCGTTCCTCTTCCATTGAACTGATGCTGTCAAAGGACTGACGGCATGGGAACACGTCCTCATCCATACCGACAATAAATACATAAGGAAACTCCAGTCCCTTGGAGGCGTGGATGGTCATCAGCTTGACATAAGGCGTATTATCCTCTTTCTCTTTATCGGCATCCGTTAATAGTGATACCTCCCTGATGTAATCGTCAAGACTGATGTTTCCATCTCCTTCTTTCTGACGATCATCAACGAAAGCCTTGATACCTGCAAGCAGCTCCTGGACATTCTCGTACTTCTCTAACTCCTCTTCTTTTGAAGAGGTGGAAAGTAGTTTGGATATACCACTTTCCCAACATATACGTGTTGCCAGACTGTATGCATCCTGATTCAGCTGACTCTGCCATCCTCTGACGAGGTGCAAAAAGTCCGTGATCTTTCCAAGGGTCTTCTTCGGGACGAGGTTCATATAAAGACGGGGGTGGGAGAATATATCCCAAAGGGTCTTCTCGGAAGAAATGGAAAGCTCCGTGATCTTCTGCAGGGTGCTGTCTCCAATTCCTCGGGTGGGGTAGTTGATGATTCGGCGAAGAGCCTGCTCGTCGGAAGGGTTCACTACGACACGGAAATAGGAGAGTAGATCCTTTATCTCTTTTCTCTGGTAGAAACTCATACCTCCGAAAATACGATAGGGTATATGCTCCCTACGCAGGGCATCCTCAAAAGACCGACTCAGCCAGTTCTGGCGATACAGTACGGCAAAGTCGTTATAGCTCCTTTTCCTGTAGACGTTTTCTTCCTTGATCCGGTCTATCACAAACCGGCTCTCGCTGCGGTCGGTATCTCCACGGAAAAGTTCTATACGTTCGCCTTTGGAGTTATTGCTATACAGATTCTTGAAAATCTGACGGGTGTTCTTTTGGATAATGCTGTTTGCTGCGCCTACAATCGTCTTGGTCGAACGGTAGTTCTCCTCAAGCTTGTAGGTGACTGTCTCTGGATAATCCTCCCTGAAATTGAGGATGTTTCTGATGATGGCTCCACGGAATGCATAGATGCTCTGTGCATCATCGCCGACGGCACAGATCATCTGGTTCTCCTTGGTGAGCTGCAAAAGGATCTCCTTCTGAATGAGGTTCGTATCCTGGTATTCATCAACCAGACAATACTTAAAGTGCCGGGCATACCGCTGGCGTATCTTTTCGTTGTTCTTGAAGATGAGCCACATATTCAGCAACAGGTCATCGAAGTCCATTGCGTTTGAAGCTATAAGTGAAAATTTATACTTCTTATAAATCTCGTAAACCATTCCAATATTCCTCTCAACATCTGCCTCATATAGGCTGGACTGAGGATATAAGTCTGGTGTGATCATATTGTTCTTGGCTTTGCTGATCCTTCCAAGAACGGTAGAGGGTGTATATACTTTGGGGTCAAGACACATCTCCTTGACTATTTTCTTGATGGCAGACTCACTGTCATCTGTGTCATAGATGGTAAACTTCCCTGTATAGGGTAATATTCCCTTATACAGTTCCACCTCATTACGAAGGATGCGTGCAAAGATTGAATGGAATGTCCCCATGACAACCTTATGGGACTGTTCCCTGCTGACAAGCCTTCCTACCCTTTCCTTCATCTCGTTGGCTGCCTTGTTCGTGAAAGTAAGTGCCAGAATCTGGTTGGACGGTATGCCTTTCTCTATCAGATAGGCGACTTTGTACGTCAGTACACGCGTCTTTCCCGATCCGGCTCCGGCAATAACCAGCTCCGGTCCGTCTGTATAGGTAACTGCCTTATACTGGACTTCGCTTAACTCCTTTCTATAGTCTATCATATTCCTTCCTCCTGCTTGGTATGAAACAATGCATCTGGGTATACCCACAGATTAACGGATCCGATATATAACAGCAGTGTCGAATAAAGAGCGCGGAAGAATCCGTCACCTTCATGAATCCCGAAACCGATGATATGTCGGTTTTTATCGGCAATAAGAATCTCTCGTCCTTTTTCGGGCCATTCTGTCTCAGCTTTATGCCAGATATTACCTGCTTCGGCGTTTCCTGCGTCAAAGCCGTCCTCGAAAGCCTGCTGGATATCATATCCGTCAAAACGGGTTAGCTCCATTTGGCGGTGTAAGTGATAGCCCTTGTAGAGGTTCTCCGGGCTTTTCCTTACTTTCTCTTCGGCATACTGCCTGCCTAATTCTTCTTTCCTTTCCATACTTCGCTTGTTTTTATTCATCTTCCGGTAATTCTATCTTCATCCAATGGGTAAAACTGGGTCGGCGGTTTTCCCCTTTCCCTTTGTATAAAGGTATGATTCTACCCATATCGGTAGCGGGATGCCATCCTTTTCGTGAATACATGCCGTTGGAATACATGGCTACCTGTGGCAGACATCTATGTCCCGGATAGGCAAAAACGTATTCACTCTCCCCCGTTCTGGGATCGACTGGTGGCATTTGCTCGCTGACGCTGATCCATTTCATATCCTTGACTTTTCTTCTATATTATACTAATGCGCGTACATTATATTATTATGGGTGTATAAGGGGTGATTCAAAGGTCTTGCTTGCCATGCGGATTGACGTTTTGGTGCTGGACGCTTCGGGAGCAGCCCCGAACCCCTTGTTTATCGCCGTGCGGATTGATCTGTTATAACCCATATTTTATATTTTTATAATTACGTATTTTACTATTTTCGTCTGCAAAGATACAAAAAAATATGTAAATACAAAAATAATTCGAGAAAAATTTGTTTGTTTCGATTATTTTTATTAATTTTGCAGCCAAGAAATGGTGATATATAGGATATTTTCCTTCTTTTTTGAAGAATAGGGATTTTCCTACGCCGAAATAGGGATTTTCCCTTGATATAATGAAAATAAATACGTACCTTTGCAATATAAAAGATAAGATAGTAACGATATTAATTTTTAAAATAAAGAGCTTATGAAAACGATGATTATTTTTAAGAACGTGATGATGGTGGCTTTCGTAGCCTTGTTCATGAACCTGGTGACTGCCTGTGGCGGTGACGATGGCGATGATATTCCTGGTCCTAATACGGAGGTGATCGATCCTAACGCCAAGCCGAATACCGACTTTGAATACTTTGTTCCTTTCACTAAGTGGGGCGGGACTGTAGCTGAAGCTGATGGCTATATGAAGGATTCCGGTTTTACGAACCTGTTCTCCCTGGACTACTCTTCGGAATGGCGATGCTCTAATCCGAATATTGCCGTGGTATATAACTTCGAGAATGGTAAACTCTACAGCTCTGAGGTGAACTACAAGTGGTACGATAAGAAGGATCTTGACTACCTGGTGGCCCAGACTCAGAAGAAATATAATGTTCAGCTGAAGAATACCCTTGCTACCAGTGAGTCAATCATGTATGCCGGAGTGATGACGGTAAACGGTGATCAGGTCAGTGTGACGGTGGATGCCTTCCCTGCTTCCAAGAATATGATGGTAAGCCTCCATGTTATGGGTATGACTCATTAGACTCTCTCCCCTTTTATAAGGTGTGACTATATAACGAGAATTATAAACAAATAAAATTTTACGACTATGCTGTTACTTTTCTTGATTTTAGGTTTTGCGGTAGCTGACGAAGCCAATAAGAGCTATAACAGCCGCAATAGAAGGTCTATCGAGGCCAGTAAGAGACGACGCGCTATCTCCAGGAAGAGAAACAATGCCTGGAAGAGATACGATGACGGCTACGGCCATTCTGACGGATGGTTCCTTTAATGCAATAGTCGTATCATAGAATGACCTTTCAAGGCATAATAGTGCAAGGATAAATGTTCATACGTGGATCCCTGTCGGCAGTCTAACTGTCGGCAGGTTTCTTTTTGCCGAATCTTTTGCGGAGCTGTCTCTTGAGGGAGGTGCTGACGGAACGGATGGCTTCTATCCTTCCCTGCAGGGACTCCAGATAGTCGTTGATCTCCTTCTCTTCCTCTGCGACATAATATCCTTTTGAGGTGGCTATCAGACACGGCACGAGACTATTCTTCCGGATATAGCTGATAATCCTCCTCATGGTGATAGCATCGATGATGATGCCATCCTCTAACTGTAGATACTCGCGGATCTTCTTGTTGGTGGCTGCCTTTTTTGCTCCCACACGGTGCCTTAACACCTCCACTACCAACGGCAGAATCCGTTCTTTCTCATAGTCACTGATCTTTGTCGTGACATCTTCAAATCCCTTAATCATAACATTATCCGTATTTATTCTTGATTCTGTTTGCATATACCTGGTGACAGCGACGTATGTATTTACTGGTGATATTCTTCCTATCCAGTCTCCTGCAGACAAACTCCACATCTCCATCACTTAGCCGCTGCTGCAGGAACTTCTGAATATACTCCAGGAGGTCTTTTGATAAGACGGTGTTATTGACGTCCTTCAGGTGCAGCTCACATCTTCCGACAAAGACAATGATAGAATATATCTTGCTGGTCTTGATGCCACAGACATCTGACAGTGCAACAGTATGCCGGAAGTTCTGACGGATGGGGCTGTAGAACCGGCGTCTCTTCCCCCGAAAGACCTGCAACCATCTCTTGTCGCTGAATGTTCCATAGATATCTCCACGGAAATTCTTGGTCTCTATGACAAACACCCCGTATGATGATACTACAACATGGTCTATCTGGATAGTATGCCCTTTGTGTCGTAATAGCAGATCGTTGAAAGTATGGTATTCAGGAGATAATCCGGAGAGTAACCTGGAAACATAGTCTTCCCCGTTGGCTCCTGTTCTTACATGAACGGCATCAGCTTGCCTTTGCTTTATCCGTAGCCATATATAGATCATTACCAATACAAGGATGATCAAAAGTAAGTATATATTATCTGTCATATGCTCAATCCTTCTATACCTTTAATCCTTGATTATTCCCTTCCCGACGGATGCCTTTTTCCGTCAGGTCATGATATTCCTCTTTCATGTCAGCAACCCATTCTTCTGGAACACCTTCCTTGTGAAAATCTTCCTTCATCTCTTCTATAAGCTTATCAAAACAATCCGGTGTGTTACCTACAGAATCTGTATATATCTTGATATTGTCAAGCTGCTTATCCGTGAAGACAGCGTGTGATGACGGATCTTTGGCACGCTCCAGGATAGCACTGCGGGCAGAATCCTTTTTCTGACTCTGCTCCTGCTCTATATAGTGGGCGATAACCTCCTTCGGTTCCTTCTCAAACTTGATAATGGGATCGATGAAATGGAGTTTTCCTATACCGTCTTTTATACAGTTATCTCCTTCCACATCGGTAAACGACACATAACCATCGGTGTACCAGAAGCCGTCTTTTGAAAGTTTAAAGCCGTGCTGCTCAAACCAGTCGGCAATTTCTGCCTTTGAAGGTTTGCCAGCTGTTTCTATGAAGGGCTGTTCAAAGGCAAAACGGACACCACCACTGACCGGATCCTGACTGACTCCAAGAAACCGGTAACCTACATCTCCGAAGAAATGATTGTGAATATGATGCTCGTAAAGGGCTGTATAGGGGTTATCATCCTTTAAAGAGACATAAGCAAAAGGATCCTTGAACTTGATAACCCGGTCGTTATCCTCATCAATGAAAACAACGCTTTCACCACTTGGCTTGGTGTTCCTCAGTCCGAAGGAATCCCAAACAGTAGAGGGTATATAGTCCCCTAACTTCCGTGAAAGGTCTATTAAGCGGTCGGACTCGTTGCGTACCGCAAGTCGCGAGCCTCCCAGTTGATTGTCAACCTGTTCAGACTGTAACCCTTCTTCATACACGAGAGTATCCCAGCGGCGATCCAAGGTTGGTCGTCCTTGGGTCTGGTAAGCGTGTATGCCCAGGCGTTCTGCCCGCCCTGAAGAGTGGTTTTCATCAACGTCTGTCGCTGTTCGTCTGTGATTGTCTGTGCCATAAGCCTTTATATCTTTGTTTTCTTGGTGCAAAGATACAAAAAAATCCTGAGAATCAGAAACTTTTTCGGAATTATTTTCATATTTTTCTTCCATAAATCCTCATATTATAGAAATTATAGCATTTTCCACCATTTTTCCTTCTTGTTCTTCAGTGTATCCAGCGTCTCATTCATTTTCTCGGTGGCTGACCTTAACTGGGAAATTTCATTAAGAATTGCCTCTGAACTATCAGAAGAGAAGTTTATACTCCCCTGCTGACCGTGATAGTCCCTGTTATTGACAATGTTTATTAACTTCTGAACACACCAGATAACCATCCTGTTCTTTCGCCCACGGACTTTCTTTGGCATCATATCCCTTAAAACAGGATCTTTCAGCAACTCATTCAAGTTGCCGAAATCTTTCTCGTAATACACTACAGCCTTTCTCTTTCCGTAATCTCTCTTGGAAAATTTCTTTTCCTTTGGCTGGGTACCAAACAGATCCTCCTTATTTCTATTATCCATATTCCTTATCCTTTATATGTCAGTCTACAACCACTTGTCTTATACTCGGTACAGAAATACCCATACTGGCTCTTCTTGACCGTTCCTTTTCCACATATCGGACACTTACATCCTTCCTTGACTGGCTTGTCAGAATAACAAAGTACTGGCCCTTTACCCTTCTTGGTCTTGCCACCTGATCCTTTCTTATAAGAAGATCCTGATGATGTCGCCTCTGACTGAGAGAATATCTTCTTACCGGAAGCGTCTGACTGTACTTGATGGATAATATCCACAAGCTGCTTGTTCAACTCTTCCATAAAGGCTATTTTGGAATATGTGCCATGCTCGATGTCTCGCAGTTTCTTTTCCCATTGACCAGTAAGTTCCGGGGATTTCAGCATCCGGGCTTCTATGATTTTTATCAGATCCCTGCCGATCTGCGTACTGATGAGCTTTCTTCTGTCTCGCTTGATATAACCTCGCTTCAGAAGGGTCTCTATGATACCGGCACGGCTCGACGGACGTCCGATGCCGTTTTCCTTCATAGCCTCTCTAAGAGTCTCATCCTCCACAAACTTTCCGGCGGTCTCCATGGATTGCAGCAGGGATGCCTCATTATATCGGGCTGGTGGTGTTGTCTTCTTTTCCAGAATCTCTGGTGTGTGCTGTCCGCTTTCTCTGAGGGTGAACTTCGGCAACACACTGTTTTCTCCTGGTTCTCTTTCCTGATTTTCCTCTTCATCATCCTTCTGGACCTTGGCATAGACCGTGCGCCATCCTTCGTTGATAATGGTGCGCCCGGTGGCTTTGAAATCCACACCTCCGGCATTGGCAAGGACGGTGGTCTGATTATAGTCACAGTTGGGATAGAACACTGATATAAACCTTCTGCAGATCAGGTCATAAACTTTCCTTTCGTAATCGTTCATACTCCCTGTCTCTCCGGTTGGGATAATGGCATGGTGGTCTGTCACCTTGCTGTTATCGAAAACCTTCTTACTCTTGATAAGGGTCTTTCCTGCCAAAGGACTTGTCAGGGACGAATAGTCTGAAAGTCTTCTGAGTATTCCCGGACATTTGACATACATATCATCGGTAAGGAACTTCGTATCTACACGCGGGTAGGTGGTGAGTTTCTTTTCATACAGACTCTGGATGTTCTTAAGGGTCATATCCGCGCTCATACCATATTTGCGGTTACAATCTACCTGAAGGCTGGTGAGGTCATAGAGCTGTGGAGGGGCTTCACTGCCTCGTTTTTCCTTGATGTCGGTAATGATAAGCTTGTTACGCTTGGCTGCCTCCAGATAGTTCTGTGCCTCGTTACGCCTGTCGAACTTACCTTTAACACAGGTAAACACGGCATTACGGTATTTCGTAATCAATACCCAATAAGGCTCTGGCTTGAAATGTTCTATCTGGTTGTCTCGCTCCACAATCATGGCCAGGGTAGGAGTCTGGACGCGTCCGATGGATAATGTCTGCCTGTTTCCTCCAAACTTCACGGTGTAGAGTCGTGTACAGTTCATGCCGAGTAGCCAGTCTCCTTCGGCACGGGCTTGTCCGGCTTCATAAAGCGGATCGTATTCCTTCTGGGGTCTCAGGTTCCTGAATCCCTCGCGGATGGACTCTTCCGTTAAAGAGGATATCCAGAGACGCTGTACGGGACATCTGACTCCTGCATATTCCATCACCCAACGCTGTATCAGCTCTCCTTCCTGTCCTGCATCGCCACAGTTGATGATAACATCTGCCTTCTGATACAGTTTCTCTATGATCTTGAATTGTTTTCTGATACGCGGATCGTCAATAAGCTCAATCTCATATCTGGAGGGTGACATCGGTAGCACCGAAAGAGACCATTTCTTCCAGTCAGAATAGTAGCTGTCTGGGGATTTAAGCTGACACAGGTGTCCGAACGTCCATGTCACCTGATAACCGTTACCTTCATAGTAACCTTCTTTCTTTGAGTTGGCTCCAAGTACCTTGGCGATCTCGCCTGCCACACTGGGCTTTTCTGCTATACATACCTTCATATTATACTGTTTTTATATTTTTATGATGCAAAGAAACATAAAAATACAAATACCAAAAATAGCACCCCGGATTTTAACATTTCAAGGGCTGAAAATTAAAATAAAGTGTTAAAAAATCGCTTTTTTTTTAGTCCGATTGCGTGAAAGGACAAAAAATCGCATCTTTGCAGCACCTTTCGTATTTGGCCGCTACGGCGGCTGCTTCGGGAGTCTTTTAATAATATTATAATAAGGTATATAAGATGAAAGCTACATTCAATGTCAAGGTTATTATCGACAATCAGAATGTCACGGTCAAGGTCGATGATATGACGATTGCGGATATGGAGATTGTGCTGATGCAAAATGTGCTGAAGACCCTTAATAACGTGGAGAGAAGCGTCAAGGGTACTGTCAGCCGTTATTATGAGAGTGCTGATGGCACTCAGGATCCTTCTGATGGAAACGGGATCAAGAATCCCGATGAACAGGATATCGTTCCTGCCGAAGAGTCACTTGAAGCATAATCCCTAAATCCCACCATCATGAGAAAAAGCTTTTTAAAGAAGATAATGGCCCCCGGTCTGACTTTGTTTTTGTGTGCCAGTGTCAGCGCACAGGATAATCTTACTCCTGTGTCGCTGGCACCCAGCGCAAAGTACAGTGTTGCCACCAACGAGTTCTCGCAGAACTGGGAGGTGTTCGCCGGTATCAACTTCTCTTCATGGTTCTCAAACGAGGAAAAGTATCTTGTTGCCGACAAGGGTTTTTTCAAGGGTTTCCGTACTTCCTTCGGTCTGACCCTCGGCGCAACGAAGTGGTTCTCTCCTGACATCGCTCTCAGGGCTAAGCTGACCGGAACAAAAGGTAAGCGGGTCATCTCTGAGGATGTGTCGAAGAATGAGATTGACTACTGGAACCTTCAGGTACAGCCGATGCTGAACCTCTCGTCAATCATCTGGGGATATGACCAGTACCGCCCTTGGGAAATCAAGCCTTTCCTCGGCATCGGTATTCTGCGTAACTGCACGGACAACCAATATACCGTCCCTGCTTCGTTGGGTATCAACCTCTCCCGCAGGATCACTGAGCGTATCAAGATCTACGCTGAAGTTGAATATAACCTTGCCATCAATGAGTTCGGACGTGAAGGTGGCTGGTCTGATAATATGCTCAATAGACACGATCACTGGACGACGTTCTCTCTCGGACTGTCCTTTGAGCTTGGTAAGAACAAGTGGGACAGAGTGCCTGACATGGATGCCATCGAGGTTGTTCCCTGGGTTGAGACAAAACGTCAGCTCAGTGAGGCTAATAGCGAGATTGACAGACTCAGCGGTGAGGTGACTGAACTGAAGAACCGCCCGGAAAAGGTGGTCACCAAGACCGTCAAGGATCGCCCTGACGTGTCGGTGTTCTTCGAGTTGGGCAGTTATTCCCTCACGAAACGTGGACAGCTGGAGAATGTGCGTAAGCTCGTTGAGACGGCAAAGGCTGAAAACAGGATTGTACAGGTGACCGGCTATGCCGACTCCCAGACAGGCAGCCCTCAGCAGAACGAGATGCTTTCTGCACGTCGCGCTGACACCATCGTACATGAGCTGCTGCTGATGGGACTCAGGACGGATCAGATCCGTATTGTCACCGGTGGCGGTGTAGACACGCTTAACCCTAAACCCGCCAACAGACGGGTCGTGGTCTCTCTCTTGAAATAGAACAGGTGAATAGTTTTTCATATAGCTTTGTTTTTAAGTTAATAAAATGATTAAGTATTAGTATTCTTTTTCTTCATCTGCGGTGACAACCGCGAGACTCTTGCCGCAGCTTTTGGATGATTATTTTTAATATACGACATATATGGCAACAACAGCAAAGAAAACAATCAGTATGATGGTGAAGACTCTCATCCTATCGACAGTCCTTCTCTCTCCTGTGTCTTCCTATGCTCAGGAATCACAGAAGAAAGAGGGTGTGCGTAGTGTCTACACCAATTCCTTTAAGGACAACTGGGAGTTCTCATTCGGCGTGGAATACCTCGCTTTCTACTCTCAGTTTGAGCAGGACATGAATCTCTCCAAGTCTCCTTTCAAGTCGTTCCGTGCCAACTTCGGGGCTGCTGCTACCATCGGTAAGTGGTTTACTCCTGAGATAGGTATGCGCACGAAGGCTTCCGGATACTGGGGAAAGGCTGTTATTGGGGATAATGCGGATGCTAACTCCATCCGTTTCTATGCTATCCAGCAACAGGCGATGCTGAACCTCTCCAACCTGATTTTCGGCTACAGTCCTGAAAGACTGTATAGTCTGATCCCCTATGCCGGGGCTGGATTTGTGCGTAACTGTACCTATAATGAGAACTCCGTCGGATTCGGCATCGGTTTCAAGAACCAGTTCCGTATCACCGATCAGATTAAGGCACATGCCGACCTCGGTATCACCTTTGCCGGTGAGAACCAGTTTAAATACAATAAGAGTGCTGGCGATCCTTCCTTCCAGCTCGGACGTTACAAGTGGCTGTCCCTGGAACTGGGCTTCACCTTCTCCCTGGGCCGCTCCACATGGGGTCATGCACAGAAGCGTGACATCCCCGTCATACAAGATTTTCCTGTGTATAACAAGGCACCTGAGTTTAACGAAGAGGAACTTATTACCTCACGTGTTCTTGCCAGCGGCCCTGTTCCGCAGGGTATGGTGATGATCCCTCGCGGTCATATCCGTATGGGTCTGGAGAAACAGGACTCTCTCTGGGGTAACCAGACTCCTATCCGTGACATAAGCGTGGATGATTTCTGGATGGACCGTACGGAGGTGACCAATGCCCAATATCATGAGTTTATTCAGGATGTAATTGACTCTATCGTCGTACAGCGTCTGGTGGATCCTTACTATGGCGGTTCGCTGGAGTCTGTCATGAACTCCCTCTATATCACCAACCCTGTCACAGGTGAGAAGAATATCGATACGCGTCAGCTGAACTACTGCTACGAGGTCTATGACTATGCAGAAGCTGTCAAGCGCCGTAACCGTCTTGACCCGTATGAGCGCGTGCTGAACACGGACATTCAGATCAATCCCGATGAAGAGGTGATTATTTCGAAGGATACTGCCTATATCGACAAGAATGGACGTATCATCCGTGAGACGATCGAACGCCCGCTGTCTGGTCCGTATGACTTCCTGAACACCTATATCGTGAACATCTACCCTGATACCACCTGCTGGGTGAACGATTTCCCCAATGCGGACAATGAGATGTATTCGCGCTATTACTTCTCTCATCCTGACTACAGGGACTATCCTGTTGTGGGTGTAACTTGGGAACAGGCTAATGCCTACTGTGCTTGGCGTACTGAGAGGGCTATCCAGAACCTCGGACGTAACGCGCGTGACTTCCAGCGTTTCCGTCTGCCGACGGAGGCTGAATGGGAGTATGCCGCACGTGGTAAGTCTCAGAACGAGTTCCCGTGGGACAAATTGCAGGCTGGTAGGCAGAAGGGTATGTTCTACGCTAACTTCATGCCGGACAACGGTAACTTCACAAAGGACGGTAATATCATTACCTCTCGCGTGGGTATCTATCCTTCGAACTCCAACGGCCTGTTCGATATGGCCGGTAACGTGGCTGAATGGACCTCGACGGCATTCACGGCTTCCGGCATTGAGGCGATGAACGCCATCAACCCGCAGCTCAAATACAACGCTGCCATCGAAGATCCGTATCGGTTGAAGAAGAAATCCGTCCGTGGCGGTTCATGGAAGGATCCTGAGAGTCATATCAAGTCTGCATGGCGTACCTCTGAATACCAGAACCAGCCTCGTAGCTATATCGGATTCCGCTGTGTCCGCTCTATCGCGACTACTCCGTCGGAACGTACCGTCGTGACCGGCTATCGTAAAGAAAACAAATAACTCCGTATATTATGACATACAGTAAGTTCAATGTGATATACCAACTCCAGAAATGGATGGACAGCGTAGCTGGACAGACGTTCCTTAACTACGCCTATTCTTGGGGTGCATCCATCGTGATCCTCGGCACGCTCTTCAAGCTGACACACCTGCCATTGGCTAATTTCTTCCTGTTCCTGGGAATGGGGACTGAGGTGTTCGTGTTCTTCATATCGGCCTTCGACCGCCCCTTTGACAAGACGGCGGACGGCATGGAACTGGAACATGGTACGGCTGTGGGTGCGCCTGTAACAGGGAAAACAAACCGTACTTCCCCTATACAGGCTCCTGATGGTGGCTTGCTTGAGCTTCTCAACACCCGCCTTGCGGAACTGGAGAAGATGAACCGCCGTCTTCCCGACGGTGTTCAGACGGATGAGATCCGTGAGGTGCTGACTTCCATCCATCAGGTCTATCAGCAGCAGTTCCTGAAACTGTCATCCCAGCTCGTCAGCATCGATAAGATGGATGAGAAGCTGAAAATCCAGAATGCCTACCTCGGTGAGCTGAACGGCATCTATGCCAGGATGATCAAGGCTTGCGGCGGGCGCACGGCCATCCTTCAGGATGATGCCGAGGAACCGGAGAAGAAGTAATTAGTGTATAATATATACATATCATTTATATGGCTATCAAGAAAAGACCTGTCTCTCCCCGTCAGAAAATGATCAACCTGATGTATGTTGTTCTGATGGCGATGCTGGCGCTCAACGTCTCCAACGAGGTGCTGGACGGATTCTCCCGTGTGGAAGAGTCCCTGCACCGTACTGCCGTCAGCTCTTCAAAGGAGAACCAGGTGATATATAACGCTTTCGAGCGTCAGATGCTTGCCAACCCCACGAAGACGAAGCCCTGGTATGACAAGGCTCAGGAGGTACGCCGTATCAGCGACTCTCTCTATGTCTTCGCGGATATGCTGAAGACGGCTATCGCCCGTGAGTCTGACGGTGAGGGTGCGGACGTGAATAATATCCGTAACAAGGAAGACCTGGAGGCTGCATCACAGGTGATGCTTTCTCCTACAACCGGCAAGGGTGACGAGTTGTTTGCGGCTATCAATGCCTACAGAGAGAAAATCACGTCAATGGTCGAGGATCCGGTGAAACGTGAGATCATCGCTTCCAACCTCTCTACAGACGTACCTTCAAATATCGGTGGTAAGCACTGGAAGGAATATCTGTTTGAGTCCATGCCTACGGCTGCTGCCGTGACCATGCTCTCCAAACTCCAGAGTGATATCCGCTATGCGGAGGGTGAGGTGCTGCACTCGCTGATAGGTAACGTCGATGAGAAAGATGTGCGTGTCAACAGCCTCAGTGCCTTCGTCATCCCTAACAGCCAGACGATCGTTCGTGGTAACCGTTTCTCTGCCAATATCGTCATGGCTGCCATCGACTCCACGCAGACACCTGATATCTATATCGGTGGCAAAAGGATGGATCTCTCCGGAAACCTCTATGAGACTGTCTGCTCCAGGACGGGTGACTTCACTCTCGAAGGCTATATAGAGCTTCTCGGTACGGAGGATAACCCTATCAGAAGGGCTTTCTCCCAGAAATATACCGTCGTGGAACCGACGGCCACCGTGTCTGCTGACATGATGAACGTCCTGTATGCGGGTTATGACAACCCGATCAGCGTCAGCGTTCCAGGCGTTCCTCTCTCTAAGGTGTCTGCTACAGCTACCGGTGGAGAGATTCGTCAGACTGGACAGGGTAAGTATATCATCAAACCTTCCAAGGTCGGACAGAACGTAACTGTCTCGGTGTTCTCTTCCTCTACTGGCAAGAACCAGCAGATGGCTGAATACTCCTTTAAGGTACGTAAGCTGCCGGAGCCGTCTCCCTTTATACGTATCACGGATGAGAAAGGTAATGCTGACCGCTATCGCGGTGGTGGTATCGCCAAAAGCCAGCTTCTGGCTTCTGAACGGATAGGTGCCGCCATCGATGACGGGATTCTCGATGTCCCATTCAAGGTTCTGTCGTTTGAGACGGTGTTCTTTGACGGGCGTGGTAATGCCGTTCCGATGGCTTCCGACGGTGAAAGGTTCTCCCAGAGACAACTCGACACTTTCAGGAAACTGGCTAAGGGCAAGCGTTTCTACGTGTCCCGTATTACTGCCATCGGCCCTGACGGTCTTCAGCGTAAGTTGAACACTTCCATGGAAGTGATTGTGAGATAATAAATGTGATTTATATATGAGGTGGTTTGTGTTTTTCATGGTATTGACAGCGATGATCTCCGTCGGATGCAGAAACTCTAATCAGAATCCTGCAAAGAGTGATGAAGAATCCGTCGAAAAGCTTCTCTCCATTGATGAAATCGCCAAGGCCGAGGAGATCCTGGCTGACTCCTCGCTGATGAACGCTGACGGTGATAAATCGTGGAAGAGACTGGGCAGTAATATGGTCAGGATTAAATATAATAACCGCTATTACTTGAGAATGGAAACTGAAAAGGGCAGCGTGACAAGTGTGACATACAAATATGATGATTAGTGTTATGAAGAAAGGTTTTTATATTCTGCTGATGGGTCTTGTGCTCCTTACGGCTATGTCTTGCGGTAAGGATGATACTGACACCGTTCCCGTACCACTGGAGAAATATATCCTCGGTACCTGGCACAGCTATAAGATGGATGCCTATGCCAACGGACAGAAAGCAGAGGTTGATATCACGAAGAATAACGAATATTCTTCTGTTTATATCGAAATGACCTTCCGTGATGACAACATCGTGGACATGGGCTACTGGCTGCCGAATGATGACGGGACGTCAAGATGGACTACTGAGTCTGACTATTATTATATCCATAACAATATCGTCCAGATATGTGAACAGCTCGACAATGACAGTGAGAACGGCTGGGACAACGGCCTTTCCTTTGAGACTACTGCCAGTGGCAGTTTCCTGACACGTGGCAGCTCTGATTCGGAGACGGTGACTATGATGTACGACAATGCGTCTAAAAGCCTCTATGTGAGATATTCCACCGTCGTAAACGGCGCGAATGTTGTCGGGAACTTGTATTTCAGAAAATAATTAATAAAATATAATGATATGAAACGGTTTTTTTTAATAACTTTGGCTTTCTTGCTTGCTCTCTCTTTGCAGGCTAAGAACCCCATCACTACCTTCCTGGGTATTCCCGTGGACGGTACGAAGTCGGAGATGATAAGTAAACTTAAGGAAAAGGGTGTCCTGACAGAAGCCGGGTCTGAGATGAGATGTTCTATTTCCGGTGTTCCGTATATCGTTAAAATCATGACAGACAAAAACAAGGTATATCGTATCTCGCTGACGGAAGTGGCGGGTACTGATGATGTCTGTAAGGCTGTAGCAAAATACAATGAGCTGATCGAACAGTTCAGAAATAACGACAAGGAATATACCGAATATGAAAGCAATGACCTGATTCATGAGTGTGACAGTCCCAAATACAGACATTATATCCATGAAGGATGGTGTTATGCGGAGTTCTTCCAGGTATCGGACCCGCAGCTTTACAGCAAGAGAGTGTCTTTTAAAATATCTGACGAATACGGTGACTTCCGTATCGTAAGATATTACGATAATATATATAACATGCCGAAAGGCTTGAATTAAATGAGTATCTGATATGAAACGTGTTCTTTTGTCTCTCTTTGTAATGGTCACTATGACCATCAATGCCCAGGAAGCGGAAGCACAGCCAAGGCTGACCTCCCGTGCCATCAACTCTTATCCGACGGCTCTTCCGCTGACGGAGGATGATATCGAATGGCAGAGGGATATCTACCGTGAGATCAATATCTCTGAGGATGCCAATGCCGGACTGTTCTGCTATGACCCTGCAGATCCTACCCAGGAACCGCTGTTCTCGGTCATCTTCAAACTGGCCATGGATAAGGATGTTCCCGTATATCAGTATTCCCTCGACGGTAATGAGGTTTTCAATAGTGATAATATCCTCGACATGAAGGACCTGCTGGATGACTACCAGATTCCTTATAAGGAGGTCAGACATCACCAGGAGGTGAGGGACGAAGATGTCCCCACTCAGGAGGTGAAGTGCTACTATATCAAGGAGGGCGTTTATTATGATACAACCAACTCCGCTTTCCGTCGCCGCGTACTGGCTCTCTGTCCCGTTATCGTTTCTCCTGATGAGTTTGGGGACGGTGACACGAAATACCCTCTCTTCTGGGTTCGGTATATCGATCTTGAGCCTTTCCTGAAGGGTAAGCGTATCATCCCTGACAGCCGTAACAAGGCTGCCATCATGAATATCACCGATTATTTCACCCTTAACAGGTATAAGGGTCCGATCTATAAGGTAAACAATGCACAGGGCCTGACTCTCTCGCAGTACTGCGATAACGATTCCCTGATCATGAATGAACAGCTTCGGATTGAACAGGAACTGAAGAACGTCCAGAAACAGACTTACAACACCTTCCCTGTTCAGAAGAAGCCTGCCGCCAAGGAGAGGAAAAAAAATAAGGGACTGAACATCTTCGGTCTGAATATCCAGCGTAAAGAAAATGATTCCGATAAAAATAAGTAGTTTATTATGAGACATCCAGTTAGTATCTTTTCAAGACCTGTTATATCGGTTATGCTGATGCTCGTCACCTTGCAGGTGTCGGGTCAGACCTCAGACTATATCCGAAAAAATAATGTCAGGAACGTATATAGACAGCCAGGCTATGCATATGGGATTTCCCAGAATGAGCCGGTAATCCAAAAGGTTCGTGACAGTAAGACGGAAAATTCCCACTCCGCCACCTTCCTCCTCCGAACCAATGGCCTCTACGACCTCGCTCTTTCTCCTAACGTCGGTATCGAGTTTCAGACTGACTTCGGCATGGCTTTCCAGTTTGATTACGTCGGTGCTTGGTGGAACTCGCCTTCTCGTAACCGATTCTTCTCGAATTACGGTTTTCAGACTGAAGCGCGTTACTACTTCAAGCATAAGAACACCACAAACCCTTTCAGGGGTCTTCACGCTGGTGTTTACGGGCAGATGGCTACGTTTGACTTTGAGTTTGGGGGTGAGGGCGTGCAGTGTCCTAACCTCGATGATGCTTGGGGTCTTGGCCTCTCTGGTGGTTACACGCTTCCTATCAGCCGTCGTTGGGCGATTGACTTCGTGTTGGGTCTGGGGTACTTCACGGCTAAATACAAGACCTACGATCCTACCTATAACGGTGGATACCAAGCGACAGGAACAAAGCGTTTGAAATTCTTCGGGCCTACGAAACTGGAGGTGTCGTTTGTCTGGAGTCTTAATAAGGATAATAAGTAATAACAATAAATTCGTGCGAAATATGACAAGGAAATATCATTTGAATATGCTACCGACATTGGTAATGTCTGCTGCATTGCTTACCTCTGGTCTCGCTTCGTGCGAATACCAGAGTCTGGAGGAAATGAGGGCCATGGAGAGGTCGGAGTTTACCTTGGGTTTCGCACATAGTAACGTGGACAGTGTTCCGGCTTCTTACCGTGTGGCTTTCTATCCTGCTGACGAACAGACGAGGGAGAATATCACCAACGGTTATATGCTCTTTGATCTGTTGCAGGGTTCGCATAAGCTCTCTCTGCCGTGCGGTTCTTATAAGGTGACGGCTTGGAATCATGACACGGAACACGTCTTGACGAACGGTTACGGTACTCGGGATCTGGTAAACGCCACTACTCAGGCTTACCGTTCAAGGGGTGCTTTCGATACGCCGAAGGTGGTCGATTCGCTATACCATGGCCAGACTATTCTCGATTACCCGGACTATATGGTTCACGCTAATGTGGAGAACTTCACCTTACAGTCATCGGAAGCGGAACAGAAACTGATCCTCACGCCTGACTCTATGGTCGTGACTGTTGACCTAAGTATCGGGGGTGTCCGTGGTCTGGCTGAGGTGCTGGAGGCTCGCGGCTCTATCAATAACGTGGCTGGAAAGAGGTATATCGCAAAGGATAACTTCACGGAGGATTCTGTGGTGGTTATATTCGACTGTACCTGCCAGCCTGAGACGAATACCGTCAAGGCGAGGTTCTACCTCTTTGGTCTGGAGCCGACGGATTTCCCGAATCTGGAGCATAAGATTATTCTCTACTTCTGGCTGACTGCCGGTAAGGTCTATATCCCGCTGGATATCACTTCTCTCATTGCTAAGTCAAGGGCGACGAAGGTTTTGAACGTTCACGTCGAGGATCTGAACATCGACCTAAGGGAATATGTCTCTTCCTCTTCCGGATATGAAGTGACGATTGACGAATGGGATAATATTCATATTGGAATCGATCTGTAGCAAAGTTTTTTCGAGTTAATTTATATAAGTTAAACAATTTTTAAAATTTTTGAGTTATGAAGAAAAATAGTATTTTTTCGAAGGCTATTCTGATGGCATTTGTCGCAGGTATGTCGTTCACATCCTGCTCGAATGATGAGATCGAGGGTGGCTCTCAGGGTAACCTCCCCAAGGGTAATCCTGAGATGTCTTTCACTGTCGGTCTTGACAACTCTATCGTGACTCGTGGTACTGCTACCACTCTGGCTAACTTCGAGGTGGAGAATAACACTTTCGATGTTTGGGGTTACTACTCTACGGACGCTACTGGCACTGGTGTTACTCCCGGCGCTCTCTACGTGGGTACTTCTAACACTGTCGGTACGGTTATCAAGTACGATGGTGCCAAGTGGGACTACAATAATGCTGCTGATAAGAAACTGTGGCCTGCTGAGACTGGAAAATTGAACTTCCAGGCTGTGTCGCCCGCTGCATACGGTACGATCATCAACACGCCTGCTGACGCTGTGGCTAAGTTGGGTATGACCATCACCGTACCTGCTACCGTCGCTGATCAGAAGGATGTGGTGTTCGGTCATGCTGAGAAGAAGACCTACGCCTCTAACGCAACTGTCGTGCCTCTGGCATTCGAGCATGCCTTGTCTCAGGTGGTGTTCCAGGGTAAGGTGAACTCTACCGACCTCACGGTTACTGTTAAGGGCGTGAAGATCTGTAATGTCAAGAGTACGGCTGATGTCGGTTATCTCGGTGCACGTGTCATTGACAATAACGGCACTCCTGATGATGAGTCTGATGACGTGACCACTGACAAACGTGCTCTCGCAGTGCAGAATATCGGTGCTGCTGTAGAGAGCTATCCTATCGGTATGGCAGGTGGTGCTGACGTGGTGCTGACTACAACTACTGCCGCTGACCTCTGCGCTATAAACGGTGCGCTGATTATGATTCCTCAGTCTGGTGCTACACCTTGGGATCCTACGGCTGGTAACATCACTGCTGCCAATACTGCCGGTGAGACTTACCTCGAGATTGAGTGTAAGATCATGTACACTGAGAGTGGTGAGTATGTGCTTGGTTCTGCTGATGCTTACGGTAAGATCTATGTTCCCTTCACTATCGACTGGGCTATCGGTAAGAAATACACCTACCTGCTAAACTTCGGTACTGGTAGCGGTGGTTACGACGAGTCTGGTAAGGAGCTGATGAACTACATAACCTTCAGCGTCTCTGCCATTGAGTCTTGGGACGAAATCGCAGGTGCTGAGCATACCATCTAAATCTCTCTTTGTGCAGGGCTAAGGGCTTCGGCCCGACCTGCTGATAACAAAAAGGAAGTGTAACTCACAAAGATAGGCTCTCATGAGAAAATTGGGTATTGCATACTTAGCGGTGGTATTTACGGCCTTGTCGTTGTCGTCTTGCCAGTATAAGGACTTGGAGGATGATTCGCCGTGGTCAAGGAGACCGGCTGTGACCGTCGGATTCGACTGGGGTGCAGTCGATAGCATTCCTGGTGGAATGAGGGTCGCGTTCTATGCCGTGGGTAGCGGTGACTACTCACAGGGGTACACCTTCTATGATATAGGTAACAGGGATTCTACCATCCGTATCGCCGCTGGCACCTACGATGTAACGGCTTGGAACAATGACTGCTCTCATGTGCTCACTGGTGGGTATTCCGCAAGGGCTACCGTCAATGCCACAACGCTCAATTACAGCACACACGGCCTCTATGTCATGGACGAGATTCTGGATAGTATCTATAACGGACAGAAGGTGCTCGACTATCCGGACTATATGGTGCATGCCAACAAGACGCAGGTGAAGATCCTGCAGGATGTGGATAACCAGAGGGTGGTGCTCAGGCCTGACTCTATGGTGATAACCATCGACGTTTATCTGGGAGGTATCAGGGGGTTGGAGAACTGCAAGAGCATCCGCGCTGCCATCAATAACATGAGGGGTCGTAGGTACATGGCCTACGACAACTACACTGAGGATAAGGTGGCTATTGCCTTCGAGGCTTTCCCGAATGCGGCTGACAGTTGTGTTAGTGCCCGCTTCTGGGTGTTCGGCATCGAGCCGTCGGCACTCTCTCAAGATCTGCGCACACTCGTTACCTTCTTCTGGATGAAGGGAGGCAGGGTGTTCCTGCCGTTGGATGTGACGGAGACTTTCGTCGGTCTGAAAGAGGATGACAAGCATGTCGTCATCAACATGCCGGACCTCGACATTGACCTGAACGACTATATCAAGAAAGGTGGTATGGACGTGGATGTGGATGACTGGAACGAGGAGTTCCACGGCATCACGTTCTGACAAAAGGGATTTTCCGTAATTTATTATAAGATCAGTTTTTTAGTTAACATGTTTTACAAATTTAAATTTTTAACAGTTATGAAAACAAAATTTATTGTAATGGCTGCTTTTGCAGCAATGTTCTCAATGGGCTTCACAGCCTGCAGTAATGAAGATGATCTGGGTGGCAACTCTGCTCCCGTGATGGAGAATGGTCAGAAGGCTATGCCTCTGGCATTCAACACCTCTCTCGACAACAAGACTGTTACCCGTGGTCTGGCCGCTAACGTGGCTGACATCCAGGTGGATGGATTCTCTGTATGGGCTCTCGACAACCGCGAGGCAGGTAAGTTCTTCATGGGTGCCGCCGGTACCGCTTCTTCTAACGCCGGTATCGCCTGCTCTTGGGACGGAACCAACTCTCTGTACAACCCCGCTACGGCCTACTACTGGCCTCAGTATGACCTGAGCTTCATTGCTATGACTCCTCAGACTGGTGGCGGTATCGATGGTATTACAATCGCTAATGCAACGGAGAGTGCAACTGACGTGTATGCCAATCCTACGGGTACTCTTTACTTGACCATCCCGACAACTCCGGCGTCTCAGAAGGACATCATGTTCGCCGCTGCCAACGCCAAGGATGCCAACGACGAGACTGATCTGGACGGAAACAGTGCACTCAATGACAAGGACGCTCTTCAGCTGACTTTCAAGCATGCTCTCTCTCAGATTGTGTTCAAGGGTAAGCTGGAGGCTGGTTCAACCATCACCAAGGCCGTCGTTCACAACATCGACCTCTGCAAGATCGCTAACACAGGTTCTATCGCCATCAGCACAGGAAGTGACGTTGCTTCGTTCGTGTCAACTCCTGACGGTTCAGCCGCAAAGGTGACCAACAGTGCCAACATCATCACCAGCGGTCAGGTGAACAGCGTAGATCTTGCTTCTGGTTTTGCTGTTACCTACAAGGACGCAAGTGGTACAGACTATGATGACATTACTGGCGGTGACATTACCGACGCTCTGGCTCACAACGCTTCTACTACCCGTTGTCAGCAGCTGATGGTTCTTCCTCAGACTGTTAACACTGGTCTCTCTGCACAGACTTCTACTCTCAGCGGAACCGGTATCACAGACGGCACAGATGCTTATCTCCGTGTGAACATCGACCTGTTTGCTAACGGTGACGAAACTAACTATGTACTGAGGAATACTGACGTGTTCATCAAGCTCAACGAGACCACATGGGCACCCGGCACGAAGTACACCTACGTTCTGGAGTTCTCTGATGACCTGCTGAATCCTATTCAGTTTACTTCTGTCATCACTGATTGGGCAGACGCTCAGAAGGATGTGAAGTTCTAAGACTCTCTCGTACTGCCGTCACAGGCAGGGATCATGTTAGGACATGACTACTGGGCGGCGGGTGACTCCATCAGGTTTTGCCTGCCGCCCTTCATTTTAAAACAATAAACAGAATATGAAGATGAAAAAGAATTTCGGATCAGTGTTCAGGCTCCTGGCAGTGGCCATGCTGCCGATGATGGCCGCATGTACGGAGAATCTTGAACTGGAAGGGACGCCACAGAGTGGATCTTCCGAATATATGTCATTCGCCATTCAGGATGATGGCGAGAACTGGACAAGGACTGCCATAACACGCGGCGCACAGGCCACGACAGCCTCGCTGACTGCAGGCTTCGGGGTGTCGGCATCCGTCTATCCTTCGGCAGGGACGTACACCGCATACGGGTGCGGTTCCTATTTCTATAATATCATGGCAATGCCTCTCAGCCCGACGGCCTACTTCTGGCCGACAGATGACTACGAGGCCTCTTTCTATGCCTACTACCCATACGGTAATAGTGCTTTCACACTCCAGTCTTCTGCAAACCAGACAGGAGCACCTACATACGCATACACTGTGCCGCAGGCCATCGCTTCGCAAGTAGATGTGATGACGGCGCAGGTTACGGATCATCTATGCGGCCCGCAGGACGCTTTATCGCTGTCGTTCGGACACCGTTGCACGGATATCCGCTTTACGGCATACAACCAACAGAACGATGCACTGACTGTAACATCGGTATCGATCTACGGCGTTAAATACTCGGGAACTTGGACGAGTGGTACGTCATGGACACTGACAGGATCGGCAAACAGCTCTTCTTCATATCCCTTCACTCTCGCAATGAATGCGAATGTGGCATCGGAAGCGACTGTTGACCTCACCGCCACGGCAAACCACTTCATCATGCTACCGCAAACAATAGCGGCAGGAACGGATCTCTTCGTTATCACGACAATAGAGGACGGAGATCCTCGCACTTACACCTATACCTTGCCCTCGGCGACAACCTGGGAAATGGGCAAGTCATACACCTACGCGCTAACGCTCGGGAACGGTAATCTCACTGTCTCTTCGGTAACGGTCGTTGACTGGCAGGCCGTGACGCCACTCTCCGGGACGTTCTCGGTAAACAGCTGGGCGGCTCAGTAAGCTCCCCCCAACGGATTAGAAAATAATCAAATAACAACATAAATATATTGTAATATGAAGACAAAGAATTTTCTCCTTTCTGTAGGGCTGGCAGCAGGCTTGTGCCTTACATCATGCTCTGAGTACCTGGAGGACGGCGTTAACGCATCCAGGCAGTCATTGAAGATCAAGGTGGCAGATGCCGGACTTGGCACACAGGCCACTACCCGTGCCTCCTATTCTGGCTACACCACTTCCTTCGAGAACGGTGACCGTATCGGCCTTTATGTCGTAAAGGGAACTCGTGTGGTTAATGCCAATGTACTGTATGAGTACGATGGCACTTCATGGTCTACGGATGCCGATGTGGAGTATAACGACGGCTATTCCTACTATGCGTACTTCCCTTATGTCGCATCGCCCTATACACCTGATTTTTCACAGTCCACGGTTGACGAAAAATTCGACTTGTTCATCAATGACGCTTCCAACAAGTTCCACCAGGCAGACCAGCATACCAAGGCCGCCTTCCAAGCTTCCGACTTCATGCTTGCACAAGGCGCATCCGGCGGTGGTAACACGGTGACATTCTCAATGTACCACAAGAAGGGCCTGGCAGTATTCGACGGTGAAGGTGCTGCTGATGCTACTTTCACAGGAAACATCCCGTATCTGATGAGTAGCACGAAGTACTTTCTGATGAAACCTTCCACAAATACGGAATTTACGGATGATGAGTCAACCTATACGCTAAACGCATCCTCTGGACATTATGTCACTCATAACATTGCAGAGTCTTACAGCACCTTTACACTCTCCGTTACTGGCCCTGCTGCTTACACCTATGCAGGTGGTAGCAACACCTATTCTGTCACATCTTACAAGTCTAACAGTGCTGGTACCAAGCATAAGGCTGCTGCTTGGACGGCTACTTATTCTACTGATGGCGGTTCGTCATTCTCTTCTACCAAGCCGTCTTGGCTGACTACTTTCACGGCCTCCGGCGACGGTAGTACGACGGCAACTAATTATACCGCAACCATCAGTGCACAGTCTTCATCTTCTGGCTCTGGTGTTACTGCTTCTTCGGTTCTTGCCAGTGCTGCAGAAGTTACGGACTATGATCTTTCACTGCATACTGTCGCTGGTGCTGATTGCTCAATGACCACAGCCAACTGTTATCTTGTTCATGCACCTGGCACTTATAAGTTACCTCTCGTGTATGGCAATGCCATTAAGAACGGATCTACGAACTCTACAGCATATGCTGGTGTAAGCGGACAGCTCTATCCGTTCATAAACCATGCGGGTACTGGTATCACCGACCCGTGGCTGAAGAATAACAGTGCAACTCCGACATCGGCTAATGTTGTCTGGTCTGACGTCGCCTCTCTGGTCACTTCTCCGGCTATCAGTGGTGACTATCTTACCTTTACTGTTCCTGCTGCTTCTATAGCAGAAGGTAATGCCGTTATCGCTGTTAAAAACAGCGGTGGCACTATTGTCTGGTCATGGCATATTTGGGTGACTCCTGAGACGTTCAGTAATACTACGTCTGTTGCTACAGGTTCACACACCTATACGGTTACTCCTGTCAACCTCGGATGGGTGAACACTGGAAATATCTCGTGGACTGGTTACGATGGACGCTCATGTATCATCAAGATTTCACAGGCTGGAGGACAGGAACGGACGTTCACAATCACTCAGAGTCCATCGAAGACGGTTACTGAGTCTAAGACAGGATATCAGCCATATTATCAGTGGGGACGAAAGGATCCTTTCACTCCTAATGCAAGTAACACGGGTGGAAATACTGACCATTCGGTATCTGGGACAGCTTGGTCATATTCTCAGAATAACTCCGCAACTATCGGTACGAATATCCAGAATCCTACTGTACATTATTACAATAACAGTACCTACGGCCCTGTAAGCACTACTTATTATAATATGTGGGATGCTCAGAATACAACTACAGGTAACGTCACCTCGGCTACCAAGAAAACCATTTATGACCCATGTCCTCCTGGTTTCTGTGTGCCTACTGGTAACTTGTGGTATTACTTCGGTAATGGTGGTAGCCGTACCATGTCTACCTTTGATTCTACAAACAAGGGTGCTACTTGGAACACGGGTATCACTGGCGATGCCCTCTGCTTCCCCGCGTCCGGTTCTCGCAACGACGGCAGTGGTTCGCTCTACGATGTTGGCGGCTACGGCTACTATTGGTCCGCGTCGCCCAACGGCTCCTACAGCGGTCACTTTCTGTACTTCCATTCGGGCTACTGGTACTGGTACGGCGTCACTCGGGCTTACGGCTTCCCCGTGCGGCCCGTCGCTGAAGAATAAATTAAAATTTACTCTTTTTCCATGCGGCTGGCCCTTAAAAGGCCAGTCGCTTCAATCTCGGCGAAGCCGAGTCGCGAAGCATTGGTGGAATATTAGTAAATAGTATGAGAAAACAAAAAATTAACAAAAATTAACGGGGGGGGGTAAACGCTTACGCATTATTTTGTAATTTTGCAGGCTGATTTCAAATATCCCCTTTAAAACAGTTTTTTATGACTTTCAAGGAAAGAATAGATAACGAAAAAGACAACCTGACAAAGA
>Ga0256405_10000849_pt1 | contig 92696 bp, 81 predicted proteins | sample RumenRJG_02DNA_FD_189096 | JGI IMG/M metagenome (GOLD analysis project Ga0256405, IMG submission 189096) | Bovine rumen microbial communities from Lethbridge, Alberta, Canada - RJG_02 | ecosystem: Host-associated > Mammals > Digestive system > Stomach > Rumen | place: Canada: Alberta...
AATAAGTACGGAATTTGTTATGCCTCATAAGGTATAATTACGAAATTATTACTTTATTCATAAATTTAATTTAATTGATCAATTATTAAGAAATATAAAAATGTTTGTCACTTCCATCGTTACCAAGATCATTGGTAGTAGTAATCAGAGAACTGTTCGTAAGTTATCAAAGATTGTTAAGGGTATAAATGCCCTTGAGAGCAAGTATCAGTCCTTAAAAGATGAGGATTTCAAAGGTCTTACCGAGCAGTTTAAACAACGTGTAGCAAATGGTGAAACTCTAGAAGCTCTTTTACCTGAAGTTTTTGCAGTAGCAAGAGAAGCTGCTAAAAGATCATTAGGTATGCGTCCTTTCGATGTTCAGCTCATGGGTGGTATTGTTTTAAATGCTAACCGTATTGCCGAAATGAAAACCGGTGAAGGTAAAACCTTAACCGCTTTATTACCTTGCTATCTGAATGCTTTATCAGGCAAGGGTGTTCACGTTGTTACAGTTAACGATTACTTAGCACGCCGTGATAGTGATTGGTCAAGACCTTTCTATACCTTATTAGGTATGACCGTAGGTGTAAACATCCCTGGTATGAACCCAGAAGAAAAGAGAGCAGCCTATGCTTGTGATGTTACCTATGGTACCAACAACGAGTTTGGTTTCGATTATCTGCGTGACAACATGGCATACTCATTAGAGCAGAAAGTTCAAAGAGAACTTAACTATGCTCTAGTTGATGAGGTTGATTCTGTTTTAATTGATGAAGCAAGAACCCCTTTAATCATTTCTGGTGCTGCTGAAAACAGTTCAAAACTATATCAGGCTGTAGATAAGTTAATTCCAGGTTTAATCTTCCAGGAAAAAGAAGATACTGAAACTTATACCGGTGACGGTGACTATACTTTAGATCTTAAGATCAAGCAGGCTTACTTAACCGAGCGTGGTCAGATCAAGATCGAGAACTCTTTAATTAAAGCAGGTCTTTTAAAAGAAGGCGACAAGCTCTTCTCATCTGAGCACATTACCTTATTACACCATGTAATGGCAGCTTTAAGAGCACATACCTTATTTAAGAGAGATGTTGACTACGTTGTAGAAAACGGTGAAGTTCTAATCATCGATGAGCATACCGGTCGTAAGATGGTAGGCCGTCGTTGGTCTGAAGGCTTACATCAGGCAATTGAAGCAAAAGAAGGTGTTGAGATCCATTCAGAGAACCAAACCTTAGCTTCTATTACCTTCCAGAACTACTTCCGTATGTACAAGAAATTAGCTGGTATGACTGGTACTGCTGATACTGAAGCATACGAGTTCCAGCAGATCTATGGTTTACAGACTGTAGTTTTACCAACTAATAGACCAATGATCCGTAAGGATATGCCTGATCTTATCTATTTAACTGAAGATGATAAGTACAAAGCAATTGTAAATGACATTAAAGAGACAATTGCTAAGGGCAGACCAGTACTAGTTGGTACTATCTCAATTGAGAATTCAGAAAAACTATCACACTTGTTAGACAAGTTAGGCATTAAGCATCAGGTCTTAAATGCTAAGTTCCACGAAAAAGAAGCTTACATCGTAGCTCAGGCAGGTCGTCCTGGTACTGTAACTATTGCTACTAACATGGCAGGTCGTGGTACTGATATTATCTTAGGTGGTAACTTAAAGGCTGATATTGCAGCTTTAGGTGAGAACCCAACTCCTGAACAGGTCGAAAAAGTTAAAGCTGATTGGCAGAAGCGCCATGATGATGTTCTAAAGGCAGGTGGTTTACATATCATCGGTTCTGAGCGTCACGAGTCTCGTCGTATTGATAATCAGTTACGTGGTCGTGCTGGTCGTCAGGGTGACCCTGGTTCATCTCGTTTCTACTTATCAATGGATGATAACTTAATGAAACTCTTTGGCTCTGAGAAGTTAAAGGCTTTCATGAAGAAGATGGGTATGGACGATGGTCAGCCATTAGAGCATAAGTTCATCACCAGAGCTATTGAGTCTGCTCAGCGCAAGGTTGAAACTCGTAACTTTGATATCCGTAAGAGCTTACTTGAGTATGATGATGTTGCTAACGAGCAGCGTAAGGTTATCTACGAAGAGCGTAATGCTCTATTAGAAGGTAAGGATATCTCTGAGACCATCCATACCATCTTTGAGGATGTCTTAGACAATGTAATCTCTGATTACATTCAGCCTAACTCTTTACCAGAGCAGTGGGATCTTGATGGTTTACAGAAGCGTTTAGCAGCTGTATACAACTTAGATGCTCCTGTAGCTGAGTGGATGAAAGAGAATGACAAGTTAGTAGAGAATGATATTCGTGAGAAGATCATTGCTCTAGGTCATGAGATGTATCAGAAGAAGTGCGATGTAATCGGACCTGAGAATCAGAAACAGTTAGAAAAGCAGGTAATGTTACAGTGCATTGATACCTTATGGAAAGAGCACTTAGCTGCAATGGATTACATGAGACAGGGTATCGGTCTTCAGGGCTATGCTCAGAAGAACCCTAAGAACGAGTACAAGATCCAGTCCTTCAATCTGTTCTCTAAGATGCTTGATAACTTAAAGGATCAGGTAGTTTCAATCCTTTGCAGAATTCAGGTAAGACTAAAGTCACCTGAGGAAGCTGAGGCTGAACAGAAAGCTATTGAAGAGCGTAACGAAGAAGCTAAGATGCGTGAAGAAGCTAAGAAGTATGCAGGCATGCACATTGGACGTAATGATCCATGCCCATGTGGTTCTGGCAAGAAGTTCAAAGCTTGTCACGGCAGATTCGTTTAATAGAATAAATTAGCTAAAGGCCTCGTTGTTGATAAGGTCAATGACGGGGCTTTTTTGTGTGTGGAAGTTATAAGTAATAAAGGGGAAGAGAAATGTCTATCGTTGCAAACTACGAGCTTACAGAGCAAGAAAAACAGCATTTAGAAAAGATCATGAAAAGAGTCCATGAGAAAACTAAAGAAGGCATCTTAAACGGTAAAGGTCCTTTCTATGCTGAGATCTACGATAAAGATGGTAACTTTGTATTAGGTACATCTAACAGCGTGATGGAAGATAACTGCTGTGTAAAGCATGCTGAAATGAATGCTGTAATGGCAGCTTGTGCAAACTATAAGAACTTTGACCTCTCATCATATGATTTATCTTTATATGTAAATGCAGAGCCTTGCATCATGTGTCTAGGTGGCATTATGTGGTCAGGCATTAAGAATGTTTACTTCGGTGTACCATCAGGTGATGTAGAGCGCATTACAGGCTTTGATGAAGGCTTTAAACCTCACTGGTTTGAAGAGTTCAAAAACAGAGGTATCAAGGTTGCAGGTAACATTCTTTTAGAAGAAGGCTCAGAAGTTCTAGATTATTACGTAAAATCTGGCCGTCATGTATATAAGCCAGAGAGATAATCTAACCAAACTTATAAGATTGCACCTGTAAAGGTAAATAGACAAATCCGATATATAACGCATTTGTTAAGTCTAATAAAAAAATATGCTCTTTTAAGGCAAAATTTTCTTGACTGAAAAGGGCTTATATGATTTAATAACCGCCGTTGCCCAGATAGCTCAGTCGGTAGAGCAGGGGATTGAAAATCCCCGTGTCGGCGGTTCGATTCCGTCTCTGGGCACCATCTTAAAATTCTGAAAAATTTCTTTTTGCCCAGATAGCTCAGTCGGTAGAGCAGGGGATTGAAAATCCCCGTGTCGGCGGTTCGATTCCGTCTCTGGGCACCATCTACAAGTTTCCAAATCAAAAATTTTGAAAATCTCTTAGGTGGATCATTGTCTTCAAATTTTCCGTTTGTGGTTCACTCAATATTTGTTCACCACTATTATTTGTACACCACTAATCTATGCTCAAAACACAAAAAAACGCAGACCTTTCGATCTGCGCCTTTACTCTATGTTTGATTGATTTTTATTCTTTCAGTTCAGGTTTAAACCTTGAACTCTGCAACCATGTTCATGAGGTTTACTACCTGTTCGTTAGAGTCCTTGATGTCTCCATCGATATCAGTAATTGCCTCATGTAATGACTTAGAGCCATCGGTAATGCTCTTCATATTTGAAGAGATCTCTGAGGTAGCAACAGTTTGTTGCTCAGCAGCTGTTGCAATTTGAGAGATCTGACCTGATACCTCGTTAACCTTATTAGTTAAGTCGTTTAGAATTTGCTCAATTAAAGCGCTTTCCTCAGACAGACCATCCATTACCTTAACAGATACCTGCATTGCATCATCAGCATCTTTTGCATCGCTTTGTACACTGCTTACCATGCGAGTGATTTCTTGAGTTGAAGTAGAGGTTCTAGATGCCAGAGCTCTTACCTCGTCTGCTACCACAGCAAAGCCTTTACCAGCTTCACCAGCACGGGCAGCTTCAATTGCAGCATTTAATGCTAATAAGTTAGTTTGAGATGCAATCTCATCAATAGTTTGTACAATTGAACCGATCTTTTGAGCTTGAGCTGCTAAGTTTTGAACTAATTCAGCATCAGCTTTTGACTTATTAACTTGGCTTTCAATCTTGTCGATGATTGATTGAACCTTGCTTACGCCTTCAGTTGTAGCACGAGTTGATTCCTCTGCTGTTGCAGAAGCCTTCTCACAGTTACTTGCAATATCCTGAGTGGTTGATACCATCTCATCAGATGCTGCTGCAACTGTAATTGCGCGGTTCTGGTTATCCTCTGCGGTGTCACCGATTTTATCTGAGGCATCTGATAACTCATCGATTACTTTACCTAAGCTGTTAGTTACATTGACGATAGAGGCAATATCTTTCTGCCATACCTGTCTCATTTCCTCTAGAGAATCAGCTAGTGGTTTTAGCTCATCCTTTCTAGTTGAAATAACTTTGTCTCGCATATCTCCTGATGCAATCTTTTTAGCAATCGCAGCAATCTTCTTAATACGCTTAGATAAGCTTGTAGGAATATAGTAGGTAAAGATGATTGCAATTAGGATCTCGATTGCGGTACATGAAAATATAGTTACATAGGTACCGTAGCTCTTAATAGAACTAATAGCAGTCTTTGACTCTCTGATCTGGTTACCGTTAACGATAGTCATGTTAGAGCAGATAGACAGAAAGTTCTGGTTCATTGGTCCTAATACGATGTTTCTTGCAAGGTTAATGTCATTGCGTCTTATAGCAGGAATTAACATACCGTTAAAGGTGTCAATGTACTCTTTGCGTTACTCTTGATAGCTCCGATCTCTTTTGGAAAACGAGCCATTTGCAGAGCATCAACGGCTTTAGTAGCTTTATCAATAAAGCCCTGTGAGTCAGAGATGTAAACTTCACTGTTTTCTTTGTCAGTTACAATCTTTCTGACTAAAAAATGCAGGTTGTAAAATGAATCTAATGCCACTCTAGTTCTTTCATAGCGAACGTTTAGAGCTTCAATTTTATCTACAGTGATCTGGCGAGTGCTAGATATCTTAAATACTGATGAGGCAACAAGAATTGCTGTGAGTAAGATTAGGATGACAAAGCTTCCGACAATTTTATGTCTAAATGTAAGATTATTAAATATAGCCATAGTGGGCCTCTCTATAAAATACTGTTTGTAGATTGTTGTTGGGGCCTCGATATTAGTTGGATTATAAAATTATTATTATGTGCTTAATTGAATTATACGTGGCTATGTTAAATAGATAAGGTGTTTTGGTTAAATGCACTTAAATAAACATTTTGCACCAAATTAGTTTAGGCTAACTTGTGTATAATCTGATATACATCATATTCTATTAACTATCAGAATAAAACAAATATTTTCAAAAACGTGCAAAATTATGCATCATTCTATTAAACAAACCATTAAACAAAAATATTCAAATTGTTTGTAAAATTTATTGATAATTGGTACTAATAATTTGTAAAATATAACCACAAAAAAACAGACATGTCTCTTTATCGTTCATGAGATATGTCATCACCTTAGAAAAACTTGAAAGTTATAAACTATATGAAAAAACAAATTCAATTATCTGCAGCCGCAGAGGGTGTCTTGCGCAAGCTTGGCAAAGGTATCAAAACAGCCCGCATTAAAAAAGGTATCACCGCAACATCAATGGCCGAGTTAATGGATACAACCCGTGTAACTTTAGGTTCTATTGAGGATGGTCTTCCTTCTGTTTCTATGGGCCATTACATTAAAGCTTTATCTGTATTAGGTCTTGATCTTCGTCTAACAGGTTTACTGCTTGATGAAGCTCAGAAGGCTTAATCTTATATTTGCCTAACTAACGTTTTCACGTTTCTTTAATGTTTGTCTAAATTGTGCGGCTCTAATTGAGCTTGCACAATTGTTTTCTCTCATATCTGTTTTCTCTAAACACAATTCTCTTTTCCCTCAATAACTCTAGCAATAAATACATCATTATCTAAATATCTTTCTCTATTTACCTTGTTCTAACGCTCCATATTGGTTCATTAGTTTAAAATCCTGTATAGTCAGATTGGTGTTTTAGAATAGCGTAAGCTCAAGATTATTTACATTCTCATGTATGTATTCCTCAAAAAAGAGTCAACTTTGCACAATAAGCGTTTCTTTGAACTCTTTTTCATGCTACATTAGACACATCAAACGCAATCATTTATTTTTAGCCTAAGCAGGCAAATTTGAGCGCATCGTATCAGAACGTATTAGAGCGTATATTGTGGAAGAATTTAATAATAATAGAAGCGGAGAACGTAAGTTCTTCAAGCCAAGCAAGCCTGGTTTCCATGGCGGTCCACGTCAGAATAGATCAAACAGACCAAATCGTAGTCGCGATAGACAAAAGGGAATGGTTTCAGCTTTTGTTCAGGGCAAAGGTCAGAATGCAGCCTTAAAGTGGTTAATGGAGAGCAGAACTCCTGTAAGTATCTTTTTAATCACAGGCGTTAAGTTTGAAGGTTTAGTAAGTGCTTATGATGCATTTACCATTAGCATCACTGATGTAAAACGTCATCAGCAGATGATCTATAAAGATAAGATCTCTACTATCACCATTAAAAAGCCTGAAGGTGCTCCTGTTCATGGTTCACCTTTGCACAAGCCTTCTTTCCATAGAGGTTTTGAGCCAGCAGCTCCTGGTATGTCACGTCCTTTAAGAGGTGACTCACAGCAGTCAGGTGATGACGGTGTAACCCTTCCAGAAAAACACGTAGATTACGTAGGCTAATCTCTTTTCTGTATAAATGCACAGAATATAAAAAAACAGGTGGCATTTAACGTCACCTGTTCATTTACTTTCTCAAAAGCTATCTCTTCTTTACAACTTAGTTTTTTTCAAGCTTAGCTTTATCTGTCAAACTCAAAGTAATTGATCATTTCATTGTCTTTTACTTCGATGCAATCAAAGCCACCACGAAGTGCTGCTTTAATGCCTAATTGTCCATCTTCAAAAACAAGACAGTCTTTAGGAGACAGTTCTAATCTTTTGGCTGCTACTAAAAAGGTATCAGGATTTGGCTTATGACGTGTTACATCATCAGCTGTAACTAGAGCGTCTATATAATCTAAAAGACCTTTTTCTTTTAAAATCCTGTTTGCGTTAGCGGTTCTAGTGCCAGTGCCGATGGCAATCTTAATGCCTTGAGCTTTAGCATCTTTTAACACTGTGAAGATCTTAGTAAAAACTTCAATCTTAGGGATATTCTCTTGAAAGATTGCTGTTTTTCTTTTGACATATTCATCTATATCACCTACAGGCTCGCCTTTATTTTTATAAAAGGCGGCAATATCACGGCTAGCAGAGCCTCCCATTGCATAGATATCTTTAATATCAATATCAAAGCCATGTTCATTAGCAACCTGTTTCCAAGCTAGAGCATGGTAAGGCATGGAATTGATTAAGGTTCCATCAAGATCAAAGATTAAGCCTTTGTAGTTTTGTATTTTTGAATAGTTCATAAATTAAGTCGAATATAAGCCAAAGATTAAAATCTTACTTTTAGCCTTAAACAGGCAAATTTGTTGATGCTCTATTCTAACAAATGCAAGGGTTAATTTTGTAAAAGTAGGTGAGCAACTTTCAATATAACTACTTTTAAGATAACAACTTTTAAGATAACTGTTCTCATAAGAACATAGTGTTCGTATGATCAGAGTTATCAAAGGATTGCTAAGAAGCGAAAGAGAGATTGATTCTTTACAATGCACCATACATTCACAGTTATAAACTACTACAATCATCAGTGTATTTGTGCTAATTTATCTACATTGAGAACGTCATTTAAATTGAGATATTCGATTAGAAAGCAATTCTCTTAGAAAACAAAGAATAGCGCATGGATGTTTAGAGCATGGATGTTAGAAAGGTAGAGTGCCAAACCTTAATCATAGGTGCTGGTACTGCAGGTATTGAAGCTTACAAAAGTGCTGTAAAAGATGGTCAGGATTGTGTCATTGTAGATTCTGGACCATTAGGTACTACAGCTCAAAGATCAGGTGAGCTGCCTGTGTCTTTGCTCATGTCAGCAGGACAGTCTTTACATGCTATTGAGAGTCTTGATGAATGCGGTATTACCTTTGCTTCAAAAGTTCAACCTGATACCTCAAATGTAATGGTCTCATTACGAGCTGTAAGAGCAAGAGCTACCTCTGAGGTACTATCTTTTATGTACCGTATTCCTGAGAGTAAAAGAATCAGAGGTAAGGCAAAATTTGTTGATGCTCATACCGTGACTGTAGATGACTGTATTGAGATTACTTTTAAAACCGCAGTCATTGCCACAGGTTCATCACCACTTGTAACTTATGAGCAGTCACGCCTTAAAAACATCTTAACTACCAATGAATTTTTTGAATTAGAAAAGTTACCTAAATCAGTAGCTGTATTTGGCAGTTCTAAGGTAGGTCTAGAGTTAGGTCAGGCACTATCATATCTTGGAGTAGATGTAGCAGTTTTCGGTCAGAGAAAATTATGGTCATTAACTGATGACTCTATCTTAACTGTTGCTCATCAGATGCTATCCTCAAGATTTAATTTATATGTAGATACCTTTATTACCTCAATGGAAGATGAAGATGATCATGGCTATGCCATCTATTACATTGATGATCGTGGTTATGAGAACTATCTGCATATGCAGAGCGTTGTAGCTGCAACTGACAGAATTCCTAATGTAGGTGGCATGAACCTGCAGAACATTGGCGTGAAGTTAGATAGAACAGGCTGTATTAACGTAGATCCACAAACGCTGCAAACTACAGTTGAAAATATCTTTGCAGCAGGTGATGTGTGTCACGCTGAGCACTTATCTTCAATTGCACTCTCAGAAGGTCGTGATGCTGGCGCAAATGCAGCAAATTACCCAAATTTATCAAAGCGTCGTTCTCAGGTAAGAGTTGATATTGTGTTTACAGATCCTGTACTTGCAATTGCAGGTAAAACACTAAATGAGATGCGTGATTATGCTCGTGCTACAGGGGATACTTTTATTACTACAGAGGTAAGACTGTCTCAAGGACACTTTAGAGGTCTAAGAGAAGACGGTGGTATCTTAAGTATTTATACCTCGGTTAAAACTCATAAAATTTTGGGTGCAGAACTTTGTGCCTTCAAAGGTGATAAGATAGCTCAGCTTTTAGCTTTAGCTATGGAAAATGAGTTAACAGTTGATACCTTAGCTCAATACTCTTTCTTTAATTTATCAGCTGAAACTGTAATTACACAGGCAGCTCAGGAAGCCTTAAGAAAGTTAAACAAAAAATAGATTTAAGCTTTTAACTTGGTCAGAAGAAAAAGTTAAAAGAGAAAATTAAAATCGAAGAAGAAAATTATAATCGAAGAAGAAAATTATAATAGAAGATTAGTTCGATAATTTTGAAAAAAGGTCATTAGTTTTTATGGAAAAAACATTGGTTCTAGCTTCAGGAAACGAGGGTAAAGCTAGAGAGTTTCGTGCAATTTTAGAGCCACTAGGTTTTAAGATTGTTCTGCAAAAAGAACTTGGTATTGATTCTCCTGAGGAGAACGGCAAAAGCTTTTTAGAAAACGCCATCATCAAAGCAAGATATGCCAGTGAAAAGTCAGGTTTATGGGCATTAGCAGATGACTCTGGTCTTGCTGTAGATGCTCTAAATGGAGCTCCTGGCATTTATTCAGCTCGTTATGCAGGAACTCATGGCGATGATAAGGCTAATAACAAGAAGTTATTAGAAGAGTTAAAGAATGTACCTGATGGCAAGAGAACCGCTAGATACTATTGCGCCTTATGCTTGGTTCGTCATGGCGATGATCCTGTACCACTTACAGTTTTATCCTCATGGGAAGGTTCTATCGGTCACAAAGAAGTAGGTTCTGAAGGCTTTGGCTATGATCCTTTATTTGTTGTAACCGGAAGAAACTGCACAGCAGCTCAATTACCTCCTCAGATTAAGAACTTAATCTCACACAGAGGCAGAGCTCTACAGGCATTAACCTACAAGTTAGAGCACAATCTTTCATGACAGATTTGCTGCCAGTAAGTTTATATATTCATTATCCTTGGTGCATACGTAAGTGTCCTTACTGTGACTTTAATTCTTATCCTAAGAATAAAAGCGTATGCACTGATGAGTCCTACCTTAAGGCTTTAATTTTAGATTTTAAAGAGAATTTAAAGTTACTCTCAGACAGACGCTTTAATGCGGTTTATTTTGGTGGTGGTACACCATCTTTATTTCCACCAGCACTTATGGAAAAACTCTTAAAAGAGATCTTCCCATATTGTAAAGACGATTGTGAAATCTCGATGGAAGCAAACCCAGGTACCGTAACCTTAGATTCATTAAAGGCATACCGTAACTTAGGTATTAACAGAGTAAGTTTAGGTGTACAGAGCTTTGATGATAGAGAGTTAAAACTTTTAGGCAGAATTCATAATTCAAAAGCTGCAATTGAAGCTTGTGAAAATGTAGTTAAAGCGGGTTTTGATAATTTTAATATTGATATCATGCATGGTCTGCCAGAGCAGACAACTCAAAAAGCATTATCTGATCTTAAAACAGCTGCAAGTTTAGGCTGCAACCACTTATCCTGGTATGAGCTAACCTTAGAAGAGGATACTTATTTTGGATCTCATCCTCCAAAGTTACCAGATGAAGACTGTTTAGCTTCAATTGAAGAGCAGGGCTTTATGCTTTTAAAAGAATTAGGCTTTAAGCGCTATGAAGTCTCAGGCTATACCAAAGATAAACGCTGTCAGAACAATATTAACTATTGGTTTTTCTATGACTATCTTGGGATTGGAGCAGGAGCTCATTCAAAGATAAAAATAGGAGATAAGACTCTAAGACGAGGCAATTTAGAAGAGCCAAAAGCTTATATAAACGATGTAAATTCACATAAAGACAACTTCTTTGAAGTTCAAAAGTCAGACTTACCTTTTGAATTTATGTTAAATCGTTTAAGAGTTTTTGATGAAACTTTGTACGAAGAGTTTGAGAATACTACAGGTCTTAATTTCTCAATAGTCAAAGACAAATTAGAAAAAGCTAAAGACGAAGGTCTTTTACAGTTCTCAAATACAGGTTATTCTTTAACAGAAAAAGGTCGCTGGATGTTAAATGACATCTTAGAGCTGTTCTTGTAGTTACACGTTACAGTAAGGTGTAATGTTACAGAAAGGTGTAATGTTACAGTAAGGTGTAATTACACATAAAACTGTAATGTCAGAGAAAGTTAATATTACAGGCAAATGTAACGTTACAGACAAGTGTAATATTACACTTAGCTGTAATCCTGTCTTTGTAAACAGTTCTAGCAAAACAAGTCTAAAGTTTCAAAAAAACATGCCATTAAAACCTGCACATTAAAAATAAATGTTCAAAATTGCACGCAATGACACTTAAAAGTTAAAACTATCACCTATAATTGAACTAACAATAGTTAACTAACATTAAGACTTATAAAGAATTTATAACGAAATCTGCAGAGATTTCTAGAGCAGAGGAACGTTCCTCTTAAGGACATAAATATGAACCTGAATACCGAGAAACAGAGATTAACCTCTCTTCTATCATTAAAATCTGCTCCACAAGGCAAAATTGAAGGCGATTTTAGAGTAGCTCTCTATGCTGTTGCTGCCTTGTATCAATTAGACTTTTCAAAAAACAGCAACTTTGGACTGTGTGCAAGCTTACTAGGCTCAGTAGGCTTTAAAGGAGATGTAAGCAGATACAAAGTTGAAGATTACTACAATACCTTAGACGATTTGGTTGCCAAAGGCTCATTAGTACAGATCTGCGATAAGAAAGTTTATGCTGTACCTAGTGAAGTTAAAATCATTACCGCAAAAGTAAGAGCTGTTGAAAATCCTCTTTTAAAAGGTATCGATGATGTAAAACATTACAGCTATGTCATCTCAGATGAAACCGGTAAAGAATACCACCTGAACACTGATTTGGTGATTATGCCAAATGATGAGGTAGAAGCTGTAATTACCAAGTCAAGTGATGTTGCCTTTGTTAAGAACTTAACTAAAGTACGTCAGTGTGTTTTAGGTAGAATTATGCTCTTTGGCAAAAAGAAAGCTTCTTTAATGCCAGATGAAGCTAACTTAAAAGAGATGTTCTTTGACTTTGCCTCAGATTCTGATTTAGGTGAGGCAAAATCAGGTGATGTTGTTATCGCTCAGATTGTAAAACGTGTAGGTTTAAATCGTTTCTTAGTAAAGACTCGTGAAGTTGTAAAAGATATTGGTAATCTTAACAACATCATTGTGATGGCTGTATTGCGTAACGATATTCCTCATATCTGGCCTGATAACCTCATCAAGTCTTTATCAAGAATTCCAAATGAAGTTTCAGCTAAAGACATCCATGGCAGAGTGGATTTAAGAGATATCCCATTAGTTACCATCGATGGTGAGGATGCTCGAGATTTTGATGATGCTGTTTACTGTAAGAAAGAAGGTACAGGTTGGAGATTATTCGTATCAATCGCTGATGTTTCTTACTATGTAAAACCTGGCACTCTCTTAGATAAAGAAGCTGTTAACCGTTGCAACAGCTGCTATTTCCCTAACTTTGTAATTCCAATGCTGCCAGAGAAACTGTCAAACGGCATCTGCTCATTAAATCCTGATGTAGACAGGCTGTGTATGACCTGTGAAATGGTAATTAGCAAAGTAGGTAAGATTGAGTCATACAAGTTCTATCCTGCTGTAATGAGATCACATGCAAGACTTACATATACTGAAGCTTGGCAGATGATCTCTGAAGGCACTGTAATCTTTGAAGAACACAAGTCTGTAATGGATGATGTAAAAGAGCTTTATAACCTCTATCAGGCTTTCAAGAAAGACCGTCGTAACCGTGGTGGTATTTCTGTTGAAAGTGAAGAATTACACTTTGTGTTCAATGAGAACATGGAAATTGAAGGTGTTAAGCCTTTAGAGAGAAATGATGCTCATAAGTTAATTGAAGAGTGCATGATTGCAGCTAACGTAGCTGCCGCTACCTTTGTAGCCGAGCATCAGGCACAGACTCTATACAGAGTTCACGCAAAACCTATGGAGAAGAAGTTAGGCTTATTGGTAAATCAGTTAGCCCGCTTTGGTCTATCTTTAAAGGGTGGTGACAGCCCAACCTCAAAAGACTATATGATGCTAGCAGATTCTGTTGCAGGTCGTGAGGACGCAAAGATCATCAACGAGTTGATTTTACGCAGTATGTCAAAAGCTGAATACAGCCCTGACAACATTGGTCACTTTGGTTTGGCCTTAGAGAAGTATGCTCACTTTACCTCTCCAATCAGACGTTATGCTGATTTACAGTTACACCGTGTAATCAAGTATCTGTTAGAAAAAGAGCAGAAACACGATTGGGGAAGAATCGGTTCACGTTCTTACACTAAGGCTGAACTTGTAGCATTAGGTGTTAAGTGTACTGACAGAGAAATTGCAGCTGATACAGCAGAACATGAGGTTGATGGTACTTTAGCTTGCATCTATATGGAGAAATTTATAGGTGAAGTAGTTAACGGTACAGTAACAGCATGTACTAAGTTTGGTGTCTTTGTTCACTTAGATGATTATGGTGTAGACGGCATGATCTACATTGGCAACTTTGACAGTTACATGTCATTTGATGAACGTACCCAGACTTTAGTTTCAAACCGCGGTGAAGTTTATGCTGTAGGTAAGAAGATTAGAGTAGTGGTTTCAGGTGTCAACGAAGAAGAGCACAAGATCGATTTAAGACCAGATACTATGAGCAAGAAAGAGCTTATGTATCTGAAAAAAGAGCGCGATTCATTAGTTGCAAAACGTGAAAAAATCAGTCAAAATGCACCGCATTCTGATAAAGAGAAGATCCTGAAAAATCTTGCCGACATCTCATCTGCTAGAGTTGCAAGTGATGAGGACAAAGTACAAAGAAAAGTAGCTAAGAAGGGTAACTCTGCTTCACTTGAAAAAGAGTATATCTCAAACCCATATGGAACCGCTGTGAATATGGGACAGATTAAATTCCCTAAGAAAGGCAAGAAGAAATCAAAGAGTAAAAAAGGTAAAAAATAATGTTTGTTAATCAGAAAAAGAGCCGCGCAAGAGAAATTATTTACGGTATCAATGCAGCTTTAACTGCAATTGAAACCAGTCCTGAGAAGATCACTGCAGCTTGGGTTGTAAAAGGTCGTGAGGACGACAAGAGAATTCGTCAGATTGAGCAGAAGCTTTTATCTGTAGGTATCAGACCACAGGTTGCAATGCGCCACAGCCTTGATGAGAAGACTGACAATGGTGTTCATCAGGGCATCGTGTTAGAGGTTATTGCAACACCTCCAAAGGATGAGCGTTTCTTAGAGGAGTTATTAGAAAAGCTAGAAGATGACAAGCAGTTATTCTTAATTCTAGACGGTGTAACTGATCCTAGAAATTTAGGTGCTGCAATGCGTTCAGCATGGGCTGCTGGTGCCGATGCTGTAATTGTTCCAAAAGACAAGTCAGCATCATTAACTCCAGTTGCAAGAAAGACAGCAGATGGCGCTGCAGAGCAGGTACCATTTGTGGCTGTAACAAATCTTGCTAGAACCATCGAAATGATGCAGGAGCACAATGTTGAAGTTGTAGGTATGGCAGGTGAAGCTACCGATACTATCTTTGACTATGACTTCCAGAAGAAGACTGCTTTAGTAATGGGCTCTGAAGAGAGCGGTATGCGTCACTTAACTCGTGAAAAGTGCGATGCTATTGTTAAGATCCCAATGGCTAAGGGCGTTGAGTCATTAAATGTTTCTGTAGCAGCCGGTATTGCTATGTATGAGGTTGTAAGACAGTTTTTGGTAAAAGCTAAGTAATCTCACCTTACATTTTTACCATACATCTATCTAATCTCATTTTAAGTGGCCTGTAAGAGCAAAATCTTTCAGGTCATTTTTATCTTAAAAGCATAAAATCTTAGAGTTCTAACTTTTCAAAAAATAAGTTTGACAGGTACTAAATTATTTCTTGAAGAATTAAGAAAAAATAGTATAATGTCGGCACTCAGTCGTGTAGGTAAGACCTACATTCGTCTCCTTGTCTGATAAGTTGACTGATTTTATCAGACTTTTACCGTAAGGGGCATTTTAATGCGTAACTACGAAATCGTTTTCCTGGTTCACCCAGATCAGACCGATCAGGTTCCAGGCATGATCGAGCGCTATAAGGGCGAGATCGAGAAGTCAGGTGGTAAGATCCATCGTTTAGAGAACTGGGGCCGTCGTCAGCTGGCTTACCCAATTCAGAAGGTTCACAAGGCAACCTACGTTTTAATGAACGTAGAGGCTGATCAGGAAGTTATCGATTCAATCGAGACCAACTTCCGTTTCAATGATGCCATTATCCGTAACTTAATCATTCGTACCAACGAGCCAGTTACCGAGCAGTCACCTATGATGAAGGCTCGCGATGAGCGTCGTTCACGCGATGATGAAGCTCGCGCACCTAAGGCTGAAGTAGAGGCTGAGGAAGCTTCTGCAGAAGTTGCAGCTGAATAAGGAGAATTAACATGGCACATTACTATCACCGTCGTAAGTTCTGCCGTTTCACTGCAGAAGGTGTTACTGAGATTGATTACAAAGATGTAGCTTTATTAAAGAACTATGTTACTGAGTCAGGTAAGATCGTTCCAAGCCGCATCACCGGCACTAGCGCTAAGTATCAGCGTCAGTTAGCAACCGCTATTAAGCGTGCTCGCTTCCTGGCTCTTTTACCTTACACCGACCTACAGAGCCGCTAATTAGGAGCTTACAATGGAAGTTATTCTATTAGACAAAATTGGCCGTTTAGGCGGTCTAGGTGACAAGGTTAAGGTACGTAACGGTTATGCTCGTAACTACCTGTTACCTTTAAAGAAGGCAGTTCTTGCAACTAAAGAGAACTTAGCTAAGTTCGAAGCTGAGCGCGCTCAGTTAGAGGCTAAGATCGCTGCAGAGTTAAAGGCTGCTCAGGATCGTGCTGAGAAGTTAACTGCAATCGGCAAGTTTGTTATTACCGCTCAGGCTGGTGATGAAGGCAAACTATTCGGTTCAGTTGGTACTCGTGATATCGCAGACGCAGCTATCAAAGCTGGTGTTGATCTTCACAAGTCAGAAGTTCGTTTACCAGATGGCGTTTTACGTTCAGTTGGTGATTTCGATATCGAACTTCAGCTTCACCCAGATGTTAAGACAACCGTTGTTGTTTCAATCGTTCCAGAGAAATAATAATTAGTTTGTCATACTAGAAAAAACGGAGACTTGTTCTCCGTTTTTTTTGATCTGAGTTAAAGGTCATATTTTATGAATGAGTTTCTTCTTCCTTTATTAAAGTGGGTTGGCGGTAAAAGACAGCTCTTACCTGAATTAACAGCTAAGATGCCAAGATCTTTTAACACCTACTATGAGCCTTTTATTGGCGGTGGAGCAATGTTATTTGAGCTTCATCCTGATAAAGCGGTTATAGGAGACATCAACGGAGAACTCATCAATTTCTACAAGGTTGTCAAAAATCATGTAGAACCTCTTTTAAAACTGCTTTTTACCTATGAAAACTCTAAAGAGTTCTTTTTAGAAAAAAGAAATATCGATAGAGATCCTGAGAAGTTCAAGCTCTTAACTTCAATTGAAAAAGCTGCTCGTACCTACTATTTAAACCGTACATGTTTTAATGGTCTTTATAGAGTAAACAGTAAAGGTCAATTCAACACACCTTATGGTCATTACAAGTACCCATTTGTACCTGTTGTAGACAGATTTTTAGCAGTGTCATCTTACCTTAAAGATAATGACGTTAAGATTAAGCACGCCTCATACCTTGAGATCTGCAAAGACTGTGAGAAAGGAGATTTTGTCTACTTTGATCCTCCATATGACCCTATCAGTAACACCAGCTTTACAAGTTATGCTTCAGATGGTTTCTCACAAGCTGATCAGTGTGAATTAAAGGAATTGTGTGACACCCTTGATAAGAAAGGGGTTAAGTTTATGCTCTCAAATTCAGCCACTCCTTTCATTAAAGAATTGTACAAAGACTATAAATGCACTTTTGTTAAAGCAAAGCGTTTTGTAAATCCTAACCGCGAAGGTGCAGGCTGTGCAGATGAGATCTTAGTTAGAAACTACAGATAATCTTTTAAAATTGCTTAAAAATCATTTGTTTTCATTTACAATAGTTGTAGGTGGAGACAGCAATGCATACTCATAATTCTTTTGAAAATTTAAAGCCCTTTGTAAAATGGGTAGGTGGTAAAGGCTCTAGTGTAGAACGCCTGTTACAGCTTATCCCTGAGCATATTGATACCTATGTTGAGCCTTTTGTAGGCTCTGGCGCTTTATTCTTTTCATTAAACTTTGATAAAGCTATTATCAATGACTCAAATTCTGAGCTCATCGCTGCTTATCAGGAAATCAAAGAGAACGTCTTTGAGCTTGAAATGTATCTGTCCACTTTAATCTACGACAAAAATCTATATGAAAAGATTAGAGCTTGGGATAGAGAAGAGAATTTCTTAAAAAGACCAAGAGTTGAAAGGGCTGCTCGTCTTATCTATCTTATGAAGACTTGCTATAACGGTCTGTATCGAGTTTCCAAAAAGAATTACTTTAACACACCTATGGGTAACTATAAGTCACCTTTGATCTGTGATGTTCCTACCTTAAACGCCTGTTACAAGTTTTTAAATGATAAGAACGTAGCTATCTATAATCAGGATTACGCATCATTACTAGATCTGATCCCTGATAATGCTTTTGTGTATCTTGATCCGCCATATTTCCCTGTATCAAAAACAGCTAACTTTACCTCTTATCAGTCAGATAAGTTCAAAGAGACAGAGCAGTTCAGATTATTAGAGTTTTGTATGGCTCTACACAAAAGGGGAATACGTTTCTTACTCTCAAACTCTGATGTACCTGAAGCACGTGAGATTTACAGTAAGTTTAATATCAAGGTATTAGAGGTTTGCAGAAGGATTAACTCTAATATCGCCAAAAGAAGTGCTGTAAATGAACTTGCTGTAACTAATTATGATGTAGCTACAGGTGAACTTCTAAAACTAGACTGAGAAAGCCTCAGTCTAAAAGTTGACTATCCTGTGATGAAGATAGTCTAAAAAAATTGAGCTATAAGCGTTTAAATGAGCTCCTGCACAGGAAACTCGTCTCTTGCTATATCTACCTTACTAAAATCAAGATCAGCCTTGATAACGCCTTCTTTTGTGTCTAATGAAGCTTCAATTTTGCCATAAGGTGAGACTACCATTGAATTGCCCAAGCCTTCCATTACAGGGGAGATGATACCTGTTTGATTGCAGACAACAAAGTAAACCACGTTGTCATAGGCGCGAGTTTTTGCCATAGCTCTCCAAATGTCCACGCAATCCTGTCTGAAAGCAGGATCTTTTAACTGCTCTTGTGGAAAGATCCAAGCTGTAGGCAACACTATCATTTTTACACCAAGCTTTACCATATCGCGAAATTGCATTGGATAGCGAATGTCAAAGCAGATAGCAATACCAGTCTTTCCAAAATCAAAATCTACGGTGCAAAGTTTACTGCCTGGAGTTGACTTGGTGCCTTCCTGACCTCCAAAGTAGTTAAAGAGGTGGATCTTGTCATAAATACCAATGACTTCACCATTGCGGTTTAGCGCAAATGATGAATTGTAGAGTTTGGTGCCTACTCTTCTGACAATGGAGCCTGCGATAAAGTTAGTGTGGTAGAGTTTTGCAAGTGTCTTTACTCTATCTAAGATCTCTCCGCCATTTTCATCGGTTGCATGATTAACATAGTCAGTACTGGTTGCAAAGAACTCTGGCACCACCACAAGATCAATCTGTTCATCTTTATTGATATTATCTTTAAGGGTGTTCTCAAGTTTTAAAAGGTTCTCTTGAACCTTACCAAATGCAGCTGAAAACTGAACTACAAGCACCTTTGTCATGACATATCCTTAAATTTCAAAAACAAAAGGAACATTCATTTATCTGAGTGTTCCTTTAATAAACTTAGCTTTAATTCAACAGGGCATTAGTTGTAATCTAACGCTGTAATCCAAAGTTAATAGTAATCCCAAGGATCGCCGTTGAACTTTTTAATGTCCTTACGAACTCTTCTATTACGTTTTACTACTTTCTTCTCGGTCTCAGTTTTCTCAGTTTCAGCACTGTTAGCTTCATCAGTAGCTGTTTCATTAGGATCAATGTAGGTAGTGTTACTGTTACCTGCATTCAAGCTCTCTGATGCTACCTCTGAGGCCTGCTCTAGAGCCTCATTTTGCTCCTCTGAGAGAATTTCATTCTGCTCATTCGTTACTTCTTGAGCATTCTGAGAATAGTCATATTCAACTTCAAGCTTTTCCTGATGAGCTTTAATCTGTTTTGCTGTATCAGTCAAATGCTTGGCAATTGGCTCGTACTTGGCAATTAAAGCTGCCTGTCGTAATTGAGAGGCACTGTCAGTTAAATGCTTTAAAGGTGAAGTCATCTTTTTAGGCTTACTTGACAGTTCTTTTGGTAGCGCACTCTTACCAATACTCTCTGGTTTTCCTAAGAATTTTGGTTGTGTACCTAGAATATAAACATCAAAGACACACTTAATTCTTGCAAAGAACTCACGAATACCTACACGGTTGATAAAGCTTGAAGTAGGATTTATAGCATTAAAGCCTACAGCTTTTAAGTCATACTTATCAGCAATAAACAGGGCTCTTTCGTTTTGGAATCCCTGAGAGATAAAGGTTGCTGATTTTAACAAAAAGACCTTTCTTGCTCTAATAACAGAATCTAAGGTACTGATGCCTGCAAAGTCAAAAACGATCCTCTCAGCTGGTACTCCAGCCTTAATTAAGGCTTTCTTCATGAGACGAGGCTCGTTATAAGACTCGTGACGGTTGTCGCCTGAGACTAAGATATAATCGATTTTGCCTGACTTAAAGAGCTGAGATGCTGCCATGATCCTGTAGGTGAAAAACTCATTAGGAGCACCTGTTGCTCCTAAAGGAGAGGTGCCAAAGAGCACACCTACTTTGTTATAAGGGATCTTGTCGATACTCTCATAGGTTTTAAAAGCATAGCTTGAAATCTTAAAGCAGCTTAAAACCACAAAGAGAATACCTACAACTAAAGCTAAAGCAGCTAAATAACAGGTCGCGCTCAAAAAGCGGGACATGTCTGAGCCAAACTTTAAGTCATTTTGATCTTTGTATGACACTTTTATTCCTAGTATTTGATCCTAGTTATTAGCCTAGTTCTCTAGATCACGTGTTTTACACAATCTAAAGCACCGATCTTTTGATACAGAGCTTTCAGATTATCAGGGGTAGTTACCCTTACAGGAATGGTGTAAGACACATAATTGCCTTTTGAACTCTTACGTGGAGGATCAGTTATTTCCTGCATACCATCTTTTTCAATTGTATCGATGACATTTTTTATCTCACCAATTGAATTTACGACAGTAGAGTCAACAATTACTCTAAATCCTACAACTGAAGGAAACTTAATCAGCTCCTCAAGTTTTTTGTAATCGTCAGACATATTGAATCCTTTTATCTTAACTATTCTGTCCGTACGGCAGTCCACACGACTGTCCGCACGACAGTCTATAAGTCAGTTTATAAAGCTATATTATTTCTGCTCTGATACTTCTTCATCACTTGAGCTGAAGAATAAGCAAATCTTATCCCACATTCTGCCAAAGAAACCACCTTCTTCGATAGTCTGTGCAGATACTAATGGAACAGAGCTAATTACCTTATCATCAAGTTTTACATCAATAACACCTAACTCGTCGCCCTTCTTTAAAGGTGCTACAAAGGTGCTGCGCTTTAATCTGTAGCTTAACTTGATGTCGTTCTGTCTACCACGTGGAATTAACAGGTTAAGATCTTTTGCAATCACTAAATCAACCTGATTTTGCTGACCCATTCTTACATCTCTCTTTAATAGAGGCTTGTTAGCCTGAACAGGAGTGTAAAGCTGGAAGTATCTGAAGCCATAAGTTAATAAAGCTTTGTTGTAGTTAGCACGTAACTTCTCAGATTTTGCACCGATTACTGCTGCAACCAAACGCATATTGTCATTTACAGCAGAGGTTACAAGGTTATAGCCTACCTGTGATAAGTGACCGGTCTTGATACCGTCAACCTTCATGGAGTTATCCCATAAGAGGCGGTTACGGTTGTATTGCTTAATGCCGTTAAAGGTAAACTCTTTTTGTGAATAGATAGGGTACTCATCAGGAAGGTCACGAATGATAGCTCTACCTAATAAAGCCATATCATAAGCTGAAGAGTAGTTCATCTCATCAAACAGACCATGTACGTTTGAGAAGTGAGTATCCTTTAGACCTAATTGAGCTGCATAGTTATTCATTACAGATACGAAGCCTTCCTGGGTACCTGCTAAATGAATTGCCATTGCAACACAAGCATCATTACCTGACTGAATGATAATGCCACGTACAAGATCGCCTACTTTAATGGTACGACCTACCTCAATGAACATCTTGGATGAGTCGGTGTACTTCTTAGCCCAAGCATCTTCGGTGATGGTTACATCGTCATCCATATGAAGACGACCTGCTTTTAACTCCATACCGATTACATAAGCTGTCATCATCTTAGTTAGTGATGCTGGCCAAATCTTTTCATGAGCATTCTGCTCACAGATCACACGACCTGAATAGTAGTCCATTAAAACCCATGACTGAGCTTCAAACTGAGGTGGTTCTGGAACTACGATTGGAGCTGGTGCTACGCCTTGAGCTTGAGAGGTAGCAGGAGCGGTACCATTTTGAGCTTTAACTGCTGCAAATGGATCTGGAATAGCGTCATCTGCAAAAGCAGTAGAGAGTGAGCAAACTGAGCTTAATGCTAATGCAACAAGTGAAATCTTTAGGGTATGTTTAACTGACATCTTGTCTTCCTGATATACTCGTCTTTTTGATTTAAATTCTAATCAGTTTTAATTTCTGCTTTAATTACTTCTTCAAAAGGAAGTAACATTCAAAGTGTTTTTTAATTCTAATTACTTAATTCTAAAACTTTTTTATGAAACAATCACTATAACCTTTTCTTTTTAAAGTACTCAAAGCACTGCGTGCTGTAGAGTCTGAAAGAGGACCTACAAGTACACGGTTGATATTGCCGTCTTTAGCAATGATTACAGGGTAGGAGATCTTGCCTGAAACATTAGACTTAATCTCTTCGGCCATCTTATCTGAATTACATGCAACTAACTGAATGTAACTGCTGCCTCTTGATAATGAGCTAGTTGAAGCATAGGTAGAAGTAGCTACAGCTGAATTATTAAAGACGTTGTTTGATACATAGTTGTTAAGTCTTGTATAAACTTTTTTCGTCTTGTTAGCAGCATAGGTCTTAACACCGGTACTTATAGAAGTACCTGTGCCCCAAGAGCCAGAACTTGTACCATAGGAACTGTTAGATGATGGAGTTATGTTATATCCAGATGGAGTACCTACAGCATTAGCATAGGTACCTGATGGATTTACTTTAATAAGCTCAATTCTAACCTTAGAGGTACCAGTACCAATCATATCAATAGCACGGGCTGAACCTTCTGATAAATCCAGAATTCTTGTGCCCACAAAAGGACCACGGTCATTTACTCTTACAATGACCTTTTTACCATTTCTTAAGTTTGTAACTTTAAGATATGAAGGTAAAGGTAAGTTCTTATGAGCTGCGGTGAAACCTTTTTGGTTATAAACTTCACCGTTTGAAGTCTTTTTACCGTTAAATCCAGGACCATACCAAGAGGCTGTACCTTCTTCAATATATGAGGTAGCACCATTCCAAATCATATAGTTCTTGCCTAAAACGGTGTAATCCTTATTACAGCCACCAGCTCTTTGAGCTTCATAAATAGGTTTAGCACCACCAATGCCCTGAATATTAACTTTCTCTTTTTCAGGCATTGGCTTGGTTCTGTTAGGACCAGTACCGTAGGTGTAGCCACCACCTGCTGAGCCGTGACCTGATGATGAACAGCCCTGTAGGATAAAGACTACAGATAAACAAAGAACACTTAATAAGGCGATTTTATTTTTAATCAAGGTATTCTGCTCCTATGTGGAACTTCAATGCCACGCTGTCGTTTTATCTTATCTACATTCATAGCAATGAATTCTGATAATTCAAACACAGCTCTAGCATATAAAGGAGAGGTGTTATAACGCATGATTGTATTAAAGTTGTTAAGACCTACTACGTAGCCTTTGCTACCATTTTCAAGATCATAACTAAAGAGTCTTACTTTTTGATTTGGTGAAAGGTTAACCTTAGTAGTAGCACCAGATGCGTAAAGCTCTTCAACAGTTAAATTCCATTGTTTTTGCATTAGGGCATCAACGTTGGCATTATGTGGATGCACGCCATAGCAGATACCACGTCCTGTCTGCCAGCCATGACCTTTAAAGTAATTGGCAACAGAGCCTATAGCATCCTCTTTATCGGTAAAGAGGTTGATGTGACCGTCACCATCAAAGTCCACAGCATAATCTATATAAGCTGATGGCATAAACTGACCCATGCCCATGGCTCCGGCATAAGAGCCTTTGACACTGTCATAAGACCAGTTCTCGCGATTAGCAAGATAAACAAAACGAGCAAATTCTTTTGAAAAGAAAGCTTCACGTTTTGGATAGTTAAAGCCTAGTGTATAGAGCGCATCTAATACTTTCCATGAGCCCATGTTTTTACCAAATAAGGTTTCAACACCAATAATTGCGCAGATAATTTCAGCAGGAACGCCGTAAGTCTTTTCTGCTCTTAATAAAGTCTTTTCATTTTCGAAGTAGAAATTAACACCTGCCTGAATTCTTGAGACTGTAATAAAGATCTTACGGTACTGCCACCAAGGTTTAGCTTCACCAGGACGGGTAATAGCATCAATGATCTTTTGCTGATATACAGCCTGATTTAAAGCATCTTGCAAAGACTCAACAGGAACTTTAGCAAAGGCTGCAAGCTCATTTAAATCAGCTGCAGTACTGTTAGTTGCAGCAGATAGAGCAAATGTTAGTAGTAATGGTTTAATCGTTCTTTTTAGAAAATCTTTCATTTAAAAGCTGCTATTTGCAGTCTCCTTTGTTTTCTAAGTTAATTCTCTCTAAAGAAATTAGTCTTTTTGTGAGTATGAATAGACATGATCATGCCAAAACAGATAGTCAAAGTGATCATTGCTGTACCACCATAACTGATTAAAGGTAAAGGCACGCCTACTATAGGCAGAATACCTGACACCATACCGATGTTTACAAAGATGTAGAACATGAAGGTAAAGGTAAAACTGCCACACAAAATTCTTTCAAAATTATCTCTTGTCTGAAGAGTAATCAGTACACATCTGCCAATGATAAAGCAGTACAGCGACATTAGAATTAAAAAGCCTACAAGTCCTGTTTCTTCAGATAAAACTGCAAAGATAAAGTCTGTATGAGGTTCAGGTAAAAAGTCTAACTGTGACTGTGAACCCTGTAACCAGCCTTTACCATAAAGACCGCCTGAACCTATGGCAATCTTTGACTGAATGATATGATAACCTGCTCCTAATGGATCTGAAGATGGATCTAAAAGGGTAAACACACGCTGCTTTTGGTAATCATGCAGTACAAAGTTCCACATTACAGGTAGTGCTGCAGCTGCAGCTCCAGCACCTACAATAATCCACCACCAGGACAGACCTGCAATAAAAATAGCAATAAAGCCAGCTACTGCAACTAATGATGCTGTACCCAAGTCAGGCTGCATCAGAATTAACACTGTAGGCATGCCTACAATTACAAAGGCGATAATAGTGTTTAAGATCTTAGGTGGCAGACTGCCTTTTGATAAGAAGGTAGCTACCATAAGAGGCATCACAACTTTAAAGATCTCTGAAGGCTGAATTCTAACTACACCTAAATTAAGCCAACGCTGAGCACCTTTTGAAATATCACCAAAGAGCTCTACTAAAACTAATAAGATTAGTCCAATGATATAAAGATATATTGATAACTTTGCGTAATAGCGTGGAGGGATCTGCGCTACTGCAATCATTAACAGTAAAGCTGCACCAGTTCTTGTGACCTGTCTTGTTAACATATCAATTTCTTGTCCTGAAGCAGAATACAGAACAAATAAAGAAAAGCATAAAGCCAAAAACAGACCGAACAATAAAGGCAGGTCAACATGGTGTTTAGAGAAAAAGGTTCCCTGAACTTTATTGGCATTAACCTGACTTAATGTTGTTTTATCTTTTGCTGTCATACTACTGCAGTACCACGCTTCCGCCCATACCGAACTTTACTACCTGAGGATTTGGATCGCCCATATAGCCGTTAGGGTACAGATCAAGTAAATATTTATCGATAATTGCTCTAGCTACAGGGGCAGCTTTGGTAGAGCCACCACCTTCGTTTTCTAGAATTACTGCAACTAAAATTCTTGGATGTTTAAAAGGTGCATAAGCTACGAACAGCGCATTATCACGGTGTTCAACCTTAAGTCTGCTTGCGTTGTACTTCTCACCTTGCTTAATTGAAACCACCTGTGCTGTACCTGATTTACCGGCAGCTTTGTATTTAGCTCCAAAGAAAGCTCTTCGACCGGTACCCTCAGGTCCATTTACTACAAGGTACATACCAGTACGGCAAGCTTCAAAATATTTAGGATCTTTGATCTTTAAAGTATCAAATGGTTCCTGCTGCTGATATTTGGTAACCTTACCTGTTATAGGATCACTTACTTCCTTTAAAAGGTGAGGTGTTCTAGTTACACCATAATTAGCTAAAGTTGAATGAGCTTTAGCTAGCTGCATTAAAGTAGAGGTCCAATAGCCCTGACCAATACCAATAGGTACAGTATCACCTAAATGCCAAGGCTGACGGAAACGGTTTCTCTTCCAATCTCGGCTTGGGTTAATACCTAAAGATTCTTCTGATAAATCAATACCAGTCTTTCTACCAAAGCCATAGCGGTCAAGATAATCATGAATTCTGTTAATACCTGCTCTATACGCTAAATCATAGAAATAGGTATCTGCTGAAATCTCAATAGCGCGATACAGATCCATCCAGCCATGACCCCAAGGTCTCCAGTCACGGAACTGGTGAGTAGAACCTGGCAATTTAAAGTATGGAGGACCAAAGAAAGAACCACTAGGTGTAATGAGACCTTCATTCAAGCCCATTAAACACATTAAAGGTTTTACTGTTGATGCTGGAGCATAACCGCCTTGGGTAGCACGATTGATCAGAGGGTGACCTGGGTTATTTAATAAACGCTGATACTCACCACCACGGATACCTCTTACAAATGGGTTTGGATCATAGCTAGGGTTTGAGTACATAGCTAAAATCTCACCAGTTGATGGTTCAATCGCAACTACAGCACCTTTCATCTTGCCAAAGATTTCCTGAGCATAGTACTGTAATCTGATATCCAGTGTTAAGGTGATGTCTTTACCAGGCTCTGGAGGATCAAAGTTTAAGGTTCTTACTACCTGACCATGGCTGTTAACTTCAACTTTTGAGGAGCCGGTTACACCGTGCAAGTAATCCTCATAGTATTTTTCAATACCTAACTTACCAATTTCAGTTGAGCCTTCGTAGTTATCAATCTTGCCTTCAGCTTCAAGTTTCTTAACATCGTTCTGGTTGATTCTTGAAACATAGCCGGTGGTATGAGTTGTGATATCTGCAAAAGGATAATAGCGCTTTAAGTTTGCTACAACCTGAGCATTTGGGTAGCGGTAAGAATTTACAGCAAAGGTTGCAATCTGCTCTTCTGATAAAAAGTTTGACAACTCCACACCAGAAAAACGCTTTCTGGTCTTGGATTCTGCTAGTAACCTCTTTACGTCTTTTTCAGATAAGGATAAAGACAGTAATTTATTCAGATCACGAATCGTCTGTTCGGTGTTTATCTGTTTGTTTGGGAAGATAACTAAGTGATAAACAGGGGAGTTCTCTGCTAGTACTACATGATTTCTATCATAGATAATGCCACGAGGTGGTACTACAGGCATCACTTTGATTCTGTTTTCATTTGATCTGGTCTGATAGTCTTTAAAAGAGATGATCTGCAGGTAGTAAAGGTTGCAGAAAAGCACTATCACCATGAGTATGGAGATACCAACACAAATAAAAACTCTAGAACGAAAAACGCTGGTTTCTAATTCCTCATTACGTGTCTTGTTGTCAGACTTATTTGAAGAACTTTTCTTTTCATTTTTCGAGCTAAAAAGAGCACGCTCTTTGCGCTTTTTACTGCTTCTGAAAAACAACTTTTAACTCTGTTTGGTAATTATTAGGCTTAATAAATTTATCTTTGTTTACGGTCTTTGCTTGAATTTGTTATTTTAACGTTTTACTTGAAAAATATCTTTTAAAATTGTCTTTTTTTACGAAAAAAGTTCAGTTTTCAAGAATAATAAAACACTTTATATGGTCAAGACTTTATAGACCGTAAAAACAGTTTAATTTTAAGTTTGGTGCTTAAGCTCTATGGTAAGGCAGATTTGCATAAATGCTGTATCCACGATAGATAGTTTCAGCTAAAAACACTCTTACAAGTGGATGAGGTAAGGTCAACTTAGATAAAGACCACATCTCATTGGCTTTTTGTCTAATCTCATCAGTAAGACCATTAGGTCCACCAACAATTAGCACTACGTCCATGCCTAATGACTGCCATGAACCTACCTTTTGCCCCATCTCTAGAGAGGTGTACTGTTTACCTCTTTCATCTAAAGCGATGATATAGGCCTTTTTAGGTAGAGCCTCTAAGATAAGTTTTGCTTCTAATTCTTTAGCCTTTTCCTCAGAGCCTTTACCATTTCTTTTTACAGGAGGGATCTCTTCTAGGACAAGTTTCATCTCAGATGGAAAACGCTTTTGATAATCGTTAAAGCCTTCCTGAACCCAGCCTGGCATCTTAGTGCCGACAGCAAGTAAGATAATCTTCATTAGCCAACTATTCTCTGTGTCTATCTCTGTGTCTTATCTCTGCATTTAAGTTTCTTACTCTGAAACTCTATTACTCTGAAACACCACTTGCAATACAACGGTACAGATCGTCTAACTCATAACGCTCACGAACTTCCTGTTGCATGATGTGAACCATGAGAGTACCTGTATCTACAATTACCCATTCACCTAAAGTTTCACCTGATACTCTAATCTGCTTTAAGCCATCTTTATACAGAGTATCTACAAGTCTTTGAGCAATCGCGCTTACATGGCGGTTTGAAGTGCCAGTGCAGATTAGCATGTTATCTGCAATTGAAGAGTTGTTATTTAAATCGATATTAACTAAATCGTGTGCTTTAGAGTCTTCAAGTGTTTTTACACACTTCTTGATTAAAAGTTCTTTTTCCAAAATGGTTCCTAATTGTTCTTTCTACTTTATGTAGTATTACTTACAGCTGTTTATAAATACGCTTTTCAAGAATGTATTCAATTACAGCTTGGTCTAAATAATGTTTACAGCAAGGATATTCATCAATATGCTCAAAAAAATCTGTTTTTTTAGCAAAATTTTGGTATTTTTGATAAAAATCCTGAAATTCTTTACGTATTTTACTCGAACTTACGTTATGAAAACACCTTTTAAGTATGATGCAATAGTGTTTATTTACAAAATCTTTGTTCTGTAAACTAATAAGCTCGTTATCATCAAGTCCAAGACCTTTAGTACCTGTAAGACCGTAGTCTTTAATAAAGGGGATAACATCCTGATTGATGTCATCAAATGAGTATCCATCTCGACCTGTCACCACAAGATTTGAGAATTTAATAAGTTCAAGTCCCTTATGCCATTTATCAAGGTAAGCTAGAGAGTCCATGCCCATGCAAAAGAATAAAGCATCGTGAGGATAGAGTTTTTGCAATTTCTCTAAAGTGTCATAACTGTAGTGAGGAGACAAAGGATCTTTTTCGATATCGCAGATTTCAAAGCCATTCCTGTCAAAAGATGCCAAAGACAGCATCTTTACTCTGTCATCAAAGGAAATATGGCAGGTATTTTTATGTGGAGGCATGGCATTTGGAATTATCAAAAACTTGTCTAAAGACAAAATCTCTTTGATATAGGATGCAAGCAGATAATGATCTTTGTGTACAGGATTAAATGATCCGCCTAAAATTCCAATTCTCATTACAAAGCTCTTAAGTTTCTTACGTTAGAGTTGCAGGTTGATACTGCCATATTCTGCAAATGCATGAGAGCTTCATCATTATTAAAAGCTTGATAAGCTTTAGATGCTAAAGCTAATTCTTTGACTAAGTAGTCATAGAAATCCTGAGGCATGTTTTTGGCAGCAAAGGTAGCTGCATCCATAGTACTTAATGCGCTAATTCTCAAGGGCTTGAAAAACATCATCTTGTCTTTGTAGTTAACTCTGCCTGTAAGCAGTTCTCTATGACCTTTTAAAAGACTGATTGCATAAAGTAATCTATCAAAATTACCAATAACTAAGGGTAATACTTGAGAGAGTGAACTAGTCTGTGTAAGTGAAGACAGGATGTTCAAAGCTCTTACACTGTTCTTTCCTGCAAGAACTGCAGCTTCAGCAAATTCAAATCCTGTATAGCGACTGTTACCTGAAATGTAATCTGATGCTAGTTGCAATGTTACTACATTTGTTTGGGTGGTTATTTTTACAAGTTCGAAGAACTGATCAACGGCAACTAAATTACCTTCGCAACTTAAGGTTAAAAACTCTAAAGCATCATCTTGAACCGCAAGACCAAATTTGTCTCTTGCATGATTTCTAATCCACATTGAGAACTTTTCACCTTCAGGTGGATACATGACCTCAATTTGGCCTCCAATGAACTTTAGGTTTGCAATGACTATTTTAGCTTTACTATCGATACTTTGTTTTTTACCAAAATCGTCTTTTAACGAGGTAGCAGCTGGAGTTTTAGCAATAGTAGAATTTATTCTTCCTATTTCTACAATGGTTACTACTCCAGGCCTTGAGCGCATTGCCAATAGTTGCAGTACCTGTATGGCAACTGAATTTAAATCATTTAAATAGATCTTAATGATTCTGTCACCACCAAATAAACCAGGATCGATAAGTTCATTTTCAAGACGAGCTAAATTAGCCACAGATCCTGAGGTTAGATCTGATGAGGTAAAAAGCATGAATTCAGCTTGTGGCAGTTCCTGTCTAGCTTTTGCAATGACAGCTTTGCTTCTTTCATTCTTTAAAAAAGGATCATCGCTAGAAAAAACGTATACAGGAGCTAAAGACATAAGATATTACTGCTAAATTTAATGAGACGTTTAAACTTTGAAAAGCTCAAGTTATGAGCTTTTCAAAAAGTAGAATAATAAGAGAAATTCTAATAACTAGTGATGAAAAACACAAGCTGTAACACTTACAGATTGAACATTACAATCTAATTATTTGAACCTAAAAAAAGAGTTTTACAGTTTGAATTATTTGAAGATTGTAACCCAAAACTTGAAAAAGACTGGATATATCCTATAATGAGAGCAGAGGTTGGGGAACCTCTGCTCTTTGCGGTTCTAACTTACCAAATAGGTTGAGAGCAAATTAGTAAAACTAGAACCACAGCTATAAAAACGTATTTCATAAGAAATCCTTTGTTTTAGTTAAAAACATGGTTCTAGCTTCTAGGTCATTCCAGTGGCTTAGAAGACTTTAATCGCAGGTGTTACCTAAGTAACCTGCCTAGTGTTCAGTGCTTTTGTTAGTAATAATAAAAGCACTGAAATATCCCTTCATCGTCTTTTTCACCAATAAATCGAACATAAAAAAAGCCCAAATTTTTCAATTTGAGCCTTCCTTTTTTAGGATAACTGATTATTTGCTTTCACTGCCATCAGTCTTTAGGAAACCTTCTTCTGATAACGATTCAGGTGCTTCATGGGGGATCTTAGGTTCAACTTTTGGTAGAGAGTATTCTTTGTTCTTGTTAAGAACTTTCATACCGTTATTAAGATCACTTAAACTTACAGCTTTACCTTGAGCAACTTCTGCATCTTGTTTTGCACTTAAAGCTTCTAACAATGTCATGTTTCTTGAGTTATCAATATAGATGTCATTGTTATCTTCATCTTTTGCCAAAAGTAATTCAGCAGGAGCTGTGAAAGGCTCATCAGGATCAGACTGTTTTCCAAGATAGTTAATTCTTGCAATCATCTGATCTGCTAACACTTCATAACACTCATCAATTACAAGCTCTTGTTCATTTGTTGATGCTAGAGCATTATCAGCCTTATTCAGAGTTGTTCTGGTAATGCCGTTTCTCATGATGATTGGTTTTGAACTGTTAGGAATAGTAAGTCTTGCTTGAGTTCTTACGATAACGTTGTACTCAAGAGCTGAACCTCTAGAGTCAATAGAAGCTAAAGGCATACTTACACTAGGTGCAGTAATAGAAAGAGTAGGAATATCCTTTCTTTCTTCAGGTGATCTGTTAGAAGTGCCTTGGTAATCTACCTTAACACCTCTCATTTCAAGCTTATGCACAACTAGCTTATAGAACTTGTTGTGGTAAGAACCTGAAACGGCAATTTCTGAAATATTAGAACCAAGTCTGTTCTGATTAGGAACGTGGAATCCGCAAGAACTAAGTCCAAGCATCAGTGCGCCTATACAAACAAGCTTGAATTTCATTATTACCGCCTTTACCTTTTACTACTGCATATCCTAGTTAGTATTACTGTCTAATTATCTTTAAAAGTCTAATTTCTTTTTAAAGATAGATATTAGATAGCAACGATATTAACTAATCTGCCCTTAACATAGATGGTCTTCTTAATCTGCTTACCATCTGTGAACTTCTTAACTTCTTCAGTTGCTAAAGCTTTTTCAGTTACTGTGTTTTCATCAAGATTTGGATCAATGTTCATTCTTGCACGAACCTTGCCGTTTACCTGAACTACAACAGTAATCTCATCTTCCTTTAAAGCATCCTTATCAACTGTAGGCCAAGTCTCTTTGTCGATCTCAGTTGTGTTACCTAAGATTGACCATAACTTGAAGCAGATATGAGGAACGATAGGGTAGAGCATTAGCACTACGTTGTTGTAAACCTCATAACGAACAGCCATTGAAACCTCATCAGTGCCAGTGCACTTAGAAGCAACATTTAAAAGCTCCATGATAGCTGCAATTGCAGTATTGAAAGTCTGACGACGACCGATATCGTCGGTTACCTTATCAATTGTTGAGTGCAGATCATGACGTAACTTACGTAGCTCTGGAGTTAACTTAGACTTGTCTAGTTTTACACATGGACCTGCTAAGGTTAAATCCTGAACCTGTGACCATAATTTACGTAAGAATCTCTGTGAACCTTCAACACCTGACTGTCTCCACTCAAGGGTTAATTCAGCAGGTGATGCGAACATCATGAACAGTCTTACAGTATCAGCACCGTACATTCTTACCATGTCTTCAGGATCGATACCGTTAGCCTTTGACTTAGACATCTTAATCATACCTTCGTGGTGAAGTTTATGACCGTCTTTATCTACAGCTGAAACGATGTTGCCCTTCTCATCACGGGTAGGAATTGCATCTAATGGATTTACCCAATTCTTAGTGCCGTTCTCATCAAGATAGTAGTAAGCATCAGCTAGAACCATGCCCTGACATAATAAGCGCTTGAAAGGCTCATCATACTTAACCATGCCAGCATCACGTAATAACTTGAAGAAGAAACGTGAGTACAGTAAGTGTAATACAGCGTGCTCAATACCACCGATGTACTGATCAACTGGTAACCAGTAGTTAGCTGCATCCTTATCAAACATCTCTTTTTCGTCACGTGGTGAGCAGTAACGAGCGTAATACCATGATGATTCCATGAAGGTATCAAAGGTATCAGTTTCACGAGTAGCTGCCTTGCCCTTATAAGTGGTCTTGTACCAGCTCTCATCTGTCTTTAATGGAGAGATTACGCCATCGATCTTTACGTTGCCTGGTAATTCAACTGGTAGATTCTCATCTAACTCAGGAACAATTTCACCAGTCTCATCGATGGTTAACATTGGGATAGGTGCACCCCAGTAACGCTGACGAGAAATACCCCAGTCACGTAATCTGTAGTTTACCTTTCTCTCTGCACAGCCCATTGACTCTAACTTGTCTGCAATTGCCTTGAAAGCTTCTTCAAAGTTCATGCCGTCAAACTCACCTGAGTGGCAAGCAATACCGTGCTCAGTGAAAGCGTGCTCTGATAAATCAGGATCATCTGAATCTTTTGAAGCCTTGATTACAGGAATAATGTCAATACCGTACTTCTTAGCAAATTCATAATCACGATCATCATGACCAGGAACTGACATCACAGCACCGGTACCGTAATCCATAATTACGAAGTTAGCTACATAAATAGGAACCTTGCGACCATTTAATGGGTGGATAGCATACAGACCTGTAGCCATACCTTTCTTTTCCATGGTTGCAATATCAGCTTCAGCAAACTTCTGAGTACGGCACTCTTTGCAGAAAGCGTCTAACTCAGGGTTGGTCTCACAGCATTTCTTTACTAATGGGTGATTTGCTGAAATTGAAATGTAGGTAATACCCATGAAGGTATCAGGACGAGTGGTATAAACAGTAAAGGTTTCATCACTGTCTGCTACTTTAAAGGTAATGTTTAAACCTTCAGAACGACCAATCCAGTTGCGCTGCATGGTACGAACACGCTCAGGCCAACCGTCTAACTGGTCTAAGTCTTTTAATAATTCATCAGCATAAGCTGTGATCTTTAAATACCACTGTGGAATTTCACGCTGTTCAACTTTAGAACCGCATCTCCAGCAGCAACCGTCTTCAACCTGCTCGTTTGCAAGAACAGTGTGATCAACAGGACACCAGTTAACAGTTGAAAGCTTCTTGTAAACTAAGCCTTTCTTGTATAACTCACCGAAGAACTTCTGTTCCCACTTGTAGTACTCAGGACGGCAGGTAGCAACTTCTCTTGCCCAATCGTATGAAAGACCTAATGACTTTAACTGCTTCTTCATGTAGTCAATGTTTGAATAGGTCCAGTCGCTAGGCTGTTTGTTGTTCTTAATTGCAGCATTTTCAGCAGGCATACCAAAAGCATCCCAACCGATAGGTGCTAAAACATTCTTACCTAATAAACGGTTAAAACGTGCAATTACGTCACCAATGGTGTAGTTACGTACGTGACCCATGTGTAAACGACCTGATGGGTATGGGAACATAACTAAGCAGTAATACTTTTCTTTATTCTTATCTTCTGTTGCATGGAAGGTTTGATGATCGGCCCAGTACTTTTGTACCTCTGGCTCGATTTCTTGTGGATTGTATGCAACTTTATTGGCAGACATCGACATTGCTCCGAAAATAACTTTGAAGTTTAAACTTTATAAAACTCTTTTTTGTATAAAAGAATTTGTAAAAAAATATCTAGTAAAAAATAATCTCATATTTTGCCACATTTACAGGCAAATTTGACCAAAATCACGCAAAAATATATGAAAGCTGGAGGGGAAAAGTCAGAGCAAAAGTTATAGTGAGAAATTTCTTTTTGCTCTATAAATACAAAATTGTGCTCTCTTGCGCATTTTGTCTATAAAAATAGTACAATTAGCACAGTTTTGAAAACTGTACAAAATGTAAAAAAGCAGAGACAGATTTATCATGTTAAAAAAATTAGCTTTGGCAGTATCTTTAGTAGCTTCATTTCAAGTAGCTCAAGCCACCACTAATATTTATCCATTAAATGGTCACCAGGTTTTAGGTGAAGAACAGGTTTATTCAATTAACGATGCCGGTACTACAACTTTAGAATTTGTAGCTGCTGAGTATCACTTAGGTTTGTCTAATATGATTGAGGCAAATCCTGAGGTTGATCCTATCGTTCCTGCTAAAGGTTCAAAACTGATTATCCCTACAAAGCTGATTCTGCCACCTACAGTTCATGAAGGCATTATCATCAATTCAGCTGAAATGAGACTGTATTATTTCAATGGCAATAAGGTTGAAGTTTATCCAATCGGTATCGGTCAGTTAGGTAAAGGTACACCTATGGCATGGGTTACCAAGGTAGAACGTAAGAAGGCAGGTCCTACCTGGACTCCTACAGCTAAGATGAGAGCAGAGTATGCAGCAGAAGGCGAGTACTTGCCAGCTGTAGTTCCAGCAGGTCCCGATAATCCTATGGGCTTATATGCAATGTACGTGGGCAAGCTATACGCAATTCATGGTACTAATGCTGACTTTGGTATTGGTTTACGTGTAAGTCATGGTTGTGTGCGTCTGCGTAATGAGGATAACGAGACCTTATTCCACAAGGTTCCAGTGGGTACACGTGTAGAATTTATCAATCAGCCTATTAAGTTTGCTGAAGAACCAAACGGTGATCTTTATATTGAGGTTCACCAGCCTCTATCAAGAAGTGAATCAGAATTTGAGAATTTTGATACAACCGTCCCATTCTCATTTACACAAGCTCAGTTACAATTCTTCAAAGATCCAAGAATCAATCAGGATATTCTTAAAAAAGCACTTGATGAGCGTTCAGGTCGACCAGTGCTCCTAAATCCACCAGAGTTTTAACTGTAGTTATTAATGAGAATCAAAGTAACAGCGTTAGCCGTTTTAATACAGACCTTAGTGCTGTCACAAACTAGTTTTGCGCAAATCGAGCTTCCAGGATATGTGGATCCTCGATTTGGTAAACCAAAATCAACGCTGTATGACTTGGTTACTGCTAAGCCAGAACCTGAGGAAATGTTCTGGCTTAAAGATTCTCTGTTTACTCCATCCATTGAGTCCTCAGAAAAGAAAGTTGATGTTCTTTTTGAAAGTAAAACCTTTGGAAAAGTAAAACCACCTAAGACACTTACAGTCTTAAATGACACCTTATCTGACTATGTAGATGCTAATACTTCTAGCGTCCTGACCTACCTGTTTAAAGATTACTTAAAAAAAGGCAAGTTCTATAAGATCCCACTTGTGGTTGATACCGATAAAAATCGAGCAACCAGAGGCTATGATGAGCTTTACTCATTTGATTCTGTCTGCTCTGGTTTAGGTGTATTAGAAGCTGATTTAAAAGGTAAGTGTGTAAGAGAAAATGAGCGCTCTTTTGGTTTAATTGAAATCAATTACTCAAAAGATCTTGAGCTGTATAAGTCAAAGTTACAATTAAAGCAGATCCCTGATAATGGTTTAAATGAGTCTTACTCATTTAAGCTATTAAGCTCATTTCCAGCTTTATTAGGTTTCAGATCATCTCATGATACTGAAGGCTTTTATAAGCCATTAACTTCATTTGACAGAAACTTATATTCAGAGAAATTAGAAAAGTATATTCTGCCTGAAAACAAGTTCTCAGATTTTGGAGAGGACTGTTTTTACTCCTCATATGACAAGTGCGGCCTCTATTTTGGAGGACGTAATACTCAGTTACTCTTAGGTCAGGCTACAGTTACTCATGACAAGATCCCTTTTAGTAAAGATCTTAACTTAGCTGTACATTTTGGTTTTAACAACCGACCTTATTTGAATTTAAGAAACACAATTCTTTCAGATTCATCTTTCATCAATTATGGCTTCTATACTCAAGCTGAACTGATGATGCTAAAAGACTTAGGTTACAACATTAACGATAGAGAGTTCTATTCAAACTCACTGTACAAGAGCGGTACTAAGTTACATCGCAACCACATTGTCTTTAATCAGGGCTTCTATGCCTGGTCAGATGCAATACATGACTATAAGACAGATCAACCTTCAAGGATCCCTGTTTCTATAGCAAGCCACATCTTTGGTAACTACAACGATGTAGTACAAAAGGGCACTATTGCAAGTGTCGGCTATTCTTCAATTGGTATCAGAATTGATGGTTCCTACAATAATGTAACTGTAGATAAGAACACAGCAATATATGAGAACGGTATTGGTTCTAGCGGTATTGCAGTAACCTATGGCCGAGATAATGTAATCAACGTTGATGGTTCTGTTGCAGCTAACTCTGAAGATGGTGTCGGTATCAGATTTGACTTTGGCTCAAATGCATTATCTGATATGCGTGAATATCAAGGCTCTTACAGAAGAGTTAGAACTTATGATGCCCAAAGAGGCATCTTAAAAAGAGAGAACGCTCAGAGTGTAAATGCTCCTGAGGAAATCAGGGGACCTATAGTATCAGAACTTAATATTAAAGGTTCTGTTTCGGGCAAAAAACACGCTATCTTTATTGATGAGTCTGCTCATGTAAAACAGATAAACTTCATGAACAGAGCTAAGATCACAGGAAACATCACCTCTAACTTTGAAGCTTATCTTGGGGATAACGGTAAGACCTTCCTTGCAAATCATAAAAATCATGCACTCTTACCTGGTATCTTACAGTTTGATGATCCATTCAAACCAATCAATGCTTATGAGGTCAAAAAGAAACTTGCCTCATTAAATACCAATGTAAATTTTGGTGTTAAAGATGCTGAGTATTCAATGGATAACAAGCTCTTGCGCTATGTGCCTGATAAGAAGTCATCAGTAGTAATTGACGGTGATGTTACAGGTAAGTCTTTTATTCTTTCAGCCTTTGGCGGTCATACCACGATTAAAGGCACCTTAGATGTAAAACGTCTGTATGTAGGCGACTCTGTAGTTAATTTTAAAGGTTCTAAGAAAGGCTTAAATACAGTTGATGAACTTGAAATTAGCCGTGGTGGACAGCTTGATCTGTCAAATGGAATCCCAGATACCTTTGTAGTTAAAAATAATGCTGTAATTTCAAGTAAAGGCGTGATCTGCGTTGATATTGATAAAGATGGCAATATCTTAGACAGGGTAGATGCTGAAAATGGTTTTAGTGCTCATGACTCTATCGTAAATTTAGAGCCTGGTCTTTCATATAACGATATTAAGAGCTACCAGTCAGATCCTAAAGCTCTATTAAAATTGATGAACAATTTTAATCGCAAAGCCAATGCGCTTTTAAGTCCTTATGGAGTAACTTCTAAATATCCAAAACACATTTGGTATATTCAAGGTGATATGGGTAGAAAGGTAAGTTGCTCATCACGTGGCTGTCATTTAGGAGACTTTGTAAACAGCTATTCAAAATCAGCTGAAGAGCTACCTCTATGGCGCTATATCTTAAGCTTTATAGGCTGTTTTGTTATGCTGATCTTAACTGTTGTCATGTTAAAGAAGTCAGGCAACGGACGTTTTGGTTAATTTCTTTTATTATGCATAACGCCTCGGGTGAGGCGTCATCTTTAACATATCTTGCTGTGGAAAATCTTCCTTTAGTTTTATTGTATTGTTGTTTTCTTTTACAAAGAAGAGTTTTTCCTAAAGTAACTTAGCCAAGTTTGAGTTATCAATTAGTTCAGGAGTGCATAGGTATGAATCCATATCTTTTACTCCGTTATTGTAGGTTGTAGTATCATTTACGGTTGCTTTATGACCTGAACTGATTGACTTTAGCATATCTAAAACTGCTTCATGAAGCTCTTCACTTGATTTATAGATAGTCATTGCCTGATATCCTTCTTTTACATTCTTTAAAGCTTCAGCTGTGGCATCCTGTCCTGTAATTACAGGAATGTTTGATGGAGTGTATCCTCTTTTCTTTAAGGTAAAGATAATGCCTTCACTCAAACAATCAGCTAGAGATAAAATTCCATCGAGTTTTGTTCCGCCATTAGCGCTGTAACCTACAGTATCTAAGATCTCGTCCATTCTTTTACTTGCAAGATCTGTTCTCCAACCAGGAATATTAGTTTGTTCTGGACTAATTTTTCCTGACTTAACTATTAATGCGCCTCTGTCCAAATAAGGCTTTAAGATCTTCATGGCTTCTTCATAAAAGAAGTGTGCGTTTTTGTCATCAAGTGAGCCATAAAAGATCTCGATATTTTTTGGATTATCTACTGTAGGCTGTAGTTTATCGATTAGGTACTGACCTTGAATTTTGCCTACCTGCTGATTGTCAAAAGATACATAGTAAGTTACAGCATCAGTTCCTGTAATTAGTCTGTCATAACTAATTACAGGAATGTTTTTCCTTTTAGCGTCTTTTAAAGACTCGGTTAAGGCATTGCCATCTATTGAACCTATAACAAGAGCATCAACATTACTATCAGCTAATCTTTTGATTTGTCTGTTTTGCAGAGTGATATCGCTATCTCCACCGTAGAATAACTCTACATTAAAACCTTTGCTCTTTAGCTGTTGTTCAAGTTCAAAACCTTCGTGATACCAGCGATCTTCGTTTTGAGTAGGCATAACTACACCTACAGTGTAAGCCTGAGTTTGTAAGGTGAAAAATAAAGACAGAGTTGAGATTATAACTTTTTGAAATTTCATACTAAGCCTCAAGTGCTATGTAAAGATTTATACTTTAATTTTGTTGCCCAGATCATATTATTTTTCTTATAACGATATTCAGTTAATTTTTTGAGAAATTTCTCATTTTGAATTGCAAAAATTTTCATAAATACAAAAAATCTGTGATATTTATCAAAATGCTTAACTAAATGTATGTACATTTAATAAATATTGATTACGGGAAATAATCGACTGCTAGAACAATGCTATTGTTCAAACGTTAAATTTAGAAAGGATGAAATGTAAATTCAAAAACTTTAAGTAAGCTTTAAGATAATAATGACAGAGTTAATCAGGTTGTTTATTGTAGTTTGCATCAACTGGCTTTAATCTTTTAGTTAACATGGTTATGTTAATATGCCCTCAGTCAGATTTTAAAAATTTTAAGAGTGATACACTTAACTTCCATGACTTGATATCAATACAGTAAGAAGTAAACAATTCAAAGGTCTTTATAATATGAAAGAGACAAAAAATTCAAGTTACGAGCTTAAGGAAGGTAACTTTGACCCTCGACAAGTATTAACTGAGGATGATCTAAGATCTATTTTTTCCATAATCTATTCCTCTCGTTCTAAAAAGACAACTTCTTACAAATATGCTCTTATCAATGCGATTTTGTGTAACTTAGCTAATATTGACTGTGCTTTGTCGCTGTCATTTAATACTGTCTTTTATACCTTTGCTGAATCTTACTGGAATATTATAGTTAACTTTAAAATTAAGCCTGCAAGAGTAGAAAAGTCTGCAAAGATCTACTCAATTATTGATGAATGCAGTAAAAAGCTTGATGTCAATGAGGCAATACCATTTGATTCTCTATCATCAGACAATATAAAAACAGTTGTAAAAGCCGTTGAAAGTGATGCCAAGAAATATGTAATCGGAGCTCTGTTTGGAGATTCACAAGGTACGTTCTATAGCTTTAGCAAAAAAGAGAAAGTCATCAGATTAAATCCTGTGGTCTATCAGTATCTTTTAAAGAATAAGCCTCTAATTGAAAAGGTAAATTATCTTGAGTGGACTCGTTTCTTATTAGAAAAAGAGTTAGACGTTGTAAGTCCTAAGAATATCATTGATGCATTAACATTATCGACAAAAAGGTCTGATTTAAGTTCTTTCCAGAAAATTCTCTATGAGACCTTTAATGAGCATAAGTGTTTCTACTGTGGAAAAGAACTCAAGAATAATGAAGTTCATGTAGATCATTTCATTCCATGGTCTTTTATCAAAGACGACAGACTTTGGAACTTTGTTATTAGTTGCCCTCATTGCAATGAGAGTAAGAGTGACAAGTTAGCGTCAACAGAGCTATTACATCGCTTAGTTAAAAGAAATGAAGATATCATAAGTAAGCAACCGGCAGGAAACATACTCATCAATACCAATGAGTATGACAACACAACTTTAATGCGGTTTTATCATATTGCCAAAATGAATGGATTTGAGCTGTGGAATAAAAGTAACTCAAGATAGCTTTTGACAGTTTTAGTGTATTTATCTTGTAAATCAACAGGTAACGTACTTTTGTGCCATACATTTGTAGTAATGTCAAAGTACGTTACTCAAGCTTAAAGTTTTACTTATGGTCTAATGAGCTTATTTAGCTGTTCTTGTAGCTCGTCAGGTTTTCTTACAATGCCTACGATACCAAAGATAATCAGTAAGACAATAATTCCTAAGACACCATAATTACCAATCTTACTGTAAAGACTTTGTCCTGATACAGGAGTAAAAGTAAAGTCAATTGATGAAGCTACATCTGTAGCCATTACCTTTTCAATCTTACCGAACTGATTGATATAGGCAGTGATACCACTGTTAGTATCTCTTAGCATTGGCTTTTGTAATTCTAGTGATCTCATTCTTGCAATATTCAGATGCTGAACAGGTGCTTTGGTAGGACCAAACCATGAGTCATTAGATAACATGATGATGCCATTGGTCTTATCTGAATCGATTGCTTTGATAGTTTCAGGAAAGATTGCCTCATAGCAGATTGCAGGTGTTAGCTGTAATCCTTTTACCTTGATAGGATCTTGTACCTTATCTCCATAAGAGAAACTTGAATTTGGAATTACAAAGATAGAACCTAAAGGTCTTAAAAGATCTGCAAAAGGAACAATCTCGCCAAATGGAACTAACTCTCTTTTATTGTAAGGAGTAATTGAGAGTACATCTGAAGTCTCACCTAGAGCAATAATGGAGTTATAAGCATGAATTCCAGCATCTGGTGTGGAGAGAATTCCGGTAATGAGAGTACTGCTTTTTTCTTTAAAGGCATTGTTTAAATCTTCAACTAAAGAAGTGCCGTACTCAAGAGCAAAAGGTAGAGCAGACTCAGGCCAAATAATCAGGCTGTCATTTCTAATCTTATCTTTAGTAAGATCCCAATAGGTAGCTACTACCTCATTGGTTCTAGAACCATCGTTTCTTACCTGCTGTTCGATGTTACCCTGTACCATGGTGACATCAACGCTCTTAAGCGGTGTTACAAAACTAATACCCTCTAAAAAGATACCTAAAAGTAGGATCATAGCTGCAATTGGTAAGAATAAGAATCTGCGTAATGCTGTTAGAGCAATAGCGCCTGACATAATATAAATTAAGGCACTGATACCTCTTACACCAACAAATGGAGCAAAGTTCTTTAAAGGACCATCTACACAGCTATAGCCTGGATATAACCAAGGGAAGCCAGTTAAGAACCAGCCTGTAAAGTAATCGCCTAAGATAAAGGCAACCGGCATAAAGCAGATTAAAAAGACCGCAGTTTTACCTTTTGCAAGATAAAAAGCTACAGTATTTAAAACAGCATAAGGCAGAGCAATATATAAGAAACTAAATACTACAATTACAAAGTTTGATAGAACAGCAGGTAGTTCACCAAAGCCTTCCATTACAAAGTTTAACCAAGTTAAAGATACATTTGCATAGGAAGCATAAAAGAGCAGGGTAGTAAAAAAGACTTTCTTTTTAGATTTAGCTACAGATAAAAGCATCATCATGAATGCATAAGCTAGAATTGCTGTAGGCCAAATCTCAAATGGAGCTAAAGCACAGCTTAAGAGTACACCTAAAACAATAGCGCAGATTGCTCCACCCCATTTACTGTTTACGATGTTCAAAAGTCTTGAGCCATCTAAAGCATTCATTAAGAAAAAAATAATTTTAAACATACAATGCTCTTTGTTAACTGTTGTCTTGGTTGTTTTATAGCGTGATTTATATCGTCTAAATAAATCGTAAAGTTATATTGAGTAAAAAGCTGCACGAGTGCAGCTTTTAATTAAATATTACTTTGTACTTCTAAAGAGATCCTTTTACTCTTCATCTGCCTTTTCAGATACATGAAGTTCTAAAAGGTGAACTCTTCTTTCATTAGCTTCTAATACCTTAAAGTGGAAGTTCTTAATATCAATACACTCACCAACTTTAGGGAACTTACCCCAAACGTGGGTAATTAAACCTGCCACTGTATCAACATCAGCTAATGAGGCTAAGTCAGTCTTAAAGTACTCATCAAACTCTTCAATTGGAGTAAGACCGTTGATGATAAATGAACCATCATCCTTACTCTTGATGATGTTCTCTGAATTTACTTTGGTATCATATTCATCATCAATATCACCTACTATGATCTCTAAGATATCCTCAATGGTAACTAAACCTGAAACACCACCGAACTCATCTACAACAATAGCAATATGGAAACGGTTCTGCTGGAACTCTTTGAGCATAGCATTAACATGCTTTGCCTCAGGTACAATCACAGGATTTCTTAGAAGTGATTTGATACCACCTGTAAGAGTCTTAAGACCGGCTGTATAAGGAATAAGATCTTTTGCTAAAAGAATACCTACTACATGATCTTTATCTTCACTGATAACAGGGTAACGTGAGTGACCATGCTCTAGGACTACTTTAGCTGCTTCTTCTAAGGTTGCGTTTAGATTGATAGCAACAATATCAGAGCTTGGGATCATGACATCTGATACGCGCAGACGGTTGATATCAAAGATACCCTGGATCATGTCCTCAGTGTCTTCATCAATTACATCATTCTCAGATGCCTCATGAATAACCTGCTCAAGTTCATTTTGATTTGATGGTTCTCCTTTTTTAGAGAACAATTTTGATAAAAATGAACCATGCTCTTCATCATGATTGTCGTTCATGTTTGTTCCTTAAAGCTTGTGTGTTCTATCGTAAAGCTAAAGTTATCTGTATTAGAAACTGTGTTAGTACTAAATCTTACCTAAAGCTCTTGGTTTTAGGTACTGTTTTCATCACAAATGCTACATTCTGCAGCAAGATGCTACTGAGTTTCGTATGGATTCTTAAAACCTAATTTCGCTAAGGTTTCAATCTCTAAAGGTTCCATAACCTTTGCATCACACTCTTCGATGTGATCGTAGCCAATTAGATGCAGACAGCCGTGTACGATTAAATGGCAGAAATGCTCTTCTAAAGTCTTATTCTGCTCTTTGCACTCGCGCTCTAGCACTTCTTTGCAGATCACCAGATCACCAATAATTGGTAACTCTTCGATACCTTCTGGCATTTCAAAAGGGAAAGAGAGAATATTAGTAGGTCTGTCTACATGTCTGTAGGTCTTATTAAGCTCATGAATTTCAGCACTGTCTACCATACGGATAGTAAGTTCTGAGTCTTTAGTTCTACCACCGGTAATTAAAGCAGTTTTAGCCCATAAAGTCATTTTCTCAAGACTTGGGTATGATTCTAAAGGTTCATCTGTAGCAATTTGCAGATCGATATTAACTTCCATTACTAAGACTCCTTGTTAGAGAGCTCTTTGTCCATAGCTTTTGACATCTGCTCTTTTAATTTAGCCTGCTCTTTGTCATAGGCATCATAAGCATTAACAATTGCAGCTACTACAGGGTGACGTACCACATCAGTTGACTCAAAGAAGGTAAAGCCAATTTCAGGTAAGGCGTGTAAGACTTCAATTGCCTGTTTAAGGCCAGAGCGTACATTTCTTGGTAAGTCAATCTGGCTAGGATCGCCTGTAATTACAGCTCTTGAGTTAAAACCAATACGGGTTAAGAACATCTTCATCTGTTCTACAGTGGTGTTCTGAGCTTCATCTAAAATAATGAAAGAATCATTTAAGGTACGACCTCTCATATAAGCTAAAGGCGCAATTTCAATGATTTGTCTTTCAATTAACTTTTCAACTTTCTCAAAACCTAGCATCTCAAAGAGCGCGTCATAAAGTGGTCTTAAGTAAGGATCAACCTTTTGAGATAAATCACCTGGTAAGAAACCTAACTTTTCACCAGCTTCAACTGCAGGTCTAGTTAAAATAATTCTGCGAACTTCATTGCGCTCTAGAGCATCAACAGCAGCTGCTACAGCAAGATAAGTCTTACCGGTACCGGCAGGACCAATACCAAAGCTTACATCATGAGAATTGATTTTAGTGATATAGTCAGACTGATTTGAGGTTCTTGCTTTTACAAAGCCTCTTTTAGTCTTAAAGTTATTAGCTTTATGGTACAGAGAATCAATAGAACCTTTTGATTCATCCTGTTCATAATCACGGTCATCATTTTCAACATGAGAAAACTCAGTGATAGCTAAATGAACCATATCAGGTGTTACTTCTGATGGCTTTTTGGTACCTTTTAAAGGAGCGGTATCTACATAAAGGCCTTTAACTAATTTCTCAGCCTTTTTAACTTTTGAAGGAGCTCCTTCAATGTGGAAATGAGCTCCAGAGTAGGTGATCTTTACACCTAATCTTTTATCAATTTGTTTAAGATTCTCATCTTCAGGACCAACTAAATAGGCAATTCTGTCTTTATTATCTGGTTCTAGTGAGAAATCTGTAACAACGTTATTCATTACTTAATTTGCCTTATAAAATTGTCATGCTGTTTTGCATGACAAGATCTTTTTAAACTAATTCACCTTTTAGAGTATGGGCAATAACAGAGGTGATCTTTACATCAACCATCTTGCCTACTAAAGATAAAGGTCCTTTGAAGACTACAATGCGACCTGATGATGAGCGGGACTTTAACTCGCTTTCATCTTTTCTTGAGGTGCCTTCAACAAGACATCTTTGAGTAGTACCTAAGAATGACTGAGTATATTCTGAAGCTAACTCTTCAAGGCGGTTCTGTAATCTGTAAAGACGCTGCATCTTGACCTCTTTAGGTACAGGATCTTCAAGTTTAGCAGCAGGTGTACCTGGTCTTATTGAGTACACAAAAGAGAAGCTTTGATCGAACTTTACTTCATTTACAACTTTCATGGTCTCTTCAAAGTCTTCATCGGTCTCGCCAGGGAAACCTACGATAAAGTCTGATGAGATATGTACAGTAGGTCTTGCCTCACGTAATTTTTTTACAAGATTTATATACTGCTTTGCTGTATATCTTCTGTGCATAGCATGTAAAATTCTGTCAGAACCTGACTGAATTGGCACATGGATAGAATCTGAAATCACATCAAGATCATGAACTGCTTTAATGATGTCATCAGTAAAGTCCATAGGGTTAGAGGTAGTAAATCTAATTCTCTCTACACCTGGAATTGCTGCAATTTCATATAAAAGTGATGAGAAGTTGCAGACAGTACCATCAGGATTTAGGCCATGGTATGAGTTTACGTTCTGACCTAATAAATGGATCTCTAAAACACCGTTTGAAATGTGGTTTACACATTCATCTAAAATGTCTTGAACAGGACGTGACTGCTCTTCACCACGAGTATAAGGTACGATGCAGTAGGTGCACTTGTTAGAGCAACCTTCCATGATGGTTACAAAAGCACTAGGACCTACAGGACCTGACTCTGGCATATAGTCAAACTTATCAATAGCATCAGCTGTAACATCAACCACAGGTTTACCTGTTGCTGTAAACTGACCAATCATCTGAGGCAGACGGTGAATGGTTCTTGGTCCAAAGATGATGTTTACACTCTTATCTAACTCAAGGATCTGTTCGGCAAGTTCAGAACCTACACAGCCACCTAAAGCAATAATGGTGTCATCATTGATGTCACCTGTGTGGCGCCATGAAGCAATTTGATTGAAAACTTTATCTTCAGCTTTAGCTCTTACTGCACATGTAACTAAAACTACGATGTCAGCATCTTTAGGAGAATTTACCTGAGCAAAACCTGCTGCAGTTAAAAGATCTTTAATTCTGCCACCGTCATAAACGTTCATCTGACAGCCCCAAACTTCTACATAGAAGGAGCCTAACTGCATTTTAAAATTGTCTTTAAGTGTAGTTGTAATATTCATGTTTTCTAATTTAAAGGTTTTCTGACAATGCACTTGTCAAATAGTTCTGTCATTAAAGTGTAATCACCTGCAAAAGCATTGATAGATGCATAAAGCATCATTTTAGCATTGCATCTTGAATAATCTACATAAAAGCCTGTAGGTAACAAAAGTTCTCTAATGAACTCTCTTTGAGTTCTGCCATTGCCTTCTCTAAAAGGATGAATGGCATTGATTTCACCTAAGTAATAGGCAGCCTTAGAGGCAATGTTATCTTCAGAGCAGTCTTTTAAGTAGTTTTCACTTTTCAGTTTTAAAAATAACTTGTTCAGTTCTTTTTCAATAAAGTTAGCATCGCAGAATAACAGCTCTTTTGAGATGTTAACCATGCGAAATTGTCCTGCCCAAGTATAGATATCCTGAAATATATAGTGATGGATCTTTTTTAGGTGAGTAAGATCGAAGTTTCCTGAAACCGGCTTTTTCAAGAGATCAACAATCCTCGCAGCAGTGCACATTCTCTCTAACTGAGAGAGAACCTTAGGATCATGTTCTCCAAAATTATTGATTAGAACTTCTGTTCCAGGATAGCAATAAACTGTGTCGAAGGACGAAGCTTCCAAAATTCAAGCTGCCTTATACTCTTTGGTAAGTTTTAATAAAAGCTCTTGGTACTCTTTTAAGGTGATCTTGCCATCAGCATAGCTCTTTAATAGCTTTTCCTGCTCTTCATTCAGGCTTAGATTTTCCATGGCTAGAGTAGCTTTTACTTCGTCAAGTAGCATATAAACTCCGTTTGTTAATTAACATGTAAATTATATCAGAAAAGGCTAAAACTAGACATTGAAAGACGCATAAAAAGTGCAATTTTAAGGGAAATTTTTTGCAAAACGAGAAGCTCAAATCAGGCTAAAAAACGCAAAAAAAAATCCCAGACAAAGGAGACGCCTGGGACTGGATGAGGTATGTGTGAACCTGTATATGTGTATTGCTACACTAAACACTATGAATGCACATCAAAACAAACTTGCTTGCGTTAAGAAAACTTGTGGAATTTAACTTCCTCGTCATCTCAACCTCGAGAGTAATATTAAGATTTAAAACTTAGTAAACACTTAGAATTTCTAATTTTTCAAATATTTATTGCTCTCTTTTAGAAATGTTTGTTCTCATCCAATTTCGCTTTCATCCAAAATTAAAGTCCTGATACTAATATACTGATATTGAAAGTATCCTTAGGAATACTATCGTCCAAGTGCAGACATACGAGCTCTTTACAATCATCATCAAAACAACTTTCAATTTCGTCGAGGAGTTTCTTAAAATCTTCGGCTAAAAAATTACTGTTTGTTGTGATGTTAAACAATGCTCCTTTAGGCTTTAAATTGAGTTTTTCTACAAAGCCTTTTAAGTTGCTTATGCCTGTGGACTTTAAAGTAGCAACTACAGCTTTGCCACTACCTTTTAACAGAGATTTAAGATCAGCATAATCAATAGCTATGAAACTTATATATACCAGTGGATAGACAATGGTATTAACTGCTTTTGCTATAAGTTCTGTTACTGCTGGTTTTTCATCAGAGTTTTGGTCTAAATCAATGACGCTGTCGTTTACGTTGATGACTGCATCAAGAGCTTTTTCAAAATTTAGAATATTAGGATTGCTGTTTCGCTCTTGAGCAGCACTATTTTCAATACCTACTGTAAGATTATCTTCAGCAATAGAAGCTTTAGATATTTCAATAGCAAGATTGCTGTAAAGAGTACTTTGCATATCTGCAATGATGATTGCAAGATCAGTCTCTTTGACAAGGCTTTTAATCGTAGAGATTAACTTTTCATGCTCTGCTTTTGCATTTATAGCAGAGTCATTGTTTTCAACCTGCATTTTAATATTAGCTTTTGATGAGGTTAACTCGTTTAAGTTACTGCTCAATGCTATGTAATTTATACAACCTTCATACAAGTCAGCCACACTGTTCATAGCTGAAATAGAGTCTTCTCCAACAGCAAAGACTTTGATTGAAGGTAAACAATCATGATCAATAATTTCTGGGTAAGTTTTGGAAATGAGCATATAAGATCCCTTTTGAGAAAATAAATTTTACGGATTTACCTTTAGTGTTAATTCATGGCTACTTTTTCTTGTAAATTATCCTTTTTTCAATTTTCCTTGTTTTATAAGTGCTAAAACTCTTTTGCATTCTTTGTAAGGATTTTTAATGTACATATCGCCAAATTCGAATTCATCTGACCACTGACACTCTATTCCATCTCCTTGAAGAAAGCCGAATACATATTGGCACTTCTCGCAGTCACTAGCTTGAGACTCATCGAGAGTTACAACTCTGTCTTTTTTCTTGCAGAATACTTTTCCTTTTTGGTCAATGTAATTTAAATGGTCAACAAGGCGCAATTTCATGTAATTCACCATCTATTTTGTGGTCAGACTCTTTATTTATCGAAGATACAGCCACAAAATCGTGGCTGTATTAAGCCTTAGCAGATATCTGCGTTTTCAACAAAATCTACAGCTTCATTCCAAAAGGTTGCATCAGAGCTTAAAAACACGGTGGCATTTCTCTCTGAGACTAACTCTTCGGCAATACGGATCTGCTTGTTAAGATTTTTTACCTCTTTAGGTAAATTAAGCTTAGTGTTAATCCTGTAATGCTTTTCAACCACACGACCTAATTGCTTGGTGTCAGGATTGAACTCGTGTGCATCAAATTCTTTTTTTACTTCATGAAAGTCAGTTAAATCCGACTGTAAATCAGTGTACAGGCGTCTTCTTTCTTTAAGACATTCAATCAGGTTCAAGTAATGTCTTGTAGACTTACCGTTTATAACTCTGTTATTGGCATTATCAATTTCATTGTTAAGTTGTTCTAGATAAGCCTGAGCTTTCAGATAAAGCTCGATGAGCTTATCTAGTTTTGTGTCATTTTCCTTTTCTGTACTCTCGTCTTTGAAAAATTCTTCGGTTGTATCAATCTCTGATGTTAGATCTTCAGCTCTGATTTCTCTATCAAGTTCAGAGATAGTTTTTCTAAAAAAGCCACGTAAAACGAAAGCTCTAGCTAAGGTAATTTTTGCCATGATTAAATCCTCTAAAAATTGCAAAAAAAGCTATAAATTTGCTTATTTAGGTACAAATATCGAAAAAAAACTTCAAAAGTACCAATATTTGCAAGATTTAGCTAAAAAAGGTAAAGACAAATTGCAATAAGAAAAAAACAATTGCAAGTTAGTTTTTACACTTAGTTTTTACACTGTAAAGGCTTATCAGAGCGCAGAAATTAAGGTTTACTCTGTAAGCTCAGAAAAAATCACTTAACCTATAACTGAGTCGTAAGTTTTAAAGTATTCAAAATTTTAAAATTTTGCCAGACGACTCTAAGTGAGGATCTTTTGTTCTCTGTGCCTAAATTCTTAGGCATGCAAAGAGAGATTAAAGGAGTAAATTTTGACATGATCCAATTTTCAGTCGTTAATACTTCAAGTGTCTATTCTCAATTACTTTCTGTTGATCTTTTCTGACCGTCTGTTTAGAGCGAGGCGATAGGTCGCTTTCTTGATATGTATTGTAGAAAGCTATCGTTCCAGATCATGAAACATGTTGAAAATAATTTAATATATTAAATTGAATTAAATTCTTAATGATATAAAGAGTAATATTCGACAGTTGTTAAAGTAAATCTGTTTTAATACAAAGAATTAACTATAAGATGGTTGTAGTAATGTATTGTATTAAATTCTTAATAAAGAGAATAGCAGGTATTGTTTACACAAACTTATCTTTTTATACCTATAAATTTACAAAAACTGCAAATCGACTTTACCTTCTAACAAGACAATATTCTCATAGTTAAACACATGCTATTGAGAAATAAATGTCAAATTCAAGTCCCGATCTGTCAAGACGCAATTTTTTTAAGGTATCAGCTGCTGCCATTGCAGCTGTAGGTGTAGCTAACTTCTTAAAGCCATCATATGCTGCTGAGCTTAATGTAAAAACAGTAGCACTTTCTAATCTTCCAAAAGATCCTGTTGAAGTAGCTAAATCCTCAGAACTTGTACAGAAAGCTTGGGATTACTTATTAGGTGAAATCAATTCATTACATGATCTTGCTTTAAGAGAAAAGGTCTTAAGTTTCTATCAGAATACAGTTCCTACCTTTATGGAACAGCATCAGGGTAAAGCTTCAGTATCTAAGGTATATCAGAAGCTACTACAGGAGAATTTAGTAGATCCTGCTTTAACTGATGAAGCTCATCTGTTCCCACCTTTAAAGGATTTAAACACTAATCCTCAGCCATTTTTCTCAGCACCTGGCAGTGGCTATGGTAGCCATCATGCCTATCCAGGTGGCTTAGCTACTCATACCGCTGTAAACGTTGAGATCACTAAGTCTATCCTAGCTACTTACTCACACATCATGGATTATGAGTATGGCTATGATATGGCAGTTGCAGGTCAGTTATTACATGATTTGGCAAAGCCATGGGTATTCCAATGGAATAAAGATGGTTCATGTCTGAAAGAGTACACCATTGCAGGTACTGGCGCTCACCACATCTTCTCAATTGCTGAAGCTATCTACAGAGGAATGCCAGCAGATGAGGTAGTAGCTCAGGCTTGTGCTCACAATCATCCTGGTACTCCAAAAGATGAGGAGTTAGTTGTAGGTTGGATTAAGGCAGCTTCTATCTTAGCTTTAGTAGATCCTGTTGAGCGCGGTTTATTAGATAAAGACGGTAAGAGATTACCTACACCTCATAAACAGGCAGGTTACCTAGTTCACTTAGGTGATCACGATTTCGTTCTATCAGTTCCAGCAGCACAGCAATCTGTAATTGCTCTAAAAGAAGTTGCAGCTAAAGATTACGGCATGAATGACAAAGAGCTAGAAGGTGAGAAGTTTAATACTTTTAGAAACTACATTGCTTCTCAGTACAGCTTCATGCATATCCATCAGGCAATGTCTGAGTCCGATCCTTATCTTGCGGTAAAGGCTATTGCTAGAAAGGTTGTGTCTTAAGAGTTAAGAACTAATAAGACAGTTAATTTTCGGGTAATCGAATTTAACGAAATTCTAGTTAAGCGTACATTCTTATTGAACATAAATCCAAGTTAAACATAGTTAATTGCCACAGGGCACTGTGGCATTTTTTAGGAGAAATAAAATGGGCATGATGTCTATTTGGCACTGGGCAATCTTATTGTTAGTAGTAGCTCTAGTCTTTGGTACTGGCAAGTTAAAGAACATGGGTAAAGATTTAGGTACTGCAATCAGTGGTTTTAAAGCAGGACTTAAAGAAGAGAATAATCAGAATTCAGATTTGACAGTGTCAAAGCATGAAGGTCAGAAAGAATAATAAGACAATGTTTGGGTTTTCATTAGACCAACTGCTGTTGCTTTTTGCTGTGTGCTTTTTAGTCTTAGGACCAAAGAAAACAGTAGAGATGGCATACAGACTTGGTATTCAGGCAAGAAAAGTAAAAAGCTATTACGATTCTTGCAAAAAAGAGTTCGGTCTTACCGATCTTGAGGCGGTAAAGAACTCTTTTAGTAAAAGCTCAAAAGATATGGAGCAAAAAATAAACTCAATGTCTTATGAGCTCAAAAACGCTATGCGCTCAGATCCTCAAGAAATTGATAAGTCTGTATCTGCCTGTGAAACTAAAAAAGATGACTTATCAAAAGTCAGTCAAAAGCTAAAGCCAAACTTAAACACTCAGATATCGTCTGAAGATAAAGAGCTTAATCTTAGAATTGCTGCCCTTGAAGTAGAGCTTATTAAGATTAAAGCCAAGCTTTTGCAAAGCAAGAGTGAAAGATTATAAGAACAGCTAATACCATAAACAATCTTTATCATGAAGAATAAAAACTCAAAGTCAGATGACAAGCTTTACCGATCACCTTTTGTCTCAAATCTTTTTGTACTGCGTAAAACCATTCTTTTAAGTCTATTAGGTATCGCAGTTTGTATTGCAGCTTTAGCTCCCTTTACTAATCTGTTATTTGATGAGGCAACCAAGCCACTTCTGTCATCACTGCCACAAGGCTCAAGAATGTTGGCAGTAGGCGTAGTTTCACCTGTATTAGGTCCTTTAAAGGTATTGCTCTTTTGTGCCTTTGTGCTCTCGATGCCTTTTACTTTGTATATGATCTGGACCTTTGTTTCACCAGCTTTATACAAACATGAAAAAAGAACCGCTCTGCCATTTATCCTGTCATCAGTTTTAATGTTTGCTACAGGTACTTTGTACTGCTACTTTGTAGTCTTTAGAGCTCTCTTTCCTTTTATTGCCTCATTTGCTCCTGAGACTGTGAACTTTGCACCTGACATTGAAGCTTATATAAGCTTCCTCTTACATATGTTTTTAGCTTTTGGACTTGCTTTTGAAACACCGGTTGCTGTGTTCTTATTAGCTGCAAGTGGAATTGTAGAGTTAGACAGGTTAAAAAAAGGCAGACGTTATGTAATTGTAGGTGCTTTTGCACTAGCAGCAGTACTAACACCTCCTGATGTTACCTCACAGTTACTATTAGCATTGCCTTTACTGGTACTTTATGAATTAGGTCTTTTGGTAAGCTCAATCTTTTTAGCAAGAAAACTAAAAAAGCAAAACTCACTTGCAGTAGTTCCATAAGCTTCATCTCAAATTACATCCAAAATAAAAGCTGTCTTATGACAGCTTTTATTTTGAGATTAGTTTTTGCTTTGAAAGTTATTTTGAGAAAGTTTTTACTTTGAGATTGTTCTTTATCAGTTCTCTTCTTTAAAGATCTGACTGAAGACATATTGGCCAATCATATTGCCACCAGGTGTGGTGTAATGGGTCTTGTCATAATAAAGAGCCTTACCGTCATCAGTTCTGGTTCTGAACTTACCATTTCCAAGATCTTGAGCGGCATTTCTGTCAATAAAGGTTACATTGTCTTTGCTGTTTGCATATTCACGAATGGCATTGTTAATAAGATCTCTTCTGTAACCTAAGTAGTCTTTAGTAAAATTGCATCTGTCAGTTTTGAAGATATGTCTTAAAGCACTATCCTGTAAATTAGCTTTTAAGCAATTTACGATAGACTGACTAGTGTTAATACCTTGACCTATGATGTAGAAATTGAGCTTAGGATAATGTTGAATTTCATAATCAAAGTCCTCAATCAAAGCTTTAATGAAAGCATTAAAGCTCTCATCATTATCTTTTAAATTGAATTCTCTGATGTAATAGGTGTAGTAAACATCCCATCTATTGCCAATTACAACCTTGTCTCCATCCTGCATTTTATCCAAAACGTATTTGTAAATTCTGTAGAAAGTTTCTCTTTCTTCATGTGTAGAGATAACTTTTACCTTATAGCCAGAGAAGTTTGGACCATAGCCAATAGTTCCATGCATAAACATGAAATATAAAGGTCTTTTATTGATGTCTCTTAAATAGTAGCTGTAATGCTCACTATGAGAATCTCCTACTACAAAGGTATGAGCCTTCTCATTCTGATTGCCAAGCTTATAAACCGGTACCTCATTTAAAGTCATCATGATCTTTGGCTTGTAGTTAAGATCTTTGATGGTATCTAACATCACCATCTTTTTGCCATAAGGATCAATGTAAGGGGAGAGTAGGTTTTTACCATCATCTGAAAAGACAAAGATAGAGGCAATCATACTCAAAACATAAATTAAAGCTGAAAGTCTGTTGCTTACCTGTCTCTTTTCAATATACAGGTATGAAAGAGCAGTAAAGATAGCAACTAAGACTATTGCAGACACAAGGTGAATGTAATTTGAGCTGTAACCTAAGTCAAAGCAGAAGATAATAACAGGCCAGTGCCATAAGTAGAGTGAGTATGAGAACTTGCCTATAGAGGTTAATGGTCTAAAGCCTAAAAGAGAATGCTCATTGTGAGCTAGGATAACTAAAGAAGTACCGATCACAGTAAGTAAAGATGTAGATATATACCAAGCAGCACCGTTACTTAAAGCAGTAGTAAATACTGAGTATAAAAATAAAGCTACACCGATAATTTCAGCTGTGTACTTAAGATACTGCCTTTTAGCAAAGACTAAACTGTAAACAGTATCTTTATAGAAGAACAGCACTCCACCTAAAAACATTTCCCAAATTCTAGTATGAGTTAAAAGGTAACCCTGACCGCCTTTTGAGAAAACATAAGAACTTACAAGAGCTAGTGCTAAAACTACACACATAGCTTTTGGAAGATTCTTTAAGCCAAAGAGCTTTACTAACAGCAGTATTAAAAGAGGGTAGATAAGGTAGAACTGTATAGTAATGCAAAGATACCAGGTGTGAAGCAGTAACTTTTCAGAGGTATCTAGTGCAAAGTAACCGCCAGAGTGAGCAAAGCGGTAGTTGCCTATGAAGGTTAAAGTATTGATAACCTCCAAAGAGAGCTCTTTGTAAACAGATGGAAATAAAACAAAATATCCTACAACCAAGCAAAAAGCGCAGACTGCAATTAAAGGAGGCAGGATCCTTAAAAGACGTCTTTTGTAAAAAGCGCTTAAGGAAAAACTTTGGTTTTCTAATTTATAGACAATGCCTGAAGTGATTAAAAAGCCTGAGATAATTAAAAAGATATCAACACCTAAAAAGCCACCTGAAAAGGTTGTAATAGTTGATGATTCAAATGACTTTAAAAGATCAAAAAAGTGGTAGAGCACTACCGCTATGATCGCAATGCCTTTAAGTCCGTCTATATCACTACGGAATTTAGCTGCCATAAGTTTTTTCCTAAGATTATGTTGGCCTTTTACTAAAGCTCTGACTCTTCAAGGTTCTTATAATATTCTTGTTTTAAAGCAAAAGAAGCTTTTGAGTAGTCTATGATTTGTTTTAACAGCTTTTCAAGCTCTTTATTCTTTGAGTAGTCAGCTGGAGCAAAGTACTTAATTCTCTTGTCTCGAATTAAAGAATGCACGCGCTCTTTATTCTTTAATTTTGGATCATAAACACCAATAGCTTGTCCTCCTAATGAGGTTACAAGTTTCATACAAGGAATATCGGTTTGGCTGTCACCAATATAGACGATGTTTTCAAAAGGAATTCTTATAGATTCTTTTGGAAAATAACGGTTAACGTCATTGTCGTTAACATTTAGAGTGCCTTTAGAAATTCTAAATAAGAACTGAGTCTTATTGGTGAAGTTAATGTTTTGAGCAGGCCATACAGCAGTACCGTTTCTGTCATAGAAAAAAGCATTGGCATAAATTGCTTTGAACTTGTCGGCAATAGCAGTGCCTTCAATCATTTCTTTTAAACCAGAGGAAATGATGTAGTGCTCAACTTCAATACCACACTTTTTACCATAAGCATTGATCCTGTCAAACCAAGTATCTACGCCTTTGTAGAGCTGAACCTTAGAACCGAACTCATGTAATTTATCTTTTTTAACCTGAAACTTACCTTTAGCACCGTTTAGCATGAGGTACATATAAGACAGATTAGGATCCATCTCGTTTTCAACAGCAAGTCTTGTAGCAAGATCCCAGAATTCATCTACATTCTCATTGATTTGCTGAATGTAGCCTTGAGCCTGCATTTCGTATGGGGTTAGAGTTCTGTCAAAGTCATAACAGATAGCTAGAACATTGTTTCGATTATATGGCATATGAGTATTCCTTATTTCATCTTTGCAAGCTTACTCTAAAAAGAGGAAAAAATATTTGATGTAACTAAAAAAGAGCACTTAAAAAAGTACACGTGCAAAAGTACATATGCAAAAGTACATATGCAAAAGTTCACCTGCAAAAGTTCACCTCCACGAAGAACAAGACTAAACTTAAGCGAAATTTGAAGATAAAAGGTCATTTGCAGTAAGAAAAGCATCTATTCAAAGAATTTGACTTAGAAATCTTACAAAAATGAGTACAATATGACTAAGTTTAGATTAGGAGCAACTATGTCAAATACACCTAAAGCAGAGCAGGATTACTTTCAGCAGTCAAAAGAATTGACCAAAGAACAGGAAAAAGAAGGTCAGACTTTATATGATCCATATAAGAATGCACCTTTGAGCATGAATGAGAGAATTTACTTTAATACCTCAATTGTCTATGTAACTTTGATCTCTTCATTTGTGTTTGCGCTGGTGATGGTAGCAAGACCATCCTTTTTCAGCGCCTTTTTAGGTTTGGTATGGGCAATGCCAGGTCTTTTAGTTTTAATTGGCTTTAACCGTGGCAGAGCTAAAAAGCGCCTACGTACTTTCCATACCTTTATCTTTGTAGCAGAGCTTTTATTCTTGTGCTATGTGCTCTTGTTAGTAGCAACAGCAGTAGCTTCAGCAAAACTGCAAGACAGCTCACTGCTTTATACAGCTGTATATCCAGTGTTCTACGTCTTTTACGTACTAGCTTTAGAGTTTGGTATCTTTAGAATTGTAAAGAAGCATGAAGATGCTTATTACAATGAGAAACTAAAGGATCCTTTGAAAAAGTACTAGTACTAATAATCCAAAACGAAAAAAAAGTCCAAAACGAAAAAAGTTCAGAACCTGTTTTCATTAAAGGAAATCGATAAAAATGACATCCATTAAAAGTGAATGTCATTTTTTGTAGGAACTGACGTTAAAAAAGTTAATTTTAATTGTTGACAATTTTTAATTTGTCCTTATAATGTGTCTCCGTTGTCGAACACAAACGAAAATACCTGTTTAGGGGTATAGCCAAGTGGTAAGGCAGCGGGTTTTGATCCCGCCATTTCCCTGGTTCGAGTCCAGGTACCCCTGCCACTGAACCAAGTTTTTGTTTGATAACGGAAATGTTGGGGTATCGCCAAGTGGTACGGCAGCGGATTCTGATTCCGCCATTACCTAGGTTCGAATCCTAGTACCCCAGCCATCAGATAAGTGGCTATGTAGCTCAGTTGGTTAGAGCGCGGCACTCATAATGCTGAGGTCACTGGTTCGATTCCAGTCATAGCTACCAAACGACCACCTTTAGGTGGTTTTGTTTTATCTGAATTTCCAAATTCTTTTCTATTGGGGTATCGCCAAGTGGTACGGCAGCGGATTCTGATTCCGCCATTACCTAGGTTCGAATCCTAGTACCCCAGCCATCTTGATTTCCCAAATCTAAATTTTAGCTCATAGGGATTACTGTCTTTAAGTTTTTCAAAGCCTGTTCTTACTGGGCCTTAACGCTATTTTGAGCCTAAATTCAGGTTCAATCTCAAACTAAAACTCAAAGTGAAAACACCTAGAGCTGAGCTACCACTTTCTTTACCATCTCAACTAGAGAGCAGTTCTCAATATCAACAGCAAATTGAGAACAACCATAATCAACATAGACATGGTTACCTCTTAAGGTAAGGTTCACATCATCATCTATGGCAAGTATTAGCGCTTTTGTTAACAGCTTTAAGATCTCATCTTTCTTTTCAATTTCAGTCATCCTAGTATCCTCCATGATCTATGTATTCTCTGTGTTACTGTCTCATTTGAATTTACTTTGAAACTTTACCATGAAAATAGACTTACCTTATGCTAACTACTCTCCATATTGGTGAGAAATTTAGCGATCTTGTTAAATAGAGCCATAGTTCACAAAATACTTTACAATGTTTCACATTAGCTCGGAAAGAGGACTCTTTTCGACGACTTTTGAATATAAACACTCATTTATCAAGCCCTTAAATTAGACAATAAGACACAGGCTAAAACGAAATTTATCAAAGAGGCAAGCAAATGATCCCTAAGATATCTGACCTTCCACAGTTAGATCCTATCTATGCACAATATCTAAATGCTTTAAAAGTATCAGGCTTTAAAGGTGATGTGGAAAGTGCGCATGCATCAAGATTGCTAGTTGCAACAGATAACTCTGTATATCAGAGAATGCCTCAGGGAGTAATCTTCCCAAAAGATAATGAAGACATCTCTATTGCTTTAAAGTTAAGAGCAACTCCAGTTTATGAGCGCCTGATTATCACTCCAAGAGGTGGTGGTACCGGTACTAACGGTCAGTCATTAAATGACGGTATTACCATTGACTGCTCTCGCTATATGAAAGCAACCTCAAACTTTGATGCTGATAAGAGAGAATTCTATGCCCAGTCAGGTGTCATCAAAGATGAGTTAAACGAATTTTTAAAACCATACGGTCTGTTCTTCTCACCTGAGTTATCAACCTCAAGCAGAGCCTGTTTAGGTGGCATGATTAGTAATGACGCTGCAGGTCAGGGCTCATTACGTTATGGAAGAACCTCAACTCATATTAAAGATGTAACCGTAGTTTTAGCTGATGGTACTATCACAACCTTCGGTCCTGTAAGTGGTGAAAAACTGCAGGAGTGCCTGAAAAAAGAAGGTTTAGAAGGTGATATCTATCGTGGTTGCTACGCTTTATTAAAAGACAACCGTGATGAGATTGAAAAGATCTTCCCTAAATTAAACCGTTTTATGACAGGTTACGATTTAGACCACTCATATGATCCAAAGACTGATACCTTAAATTTAGCACGCCTAATCTGCGGTGCTGAAGGTACTTTAGCAGTGATCTGCGGTGCCACCTTAGATTTAACCAAGATCCCTGATTTTAGAGAGCTGATGGTGGTAAAGTATGAGAACTTTGACAGTGCCTTGCGTCATGCTGTAGATCTGATTGATGCTGGTGTGTTCTCAGTTGAAACAGTAGATTCAAGAGTTTTATCTTTAGCTAAAAAAGATACCATCTGGTCATCAGTTAAAGACTATATCCATGAAGTTGAAGGTCATGAGATCTTAGGTATCAATATCGTTGAGTTCAACGGTTATGATGCTGATACAGAAAGAAGTAAGTTAGAAAAAATCTTTGCTTCTGTAAATAAAAAGGCAGAGACTTTTGAAAACGGTATTTTAGGTGCACAGTTAGCTCAAACTCCAAAAGCTGTGAGTGCTATTTACGGTATGCGTAAAAAGGCTGTAGGTCTGTTAGGTGCAGCAGCAGGTGACAAGAAACTGGTTGCCTTCACCGAAGATACTGTAGTACCTCCAAGAAATTTAGCTGACTATATTTTAGAGTTTAGATCTTTATTAGACTCATTACATGTAACCTACGGTATGTTCGGTCACGTGGACACTGGTCTAATGCATGTACGTCCTGCTCTTGATCTTACAACTGACGAGGACAGAGAAAAATTAGTTACTATCTCTAATAAGGTTGTAGAACTGGTTAATAAATACCAAGGACAGATGTGGGGTGAGCACGGTCGTGGTTACCGTTCCTGCTTTGGTGAGGTTTTCTTTAAAACATTATATCCTGTAGCACGTAAGGTAAAAGCTCTGTTTGATGCAAAGAATATCTTAAATCCTGGCAAGATCTGCGTTACATTTGGTAATGAGACCGACAAGATTGTTTCAATTGACTCTCTTATGAGAGGCGATCTTGATAGAACTATACCATTGACTGTAAGACAGTCTTTTAAAGGTGCTGTAAGCTGTAACGGTAATGGTCAGTGCTTTAGCTATCAGACCAGTGCTCTAATGTGTCCTAGCTACCGTTATACCAAGAACCACATCCGTTCACCAAAAGGCTTTAGTGAGTTAATGCGTGAGTGGATGAGACTGATGAATGACAGAGGTTATAATATTGCCTCTGAAGAAGTGTCACTAATGACCTCTTCTCCAAATCCAATTAACTTTGTAAAGAGAGTTATCAACACTCTTACAACTAAAAAAGAGGATTACTCAACTGAGTATTTAGAGAATATTCAGACCTGTCTGTCATGTAAATCATGTAAGAGTATCTGTCCTGCTCACGTAAATGCAGCAGATATGAACTCTCGTTTCTTAGCTCTGTACTACAGTCGCTATCTAAGACCTTTAATGGATATCTTAATCCTAAATGCTGAGTTTACTCTGCCTTTAATGGCCAAAGTACCTAAGTTATCCAATGCCTTCTTGAGCAACAGCATCATCAAGTCATTAACTAAAAAGATCTTTGGTTTTGTGGATATTCCTCTGTTCAGTGAAAAGACTTTCCACAAAGAATGTCATGACAATGGTTTTGAAATCTTAACTGCGGATAAGGCAGCTAAGTCAGACTATGAAGTTATCATTGTCACCGATCCGTTTACTGTAAGTTATGAAGCTCATGGCTTGATTGCAATGGCTTCATTTATGAGAAACATTGGCTATAAGGTAGCTTTCTTACGCGCTTATGTTAACGGCAAGATTAAAGTTATCCGTGGTCAGAGAAGAAGCTTTGTTCATTTTGCAGCAAAGCAGGCTGCTAGACTTGAGCTTATAGCAAAATCAGGCAAAGCACTTGTAGGTTATGATCCAGCTTTAACTATCTGTTATCGTGATGAGTACACTCAGATGCTAGGTGACAGACGTGGTGAGTTTGACGTAAAACTCCCTGAAGAGTGGTTAAATGAGCAGTTTGGCACTAAGACATTTGTAGACCGTTTTGCTAAAATTAAAGATAAAGTTGAACAGGCTGCAAGAGCAGATGAGTTTAAAGATCCTTATTTCTTATTTACTCACTGTACCGAAAGAGCTCTAATTACCCAGTCTCCAGTCCTATGGCAGACTTTAATGCAGCACTTCTTCATCAATGTAATTCCTGAGACTGTAGCTTGCTGTGGTATGGCAGGTCTGTTTGGTCACATTGCAAAAAATCATGATGAAACCTATGCTGTTTATGAGAAAAACTGGAAGGGTAAGATTAAGTCACATGACTTTAAGCATTGTTTAATTACAGGCTTTAGCTGCCGTTCACAGGTACACAGAATGGAAGGCAAGGAAGCTGTTCATCCATTATTTGTATTAAACGACTTATTAAATAAAGCCTTAAAGTAATGAGGTTTTAAGTTAACGAGTGTTCAGGAAACGAGTGTTTTAGTTAATGAATTTTAAAGATCTGCTAGCCTATATCTTTGGAAGTGTTCTGCTGTTTTTAGCAGTGCCATCTGTGATGATTTATCTTGGGGTAAATTATACATATGATTTCATGCCCATAGGTTTGACTAGCAGTATCTTTGGTGCAATCTGTTCAGCCGTTGGTCTGTTTTTTGTCATTTGGTCTAATTATGAATTGATTAAAAAAGGACACGGTGGAGCTGTAGTTTTAGGTAATGTAAAATTAACTAAACAAACTGACCGCTTGGTAACCGAAGGCCCATACTCTCTTTGCAGAAATCCTATGCATATGGGTATTGTCCTGTTTTATTTAGGTCTGTGTTGTGCTATAAATTCACTTATAACTTTAGTGATCCCTTGTTTATTTTTAATCTTTGCTCAAATCGTAGCTGTTTATATTGATGAGCCAAGACTTAAAAGAGATTTCCCTGAAGAATATTCACAGTGGGTACAAAAAGTACCTCAAAGGTTTTGGCCTAAACCTAAAAAAGGCTGATTATAAAAGGAGATTTTCATGACCATGATGTCGGGCGCACAGATGGTAGTGCGCACCTTAGAAGATTTAGGTGTTGATCGCTTATTTGGTTATCCTGGTGGAGCTGTGCTTGATATTTATGATGCTCTTCTCGAGTCCACAAAGATTAAACACATTCTAGGACGTCATGAGCAGGGCGTAGCCCATGCTGCCGACGGCTATGCAAGAGCAACAGGTAAAGTCGGTGTATGTTTAGTTACCTCAGGTCCTGGTGCTACTAATACTGTAACTTCAATTGCTACAGCTTATATGGATTCAATCCCAATGGTAGTTCTTACAGGTCAGGTAGGTACTCCACTTATTGGATCAGATGCTTTCCAAGAAGTTGATACTGTAGGTATCACAAGACCTATAGTAAAGCACTCATACTTATGTCAGTGCGCACTGGATATTCCAAAGTATATAAGACAGGCTTTCTATTTAGCTGCATCCGGCAGACCTGGCCCTGTTGTAGTTGATATTCCAAAGGATTGTGTAAGACCTTCATTACGCTTTGAATACCCAGAACAGAAAGGTCCTGTAAAGTTACGTTCATACAACCCAACCATGCAGGGGCACCGCGGTCAGGTAAAGAGAGCTGCTAAATTATTAGCTGAGGCCAATCACCCTGTAATGCTAATCGGTGGTGGTGCTCAGTTATCAGGTGCAACTGATGAAGTGCGTTCAATTGCTCATCGCTTTAATGTACCAGTAACTGCAACCTTAATGGGCTTAGGTGTATATCCTGGTACTGATAAACAGTTCTTGGGCATGTTAGGTATGCACGGTACTTATGAAGCAAACCTTGCTATGGATAAGGCAGACTTGGTCTTTGCTGTAGGTTGCCGTTTTGATGACCGTGTAACCAATAACTTAGCTAAATTCTGTCCTGCTGCTAAGATTGTTCATATTGATATTGATCCTGCTTCAATCTCAAAGACAGTAAATGCTGATATTCCAATCGTAGGTGATGCTAAGACCGTTTTAAATCAGTTCATTGATGCTTTCAATGAGTTTGATTTAAAAGAGAACGAGACTGCGATGAAACAGTGGTGGGCTGAGATTGAGAAGTGGCGTCATATCGATTGCCTGAATTACCGCCATGACGAGAATTTAATTCAGCCTCAGGAAATCATTGAAGCTGTTTATAAGGCAACTGACGGTAAGGCTATCATTGCAACCGACGTAGGTCAGCATCAGATGTTTACAGCTTTATACTATAAGTTCGATGAACCTCGTCATCTGTTAACCTCAGGTGGCTTAGGTACTATGGGCTATGGTTTCCCAGCTGCAATCGGTGCTAAAGTAGGTGAGCCTGATAAAGAGGTTTGCTTATTTACAGGTGACGGTTCATTCCAGATGAATATTCAGGAGTTATCAACCTGTTTAGAGTTTGGTATTCCACTTAAGATCTTTATCTTAGATAACCACACATTAGGTATGGTTCGTCAGTGGCAGAAAATGTTCTATCACGGACACATCAGTTCTACTAACTTAAACTCAAATCCTGACTTTATCGCTTTAGCTAAAGCTTATGGTCATGAAGGCATCAGAATTGAAGATCCTAAAGATCTTGAATCTGGTGTAAAGAAAGCATTAGCTATGAAAGATAAATTAGTGATTGTAGATATTGTCTGCAACACTGATGCTAAGGTTCTGCCTATGCAACAGATGGGTGGCAGTATGTCAGACATGTTCCTAAATGAGGATTAGTATGCGCCAGGTTATTTCAATCTTATTAGAAAACGAAGCTGGAGCTTTATCAAGAGTCGTAGGACTGTTCTCTCAGCGTGGCTACAACATTGAGAATATTACTGCAGCTCCAACTGAGGATAAATCCATCTCAAGAATCACCATCTTAACAGAAGGTGATGGCACTGTAGTTGAAAGAATTACCAAGCAGTTACATAAGTTAGTTAATGTAATTAAGGTGTCAAGCCAGCAGGATAATTCCTGTGATATCGTAGAGCGCGAGATCCTCTTTGTTAAGGTACAGGCAGTAGGTCATACCTTAAGAGAAGAAATTAAGACTTTATGTGATATCTTTAAAGCTGAAATCGTGGATATTACACCAGAGCTTTACATCCTGCAGTTTGTGAACACTTCATTTGAAGTGGACAGATTTTTAAAGGCTGTCTCAGAGCAAGCTGAAGTCATTGAAACCGTGCGCTCAGGCGTGTGTGGTATCTTCAGAGGCGAGCATTCACTGCATTCTTAATTTACAATATTTAAGTATAGAGCCTCGCAGTGCGGGGCTTTTTAAATTATGACAGAGCAAGAATTTACAACTTACAAAACTGAGCTTTTAGCAAAAGTAGAAAAGCTTTATAAAAACGATGAATTATTTAAAATCATCGACCTTTTAGAGAACAGTGAGCTTGATTTTGAGCTGTGCATGGAGCTAGTTAGAACCTATATCAATGCAGCTAACAGAACCTCTGATCCTTTTTCTTTATTTGAAAAATCAGAGATTTTATTAGATAAGTTCTCATTAGAAGGTAAGATTTCAGCTAAATACCATTTTTTAAGAGGCTATATCCTTTTTAAGAAAGGACTTATTTCCGATAGCTTAATCCGTTTTGAAGAAGCACTAAAACATGCTTCAGTTATGGATGGTCAACTGTTCTCAAACATCACCATCATGATTGATAATGCCAAACGTCTTTTAGATAAAGCTGAGTTTAAAGGTTTAGATGAGAAGGACTCAAAAGAGCTTTTATCTTTTGTAGAAAAGAACTTTGGTAAAGTAAATCACTTATGTGAGTTCTCACATGTTTCTCTGTATCAAATTGCACCTACAAAAGAGCATGACTACAACCTGATTGTAAGTGTTGGTTTGAGTGGTAAAAACACAGAGTCAAGTTCAGAGCTAAAACAAGAGAATATAGAGCTCTGTCTTGCACTGCCAAAAGACTACAGATTTAATAAAGACTCAAAATCAGCATTTGAGATTTATATGTTAATTGAGATAATAAGCTATCTTATAACTGAGAAAAATCCTGTAGGTTTTGGCTATTATCTTGAAAAGGAAAATGGCTTTTCAAAGAGAACTGCTTTTACCGGTGCGATGCTAGCTTCATTAGGAGAATATCCTAAAGAGAGTCAGTCGGTTATCTTATCCTCTGGCCGCAATGTCAATTTCTATGAATTGTTGCCACTGCGTCCTATGGAACTTAATTTTAGAAAAACTCACAGTGCGCATGAACTGTTAGAGCTTTTCAAAGAGCATCTTATAAAACTGACTCCTTTTATCAGTACTCGAGATGATGTCTGCCAGAGACTGAATAAAGAGTAGAATAGTAGGTCATTAAATCAGGTTAAATGCCAGATTACAGAATTTTATTTGTAGTAAGCGAAAAAAGAGGAGGCTGCAGCTATGAAATATAACCGACAGATCACAATAAACTATTGCTTACTAGTACGAGTGCGCTAATGACTGTTTGCCTTACATGGCTTATTTGATGTTTTAAAGATTAAAAAAGATTTTAGAGATAAAAAATATGGAACAGTTAAACGGTGCACAGCAGGTTGTTAGAGTTTTAGAAGATCTTGGAGTAACCAGAATTTTTGGTTATCCAGGTGCTGCTGTTACAGATATTTATGATGAGTTATATGACTCAAAGAAAGTTGTTCATACACTAGCCCGTCACGAGCAGGGCGCAGTTCACATGGCTGACGGTTATGCCAGAGCTACAGGTAACGTAGGTGTAGCTATCGTAACTTCAGGTCCTGGTGCTACTAACACTGTTACAGCTTTAGCTACAGCTTATGGAGATTCAATTCCACTGGTTTTAATTACAGGTCAGGTAAGTACAGATTTAATCGGTACTGATGCTTTCCAGGAAGTTGATACTATGGGTGTTACAAGACCTGTTGTAAAGTACAGCTTCTTATGTAAAAAGCCTGAGGATATCGCTAAAAATTTACGTAAAGCCTTCTTTATTGCTTCAACTGGCAGAAAAGGCCCTGTAGTAGTTGATATTCCAAAGAACTGTCAGAGCAGAAACTATTTCTTTGATTATGATACCAACCCTGATGTAAAGATCCGCTCCTATAATCCTACCGTTTATGGTCATAAAGGACAGATAAAAAGAGCTGTAAACGAGATCTTAAAAGCTTTGCACCCAGTAATGTTAATCGGTGGTGGTGTAGTGCAGGGAGATGCAACAGGAGAAGTTTATAAGATTGCTAAAAGATTAAACTTACCTGTTGTAAGTACTCTTATGGGGATCTCAGGCTATCCAGCTTCAGATCCTAACTATTTAGGTATGTTAGGTATGCATGGCTTGTATGAAGCTAATGAAACCATGCACCACTCAGATTTAATCTTTGCTGTAGGTACTCGTTTTGCTGATAGAGCAACTAATAAAGTATCTAAGTTCTGCCCTGATGCAACTATCGTTCATATCGATGTTGATCCTGCTTCAATTTCAAAGACAGTTCAGGCAGATATCCCAATTGTAGGTGATGCTAAGACTGTTTTAAATCAGATCATTTCTACATTAGATGAGTCTGATACTTCAAAGCAGCCTGACTTAAAGCCTTGGTGGGACGAGATTAACACCTATAAGCAAAAGCACTGCTTAGCTTATGCTAAAAAAGACGGCATCATCAGACCACAGGAAGTAATCGAGACTATCTCAAGAGTAAGTCATGAGTTAGGAATTGACCCATACGTAACCACTGATGTAGGTCAGCATCAGATGTTTACAGCTCAGTACTTTAAGTTTGAAAAACCGCGTCATTTCATTACATCAGGTGGTTTAGGAACTATGGGCTTGGGCTTCCCAGCAGCTATCGGTGCCAAGTTTGCAATTCCAGATGCAACCGTACTTTGTATCTCAGGTGACGGCTCTTTCCAGATGAATATGCAGGAATTGGCCGTTTGCAGAAAGTACAATTTACCAGTTAAAGTTTTCATTCTGGATAACTCTGTATTAGGTATGGTTCGTCAGTTCCAGACTGTGTTCTATGATCACCGCTACAGTGCTACAAATCTTGATGGAAACCCTGACTTTGTAAAACTGGTTGAAGCATATGGCTTTAAGGGTATTAGAGTAACTGATGAGAGTAAACTTGAGAGCACTGTAAGAGAAGTACTCAAGGCTAAAGATGAGTTTATCTTAGTGGACGTTATCACTGATACTAATACAAAGGTAATGCCATGGTTAAGAGCTAATGGCTCAATGGTTGATATGATGTTAAATGATGAGGAGAACAAATAATGAGACACGTAATTTCCATTCTGATTGAAAATGAGGCTGGTGCTCTGTCACGTGTCGTAGGTTTGTTCTCACAGCGCGGTTATAACATCGACAGCTTAACCGTAGCTCCTACAGATGATGCAACCTTATCACGCTGTTCTATCCTAACCTCCGGAGATAAAAGTGAGGCTGAGCAAATCACAAAGCAGTTGCATAAGCTTGTTTGTGTATACCGTGTATCTGCTCTTTTAGATGAGGCAGAAGGCGGCATCGAGCGCGAAATGGTTTTAGTAAAGGTAAATACTCCAAACCGCAATGTAAGAGATGAGGTAAAAAGCCTTGCTGATATCTTCAGTGCTAGGATCATTGATGTTAATGCGGAGATCTTTACTTTAGAGTATGTCGGTAATTCAGATGATACTGATAACTTTATAAGTACAATCTGTAAGCTTGCTGAAGTGGTTGAGGTGGTACGCTCAGGTGTTCTTGGTATTGCCAAGGGTACTCATTATATGAAACCTTAACTGAGCAGACTGTCATCATAAAGAAAGACCGGCTGTGTGCCGGTCTTTCTTTATCAGAAACTGAGCAAATTTTTAGAGGTTATACTCAGTCTTCACTGTCAATTGTAAAACCTACAGCTCCTGCAGCGCTATTACTGCTCTCTTTTGTATCGCCATCAATATCAATAACCTTGTCGTTATCAAGTGCCTTAAGCTCTCTTGATGAATTTGCATCAAATCTGTCTATCATTGATTTGAAGTTGCCTTTGCCTTTATAAAGCCTGTTCTCAAGCTCATCGACGCTGTCTCTTAATTTCTTTTCAGCAGAGGTTATTTTTTCACAAGAGTCGATGACGTTATTGAACTTTGCGTTAATCTTTTGAGCAAATGAAGCTAAATCCCTCATTCTGTCAGATTGCTCTGCTAATACCCATAAGTTGCCCACTACTCTTAGAGCAGGTAATAAAGTAGAAGGGGACACTAAAAAGATCTTGTTCTGTGCAGCTCTGTCATACAGAGATGAATCAGCGTACAGAGCGTCAGTAAGAGCGGCATCAACCGGTACAAACATAAACACAAAGCTTGGACAGTTAAGGGACTCATAGGAGCTGTAATCTTTTTTTATAAGCTCATTTAAATGAGAGTTTAATGAATCGATGTGAGCTTTCATAGCTGAACTCTTTTCAATCTCACTCTGAGAGTTGATAAATGAGGTATATGCTGTAAGAGAGCATTTTGCATCAATGATAAGGCAGTGGTTGTCAGGCAGTCTTACCACGGCGTCGGGTCTTCCTCTCTCTCCTAGGTTTCGGTCACCAGCGACTTCTCTTTCATATTCAATACCAGATCTTAAACCTGAGGCATTTAATACTCTCTCTAACTGCAGTTCTCCCCACATTCCCTGTGATTTGCCTCCAGAACGCAGAGCTTTGGCAAGCTCTTCGGCCTGTTTTGACAGTGTGGAATGTGATTCTTCTAAGATTTTTATTTCCTTTTGCAGTTCACCTGAGCGTCTTGCATTACTCTCCTGTGTCTGAGCAATATAGTTCTTGAAGTTAATGAGTTCTTCCTTTAATGGATTAACTACCTGTGTAAAGTTCTCCTTTGAAGTCTTTGACAGATCTTCGGTTCCTGCCTTCACAAGGTTGTGCCCCATTACCTTTAGCTGTTCCTGCAGCTCTTTATATGAAGTGTCAAAGCGCTTTTGCAGTTCCTGGTTCAGCACTCTGTTGGACTCAATATCCGAATGCAGTGACGCATTCATGGTATTGAGAGAATTTACTCTGGATACAGCATCGTCAAACTTTACCTTTAACTCAGACAGTTCGTTTGTAAGACGGGTGTTGTCAAAATCCAATCTGTCGCGTTCCGAGACAAGAGAGGTTCTCTCGGTATTTAAATCATTGAGCTTATCCTGCAGGGATTTTACATATTCACTGCTCTTTGTTAGTGCCTCTTGAGCCGAATGCAGGTTGGCAGCATCGGTCGCACTCTGTTCGGTAAGTTTTGAATTTTCTTTTGAAATTTCAGTAAATTTATAAATAAAAAAACAGAGCAGCAGTGCCAGCAACACCATCACAAGATTTGTCAGAGTAAGTAGGTTTTCCATTGATAAGCCCTAATTTCCATAAAGACGAAAATATATCTCTTTGCACCAGCAAAATGATTCAAAAATCGAGTTTTCGGATTGAGAAGACTCTAAAGAGTACTAATATCTTGTCTGAAGTTGTACTGTTGTAGGAAAAAGCTTGTTTAACATCTCATTTACCTTTTCCTGAGTGTTAATGAACTTTGTAAAGTTCAGACCGTTTGCTGCATGATATTTTGCAGTTCCCTTTAATTCGCCGTTTTCATAGTATTCATAGCTGATGTCACTTGTAAAGTTTGCAAGATCCCAGTGTGACTGAGACTGACAGGAGATAACTTTACTGCAGTCTGAAGTATTTGCGGCACTTACTTCTCTTACAGTAAAACCTTTGGCTGTCAAAGCTTTGATTGTGGAGCTGTAGGCTACTTTTCTGTCTGATACGTCTGGAATTATACAAATCTCATCAGTAGATAAATTTCCTGCAACTGGTGCAATAGATGTGGATGAACATGCTGAAACCAGAACAGCAGACACAGACAGACAAATAAGAGATTTTGCTTTCACAGTTAAGTTCCTCAATAAGTTTTTTCGTGTAGTTTTATTATATAACAAAAACTATACAGATAGTTATTATATTGAAATAAATTCACAAAATATGATAAATGAAAAGGTGGTGAAGAAAACAGCTTTATCGTCAAGTTATGTTTTACGTAAGAACGGAATCAGAACAGTGAATTTTAAAACGTTTATAAGATAAGGCTCCAGCCATACTGACTGGAGCAAACAGGAAAGAAGTGGTGGTTATTTATCCTGACATAGCTCCAGGTTCTCTGGATCAATTTCTACAACACTTTTGTCGCTTTCCTTTTCAAACCTGAATTTACCATCTTTTGTACCTTCAAGTATAAGTCCCGGCTCCTTAGTGTCGATTGTGCACATTCTCATCTTGCCGTTGACAGTGTTCTTTTTGATTAACTCCTGCTGCATCTGACCTACCATGGCAAGCTGCTGTAAACCTGGATCGTTAAGAACTTCGCTGTTCAGACCATCTGAAGAAACAGACTGTCCGTTCTGGGCTTCAAGACTGGCTCTGGCTTCCTGTTTATTCTTTTCACGCTGTTTTGCTCTTTCCTCATCCATGACCTGCTGGATTTCGAGAAGCGTCTTGTCCTTGCCGTTAATCTCATTGAATTTTTTAAACCTTTCTCTTGCAAAAGTACAATGACCAAACGGCAGTTTCTCTTCAGTTAAGATAGTGGCGGTATGCATTTGTACGTCAGTATGATTCCTAAATGGCAGGTCTGTTAAGTCAACATTTTCTGGTGCAATCAAGGTGAACACGTTAAAGTTATCATCCTGAGCAAAGTACATAGCCATATTGCAGTCCTCGTCAAGAAAATAGTAGACAGACAAAACTCCCATGCTCTTAGCATAGGATTCATCTTTTCTTGTTCCTAGAGTTAATCTGTTATCAAGAGCTGCGTTAATCTTTGCATATGGAACACCATAAAGACTGTCTCCATAGTTGTTGATCATATAGTCAAGATCTTTGTCACCAGATATACCGATTGAACTGAGTGTACCGTGAACGGCACTCTGACCCACTTTTATAAAACCGTTGTACACGGAACAGCCTGTAGCAAGAGACAGACATAATGAGGCTACACACATTACCTTTAAAGCTTTTTTTTACATGTTTTTTTCTCTTTGAATTTTTTGTTAGCTGTATCTGAAGATTTATGATTTCAGAGCGTATTTATTTTACAGGAAAAGCAAAATGAACGATTTCTTAAGATGATAAATTTCAAATCGATGTCAGAAAATGTGTGGCAGTCCAGAAGTATTCAGCTTCACTCAGATTTAAGTTGGTCAATATATAAAGAGCATCTGAATTTAGACAGAATATATTCTTCTTATGAAGTGGAGTGAGATGATCTGAAAAGTTCTGATGAGGAGCTGTTATAAAGCCCGTTCATGGTCGTGAACGGACTTTTTAGACTCGGATTTGTGTGTCATAAAACTCTGCAAATCCGTAGAATGAGTTTATTACTGTCAGATCCTGAATTTACCGACAGTATTGTTTATTCTGACAGTGATGTTACTGAAGGTTGAAGAACATGATTCAACATTATGGGCTGTATCTGCCATATCCTTTGTAATTTCCTTGATTGACTGCAGATTTGATGACATTTCCTTGGAGGTGCTTGACTGCTGTTCGGTTGCAGTGGCAATTTGAGTTATTTCCATGTTGACATCACCTATCTTGGAAGTCATCTGTGTAAGAGTATTTTGCAGCTGTTCGGCATTTTCAGCAATCTTAACCATTTTCTCCACGGTCTGAGTGATGGATTCATTGGCTTTATTCACACCGTCAGATACAGTTGTAATCATAGATGAAATCTGTTTTGTAGCTGATGCTGATCTTACAGCCAGAGCTCTGACTTCATCGGCCACGACAGCAAATCCCTTTCCGTATTCTCCTGCACGGGCAGCTTCAATAGCAGCATTGAGTGCCAGAAGATTGGTTTGAGATGCAATATCGTCGATGGTTGTAATAATGGTGTTGATTTCCTGTGTCTTTTTATCAAGAGCAAGAATCAGCTGGGCATCCTCTTTTGTCTTTTGTGAATGGGATCTTATCTCATTGACCGTGTTCTCAACTGACAGCATACCATCGTGAGCCATAGCCATGCTCTGCTCTGAGCTTGCAGCTGCAAGATTACAGTTGGAGGAGATTTCCTGAGATGTTGCAGCCATCTCCTCGGATGCAGATGAAACAGAAATCAGTTTATCAAGAACATTGCTTGCCTTGGTATCTATGTCTTCTGATATCCTGGTCATTTCAGAAGATGATGTTCCAAGGACGGAAGCGTCAGAACTCATTTCCCCGATTATTTTCTGCAGACTTTCACGCATATGGTTAAGATTCTTTCTTAGTTTTCCAAGTTCATCAGAGCCTAAATATCCCACTTCCTGTGTAAGATTTCCGTCACTGAATCTGTCGGATGCTTCTGCAAGAATGCGTATTCTTGAAGTGATTGATTTTGAAAGTTTGATAAAGAAGAAAGCATTTAAAACAAGTACAAGCAGCAGAAATACAATTGTAACTGTAGGTTTTACGTCTGAGCTTAAATTTTCTGATGACTGTTTTGAATATTCTTCAAGCTTCTTTTCAAGTGTGGCTGTATGTTTATCAAAACTGTTTCCGATAGGAACCAGTTTGTCACGGATCACAGCTGTAGCCTCTGGAACTTTTCCCTGAGTGCAGAGTGCTGTAAGTTCATTTTTAACTACAGAGTCGTAATCTGACAGATCCTTTAACAGAGTCTGGGTTTCTTCTTTAGTAAAGACAACGTTTAACGCATTTACAGTATCAGTAATGCTGCCGTAGTCTTTAGCGTATTTTTCCTTCAGTGCAGAGACATCACCATTTTTGGCAGTAGGCATTTTGATGGCAGAGATTCTCAGTTCCTTAAACAGTCCCGCAAGCACTCCTAACTCATTGACAGAAGGAATAATCTCATTTACTACAATGTCTGATGAATGACTTGCCTTAACAGCTTTGTAGGTTGATATCATTCCTGCAAGTAAAAGTAGGAAAAAACTGACAGAAAGTATAAAAGTAAATTTTCCTTTTATGGACAGTTTTTCAAAAAGAATCATGTTTTTTTCCCGAGTATATCGAATTTTTTGTAATATCGTTATGCAGTGTCAGATTTCACCACAACATAAAATTATACACATATGACTAATAAAATAAACTTAATGTTTAGAAAAATTCCCATTAGGTCACATTTACCGTATCAGAATTGTAATATTTTGTGAAAATTATAATTTGGGCTTTTTGAACTGATACGGAAAATAATACTGGTTTTAAGCTGTACAGGGAAAACTGCATGAAGGAATTTTTTTTCTGAAAGTGAATATACTGATTCTGACAATTAGATTAGATTGTGAATCTGTGCTTTTAGAATATGTAACAGGTATAAAAAAGTCAGAATTTTTATTTGTCTCCCAAAATATTACTACAAAAAAATATGATTTAACATATTGTATTATAAAGAATTTGTATTAGTAACTGTAAAACATGTTTTTACACCTTTGCATTCAACAATACAAAGGTTACAAAAAAGGTCCAGTCACAGGACTGAACCTTTGTATAAGGATTTTAACAATGCTGTTTTTTTTCAGGATCGTCTGACTATTCACCATCAGTTCTGGAGATAACAGCTGTTTTAGCATCGGTCTCATCAGGTACAGGCCCGAATCTGTTTTCGGTCTCATCACCTTTTCTAATGGTAAGAATGAAATAAAAGATCCATCCTGCAAGAGTAATAATTACTCCCAGGAAGATCATTAAACCTAATGCTGCATATGATGAATATGGATTTGAGACAACATTTGAGTATGCACTTGCAATCATAATTACAGAAATTATCAGAGCTGCATAAGGGATTAAAACAAAGAAGCCTGATTTGTTAATATCGTGCATACGGCGAACTGCTACAGCAATATTAGGAATGATCACAGCCAGCGATACAATAATGGAGACAGCTGTTCCCAGGAAAGGGATTACATTTAAGAAACTGATTAAAGATGCATAGATAAACACAAAGAAATAGGTTGGCCACCAGAACTCAGCACGGCCTGCACGTCCACTGAAGTTAAGATAGTTCTTTATGTAAACCTTTTTCATGGCATCTAAAAATTCAAGCTTTAAAGGTGCAGGCAGATTTTCAGCCTTTCCGTAAGCAGATGCAGGATCAGATGGAAGCACTACAAGGTAGGCTATATATGCGTTGAAAAGGGCACTTAAAGCACCTAAAAACTGTGAAAAACTCAAAAGTCCAACACTGAATGAAGAATAGCCAATACCAGCAATTACAAGTGCCACAATACCAAGCCCAAAAGGTACCAGAATGTACCAGGCAGGCTTACCCACATCATGCAGACGTCTAGCACTTACTGCAAGAAGTGGAAGAATTACTGCAAGAGTGTAAAGCACAAAAATAATTGTTCCCAAAACTGGAACAATTAAAAGTATGCCTGCGATTATGAACAGGAAAAGAATGCTTACCAGTACAGAAAAGTACTCTGTTCTTGTAGCTTTGCCGCTGAAGTTGACATAGTTGTTTTTAACTGAATTCAATGCCAGCTTGAAATATGAAATTAAGGTTTCCATGAGGTTGTCCTTGTTAACATTTGATCATCTGTTGCTCTATCATTAAAAGCACAGTGTAAATGCGATTATACATTCTCATGTGGGCAGGTAAACTTTAAAACGCTTAAAAAAGCTGACCATAGTATGAACCCCATTATTGATCACATGATTGATAATTGGGTTTTTGTTATGAAATTAACTTATGAAGAAAGACTTCTAGTTATTCAGGCTGTGGACCAAAACGGTTATCTCCAGGAGTACCTGCCTGACAGATAAATACAATGTAAACAATCCATGAGATGAAGTTTACGAATGGAATCATACCTAACAGCCAGAATACCAGAACCAACCAGCCTGATCTGTTGGTGTCGTGCAGTCTTCTGATACCTGCTGTGAATGATGCAATTGAACCTACAATAACGTAAAGAGTAAATATAATTCCAATAATTAAAGCTAAAGTAGAATCTGCTCCTAAAGCTGCAACAATGAGTCCAACGATTAAACCGATAACGAAAAATGACAGCTGAAACCACCAGAACTCAGAGCGTGATGCTCTGCCTGAAATGGTAAGAGTCTTTTTAAGACAGGTTTTAACTGAATCTAAAAATGTCATATTGACCTCTGTAAAAAAGTAGTAAATATAAAAAATGGCTTACAAGCCCAAGTTTTACCATCATATCCGAATGTCTGTGTTATTTGAATTTTATGCGTTTTATGTTCAAATATTGTGCAATATAATGTACAGCAACTGTTAAGGTTTGTTAAAGAATGAAATCTTCAGAAATGAGCATTTTCAGCTTTCATTAAAAATACAAAAGCCTGCTTGAAGCAGGCTTTTACAGTTAAACTTATTTATCAACAGAGATTTGACTGCTAGTCTTTCCTGTCACCATTGGCAAACTCTTTTGCGATCTTTTCCTCTTCCTGAGCCAGATACTCATGAATATCAATCTGAGCTCTTACTTGAGGATCACCTGGCTGAGCCTGAACATAAACGTTCTTCTGCTCAGCATCAATGATTCTTGCCTTACGGTTATCCTGTTCCTGAAGTTTTAAGATACCCTTGATACGTTTCTGCAGTTCAGGATCTAATATTCTTGCACCAACTTCAATTCTTAAATCAAGGTTTCTCTTCATCCAGTCAGCAGATGAGATGAATAACTCCTCATCACCGCCGTTATTAAACAGCATTACACGAGGGTGCTCTAAGTATCTGTCAACAATAGAGGTGATATAGATATTCTCAGATAAACCTTCAACACCAGGTTTGAGAGAGCACATACCACGAACCACACCGCGGATCTTTACACCAACCTGTGAAGCTTCATAAAGTTTGTTGATTAAAGGTACATCAACTAAAGCATTTACCTTAAAGTGAATTGATGCATACTGACCCTGTTTTGCAAAATCAATTTCACGGTCAATCATGAACTTAATTCTGTCACGAGCATTTAGTGGTGATACTAATAAGTTCTCAAACACAGGTCTTGTATATGGGTATTCAATAAAGCTAAAGACATCATCAACTTCTTTGGTGATCTTCTCATTAGCAGTAAAGAGGGCAAAGTCTGTATAGATCTTAGCTGTCTTTTCGTTGAAGTTACCGGTACCTACGTGAGCATAACGTACGATTCTGTCGTCATCCTCATGACGGGTAACTAAGCATAGTTTTGAATGGATCTTTAAGGTTGGTAAACCGAACAGGACCTTAACACCAGCCTGAGTTAAACGTGAAGCCCACTTTACGTTGTTAGCCTCATCAAAACGAGCTTTTAACTCTACCACTACGGTTACACTCTTACCGTTGTTAGCTGCATGAATTAAAGAGTTAATTACACGGCTGTTGCTTGCAACACGGTAAATATTGATCTTAATTGAGCTTACCTTTGGATCATATGAAGCATAACGTAAGAACTCAGTGAAGTAATCAAATGAGTAGTAAGGGTAGTAGAGTAAAATATCCTTTTTAGAAATAGCTTCAAAAGGAGTTTCAGCCATTTCAAACTGTGATGACTTAATCTCAGATAAGGTAGGATTTTCCATGTCATCACTGCCTAAGCTTGGGAATGACAGGAAGTCTTTGAAATTGTGGTAACGGTTACCTGCCATCATGGAGTCAATAGAACTCATCTTAAGTTCTTTTGCCATGAATTTAACCATGTTTTCAGGCATCTGAGCATCATATGAGAAACGTACAGGCATAGCGTTCAAGCGTTGTTTTAAAGCCTCAGACATATTCTCAAGCACTGATCTGTCAATATTTCCTAAAAGATCATATTCAGCATCACGATTCATTTTAATTGAGTAAGCTTCAATTTTGTCATATGAGAATAAACCGCTGAAGATCTTATGAATACCTACACGAATTACATCATCTAAGAACATGAAGGTAACTGATTTATCAACTGAAGGCAGTCTGATAAATCTTGGGAGCTTGTCTGTAGGGATCTCAATTAGAGCATGATGTACAGTGTCTCCTTCTGTCATATCAACTAGAAGGTAGGTAAACTCGTCTTTTAAGAAAGCAACTAAGTCGGTGTCTTCATCAATGATAACTGGGTTGATGTGCTTTAATACATGGTGCTTAAAGTAAGCGATAACCCAGTCTTTTTGCTCTTTGGTAATAGAGTCTTGGTCTCTCATAAAGATATTATGATCAGCTAACTCTATTAAAAGCTGCTTATAAATATGGTTTAAGGTTTTCTGATAACGGTTAGCTTCATTTTGTACATTTCTTAAAAGATGTACTTTATCCTCATTATCCCCCTGAGCTTTATTGATAATAATCTGTCTTTTTAACTCAGCAACTCTAACTTTAAAGAACTCATCTAGGTTGCTTGAATAGATACCTAAAAATCTAACTCTTTCAATTAAAGGAACTGAAGGATCGGCAGCTTCCTGTAAAACTCTTCCGTTAAATGAAAGCCATGACAGCTCTTTTGGCATGATTTCGTTATCGTAATTTACGTCTGTCATAAAAACCTCAAAAAGTAATAATGTGAGCGCAAAGTTGTTTGTAATATGGACGTTGTTTGAACAATGAAACTGTAACCTGATAAAACAGGTAAGGATCATACAAACAGATTGTTAACAAAAAGTCTTATCAAATGTTAAGTTTATGTTAAGACAATTTAGACAAAATTGTTTTGATACAGCTTTATTTTTTTTAATGATTTTCTGTATCATCAGAAATTTCTTGTTTATTTTCAAAGGAATTATCTTGAATTTGAGCGTTATTGCTCTCTTCTTCAGAGACAATATCAAAGACGTTTCTGAATAAGACAGAATCTGACAAAAAGACTGAAGCATTGACGTTGTCATGCTTGGCTGACTCACTTAACATTTGAGCACCAATCTTTACAGTCTTAGGATCTTTTACAAAAATTCTGCCCAAAATGTTGTAGCCTTTACTGATACCTAAAAGGTTAATTACACGTAAAGACCAGTAAGCTCCATTCTCATAGTCATTATGAGCATAGTAAAGTTGAGATATCTTAGCTGAGACAGTAGCTTTGGTAAGATAATAGCCACGATATTCAGTAAGTCCTGAAACTGCTGCCTTTTGCAGACACTTTTCAAATTCTAGGTTCAGATCTTTTCTTTGGAAAAAGTACTTATCCTCAATCAGTCCTCTGTAAAAAGACTTGGCATTATCAGGTACATCCTTAGGAGGGAGGGATGAGAGATACATTGATAAAACATCAGGAGCAGCATTCATGTCACCTGTAGTGCACTTTTTAGTTAAGTCTAAAAACTTTAAGGAGAGGGGACTGTCTTTTTGAGTAGATGTGTCTTTGAGAGGGACAACAATCTTATCCTCAGTCTCATCTTCAAGGGTACAGCCCTGAATAAAAACAGAAGAGCAGATAACTATCGCTACAGAAAAAATAAAAGACGCAGATTTTACAAAACTACGTCTAAAAAAAGCGAAAAAATTTTCGCCTTTTTTATTTAATCTTGATGAGTTTTTGCTATTCAGGAAGATCAAAGTCTGCTGCCTTTCCACCGTTAGGTGCGCTCTTCAGCCCTTCACCGAAGGTTGTAGGTTTCTTGTAGTCACCTGACATATCAACTAAGGTATCACCATTGAAGAGTAATACTAGCTTCTGTACAGTAGGAGAGCTCCAACCTTCACGTTTGAAACAAACGTAATACCAGCGTGACTTGTCATAAGGATCGATGAGCATTGGAGTTCCCAGAACGAAACGAACCTGTTCTGCAGACATTCCATAAGCTAGCTGGTTTACTAGATCCTGCTCAACATAGTTACCTTGGTTCAGATCAGCTCTATAAGCACAAGAAGTTGTCAGAAGGGAAACTGTGGTGGCAAAAACAGCTACAGATAGTAATTTCTTAATTTGCATAATAAATCCTTTGTTACTTTGGAAATTGTAGCAAAAAAATCATTGCTTAAAATTAGAAAAGCAAAGATTTTTACTAAATTTCTGATACCGGTCTTGAATTTTATTTAGCGTAACCCCATGTACTCATAAGCGTTAATTCTACGAATTTTTTAAGAGATAAAAATGCAGACTGAAGAAACACAAATGCAACAGGCTTTTGAAAAAGCACAGGCAGAAGCTCAAGAAAGAGAGCAAAAGCAAGAAGAAAAGGCTCAAGAGGTCCAGACTAATGGTGAAAACCAAGCTCCACAGGATGCAGCAAATGCTACACCTAATGACAATGAGTCAGAAATTGATTTTGATCCAAAAGAGCTTGTAACTGAAAACGAGCAGTTAAAGTCTCAGTTATCTGCACTTGAAGCTAAGTACAAGGCTGATAACGATAAATTAGTCAGAGCTTTAGCTGAGTGTGAGAACCAGAAAAAGAGAATTGAAGCTGACGTTGAGCGTGAGCGTAAATTCGGCAATGAAAAGATTTTAAAGGCTTTAATTCCAGTAGTTGATTCTTTAGAGCTTGCTCTAAAGCATTCAGATGTTAACGATCCTGCGATTAAGCCTATTGTAGAAGGTGTTCAGAACACTACTACATTACTTCTAAAAGAGTTAGGCAAGTTTGGTGTTGAAGCAGTTGACCCTCAAGGTCAGCCATTTGATCCAAATCTGCATCAGGCAATATCAATGGTGCCATCACCAGAGGTTGAAGCTCAGCACGTTCTATCTGTAATGCAAAAAGGTTATACCTTAAACGGTCGTGTAGTAAGACCTGCTATGGTAATTGTATCAGCTGGTGCTCCAGCTGGTGCTAAACCAAATGAGAGTGCATCACAGGATAACGGTGAGCAAAAAAATTCTATAAATATTGAAGCTTAGACTTGAAAAAGAAAAATTAAGCTCCATTTAGTAAGACAGAAAAGATTTAGAAAGTTATTAAAAATAACAGTAAGTTTAAAAGACTGATTATTAAAGATAACGAACAACAGAATTTAAGAGGATTTTAAAATGGGAAAGATTATTGGTATTGACTTAGGTACTACTAATTCATGCGTTGCCGTTTTAGATGGTGACAAAGTTCGTGTATTAGAGAACTCAGAAGGTCGTCGTACCACTCCTTCTATCGTAGCTTACGCAAAAGACGGCGAAATCATCGTTGGTGATGCTGCTAAGCGTCAGGCTGTTACAAACCCAAAGAATACACTGTTCGCTATTAAGCGTTTAATCGGTCGTCGTTATGACGATGCTGAGGTTCAGCGTGATATCGGCATTATGCCATTCAAGATCACCAAGGCAGACAATGGTGATGCTTGGGTTGAGGTTGATGACAAGAAGTTAGCTCCACCACAGATTTCAGCTGAAGTTTTAAAGAAGATGAAGAAGACTGCTGAAGATATCTTAGGTGAGGAAGTAACAGAAGCTGTTATTACCTGCCCTGCATACTTCAACGATTCACAGCGTCAGGCAACTAAGGATGCTGGCCGTATCGCAGGCTTAAACGTAAAGCGTATCATTAACGAGCCTACTGCAGCTGCTATAGCTTACGGTGAGGACAAGGCTAAGGGCGAGCAGAAGATTGCTGTTTACGACTTAGGTGGTGGTACCTTCGATATCTCAATTATTGATATTGATGAAGTTGACGGTGAGAAGACCTTCGAAGTTTTAGCAACTAACGGTGATACTCACTTAGGTGGTGAGGATTTCGATAACCGTATCGTTGACTACTTGATTGACGAGTTCAAGACTGAACAGGGCGTTGACTTACGTACTGATCCATTAGCTCTACAGCGTTTGAAGGAAGCTGCTGAGAAGGCAAAGATTGAGTTGTCATCATCACAGCAGACCGATGTAAACTTACCTTACATCACCGCTGATGCTACTGGTCCTAAGCACATGAACATTAAGATCACACGTGCTAAGTTAGAGTCATTAGTTGAAGAGTTAGTAACTAAGACCTTAGAGCCAGTTAAGACTGCTTTATCAGATGCTGGTTTATCACCATCAGATGTTAACGACGTAATCTTAGTTGGTGGCCAGTCACGTATGCCTATGGTTCAGAAGTTAGTAGCTGACTTCTTCGGTAAAGAGCCACGTAAGGACGTAAACCCAGATGAGGCAGTTGCTATCGGTGCTGCAATTCAGGGTGGTGTTTTAACTGGTGATAAGAAAGACGTTCTGTTACTAGATGTTACCCCACTGTCATTAGGTATTGAGACCTTAGGCGGTGTTATGACTACCTTAATTGAGAAGAACACCACTATCCCAACTAAGAAGTCACAGGTATTCTCAACTGCTGAGGATAACCAGCCTGCTGTAACCATTCACGTATTACAGGGTGAGCGTAAGAGAGCTGCTGACAACAAGTCATTAGGTCAGTTCAACTTAGAGGGTATTGAGCCTCAGCCACGTGGAATGGCACAGATTGAAGTTACCTTCGATATCGATGCTGATGGTTTAATCCACGTATCTGCTAAGGATAAGAAGACTGGCAAAGAGCAGAAGATCACTATTAAGTCATCTTCAGGTCTGTCAGACGACGATATCAAGCGTATGGTACGTGAGGCAGAAGAGCACTCAGCTGAGGATAAGAAGTTTGAGGAGTTAGCAAACGCACGTAACAGAGCTGATGCTACCGCTCATCAGGTTAAGAAGCAGTTAGCTGATCTTGGTGACAAGGTATCAGATGCTGATAAGACCAAGGTTAACAAGGCATTAGCTGACCTAGAGTTAGCTGCTCGTGGTGACGACAAGGATAAGATTGAGCTGGCTGAAAAGGCTGTAATGGAAGCTGCAACCGCTTTATTACAGGCAGGTCAGGCACAGGCTCAAGCTCAGCAGGCTCAACAGGCTTCACAGTCACAGGCACAACAGAATAATTCATCAAAGGATGACAATGTTGTTGATGCTGAGTTCGAAGAAGTTAAAGACGACAAGAAATAATCTTAAATCATAAAGATTAGTTTAAAAGGTGGGTGGAGTATTCCACCTGCCTTTTGTCAGTTATAAAGAGGATAAAATGGCCGAAAAACGTGATTACTATGAGGTGCTTGGCGTAGACAAAGGGGCAGATGATGCAACCATCAAGCGTGCGTTCAAGCGTCTTGCTATAAAGTATCACCCTGACAGAAATAAGGATCCTGGTGCAGGTGATAAGTTCCGTGAAATTAACGAAGCTTATCAGGTGTTGTCTGATCCTCAAAAGAGATCTGCTTACGATCAGTATGGCTTTGCTGGTGCTGACGGTTCACAGGCCGGTGGTGGTAATCCATTCGGCGGTGGTGGCTTCGGCGGCGCTGATTTCAGTGATATTTTCGGTGATGCTTTCTCTGATCTCTTCGGAGGACGTGGTGGTTTTGGTTCTCGCAATCAAGGACCACGTGAAATTAGAGGTCGTGATATCAGAGCTAAGTTAACCTTAACTTTAGAAGAAGCTGTAAAAGGTTGCAAGAAGAAGTTAAGTGTTAAGACTTATGTTAAGTGTAAGGACTGCGGTGGCTCAGGCTTAGGCAAGAACGGTAAGAAAGAGACTTGCCCTGATTGTAAGGGTAGCGGTACTGTTCATGTACGTCAGGGCTTTATGGCTTTTTCTCAGACCTGTTCACGTTGTAATGGTACAGGTACTATTATCACCAACGGTTGTAAGACCTGCGGTGGCACTGGCCGTGTAGTTGACTTAAAGACCTTATCAGTTGATATTCCTGCTGGTGTTGATACTGGCGATAGAATTCGCTTAAGTGGCGAAGGTGAGGCTGGTTTAAACGGTGCTGGTTCTGGTGATTTATATGTTGTAATCGAAGTAAAAGATCATGAGATCTTTACTCGTGATGGTAATGATTTGTACTGTGAAGTACCAATCAGCTTTACAACAGCAGCACTAGGTGGCAAGGTTGAAGTTCCTACATTAGATGGTCCTGTAAATATTACAGTACATCCTGAGACCCAGACCGGCGTAATGATGCGTCTGTCAGGCAAGGGTGTTAAGTCTTATAACTCAACCTTTAAAGGTAACCTGTACTGCAAGATTGTAGTTGAGACACCTGTAAACTTAACTAAAGAACAGAAAGATCTGTTAAAGAAGTTTGAGGAATCATTAAACGGTGATGACAAAGCTTCTACAACAGGGGATAGTAAAAAGAAAACTGACACCGCAGCGAAGCATAAGCCAAAGTCAGCAGGCTTCATAAAAGGTGTTAAGAAGTTCTTTGAGGATCTATCAAGTTAATAATGTGAGTTGTACAGCTAATCATAAGTTTTCATATTGAACTAAGTTATAGATTAGGTTATTATCAACTCATATGATCATGAGGACGCCTGATGTAACAGTTAGGCGTCATTTTTTTATATTTTAAATTGAGGCTATTATCATGGATCAGACTCCAATGACTCCTCGTGGCGAGGATTTACTTCGCAAAGAATTACAGCGCTTAAAGACAGTAGAGAGACCTCGCATTGTAGCTGCAATTGCCGAGGCTAGAAGCCATGGTGATCTTAGCGAAAACGCAGAGTACGATGCAGCAAAAGAAGAGCAGGGCCTTTGCGAAGCAAGAATTAAAGACATCGAAGGCAAGCTAGCAAGTGCTAACGTTATCGATGTATCTAAGTTAAAGACTCCTAACGGTGGCAAGCTAAAGGTTATCTTTGGTGCAACAGTAACTGTTGTTGATGTTGATACTGACAAAGAGACAACTTACAGAATCGTAGGTGAAGATGAGGCCGACATTCAGGCTAACTTAATTTCATACAAGACTCCTATCGCTAAAGGCTTATTAGGCAAGTGCGAAGAAGACGAGATTGAAATTAAGATCCCTAAGGGAACAATCTGCTACGAAATTGAAAAGGTTGAGTATATCTAAGAGATAACTTAGAACTCATATGTAACTGGAAAATCTTGGTTGCATAATCCAATTTAACAAAACGGAAGTACCTAAAAGTGCCTCCGTTTTTTTTGATCTTAAGATAATTGTAGACTTTAAAAGTAGACTTTAAGTAGACTTTAAAGTAGACTTTATCTAGAGGTAATGATTATGAATTTAGGACATGAAAACGAAACTCTTGAGTTCAAAGAGAGTTTAGGTCAGCTTGACAAAGGTCTAAAGTCTATAACTGCAATGCTAAACAGATCTGGCTATGGTTGTGTTTGCTTTGGTGTATTAGACAATGGAGATGTTAAAGGGTTAACCGTTGGTCCTAATACCTTAATGGATATTAGAAATAAGATTAAGTTTCTTATCAGTCCTCAGGCTCTGGTTCATATAGAAAAAGTGACAGTTGGAAAGCTTGATTACATCAAGGTAACCGCTCATGGCTCAGATATTCCTTACAGTTGCGATGGTCGTTACTACATTAGAAATGTGGCTGCAGATGAGACTGTATCTAATGAAATATTACGCAAAATGTTAACTACATCAGAGACTGACATCATAAGACGCATACCTTCTGAAGATCAAGATCTTACTTTTAACCAATTTGATAGTTTTATGTCTAAGTATGGCATTCATACAGAATCCTCTATTTCTTTCCATAAAAATTACGGTTTAAAAAATGATGAAGGTAAGTTCAATCTAATGGCTTATCTGTTGTCTGATCAAAACAATGTAAGCATTAAAGTTGTTAAATTTGAAGGTACCGATAAAAGCACAATGTCAGAGAGAACAGATTTTGGATCTCAATGTCTTTTAAGATCTGTTCAAGAAGTTCTTGAGTATGTAAAAGTAAACAATGCAGTAAAAGTAGATCTTTCTGGCGGCATAAGGAAAGAAACTCCACTACTAGATTATGAAGCTTTTAGAGAGGCTTGGATAAATGCTTGCTTGCATAACTCTTGGTCGGAGATGTTGCCTCCATCTGTATTTGTGTATGACGACAGAATGGAGATCGTGTCTTATGGAGGTCTTCCATTTGGTTTGTCTAAAGAAGGATTCTTTAAAGGAACAAGTTTACCTGTAAATAGAGGATTGCTAACAATCTTTATTGCGACAGGTTTTGCTGAGCAAAGTGGTCATGGTGTTCCAATTATCGTATCTAAATATAGTGAAGAAGCTTTTTCTTTTGAAAACGGTATGATAAAAGTTACATTGAATTTTAACTATGAACCTGCTGAAGTAGTTCGTAGAATTGAAATAGAAAAGACTGAAGATAATCTCACTGTTAAACAAAGAGAAGTTCTAGAGTTAATAAAAGAAAATGTAAAGATTACCCAAAAAGAACTGTCTGAAAAAGCAAATTTAAGTTTAGCTGGAGTTAAGAAGATCATGCTTAAATTGCAGAATATGAACTTAATAGAAAGAGTAGGTGCTAAGAAAAATGGTTATTGGACTGTAAATAGTAGACTTTAAAAGTAGACTTTAAGTAAACTTTAAAGTAGACTTTAATTAAGAAATGTCTTTAAAATCTAAAGAGTATAAAATCTTAATAAATTTAAAGTCTATTAAAAGGTACTATAAATTTGAATACTAAGTTACAGTTGTAGGCAGTAGAAATAAAAAACGCCTTATTAAAAGGCGCCTTTTACAATTTGAGTGAACCTAGAAGTTCAACTTAAAACTAGCGAGGAAGAATGAATCTGCTGTCGTCTTTTCTCTGTCTGAATAGAACAGCAATTCTACCAACTAGAGATACTAATTCAGCATTAACTGTCTTAGCAGCAGTTTCTGCCTGCTCTTTTCTACCTTCACCAGCATTTAAACGGATCTTGATAAGCTCGTGATGCTCAATGCTGCTGTCTAGCTCTTTAAGCACTGATTCTGAAAGACCGTCATTGCCTAGTAAGACAACTGGCTTTAATGAATGAGCTTGTGCCTTTAAAAACTGGCGCTGATGTGAATTCAATGACATACAAAACCTATAATAAGAAAAAATATCTGTTAAAAGCTTAATCTATTGTGATTTAGACTTCGCATAAATGTTGTGCAAATTGTATAATATTATCGAGTAATTTTAAACTGAAAAATCTATAGTAATATTTGGGATTTAAATTTAATGCCAGCAAAGAAAAGAACTGCCAGCCAAACTAGATGGTTACAGGAACACTTTTCCGATCCTTATGTGAAGCAGGCCCACAAGTTAGGACTGCGATCACGCGCTTCATTTAAGCTAGAAGAGTTGCAGAAAAAAGATCACCTGATCCGTCAGGGTAATATCGTAGTTGATCTTGGTGCCGCTCCTGGCGGTTGGTCTGAGTATGCCGTAAAGTGCATCGGAGATAGCGGACGAGTTATCGCCTGTGACATTCTGCCAATAAGACCTATTCGTAACGTACAGTTTTTGCAGGGTGACTTCAGAGAAGATGAGGTCTTCAAAAAACTGTATTCAATGATCGGTGTCGGTGCTCATGTAGTACTCTCTGACATGGCTCCTAATATGTCAGGTAACCTAGCTATCGATCAGCCAAGAGCCATGCTGTTATCAGAATTAGCCTTAGATATGGCAAGACGTGTACTGCGTATTGGTGGTAGTTTTGCTGTAAAAGTTTTCCAGGGTGTAGGTTCTCAAGAGTTTTTAAAAGAATTACATCAGGACTTTACCACTGTTAAAGTAAGAAAACCTGATGCTTCAAGAGACCGTTCTCGTGAAGTTTATATGGTAGCAATGGGCTTTAAAGGTCATCCTTTAAATGGTGTTGCACCAGGTGCTGAATTTGAAGAGTCTGAAGATAAGACTTTGGAGTAAGTGAGTAAATATGACAAAAAACCTAATATTATGGCTAGTCATTGCTGTGATTTTAATGACTCTCTTTGAGTCATTTAACTCATCAGACAATTCAGGTCGTATGGAAGACTACACTAGCTTCGTAAGAGAAGTGCAGTCAGATCAGATACAGGAAGTTGTATTTGATGGCAAGGTTATCAATGGTGTTAAAAAGAACGGTGAAAGATTCTTAACTGTTATGCCATTGAGCGATCCTGCAATTATCGACTCTCTTTTATCACACAATGTAAGAGCATCTGGTACTAAGCCTGAAGAGCAGAGCTTATTGCTCTCAATCTTTGTGTCATGGTTCCCAATGCTGCTTTTAATTGGTGTGTGGATCTTTTTCTCACGTCAAATGCAGGGCGGTTCTAAAGGCAATCCTCTGTCATTTGGTAAGTCAAAAGCAAAACTACTCTCTGAGAATCAGATTAAAACAACCTTTGATGATGTAGCAGGTTGTGATGAGGCAAAAGAGGACGTAGTTGAATTAGTAGACTTCTTAAAAGATCCAACCAAGTACTCTAAGTTAGGAGGCCGCATTCCACGTGGTGTGTTAATGGTAGGTCCTCCAGGTACCGGTAAAACTTTATTAGCAAGAGCAATTGCAGGTGAAGCTAAAGTGCCTTTCTTCTCAATTTCAGGTTCTGATTTCGTGGAGATGTTCGTAGGTGTTGGTGCTTCTCGTGTAAGAGACATGTTCGCTCAGGCAAAGAAGAATGCTCCATGTATTATCTTCATCGACGAAATTGATGCAGTAGGTCGCAAGCGTGGCGTAGGTATGGGCGGTGGTCATGACGAAAGAGAGCAGACCTTAAACCAGTTACTAGTTGAGATGGATGGTTTTGAAGGCTTTGAAGCTGTAATTATCATCGCTGCAACTAACAGACCTGATGTTCTTGATCCTGCACTGTTACGTCCAGGTCGTTTTGACAGACAGGTCGTGGTAGGTTTACCTGATGTACGTGGTCGTGAGCAGATCTTAAATGTTCATGTAAAGAAAGTACCTTTAGGTAAAGATGTTGATACTGCAACTATCGCAAGAGGTACCCCAGGCTTCTCTGGTGCCGAATTAGCAAACTTGGTAAACGAAGCTGCCTTAAACGCAGCACGTCATAACAAGCGAGTAGTAAGCATGAATGAGTTTGAAGAAGCTAAAGATAAACTCTTAATGGGTGCTGAGCGCAGAAGCATGGCTATGAATGAGCATGAAAAGATCAACACTGCTTATCATGAGGCAGGTCATGCTATCGTAGGTAAATTGGTTCCAGAGCACGATCCTGTATACAAGGTATCTATTATCCCTCGTGGCAGAGCTTTAGGTGTAACCATGTATCTGCCTGAACAGGATAAGGTATCTCAAAGCCGTATCGGTCTGTTATCAAACATTTCTACTCTGTTCGCTGGCCGTATCGCCGAAGAGTTAATGTTTGGTACTGATGCTGTAACTACAGGTGCTTCAAATGATATTGAAAGAGCGACTCAGATTGCTCGTAGCATGGTAACCCGTTGGGGCTTTTCAAAGAGATTGGCTCCTATGCAGTATGAAAAGGACAATGAAGGTTCTGCATACTTAGGTGGTTCATCGACTACTATGATTTCAATGTCAGATGAAACTGCTAAGATCATCGATGAGGAAGTAACAGAAATCATCAACTCATGCTACAAGAAAGCTCAGGACTTACTTGAAGCTAATAAGGACATTCTTGAGAATATGAAGGATGCTCTATTAAAGTATGAGACCATTGATGCTGATCAGATTGACGATTTGATGAATCGTAAAGAAGTTCGCCCACCTCGTAAGGTAGGAGATGCTAAATCTTCAGATCAGAAATCAGATGATAACTCAAAAGATGAGAAATCAAATGATGTAAAGACTGAGGATAAGTCAACTGACAATCAGTCTGAAAAAGCTAAGACTGAGAACTCTGACAATGCATCAGAGACAAAAAAAGACGATAATGACAATAATTCAGAGCAGTAATTAGACAGGACAACTTGTCAAAATTACCATCGTCTCATGAAGGATCTCTTGACAGGAGATCCTTTGCTTTTAATGTAGGTTAAATGGGCAAGCTGATTTATATCAGTTTTGTACAAGTTTAGTGTGGGATATTCGATGAAATTAAGACTGCCAAATAGTAAAAGCCTTGATTTGTCTTTTACAAAAGTAATGGGAACCATTGCTTTAGAAGAGAATGATACCCGTTCAATTGAAGATCTAGTTTTACTTGCAAATAGCTATGTTAAAGCTGGTGCTGAGCTACTGGAGATTGGAGCTAAAGCTGGTGCTAACGGCATCAACGAAACTCGTGTGATCTCTGTGTTGTGCGCTGTGATGAACAGTGTAGATGTTCCTGTAGCACTAAACTCAAACAACTATGAAATTGTTTCACAGGCTATTAAAGCAGGTGTTTCAATTGTTATTACCACAAACGGTCTGTCCACAGAGGGCATGATCGATCTTGTCAAAGGATCAGAGGTAGCTGTATGCCTTCACTTTGATCCTAAAGAAAAAATTGAAGATGACAGCGATGTGGTAAGTATCATTTCTGAATACTACTTTGAAAGAATCGATACTCTTTTAAATGCAGGTATTGAAAGAAAGAGATTACTCATTGACCCATCAGTTGTAAATGCTTCTGTAAGTAACAGATTAAGACTGTTAGGAAGACTTGAGAGCTTTAAGAGTTTTGCTCTGCCTATCTGTATTGCTCTGCCTCGTTCTTTACCAAAAGAAGACAGATTCATGAAAGATAATAGAGTGCTTACCTTAACTACAGCTTTATTCTGTTCATCTGTAAGTCCAGTTCAAATCATCAGAACAGCAGATGTAGGTGAAGTTGCAATTGCAATTGGTTTTTGGCAGATTATGGCAAGTAAGACTAAGCCATTTAAGTTATCAAAGACTATCGTAAGACGTCTAAGACTTCTACGTGATGCAATTCATGACTTAAGAAAGAACAAAGAAAAGAATTAAAATTGAGCATCTTTAAAAGTCTAATCTTTTAAAGGTAAATAACTTTTAGAAAAAAAAGAAAACAAAGATGAAAAGAAAATATTTTGGTACAGACGGTGTACGTGGCCGTGTAGGTCAATATCCTATTACTCCTGATTTTGCAGTAAGACTAGGTTTAGCTGCAGGTAAAGTTTTAGGTAAGAAACATGGCGGTAAAGTTATCATTGGTAAAGATACTCGTCTGTCAGGTTATATGCTAGAAGCTGCCTTGGAGTCAGGCTTTTCAGCAGGTGGTATGTCTCCTGTAATGTTAGGCCCTATGCCAACTCCTGCTGTAGCTTATTTAACTCGAGCATTCAGAGCAGACCTAGGCGTCGTAATCAGTGCTTCACATAACCCATACTATGACAATGGTATTAAGTTCTTCTCAGCTCATGGTACCAAGTTACCTGATGAGGTTGAACTTGAGATTGAGTCTGTATTAGATGCTAAGGATATTCCTTTAGCAGCTTCATCAGACTTTGGTCGTGCCTTCAGACAGGATGATGCTCCAGGTCGTTACATTGAGTACTGCAAGAGTACCTTTGCAAGCCACTTCTCATTAGAGGGCATGAAGATTGTTTTAGATTGTGCTAACGGCGCTACCTATCACATCGCTCCACTGGTTTTCAGAGAGTTAGGAGCAACTGTTATCACCATCGGTGATAAGCCTAATGGCATTAATATCAATGATGGTGTAGGTTCTACTCATCCAGAGGCTTTAGTTGCTAAAGTCCTTTCAGAAAAAGCTGATCTTGGTATTGCTTTTGATGGTGACGGTGACCGCGTTTTAATGTGCGACAGTCACGGTAACTTACGTGACGGTGACAACCTTCTGTATATCATTGCTAACGACACTAAAAAGCGTGGACGTCTGCCAGGTGGTGTAGTAGGTACTTTAATGACAAACTTAGGTCTTGAGTTAGCTTTAAAGCGTGAAGGTATTCCTTTCTCTCGTGCTAAGGTTGGTGATAGATACGTTATGGAGCAGTTGTTAGAGAAGAACTGGACTCTAGGCGGAGAGAACAGCGGTCACATCATCAGCTTAAACCATGCAACCACAGGTGATGGTATCGTATCAGCACTACAGGTCCTAAAGGCTTGTATGTATGCAGGCAAGACAGTTGAAGAGTTATCTGAAGGTCTGACCATGTACCCACAGGATCTTATCAACGTAAGATTAACAGCAGGTCTTGATGTAACTCGTGACGAGAAAGTTCAGACTGTTGTAGCTGAAGTTGAAAAAGAGTTAGGCTCAACTGGTCGTGTGCTTTTACGCAAATCAGGAACCGAGCCTGTGGTTCGTGTAATGGTTGAAGGTGAGAATGCACAGGACGTTCATACTAAAGCTCAAAGAATTGCTGATGTGATCATCCATCAGGCAGGCTGTGAAAATGCTTGAAAAAAAGCATAATAACCTGTAATATTTGCACAGCTTTGTATACGCAAAATAGGATGCGTTTTTATTATGTACGAAATTGGTATTGTAGTTTTATTACTAATTGCAATTGCAATGATTGCTTTGATCCTTGTTCAGCAGGGTAAAGGTGCTGGCATGGGCGCTTCATTTGGTGCTGGTGCATCAAATACAGTATTCGGTTCAGTAGGATCTGGTAACTTCCTGACTAGATCAACTTGGACTTTAATTATTCTGTTCTTCGGTGTTTGCTTATTCTTAGGTTACTTACAGAAGTCAGCTCACGAAGAGAAGTCAAGCTTCAGCAATATTTCTGAGACTCCTGCAACAGAGCAGGTTGAAGAGAAGACTGTTGTTAACACTGATGCTCCTGTAGTTGATACAGATGCATCTGCAGTTTCAGACACAACAGATGCTCCTAAGACTGACGCTCCAGAGACTAAGTAATAAAAGTTCCTTCTAAAAAAGACCCACCGTACGGTGGGTTTTTTATTGGCGATTTTAGATAAATTGATTAGAAGACGTAGTGCTTGGTAGGAGTTATGACTTCATGCAAAGGCATATCCCAATGCTCAATAGGTACAGCATCTAAAAGTTGGAAGTCATAAGCTACACCTATTAAAAGACATTGAGCAGAGAGCTTCTTTAACATTCTGTCGTAATAGCCTCCACCCATACCTAATCTGTTGCCTTTATTATCAAATCCAACTAATGGCACAATCAAAGCTTCAAATTTATCAGGAGTTACCAGATTCTCTGGTAAATTCTCAGGCTCTAGAATGTGGAAGCGGTTTTCAATTAACCTGTCACCTTTCTTATAGGAATAAAAGTCCATATGACCTTTTACGTGAACATCCATAAAAGGTAGAGCTAATTCATGGTGTTCTAGAAGATACTCGTTGATAGGCTCTGTAGATAACTCACCACCTAAGCTTAAATATGATCCCACCATCTTTTTTTGCTGGAAGTGTTTATGGTGACTTAAGATTTTTACAATCTCAACACCAGCCTCATAGGCTTTAATAGGTGTTACCTGTCTTCTCTGTTCTAAGATCTGCTGACGCAGAGACTTACGTAAAACTTTGTTATCGAAAAAATCAGTCATTGTTGGCTCTCTGAAGTGATACCTTCATTCTGGTGATAAGTTTCAGTGCTTCATTTTCAAATGGCGTTTTGTCGTTTAGATATCCTTGCAAGGTACTCTCTGAGTCAAGCGCAATTAAGATAGCTGCTTGTGTAGGAGTTAAATTAGGATTATCTCGCATCATAGAGGATGCTTTAGTTTGTAATGAAGCTAT
>Ga0256405_10000850_pt1 | contig 92598 bp, 94 predicted proteins | sample RumenRJG_02DNA_FD_189096 | JGI IMG/M metagenome (GOLD analysis project Ga0256405, IMG submission 189096) | Bovine rumen microbial communities from Lethbridge, Alberta, Canada - RJG_02 | ecosystem: Host-associated > Mammals > Digestive system > Stomach > Rumen | place: Canada: Alberta...
TGCTCGGCGTCAACGAAATCGCTGCCGTTTATTCTGTTGTTATCGTTGGTGTTATTGTCTTTCACGTTAAAGCAGCTTGCTAAGGCAAGCTTTCCTCCTTTGGCTTAGGTGGGTAAAACACTTTGTTCAGATACAGTCCCTGCGGCGGAACGGTGCGTCCTGCTTTGGTGCGGTCGCGGCTTTCCAGCACGCTTTCAAGGTCGCTTTCGGCGAGCTTTCCCTCGTTGACGAAAAGCAGCGTGCCCACCATTATCCGCACCATATTGTACAGAAAACCGTTGCCCGAGACGGTGAAGATGACAAGGTCGCCCTCGCGGCGCACAGTGAAATCATAAATAGTCCTCACCGTGTTTTCCTTGTCGCAGTCGGCACAGCAAAGCGATTTGAAATCGTGCTCGCCGACAAATACCTTTGCAGCCCTGTCGAGTTTTTTCTCGTCAATAGGAAACCAGCTGCGGTATGCCGTGTTCATATAGAACGGGTTCTTATATTCGCTGTTGTGGATGATATACTCATATTCTTTCCCTGCGCAGTCAAATCTTGCATGAAAATCCTGCGGCACTTCCTCACAGGTCTTGACGCCTATGTCGTCGGGCAGCCGTGAGTTCATTCCGAACACGATGCCGCGGCAGGTTATCGTCGACTCTGTGTAAAAATTGAGCACATATTCTCTTGCGTGCACGCCTGCGTCGGTGCGTGAGCAGCCTATGACCTCTGTGGGTGCTCCCAGCAGGTCACTAAGGCACTTTTCAAACACCTGCTGCACAGCGAGAGCGTTGTTCTGCCGCTGCCAGCCGTGATAGGCGCTTCCGCAGTACCAGATAGTCAGTTTGAAATTTCTCATACGCCTGTTATCCTATATGGTTCAATACTATCACGCCTGCAAAGAACAGGCACAGATATATCGTGCCCCACAGGTCGAGCAGTTTGAGCTTGAGCTGTTTCATTTTCGTTCTTCCCTCGCCGCCGTGATAGCACCTGCACTCCATTGCCAGCGCCAGCTCCTCGGCGTGCCTGAAAGACGAAACGAACAGCGGTATAAGTATCGGTATCAGCGCCTTGGCTTTCTTGAAGACAGAGCCTGTTTCCATATCGGCTCCTCTTGCCTTCTGCGCTGCGGTTATCTTGTCAGTTTCCTCGATAAGCGTCGGGATAAATCTCAGCGCTATCGTCATCATCATAGCCAGCTCGTGAACGGGCACTTTTATCTTTTTCAGCGGTGAAAGCAGCCTTTCGATAGCGTCAGTCAGGTCGATAGGCGACGTCGTGTAGGTCAGAAGGCTCGAGCCTACGATAAGGCAGACTATTCGCACCACCATAAACACGGCAGTCTCCACGCCCTTGTCGGTTATCTTTATGAACTTCCACTCAAAATAAGGCTCGCCCGTGTGCACAAAAAACAAATTGAGCAGCGCCGTTATGATTATGATTATAAGTATCGGGCGAACGCTTTTCCACATCATTTTCAGCGGTATCCGCGAGATGATGAACGTCAGGAACGTAAACGCCACGCCTACTCCCAGCCCCGTGATGTCGTCCGCGATGAACAGCATCACTATAAAGGCTATGGTGAGCAGTATCTTCACCCTTGCATCGAGCCTGTGAACAGCCGACTTTCCAGGGAAATACTGTCCTATCGTGATATCCTTTAACAATTCAGATCATTTCCTTGTACTGTTTCATTGGTTTGCAAGCATTTTCAAAAGCAAGTCCTTGGCGTACTTTGTGGTGTAAACATCATCGTCTATCTGTACGCCCATCGCTTTGAGCCTGTTGAAAACTCTGGTTATCTGCGGGACAGCAAGTCCCATTTCTTCAAGCTCCTTTGCCCTGTGGAACACCTTTGCGGTGTCGTCATAGCAAAACAGCTTTGAGTTGTTCATAACAAGTATCTTTGTCGTGTGCTTGGCTATGTCCTCCATCGAGTGCGACACAAGCACAACGGTATTTTTCTTTTCCTGGTGATACTCTTTTATAAGCCCGAGTATCTGCTCTCTGCCCTTGGGGTCAAGCCCGCTGGCTGGCTCGTCGAGTATCAGTACCTTCGGCTCCATCGCCATAACGCCCGCTATCGCAACACGCCTTTTCTGTCCGCCCGAAAGCTCAAACGGCGACTTGTCAAGAAGCGACGCAGGAAGTCCCACCAGCTTGGCTGTCTCCTTTATGCGCCTGTCTATCTCCTGCTTGTCAAGTCCCATGTTCTTCGGTCCGAAAGCTATGTCCTTGTAACAGGTCTCCTCAAAAAGCTGATATTCGGGGTACTGGAACACAAGTCCCACCTTAAAGCGCACGGGACGCAGCTTAGCCTTGTCGTCCCAGAGGCGTTCCCCGTCAATATAAACGCTTCCCGAGGTAGGCTTCAAAAGCCCGTTGAAATGCTGTATCAGCGTGGATTTTCCCGAGCCTGTGTGCCCGATAACGCCCACCATTTCGCCCTCATCTATCTCCAAGTTTACATTATCCACAGCCACCTTTCTGAAAGGGGTGGATTCACCGTAAACATAAGTGAGGTCTTCTGTTTTTATCACTGCCAATTCATTTACTCTCCATCAGGTATCAAAATGCAATGTCTGCTGTGTTTATCTGTTCTATCTCGCCGTTTGCGATCTCAACAGCTATGCCGCTCTGCTCTGCCTGGTCCTGTTCCCAGTCGCAAAGAAAAGTCAGATACACGCTGCCAAAGTCCTCTGCAATGTTGTCATACGGCACGATAAGCGCATCAGGCGTGATGTGTTCAAGCAGCTGCTCAGGTGTGTCTATGTCCGCCCACATATCGTCGCCGCCGTAGGAATTTTTCAGCTCGTCGTTATAGAACTCAACCATGCCGTCAAGCATCTGCGGCAAAAGCTGCTGTGCGTTGTCGGCAAAAGCCTTGTAGGCTGCTCTCTGTGCGTCGGTAACGGTCTGCGACTCGTCCTCCGATTGCACCATAAGTACAAATTCGTCGTCGAAAATCTCTGTCTTTATCTTTCCGTCCCACGAATATCCCTCAAATGTAAGCTCTCCGAAAAGTTCGTCTTTCATTGTTCTGTTCTCCCCTGCAACAGCTTGGCAAGTGCCTCAACGCACTCGTCCTCTGTGATTATCTCATTTGAAATGTCGTACCCCTGCTTTTTGAGAAAGTCGGCTATCTCCGTTACCTGCGGCACGTCAAGCCCGAAGTTCCTCATAGTGTCCACCTGCGAAAAGACCTTCTTGGGTACGTTGTCCATAATCTTCTCGCCGCCCTCGATAACCACCACTCTGTCAGCCTGCGCGGCTTCCTCCATATAGTGCGTTATCAGCACGATAGTCACGCCCTGCTCCTTGTTGAGCATCTTGATAGTCTTCAAGACCTCGTTTCTGCCCTGCGGGTCAAGCATTGCCGTCGGCTCGTCGAGCACGATGCAGTCAGGTTTCATCGCAAGTATTCCCGCGATAGCCACCCTCTGCTTCTGTCCTCCCGACAGCTTATGCGGAGCGTGCATCCGGTATTCGTACATACCTACCGTTTTCAGAGCCTCGTCAACACGCCTGCGTATCTCGCTCGGCTCAACGCCGAGGTTTTCCAGCGCAAACGCCACGTCCTCCTCAACGATAGTCGCAACTATCTGATTGTCAGGGTTCTGGAACACCATGCCCACACGCTTGCGTATGGGCAGCAGGTTGTCCTCCTGTATCGTGTCCAGACCGTCCACCACGACCTCCCCTTTTTCGGGAAGGTTGATGGCGTTTATACATTTTGCAAGAGTTGATTTTCCCGAGCCGTTGTGACCGAGAACAGCCACAAACTCGCCCTTTTCAATGTCAAGGTCGATGCCCTTGAGCACCTTGTTCACAACAGGCGGCTCTTCAAGCTCGTTGACATAGGAAAATTCAAGTCCACGAATGTGTATATAACTCATTGATACTTTCCTTTTTTACGAGAACTCAGTCCTCGTCTTTCTTTTCCTCGTCGTCATCGTCCTTGTCTTTCTTGCTGAAAAAGCCTGTTACAGCGTCCTTTGCCTTTTCAAGATTCTCCTTGGTAGCAAGCTCCTTAGCCTTGTCCTTTACGTCGTCGGGGATCTTATCCAGAAGGTCCTCTGCCTTGTCCTTGATGTTGTCGATGTCCAGTGCCATAGTTATTTCCTCCTAAAGAAAAGATTTTTTATCAAAAGCATTCGGGCTTTGCGCCGTCAGCTTTGTAAACTTGTGTCAGTCGTCTTCTGCTTCCCTGTCCATGTCAAGCTCGGTGTCCGCCGCAACTCCTTTGCACGACTCCACCCAGTTGCGCAGATACTGCTCATCAGACGGATTGCCGTGGTCATACATCGTGCAGCCAACGCCCTGCGCCGTGAGCTTTTCGTGCATTTCAAGTATCCTGCTCACGCCCTTTGCGTTGATGAAATCGCACTCGTACAGATACTCTCCGCTTTCAATGCGGCGCTTTATCTCTGAAATGGAAACTTCCTCATAGCCGCGCATCAGCTTTGCCACGCCCGCCGTGAATCTGTCCACCTTTATCCCTGCTGTACTTTCCATTGCTTCACTTTCCTTCCGACTGCCATATCGCCGTAGAACCACAAGGTAATACGCTTCCAGTCGCCTCAACGGGCAAGCCTATCTCGTCTGCGGTAACGCTGCCGCCGAACTTTGCGCACAAAACGTCTTTGAGAATATACGCCATTACCGACGGCGAAAGCCCCGTCGTGTAGCTGTTGAGCAGGAAAAACAAAGGCTTTTTGCTCAAAACGCCCGCGCAGGTCTGCACAAGGTCGTAAATGCAGTCCTCCAGCTTCCAGACCTCGCCTCCGGGTCCCCTGCCGTAAGACGGCGGGTCCATAACGATAGCGTCGTAAAAGCGCTCGCGGCGAATCTCACGGCGCACGAACTTTTCACAGTCGTCTATCAGCCAGCGGATAGGCTTGTCCGCAAGACCTGAAACCTGTGCGTTCTCGCGCGCCCACTGCACCATGCCCTTTGACGCGTCAACGTGCGCCACGCTCGCACCCGCATTTGCACACGCAAGCGTCGCACCGCCCGTGTAAGCAAACAGGTTGAGCACGCTTATCGGTCTGCCTGCGCCCTTTATCTTGTCCGCCATAAAGTCCCAGTTGACCGCCTGCTCGGGAAAAAGCCCCGTGTGCTTGAAGCCCGTAGGTCTGATGTTGAATTTAAGCTCGCCGTAGTTTATCGTCCAGCTCTGCGGCAGTTTCTTGCGAAACTCCCACTGTCCGCCGCCCTTGTCGGAGCGGTGATAAACGCCGTCAGCTTTCTGCCACATATCACTTCTCTTTGGTGACTTCCAGATTATCTGCGGGTCTGGTCTTACAAGAACGTGACCGCCCCAGCTCTCCAGCTTCTCACCGCAGGAAGTGTCCAATATTCTGTACTCTTTCCAATTATCTGCTGTTCGCATCGTATCTTTCCTTTTACGCCTCACCGTAAATGCGCTCTATCGTCTCTGCGATATTCTTCGCATACTCGGTGATGACACCTGTTTTCTTTCCCTCTATCATTATCCGCACAAGCGGCTCTGTGCCCGATTCGCGCACATAAATTCTTCCCTCTGTGCCGAGCTTCTGACTGTATTCCATTATCTTGCCCGTGATCTCCGCATTGTCGCGCCACTGCTTTTTGTTCTCGGTTTTCACCCGCGCGCTGACAAGTATCTGCGGGTTGAGCGTTATCATCTTGCCAAGCTCGCTTAGCTTGCTCTCGGAGCGCTTCATTATCGTCAGCAGCTTTACGCCGACGAGCAGACCGTCGCAGGTGTTTGCATCGTCGAGGAAAAAGATGTTTCCCGACTGCTCACCGCCAAGGTTGCAGCCCGAACGCTTCATCTCCTTGATGACGTTCATTCCGCCGACCTTTGAGGTCGTGATGACAATGCCCGCCTGCCTTGCGAACTTGTAAAAGCCCGAGTTTGACATCTTTGTAACAACGCAGCTGTTGTTGCGCAGCGTCTTTCTGAACTGCATATACGCCGCAAAAATAGCCATCAGCCTGTCGCCGTCGAGCACCCTGCCCTGTTCGTCAACAGCAAAGCATCTCGCACCGTCGCCGTCAAAGGCAAGTCCGAGGTCACAGTGCTCGTCGACCACCGTTTTTATAAGCCCGTCAAGCTGCAAAGTGCCGCAGTTGTGATTTATGTTCTTTCCGTCAGGCAGGTCGTTTATCAGCACGGCTGTCGCGCCAAGACCTCTGAAAATCTTGCCCGCACACTCGCTTGCCGCACCGTTTGCACAGTCGATAGCGACCTTTATGCCGTTGAAATCTATCTCCACCATTTTGAGCATATAGCGTATGTAGTCCCACTGACCGTCTTTGTCGTAATAGATATGCCCTATCTCATCACCGTCTTTAAGCTCGTACTCATCCTTTTCCTTCATAACGAGCATTTCGAGCTGCTCCTCGACGTCTCTGTCGATGCGGTAACCGTCCGCACCGAATATCTTCATACCGTTGTATTTGTACTCGCTGATGCCTGCGGTAATCATAATGCCTGCGCAGGCTGAATTTTTCTGCACAAGATAAGACACTGCGGGCGTCGGAACGACTCCGACCAGCACCGCATCTACGCCCAGCGAGCAAATCCCGCTGACGAGTGCCGCCTGAAGCACGTCGCCCGAAACTCTTGTATCAAGCCCGACGATGATCTTTGGTTTTTCGCTGCCTGCGCACATCACAGATGCCACGGCTCTGCCAAGTCGCATAGCTGTTTCACAGGTAAAACCGGTCACGGCAACTCCCCTTGCGCCGTCTGTACCGAACAATCTCTCCATAGCTCTCCCAAGCACCGCAGTCTGCGGCTTTCCTCCTTATTTTTTAGCAAGGCTTCGCCCTGCACCCTAAAACGTGGTCTGTCCGTCTTTGAGAATACCAAGATGTCTGTAAGCAAGCTCTGTTGCACAGCGCCCTCTCGGCGTCCTCGAAATAAAACCGAGCTGCATAAGATACGGCTCGCAAACGTCCTCCAGCGTCACAGATTCCTCACCTATCGCAGAGGCGAGCGTTTCAAGTCCTACCGGTCCACCGCCGTAGCCGTTGATTATCATCTGTAACATCCGCCTGTCAAGGCTGTCCAGCCCCAGCGGGTCAACGTCCATCTGATTGAGCGCTATCTTAGCTATCTCCTGAGTTATCCTGCCGTTTCCCATAACGTCGGCAAAATCCCTCACACGCTTTAAAAGTCTGTTTGCGATTCTCGGCGTGCCTCGCGAACGAGCCGCTATCTCTGCCGCGCCCTGCGTGTCGCACGGAACACCGAGGATATTCGCGCTTCGCTTTACAATATCGCTTAGCTGGTCTGTGCTGTAAAGCTCCAGCCTTTGGATCACGCCGAATCTGTCACGCAAAGGCGAGGTCAGCTGACCTGCCCTTGTCGTCGCACCGATAAGCGTGAACTTGTTCAGGTCAATGCGTATGCTCCTTGCCGCAGGACCCTTGCCCATGATTATATCAAGCGCGTAGTCCTCAAGTGCGGGATAAAGCACCTCCTCGACCTGTCTTGACAATCTGTGTATCTCGTCAATGAAAAGCACATCGCCTTTTTCAAGGTTTGTCAGCAGCGCCGCAAGGTCGCCAGGCTTTTCTATCGCAGGTCCCGAGGTTATGCGTATGTTAACGCCCATTTCGTGAGCGATTATCGTCGAAAGTGTGGTCTTGCCCAGTCCCGGAGGTCCGTAGAGCAAAACGTGGTCAAGGCTGTCGCCGCGCTTTTTCGCCGCCTGAATGTATATCGAAAGGTTGTCCTTGACCTTGTCCTGCCCGATATACTCCGCCAGCGTCTTTGGTCGCAGGCTGACCTCAAACTCGTCAGTCTCTTCCTTTGTGACCTGCGGCGCGACTATCCTGTCAGCATATTCGTTTTCTATTTCAAATCCGCCTTTTTCGATCAAGCTCTACAACTCCTTTTACTGCGGCAGTTTACAAACATCCACCCATTTTTCAAAGCCCGAGTATTTTTCAAGCTCGGGTATCGTCAGCTCAATTGCGCTGTTGCTGCTGCCGCACGCGGGAAACACCGTTTCAAATCGCTTCAGCGACTCGTCGAGCAGCACCCTGACGCCCTCGTTCACCGCAAACGGACAAACTCCGCCGACTGCGTGCCCGATAAGCTGGGGAACCTGCTCAGGCGAGAGCATCTTTGCCTTCGTGTGAAACTGTGCCTTGAACTTCGGGTTATCTATCTTCACGTCGCCCGCGCAAACTATCAGCACCGCCTTTTCGTCCACAAGCAACGACAGCGTCTTTGCTATTCTCTGCTCCTCACAGCCCAGTGCCTGCGCCGCAAGAGCCACCGTTGCGCTGGAAACGTCAAATTCAAGTATCTTATCTTCTATTCCAAAGCCCTTGAAATATTCTCTGACTTTTTCAATGCTCATTTATTATCCTTTCACCGCGTAAAACCCGCTCTGCATATACGAATGCCAGAAAAGCTCGCAAGCCGCAAAGCCCGTGTTTTCAAGCATCTGCAAATGCTCCTTTATGTTTATCGGGAAGTATTCAACATTGTACCTTGCAAGGTGCGCGTCAGTCTCTTCCTGCGTCCTGCCCGAATCGAGCTGGTATCTGCCAAGCCTTTTCAGCAGATTGTCCCTGCCCGTTTCGCTAAGCGGCGCAGTGTTCTCAAAGTATATGAAAATGCCGCCCTTTTTAAGCGCCTTGAAACAGTTCGCAACCGCCTTTTCCCTTGTGGCTCTGTCAAAGTAGTGGTGCGACTGAATCGCAGTCACCACGTCAAATTCGTTTTCAAACTGCATCTTCTCCGAGCCTGTCCCGAAAAACTCGCACTGCTTGCCCGCCAGCTTTGTTTTCGCGTCCGCCAGCATATTCTCCGACGGGTCGCAAAGCGTCAGCCTTGCAATATCCAGCCTGTCAAGCGCTTTGAGTGCGAACGTTCCCGTGCCGCAGCCAGTGTCCAGCAGTGAAAGCTCCTTGCCGCCAAAATGCGCCTTTATAACGCCTATCACCTGCTTTGAAAGCTCGTCATAGAACGGTATCACCCTGCGCACATTTTCGTCGTAAGCGCTGACCTGAAACGGTGTCGTGTTGTCCATTGTTCTCTCCTTTTTCAGCTTTATGCGTTTACGCCGAACGCCATCTGCTTGTGCAGACCTTCACCCTCGTCATACTCGCTGAAAATGCTCACCACAGTATCGGCGTCCTTGTCAGCGGTTTTGCCTATCTGCGAGAAATAATACTTATCCACCGAATATCTGATATCCTCGCTGGTCAAGCATTCACTTTTCCAGTTCTGCAGCGCCGCAATATCTTCAAATGTGCACTGCCTTATCTTGTCAACGGTTATCTTATCCCAGTCTATCTGCTGCAGCTTTTTGAAAACACCGTCGCTGCAAACAATGATGTTGTAATAGATGTTCTGATAGTTTTCGCCTATCATCTTGCTGTCAAGCGACAGCATCAGCTTGTTTATCTTCTCTGCATTCGTGCTGTTGATAACTATCAGCGCTCCCTCGACCTCGCCAAGTCCCTCGGGGTTGAACGGGTTGTGCACACAAAAATAGTCGTCCGCTTCAAAGTGGTTTGCAACCTCGTTGATAAGCACAAGCTCCCTGTTATACCTCTTGTCCATCTCTTCGTGAGTGTCCATTGTAACAGTCATCGGGCGCAGTCTGTTGTTCTTTTCGCCGCCGAACGAAACTATAAAATTCATTCCGTTGCTTTCGCGGCAGTGAAATGTCAGCTTGCCCTTCTGCGACTCTATACTTTCGCCTCTGTCAGTGCTGAGTATCTTCGCATCGGGGTATGTATCAGCCACATACCTCTCGGGGAAATTCCTGTTGAAAAAATAAATAAACACAAAATACCATACTATCATCAACAAAACAGCCGCCGCACAAACGACTAGCTTTTTCTTTTTGCTCAATTCCTGTAAACTCCTTTCGGCGCCCTTTCAATTATTCAGACACCTTGTTTGATAACTTATCATCGTATGTTTCCAGCCAGTCGTCAAGCGGTATACCGCCGACAACCGAGAAAACCACCTGCTCCCACCTGTCCTTTACCGACCTGCCGTCAAAAACCTTTGCTTCAAGCATCTGCCGCGCAGTTTCAAAACAGCAGCCCTCGGGGTCATCGCAGTAACCCAGCCAGTAAGGCGTTTCATATTCACGCAGGCAGCCAAGCATTCTGTCTGTCTGCTGCGGGTCGTCTGCAAAGTAAAACGAAGTCTCGTCAACTGCGAAAATGTCGTCGTTTTCCAGCACGCGCAGGAAAGTCTCATACGAAAACGGCTTGTCCATCGCGCTTAAAACCTCGCCAAGCCGATAAGGGCTTTCTTGATAAGGTCTTCAACAGGCAGGCTCGGGTCAAGCTGCGATATCACCGAAAGCGCCTCGCCCTCGGAATAGCCCAGCACCACCAGCGCCGTAACCGCCTCGTCGACATTGCTGCCCTGCGGGATTATCGGCTGCGTGCTTTCGCCGCGCACCGAGATAGCACCCTGCTTTGCCACCTTGTCTTTAAGCTCAAGCACGATCTTCTGCGCTATCTTCGTGCCTATGCCCTTTATCTTCGTGAACGCCTTGTAATCGCCCGTTGCAACAGCAAGTGCGAACTGTGACGGCGTGCAGCCCGAAAGTATCGAAACCGCGGCTTTCGGACCTACGCCCGAAACGCTTATCAGCATCTTGAAGCTCGCAAGCTCCTCTTTCGTCGCAAAGCCGAACAGCTCCACGTCGTTTTCCCTCACGGCAAGGTGCGTAAACAGCATCACCTCGTCCTGCCCAGTCACCTGCTGAATGGTGTTGAACGACGTGCGGCAGGCATAGCCCACGCCCGCACATTCCACCACCACAAGCTCAGGCTCGGTGGCAATGACCTTTCCTCTTACCGAATATATCATAAGATTTCTCCTCGTTTTAATCTATCTCAAAAAGCGGCGAATAGTCCTCATAATCATCATCTGTCGCCTTTATTTCAAGCATCGGCTGCGACTTCACACCGTCTTTGAACATCTCAAACACCTTTGCAGGCTCAGTTTCCAGCCCGCAGTCAGCAACGAATTCTGCAATTTTCTCCTTGTAATGCTTGCTCGGCGCAGACTTGTCTTCAAGGCGCTCCATAAAAACTTCGTCGCTGTCAAAGCAGACATCAGACCAGTCAGAAAGATAACCGCAGCACAGCAAAATGCTGAAAAAGTCCCTCACGTTCAGCGCAGCAAAACCTGCGCTGCCCTCAGAGTCGATATATCCGACTCTGCCGTCACCTGCAAGCACGTAAACTCCGCCGCTGCCGTCACAGCCGAACGGCGTCAAATCAAGCTCACATCTTCCGCCCTCAAGCAGAAAATCAAGATCGTCATCAAGCTGCTCTTTGTCTTCAAGGTCAAAATCGCACTCTGCCGAAAGGTAGTGCGCCATGTGGCTGTCCGCCTTTATCCTGTCAATGAACTCCTGAACGTTTTCCATAAAAACTCCCCGTTAACCGTATTTTTCAAGCTGCTTCCTGCCCGTCAGCGACAGCCCGTGGGTTATCGCCAGCGCCACCGCGTCCGCCGTGTCGTCAGGCTTCGGCACTTCTTTCAGATGCAGCATATTTCTCGTCATTTCCTGAACCTGCTTTTTCTCCGCGCGCCCGTATCCGACTATCGAGCTTTTGACCTGCAACGGCGTGTATTCAAAAATCGGTATCCCCTGCATTATCGCAGGCAGCAGCGTCACGCCTCTTGCCTGTGCAACGTCGATCGCGGTTTTCTGGTTCGTGTTGAAAAACAGCTTTTCTATCGCCATTTCCTGCGGCGCGTAAGTCTTTATCAGCTCGCACATATCGAGGTAAATAGCTTTGAGGCGTGCTTCAAACGGCATCTCCGCAGGCGTCGTTATCGCGCCCATGTCCACCAGCGAAAAGCGTGCGCTCTCATATTCCACCACGCCGAAACCGACGATGGCATAGCCAGGGTCAATGCCCAGTATCCTCAATCAAAACACCTCTCTGTGCGCCTTCAAACGCCCTCACTGCCGACACCGTCAGCCTTCGGGCATAATATATTAGTATTATAGCACATTTTTACGCCGATTGCAAGCAAAATGACCAATTTGAGCGTATTTTTTTCGTAAAAAATGCCCTCTAAACAGCTGTGGGAAACCCTTTTGGATTGAAGCCAAAAACGTCAAAGCCGTTTTTGCGGGAGTAACCGTAGTGACGGTTACTCTGTTATCCCTCGAGGATGCCCTTTGGGTATCCTCGCGAACGCCCGTTAGGGCGGTTTACCCCACTTCCTAAACCTCTTAATGCAATTCGGGGATATGAGGAAGAACCCCATATCCCCGAATTGTACTGAAAGTCTAAAAAGAGATTTGAGGACAACGCTCCCAAGAGGATTGCCCACAGTTATTCAAAGAGCAAATCACGAAAACACGCCGTTTTCATCACTTTGCCTGTTCTTTTATTCTGAATTTCCGCAGCGGCGAAAACCACAGCCTTTGCGCCGTCAAACCCGTGAGCGCACCCGTGAGAATCGCGCTGATGAGCAGGTACGGCGCCAGCGACACCACCGCTCCCGTGCCCGAGACCACCGCCGCAACGCACAGCTGTCCCGCATTGTGCGCAATTGCGCCGAAAACCGACACCACCCACAGCTGTTTTCTGTCAAATACGCCCAGCAGAATACACATCACCGCATACGCCAGCGCTCCGCCCACCAGCGAGAACATAAAACTGATGAAAGTGCCGTAAAACGCGCTCGCAAGCACTATCCTCAGCCCGAGCACCAGACCTGCCGACACCCTGCCTGCAAATATCATCGCGCAAAGCGTCACCACATTTGCAAGTCCCAGCTTTATCCCGCCGATATTCGACACTGGTATCATCGCCTCAAGCGCGTAAATGCCCAGAGAAAGCGCGGTCATTATGCCTATAAGGGCGATTTTTTGTACAGTTATGCTTTTTCTCATATTTTCACCTAAGTTGCCGCATCGACTTTTTTGTAATCCGTTCCGACTATCTTTATCACGAGTTTGTGCGGCGCGCAAACTATCGTCTCCCCCACAAGTGACGCTTTTGCGTACTTTACGCAGGTCTGGTTCGCGCAGTCCGACTCGCTCACCCAGATTTTCCCTGCCTCGTAAGCGATAATGTTGTATCCGTTCTCCGTCTCGACCTTAAAAGTCTGCATATCCTGCCTGTCAAGGTCATAGACGACCTTGTAAAGCTCTCCGCCGACATAAATTTCGGCAGACGTCGTGCCCCGCGAGAACTGTCCAAAAAATATCACAGCAGCACAAATCAGCACCACCGCGCCGAACACCGCCGCCCATTTCAGATTTTTGCTCACCTCGTCGCCTCCCCCACGCCGATACGTTCCCTCACGATTATAACACTTACAAGCCGAACAGTCAACCCAAAAGAGCGGATTTGCGTGTAATATTTTGGACACTTGTGTTACAAAAGAAAAACAAACTGTCCGTTATTTTGTACCTCTGTAATCATTTTGTAATAATTTCTGAAAATATTTTTTAAAAAAGAGAGAAAAATGTCTTTTACCTATTGATTTTCAGTGCCATGTGTGGTAAAATAAAGTCGTTGTATAATTATGAAAATATCATTTTGTTACCTTTTGCTTTTTCACGAAAGTTAATTTTGAGATTTCGTGGCTCGCACCCGATTTTCTTGTTCTTTTTTATGAAAGTTTTAAACGATAGAAAGAAAAAATAACCAAAACGTTGAAAATTTTCTGTAAACCTTTAATTCCAATGAAAATCGTGGTATAATAACCTGGCATATAAAGATTGTGTAACTTTGTGTGCTGTGTTAAGGAGTTGTGTGTATTTTGGAGAAATTTGTTATCAGAGGCGGCAAGCCGCTTCATGGTACAGTCAATATCAGCGGCGCAAAAAATGCTGCTGTGGCACTCGTTGCAGCGACCATTCTCTGTGACGAGCCTTGTATCCTCGAAAATGTGCCTGAGATCAGCGATATAACCAAGTGCCTTAAAATACTTAAAGAAATGGGCGCGCATATCGAGCTGCTCGACAGACATACCATAAAAATCGACACCAAGGGCATCACAAACCCCGTTGTTCCGTATGAACTTGCAAGAACAATGAGGGCATCGTGCTATTTCCTCGGCACCCTGCTGGGCAGATTCCACGAGGCATACGTACCGATGCCGGGCGGATGCGACCTCGGTGACAGACCTATCGACCAGCATCTGAAAGCGTTCAGATGTCTCGGCGCGACAGACGATATCGTAAACGGAAATAACCACGTCCGTGCTGACAGCCTCGACGGAAATCAGATCTACTTTGATTTCGTCACCGTCGGCGCTACGATGAATGCGATATTTGCGGCTGTTAAGGCTAATAGCCTGACTATAATCGAAAATGCAGCGAAAGAGCCTCATATCGTTGACCTCGCTAACTTCCTCAACTCAATGGGCGCGGATATCAGAGGCGCAGGTACCGACGTTATCAAAATAAGAGGCGTTGACTATCTGCACGGCGTTACCTATGCAACTATCCCCGATCAGATCGAGGCTGGAACATATATGGTGGCTGCTGCTGCCACAGGCGGCGACGTTACCATCTGCAACGTTATCCCCAAGCATCTCGAGTCGATAACCGCAAAGCTGCGCAAATGCGGCGTTCACGTCGAGGAAAGCGACGAGAGTGTTCGCGTGTGGGTCGACGGTCCTATCCTTAAGACCTCGCTCAAAACAATGCCTCACCCCGGCTTCCCTACCGATATGCAGCCTCAGTTCTCAACGCTGCTGACAATGGCAGAGGGCACCAGCATCGTTACCGACGACATTTTCGATAACAGATTCAGATATGTGGGCGAGCTCAGACGTATGGGCGCCGATATTTCCGTTGACGGCAAGGTTGCCGTTATACAGGGCGTCGGCAAGCTGCACGGAGCACCCGTTTCCGCAACAGACCTCAGAGCAGGCGCTGCAATGGTAATTGCAGGACTTGCAGCCGACGGCACAACAGAGGTCGACAATATTGTTTATATCGAGCGTGGATACGAAAAGATAGATGAGAAATTCAGAGGACTTGGCGCAGATATAAAGAGAGTTTATTGCCCCGACAGCGACGCTGTGGCAATGAGCGGCTAAACTATGATAATAACGGCGGCATTCATTTGCCGCCTTTTTTAGATTTTTTGCAGATAAAGAGCAACAACCCGTTTTTTTATCATTTTATTAGTTTTGCACCCGAAGGGTGGGCGTTCGCAAGCAAACGCTCTGGGGCGACCGGAAAGCCCCAAAGACAAGCGCACAAATACTGATTTATAACAGCAACACTATAAAAATAATCCACACGAAAGGAAACCAATATGGCACGTATTTACCCGCTTTTCTCGTCAAGCGACGGGAACTGCACATACATAGGCAACGGCAAGCACGGCATAATGATTGACGCTGGCGTCTCCTGCAAAAAGATTTGCGACTCGCTCGACGCAAACAGGATCGACCCCGACGGCATCCACGGCATCTTCATCACCCACACCCACTCCGACCACGTCAAAGGTCTGCGGGTGTTCCTCAAAAAGTACAATATTCCCGTGTACGCCAGCGCAAAGAACATCGAAATTCTCCGCGATGGCGAGCTTGTCCCCGAAGATGCGCGGCTTTTTGAGATGACCGACGAGCCTGTTGAGGCTGGCGATTATACGCTTTTTGCGTTTGACACGCCCCACGACACGCCCTCGAACTGCGGTTACCGCATCCAGTGCCCCGACGGAAAGGTCGCTGCGGTCTGCACCGACCTCGGCTGCGTGACGCAGACCGTCTGGGAAAATATCCGCGGCTGCGACCTCGTGCTGCTCGAATCCAACTACGACCCCTATATGCTCGCCCACGGACCCTACCCCTACGAGCTGCAAAAGCGCATCAGCTCCGAGCACGGTCACCTTTCAAACCTCGACTGCGCCGACACGCTGGTCAAGCTGGTGCAAAGCGGCACCAACAAGCTGATACTCGGGCACCTTTCCCAGCACAATAACACCCCGCAAACCGCCGAAAATACGGCTGTCGGCACAATGAGCGGAATGCAGCGGAACAGAGATTACCTGCTGCACGTGGCAAAGCCCGACGGCGACGGACTGGTGGTGGCATTTTGATTAAAATTAACCTTATCACCGTCGGCAAGCTCAAAGAAAAGTATTGGCGCGACGCAGTTGCCGAGTATTCAAAGCGCCTTGGCGCGTTCTGCAAACTCGAAATTGTGGAGCTTTCCGAAAGCAAGCTGCCCGACGACCCGTCAGAAAAGCAGAAGCTGGCAGCGCTCGACGCCGAGGCAAAAGCAATGCAGCCCTACCTCGACATCAAAGGCTCCTTCACCTTTGCAATGTGCATCGAGGGCAAACAGATGAAAAGCGAACAGCTTTCGCGCAAGCTTGACGAGTGCGGCGCAAACGGCTTTTCCACCGTCAATTTCATAATCGGCTCGTCATTCGGTATTGCCGACAGCATCAAAAAGCAAGCAAATGCGCGGCTTTCCATGTCCGAAATGACCTTCCCGCACCAGCTTGCACGCGTAATGCTCATCGAGCAGATTTACAGAGCGTTCCAGATAAGCGCAAACACGAGATACCACAAATAGCTCGGGAGGCGATAAAATGACCGACGTGCTGCTCAAAAGATGCGTTGACAAATATAACACCCTGCTGTCCGTCTGCGGCGATATGGACGAAATTTCCAAGCTGCCGCGAAGCCTCTACGTCTGCCACGTCACAGGCTCAAAAAAGGGCGACCGCTACACCGTGAAAAAGCGCCTCGAAGCCTGGCGCTACGAAAACGGCAAGATTGCGCAGATTCCGCTTGACGCAAAGCCCGTCACCAAAAGCCAGGGCGAAAAGCTGTTCAAAGAGGCTTACGCCGAGTTCGGCATCTGCCGCCTGCGCAAAAAAGCGTTTATCACCGTCTATTTCGGCGAAACTATCGCAATGGGTTTTGAATACGATACCATCGTCACAAAAACCACCTACCGCATCACCCACGAAAAAATTTTATGGCAAAAATAAAGGAAAGTTCCGAACTTGCGGAGCTTTCCTTTTTAATTTTATTCGTTTTCAAACAGCGGTGTCGAAAAATACCTCTCCGCCGTGTCGGGCAGCACCGTAACGACCGTCTTTCCCCTGCCCAGCTTCTTCGCCAGCTTTTTCGCCGCAGCAACGTTCGTTCCGCTGGAAATGCCGCACATAATGCCCTCCAGACGCGCCAGGTCTTTCGCCGTCGTGATAGCCTCCTCGTCGGAAACAATGTAAATGTCGCTGTAAATCTGCTGGTTGAGATTGTCAGGGATAAGCCCGTCGCCAATGCCCATCTGCAAATGTGTTCCCACAGTTCCTCCCGCGAGAATTGCCGCATTTTCAGGCTCAACCGCCCAAATCTCAATGTCTGGATACTGCGCCTTGAGCACCTCGCCAATGCCGCTGAGCGTGCCGCCCGTGCCGATTCCCGAGCAGAAACCGTGAATAGCGCACTCCGTCTGTTCAAGAATCTCAACGCCCGTGTGGTACTTGTGCGCCAGCGGGTTTGCGGGGTTTGAGAACTGCTGCGGAACAAACACGTTCGGGTCATTCTTCGCCATTTCCTCCGCAATCTTCACACACTCGTCAATAGCATCGCCGATGTTGCCCGCATCGTGAACCAGCTTGACCTCTGCGCCGTAATGCCGCACGAGCTTTCTTCTCTCCTCGCTCACCGAGTCAGGCATGATGATTACCGTCTTGTAGCCGCGCACCGCTCCGATAAGCGCAAGCCCGATTCCCTGATTTCCCGACGTCGGCTCGACAATCACCGTGTTCTTGTTGATAAGACCGCGCTTTTCCGCGTCTTTAATCATATTGTACGCCGTGCGGGTCTTGATAGAACCGCCCACGTTAAGACCTTCAAACTTCACGAGGATATCTGCGCTGTCCTCGTCAACCATTCTGCTGAGCTTTACCATCGGCGTGTGCCCGATAAATTCCAGCACGTTGCTATAAACCATAAATCCCTACCTCCGAACTAAGTTATTACTATTGTAGCACATTCCGACGCTTTTTGCAACTATATTTCGCACATACGCAGATTCTTTACAACAGTTTCGCGCAGCTGAACTCCCGTCATCGGCAGCTCCAGCTCGTCAGCCGTCTGCGCCCAGGTGTGCAAACGCGCGCCCGTGTCCTTGAAATATCGGTGATAAACCACCTTCCGCACAAAATCGCTGGGAATCTGCATCGCCTTTTCTTCAAGACTGCGCCGCTTGAGCATCACGCCTGAAAGTTCAAGCCAAAGGTCTATCATCTTCGACCTGCCGCGCCTGTAATCGCTCTGCAAAACCGCCTCGGGAATGGACTTACGCTCCCTGAGCAGCTTTTCAACGCGCATGCGGCTCTGCGTCAGTTCAAGGATCTCGCGTTTGAGCATCTTTTCTCTGTAAACATAGCTGCGGTACCTGCCAAGCTCGCGGGTGTCAAGCCCCGTGCCGCAGACAGCCTGCCTCTTGCCGTCGATTTTCATTATCTTATTATATGTGTCAAGCATGTCAATTGCCGTGAAAAAATCTTTTGCACTCATTTTTGTCCTCCTTAATTCAAAACAAATCGTATATCCGTTGGAGAAACTGCGGCGATCCTCTTGGGATCGCTGTCCTCCAAACTCTCTCTTAGACTTTCAGTACAATTCGGGGATATGGGGTTTATCCCATATCCTCGAATTGCATTAAGAGGTTTAGGAAGTGGGGTAAACCGCCCTGACTGGCGCTCGCGAGGATACCCAAAGGGCATCCTCGAGGGACAACAGAGTAACCGTCACTACGGTTACTCCCGCAAAAACGGCTTTGCCGTTTTTGGCTTCAATCCAAAAGGGTTTCCCCCAGCGTCTGCACGGGGAGCAGCGGCGCAGGAAACTCCACATCTTTCCTGCTCTGACATTAGTATAACACCGTTTGCTCTATTTGTCAAGAACATTTGTTCGTTTGCAGTACATTCAGATGGACAAAAAAACAGACCCACGCATCTGCGCAGGTCTGCATTTTTCCAAAACAATTTACGCCGGGTCAAATTTTGTGCCAAAAACGATGGACTCAGACTCCGAAACCTCTGTTGGCGGGTCAGGATACTGACCGATTATCAAACCGGTATCGCCCTCAGATATTCCGCTGGTAGCGCACCACTGAGCATAGCCGATATAGGTCTGCTCGTCAACATAAAGAGCAACCATACCTGTACCTGCACCGTTCTGTTTGAGCACCTTGGCAATGTCCTCGTAAATTTTCTGCTCATAAGCATCAGTTGCCTTGCTGGCAAGGTCGTTTGGTTTGCCGGCAACAGAAATGTCGTGAGCAACATGACCGTCTGCAACATAACCGGTTGCAGAAGTTTTTGCGGTGTTGAAAAGCACCTTAGCGTTAGCATTGGCAGTTCTCATCCGCGACTTTTTGACGTAGTTGAGCATTGTCGGAATCAGTATAGCAGCAAGCACACCGATTATGGCAATGACAACTATGAGCTCCACAAGAGTAAAGCCCTTTTTGTTCTTCGTATTCATAATTTCCCTCCGTTTTCTAACGCATAAAGCGTCCCCAATAGAAACGAATAATCCATAATTCCAACTACATTATAACAGATTTTTAGGAAATGTCAAGAGTTTGCAGCAAAAAACAGCGCTGATGCAAAATATTTGAGAAAAATGCGCAAAAAAAGCGGCTGCCGTAGCAACCGCTTTGTTTGTTAATCTGGTTTTAAGAAAGACTACTTAAAATTAGGTGGTCTTCTTTGTGTATGTACCAAATGTCATATCCTCAGCGTCGGAAACTTCCTTTGCAGGATCAGGGAACTGACCAGTGATCTGCTTGGTTGTTGTGCCGTTTGTCTGCCACTGAGCGAAGTTGCCAGTAGCGTCGTCAGCTGTCTTGTAATTAACTACTGCCCAACCGATACCGTCGCCGTTGTCCTTAAGTGCCTCGTAAACAGCCTTCTCAACTACGTCTTTAGCTGTGTCCTTAGTAGAAACGTCTACTGGAGTTGTCCACTGGAGACCGTCGCAAGCGTCACCGTCAGAAACGATGTCTGCGCACTTGTTGTTTACAGTTGTGAAAACAAGCTTAGCGTTGGAGTTAGCTGTCTTAAGTCTTGCCTTCTTAACATAGTTCATCATTGTAGGAATCAGGATAGCTGCCAATACGCCGATGATTGCGATAACTACTACGAGCTCAACGAGTGTGAAGCCCTTCTTGTTTGACTTTCTCATAGAAAATCCCTCCATAATAAAATTAAATATTATAAGCATTGCACCCCAATATGCAATGTACTTACCTTTAATTTCGCTTCGGGACTTTCCCGTGTCCCTTAGCTTGATTCTTATTATACTCAAAATATTCGATTTGTCAATAGTTTTTCGAAATATTTTTCAAGTTTGTGCATTCTGACAAATGCGGAACGGTTTTAAGTATATTTTAGCCAAATTGTTTAACATATCATACTAATTGAACATTTGACCACAGAAAAACAAAAGAATTTCACATTTTCTGATACGATTCTGCGCTTTTCTATCTGAACCTTGCTTATTGTACAACATAATAATCAATTTGTCAATAGGTTTTACCAAATTTGTTGAATTTGGCAGATAAAAAATCGACAAAAACCTACGCGAGAGTGCACTTTGTACAAAAAGCGTTTACAAACAAGTCACTAAAAATCAAACAGTCTGCCCGCAGACAGACCGTTTTTCACTCTTTTATTGTATAAATTGCCCTTGCCAGAGCGCTAACCTGTGCACTTTCACTGAACGCCGACGGCGAGAACCGCACCACTCCCTGCTGCAAAGTGCCCAGCGTCCTGTGCGCCAGCGCCGCGCACTGCAAACCGCCCCGCAGCGCAAAACCCTTTTGTGAAAGCATCTGCGCCGCTTTTTCCGAGTGCATATCCCCGATGTTGAACGCCACAACAGGCACACGCCGCACGTCCGGCTCGTAAATTTTCACACGTTTGTCCTGCGCCAGCATCTGTGCAAATTGCTCACACAGCCGCATTTCGTGAGCAAATATCGCCCTCGGCGTTTTTCGCCGCACGAACCGCAAGCCCTCGCCAAGCCCGATTATCCCCACCGTTCCCAGCGTGCCGCTTTCCAGCTTTTCAGGCATATCCCCCGCCTGTTCCAGCATCGCCGAGTTTGTCCCCGTGCCGCCCTCTATAATAGTAGACAGCGCAAATGCGCCGTTTGAGATAAGCAAGCCCGTCCCCGTCGGACCGTAAAGCGCCTTGTGTCCCGCCGTGCAGAGAAAATCGAACCCGTCCGCCAGCGTCGCGTCAAGCACGCCGCACGCCTGCGCACCGTCACCGATAAAGCAGATATTGTGCGCCTTGCACAAATCCGCCAGCTTTTTATAGGGCAATATCCTGCCCGTCACATTTGAAGCCAGCGTGCACACCACCGCCCGCGTGTCCTTTTCGATAAGCCCGCGGAAATTTTCCACCGTCTCGTCGTCATCATCGCTGACCTTTGCCACCGAAAAGCGCACCCCGCGCGTTTTCCACAGCGCATAAACAGGTCTTGCCACCGCGTTGTGCTCGTAGTCCGAAATGATAATGTGCCCGCCGAACTGCGCAATTCCCTTTATCGCCATGTTCAGCGCATAGGTGCAGTTTTGCGTAAATGCCACGTTTTCCACCTGCGCACCGAACATCTCCGCCGCAGCAGACCGCACCTCAAACACCTTCTGCGCCGCCTCCTCGGAAATCTTGTGACCTCCCCTCCCGGGGTTCCCGCCAAAGCGCGAAACCGCCTCGCTGACAGCTCTCGCCACAGCCGCAGGCTTGGGAAAGCTGGTCGCCGAATTATCAAAATTTATCATAGGCACTCTCCTATTCGCTTTCAATCACGTTTTTGTAGGGTATGCCGTACTCGTCAAGCCTTGCCGTGATGACGGCAGGAGGGCTTTTGATCCGTATCGAGTATCCGCAGCCCGAGCCTGCATTTTTCGGCGTTTTCTCTATCTCGCAGTAAAAGCCATGCCCCGTCAGCAGCTTTTTAGCTTTCATCGCGTAGGTTATCGACGTCATTGCAATAAGTGTTTTTTTCGTTTCTGTTCCCTCCTTTTCGCATTTCTCACGGGCAGCCGAAAACCGCCCGACACTTCATCATATGCAAAAAGGGCGCATTTTGACAAAAAAAGAGGACTGCGCTGATGCAATCCTCTTTTATATTATATATAGTATATGCCGTCAGAATCCGTAACGTTCAAGATATTCTCTGTAAAGGTCCTCATAGCTCTTGTACTGTGACTTTGAGCTGTCATCGTCCTCGGCGGTCTTTGCCTCGTCGAGCGTAACGTTGAGGTCTACCATCTTGCCATCTCTGTAAACGGTGAGCTTGACAGTGTCACCGACCTTGCACTTGTTCTTGACAGCGTTAAGCTCTGCAAGAGTGGTGATAGTCGTGTCATTTATGCCGATGATTATATCGTTGACCTTGACGCCAGCCTTTTCAGCACCGCTGCCCTTTGTAACGCTGGTGACCATATATCCTCTCGGCAGGTCGTAGTATTCAGCATAGGTCGCCGAAACGTTTCTTCCCGTAACGCCGAGGCTCGGTCTCTTAACGTAGCCGTCCTGCATAAGACTCTGTATTATCGGCATCGCGTCGTCTATCGGGATAGCAAATCCCAGTCCCTCGCCGTAGGTGTTTGAAACCTTTGCCGAGGTGATTCCGATAACCTGACCGTATGCGTTGATAAGCGGTCCGCCCGAGTTACCGTTGTTTATGGATGCGTCCGTCTGCAAAAGCGTCATCGTTCTGTCCTCTATCTGCAGAACTCTGTCCTTTGCGGAAATGATTCCCGAGGTAACCGAGTTCGCAAGCGAGAAGCCCAGCGGGTTTCCGATAACGATAGAGACTTCGCCTACCTTTATCTCAGACGACTTACCGAACTCGCACGCAGCGAGGTCGTTTTTCTCAATTTTGAGCACCGCGATATCCGTCTGTGTGTCCTTGCCGACGATAGTCGCCTTGTAGGTCAACTCCTCTTCCTTGGTGTTCTGATCCTTTGCATAGCTCTTCGGCAAAAGCACCGATACCGACTTTCCGCCCTCGACAACGTGAGCATTCGTGATGATGTAACCGTCAGAACTCATCACTATTCCCGTGCCCGTCGCCGTTCCGTTTGAAAGTATCGACTGGATACCGACAACTGACGGAGAAACCTTTGTAACAATATCAGGTATCGACATTGCATCTTTCGGCGTGGAAAGCTGCGCGATAGTCGGAAGATTTGTCCTGTCCACCTCTGATGATGTATCGCTTGCAGAGCTGCTGTCCTTTCTGGACTTGCTGCTGGAATCGCTCTCGGAGCTCGATGTGCCCGACGCAACAGGGTTGTTGCCCGTTATCAGCGTGTACCCGACTATCGAGGTAGTTCCGATAGCGATAACGCTGAGCACCGCAACGATAGCGGTCAGAGCCTTCTTTCCCTTTGAAGCCTTGGGCTTTTTCGGGGAATAATAGAACTCGTTGGAGCTGCCCTGCTGGTTAAAGCCTGTGTATCCCTGATTATTGTCATAGTATCCGTTATAGCGCGAACGGTCAGCATTGCCGCCGCGGTTATCGAACCTGTCGTAGTAATTTCTGTTGTTATTGAATTCGTCCATTGTCTGCGCCCTCCGATACCACGTTTTGTGACTATAATTAAATTATAGCGTTCAATGTGATAGTTATATGATAGCAAAAACAAGTTTTAATGTATTTTCAAAGATTATTCTAACACATTCCCAGCAACATTTCAAGAGGCTTTCGGCATTTTTTCGCCTTTTCACGCCTCACACCGGCGACATCAGCTCATCGTAGGTCAGCTGCGGGTGCAGCGCAAGATTTATCGCCATCGCAATATATTCCGCCGCGCTGTGCACCAGCTTGTCAACATTCCTTGGCGTCACCATCATCACTCCGCCCTGCTCGCCATAGTCAATGACCGTCGGAACGCCCACCGCCACGCACTCTGCACCCAGCGTCCGCGCCGAAATCACGTCAACTGCAATCACCGTTTTGTCTCACACCAGCGACATCAACTCGTCATAGGTCAACTGCGGGTGCAGCGCAAGGTTTATCGCCATCGCAATATATTCCGCCGCGTTGCGCACCAGCTTGTCAACATTCCTCGGCGTCACCATCATCACTTCGCCCTGCGCACCGTAATCAATCACCGTTTTTCTCCTCACACCAGCGACATCAGCTCGTCATAGGTCAACTGCGGGTGCAGCGCAAGGTTTATCGCCATCGCAATATATTCCGCCGCGCTGTGCACCAGCTTGTCAACATTCCTCGGCGTCACCATCATCACTTCGCTCTGCGCACCGTAATCAATCACCGTCGGAACGCCCACCGCCACGCACTCTGCGCCAAGCGTCCGCGCCGAAAGCTCCCTGCGCGCGTTTGCAACTCCGCTTCCCGGCGAAATGCCCGTGTCTGTCAGCTGTATCGTCCGCCCGAGGTTGTCCGTCTCCGCGCAGGCAAGCGCATCAACCGCAATCACCATTTCGCCTCACACCAGCGACATCAGCTCGTCGTAGGTCAGCTGCGGGTGCAGCGCAAGATTTATCGCCATCGCAATATATTCCGCCGCGCTGTGTACCAGCTTGTCAACATTCCTCGGCGTCACCATCATCACTTCGCCCTGCGCGCCAAAGTCGATAACCGTCGGAACGCCCACCGCCACGCACTCTGCACCTAAATCGCGCCAACTGCAATCACGATTTTTCTCCTCACACCAGCGACATCAGCTCGTCGTATGTCAACTGCGGGTGCAGCGCAAGGTTTATCGCCATCGCGATATATTCTGCCGCGTTGTGCACCAGCTTGTCAACATTCCTTGGCGTCACCATCATCACTTCGCCCTGCGCACCGTAATCAATCACCGTCGGAACGCCCACCGCCACGCACTCTGCGCCAAGCGTCCGCGCCGAAATCACGTCAACTGCAATCACCGTTTTGTCTCACACCAGCGACATCAGCTCGTCATAGGTCAACTGCGGGTGCAGCGCAAGATTTATCGCCATCGCGATATATTCTGCCGCGTTTTGCACCAGCTTGTCAACATTCCTCGGCGTCACCATCATCACTTCACCCTGCGCACCGTAATCAATCACCGTCGGAACGCCCACCGCCACGCACTCTGCACCCAGCGTCCGCGCCGAAAGCTCCCTGCGCGCGTTTGCAACTCCGCTTCCCGGCGAAATGCCCGTGTCCGTCAGCTGAATCGTCCGCCCGAGGTTGTCCGTCTCCGCGCAGGCAAGCGCATCAACCGCGATAACCGTTTTCGCAGACACACGCTCGCACACCGCCTTTACCATATCGCTCGACTCGATTCCCGTCCTGCCCAGCACCCCCGTCTGTATCACGCAGACCTCGCTAAGCCCGTCCATATCTATCTCGCCCGCAAGCTGCGCAATGTGCCGCGTCGCAAACACCCTGTCCGCACAAAGCGGACCCACCGCGTCGGGCGTGATGTCCCTGTTGCCAAGCCCCGCCACCAGCACGCCGCCCTTTCCTCCGCAAAGCGCCTTTATCTCCCGCGCGATAAGCTTCGTGCGCAGCTTCGCCTGCTCACTGTAAGCGTCTATCATTCCGTCTGTCAGCCGCACGGTGACGTACCTGCCCACAGGCTTGCCCAGCGCCTTAGCAGCCTCCTGAGTGAAAACCCGTATCCGCTGAATTTCCAAAGCCGCCTGCTCGTTCACCACCACCTGCGTACTCACTCCGCCAAGCGAAATGTCCTCTGCCTGCATCACCGCCTCAGCGGCAAGGTCTGTGCGTATAGTCATTCAAAATGCCTCTTTTCTTAATAAAACTGCGTATTTATGTGCATAATGTTCACAAGAGCAAAAACAGGCGCAGTAAAATTGTTGAATTTTTTTCGCAAAAACGCTTGCATTTCTATCCCGTTTATGCTAAAATAGTATACAAGGCTTGTTTATTAGGGTAGCTGCATCTCCTCTCAGTCTGTAGCTAACTTATCCAAATAAGTGCGAATTATTCATGAGAATCAGGAGGTGTCGGTATGCCAAACATTAAATCCGCTAAGAAAAGAGTAAAGGTCATCGAGACTAAGACTGCAAGAAACAAGGCTATCAAGTCTGACCTCAAAACAGCTCTCAAGAAGGCTGACGCAGCAGTAAACGACAACGCCGAGAACAAGGCTGAGGTTGTAAAGGCTGCAATCAAGAAGGTTGACATGGCTTGCACAAAGGGCATTATGCACAAGAACAAGGCAGCAAGAAAGAAGTCCCAGCTCGCTAAGAAGCTCGGCTAATCTGCTTTTTTTGACCCACAAAACACAAGACCGTCTTTTCAGGCGGTCTTTTTTGTTTGCTCTTTATTGACAACCAGCCCGCCGGTATAGTATAATTCTATCAGAAAGAAAAACAATAACAATGAAAGCTGGTAATATCAATGAAAGAGTTTGACGTTAAAAAAACTATCGAGCAGGCTTGCGAGTGGATAGTCGATTTCTTTGAGAAAAACGGCAAGGGCTGCAACGCCATCGTCGGCATCTCGGGCGGAAAGGATTCCTCCGTCACCGCAGCGCTTTGCGTAAAGGCTCTGGGCAAGGACAGAGTTATCGGCGTGCTTATGCCAAACGGCGAGCAGCCCGATATCGACTGCGCACAAAAGCTCGTCGCTCACCTCGGCATAAAGAGCTACACCGTCAACATCAGGGACGCGTTTGACGGACTCGTGAGCGCCCTGCCCAAAGACCTTGAATTCACCACGCAGGCACGGGTCAACCTGCCGCCGAGACTTCGTATGTCAACGCTCTACGCTGTGGGTCAGTGCTGCAACGGACGCGTCGCAAACACCTGCAATCTCTCGGAGGATTGGGTAGGCTACTCCACCCGTTACGGCGACGCGGCAGGCGATTTCAGCCCGCTTGCTAACCTCACCGTCACCGAGGTCAAGGCTATCGGCAAGGAGCTTGGTCTGCCTGTCGACCTCGTGGAGAAAGTCCCCTCTGACGGACTTTCGGGCAAATCCGACGAGGACAACCTCGGCTTCACCTACGCCGTGCTCGACAAGTATATCCGCACAGGCGTCTGCGAGGACAAAAAAACGAAGGCGCTTATCGACCGCAAGCACGAGATGAATCTGTTCAAGCTCCAGCTTATGCCGTCTTTCAAGCCCGAATAAAACACAAAGAGCGAGTCAAACGGCTCGCTCTTATTTTATCCTATCTAATTACACTTAAAAATCCTGCCAAAGACAAAACAGGTTTTTCTGCCACAGAGTAACCGTTACCACGGTTACTCCCGAGAGAACGGCTTTGCCGTTCTCGGTGCCTTCTTTCTCGCAAAAGAAAGGCAAATTGTCCTGCGGACAATCGGGGTCAAGGGCAGAGCCCTTGTCGCTGACCGCAGTCAGCGAAATCTCTTTGCCTCGCGCGCTCCGCATGGGCGTGAACAACCGAACAGCAAGCTGTTCGCTCGAGAGGGAGCTGCCCTGCAAGAGAGGGCGTCCCCTTACCCTGTGGTAACGTCGGCGTCCTCAATCCGCCTGCGGAAAGGCGGATTGAATAACAAAGTTGTTTCTCTTTTATTTGGAGCTTTCCGACCGCCCCCAAGAAATCAAATATCACCGTTTCCATTCAAAATATTCTATTGTCAATCTCAACCTTTTTCTGCATTATCCCGTCCATGACATTCCTATTTAAGACGGCATCTCACCGCCGCCAGCTCTGTGAACGGGTGACCGATAGCCAGTCGGTCGGCTTTCACCAAGTTTGCGAGTAAAAGTCGGAAAGCCTCGTAATACCCCTTTTTCTTGCTTTTTGCACACTACGCTCTGTCGGTCGGTTTCAGCGGCAAGGTTATGGAGAAAAAGCACGCTCAACACTCTTTCACCTTACCACCGTCGCCGCAAAGCGCACGGTCCGCAAGGAACGTTTGTTCTCTTGTTATTTTCTTTATGATAGCACATACGTTCGCAAAAGTCAAGCCCCTGCCGTGATGTTCTGCGTTTTGAACAATTGGCAAGGGCTATTTTGTTTATTCTGCAAAAAAAGGGCGTACCCTGTTATACAAAGTAACGCCCGGAGCGACACAAAGGTAGCGGTTCGCTCAAACTGATATGCGACGGACAAGCGCGCCGCCGCTGCGGCACCCGTTCACAGAACTGGCAGCCGTGAGACGCTGTCTTAAATAGGAATGTCATGGACGGGATAATGCGGATAGGTATATTAAAAAAGAATAATGGAAAAGGCGAACAAGCGCCGTGCGCGCGAGCACCGCTGCGGCACTATTTGTACTCGTAGGTCACATCAACATACTTGCTCACCCACGCAGCCTCGTCGCACTCGCCGAAAAGGTCGTCGGTGACCTCGGTTATCAGCCCGATAAGCTCCAGCTCGTCTTTATATTTGAGCGGGATAGCCTCGCAGCCCATATATGCGCCGAGAATGTTGCCCGTCAGCGAGCCTGTCGAGTCGCTGTCGCCGTTGTGGTTGACAGAGGTGCGCAGCGCCATATCGAAATCGTCCTCGTATTTCAGCGCGCTGTAAACGGAGATAGCAAGCGCTTCCTCAGCGACCCAGCCCTCGCCGAGCTGGTGAATGGCGTCGACCGTCTTGCAGTCGGAATTGGCAAGCTCCACCGCCTTGCTCATAATGTCGGTGAAGCAATCAATGTGCTTGGCGGTCGGGAAAAGCTGTTTCATCGCGTCGACGGACTCGGTCACCGCAGCGGTCAGGGACTTTTCGCTGTCCTCGCAAACGGCTCTTAAAATATGCACCAGCGCAGCAGCGGGGATATAACCCAGCTCGTGACCGTGGGTGATGGCAGCAGCCTTTGCGCCGAGCATATCAGACTCGAGAATATCAACATCAGTTCCGGCAAAATAAAGACCGATAGGCGCAACTCGCATAACGCCGCCGCAGCCTTTGCTGGTATTTATCGGCGCCTCGATGCTGCCGTCGGCGCCGTGCTCGATGGCAGAAATACAGGTCAGACCAGGCGCTCTGCGGCTGAAAAGTCCGGGCACGCCCAGCAGCCAGGAGGTCTTTTTATTACTTACGGGGTAGGTTCCCGCCTGGGTAATGTACCAGTCCTGGTACGCGCGCTTTATCGCCTGCGTGTAATCAGGCTGAGAGCCGCTTGTCTGCGCCCGAGCATCTTCATTTAATAAACCAACAGCGGTGAACAGAGTCATCTGAGTGTCGTCAGAAAACTGCGCCACGCCGCCGCGCAAAGCGTACTGCGTGATGCCGTCCTTGCCGTAACGGCTGAAAATCTGTTTTTCGTGAATAAACTCAATAGCATATCCCAGTGCGTCACCTGCGGCGCCGCCGATCATACAGCCGCGGAATTTATCAAGGTCTCTCATCTCACAGCACCTCCTTGCTGCAATTTTAGTTCAAAGGTATTTAAAACAATCGTAATAATTTCTTATCCTGATTATACTGCATATCCCAGCATTTTTCAATGCTTATAAATCACGAAATTTCGCCCGTTCAATTAGGCAAAATTCACATACAAAAAGTCGGTGCTTACGCTTTTGTGGTAAACACCGACTTTTCGTTTGATAGATTTATTGAAAAAATAGATTGACTTTGATTTTTTCATTTCTTATTTTTCTCGGGCTTTTTGACGGTCACAACAAAGAACACTGCAAAGCCAAGCAAAACCACTGTTGATAAAATGTTCGGGATACTGCTGAAATATAATTTAAACATATTATGTGCTCCTTTTTTGTTCTATATATTCAGATAAATCAGAATTTGTCGGCGCTTTGCGCCGACAAGCAACGATTAGTGAAGAGCGAAAAGTGAATAGTGAATAATTGTGGTGTTCGCTTCGCTCACTTATTTTTTTAATACATCGCCGCAGGCGATACCTTAACTATTAACTTTTCACTATTCGTTATTCACTATTCACTGTTAGCGTCAAAGACGCTAAATACTGATTTGGCGCGGGATTCTTTCTTTACTCTGCCTGCGAATTTTCGCTGTGGGGTTTGAAGCCTGCGAACAGCGCTATGCCGAGAACCATTGTGAAGCCCGTTGCGGCAAGCACGCTGAAGCGCTCGAAGATACCGAAATATTCTTTCGGGAAGATTCCCATTCCCATAGGTCCTGCGAACATCATTGCAAGGGCAACTGTTGCGCAAGCCGCGAGATAGCGGTACTTGCCCTTTGAGCGATAGCCGCCGACCATAATGGTCACCAGCGACGCGATGGAGAGCATCACGACAATCGGGGTCACGACGTAGACGTGCATAACGTCCTGAAATTTGCCTGCGTTGCCGCTGTCGGAAAGCGGGAACATTGAATAGCCGATGCCCGACACCCAGCTCATTGCTGTAAACAGGTAGATGCCGACTCTAAGCGGTTTGGTGAGCTTGCCCTGAATGAAAATGCACACAGCCATAAGCACGACGAGGGTGCATTTGTCATACGGTGCGGCGAGCTGTTTCCACAGCAGTTTTGACGGTGAATTATCGGCGCTGAGGTCGCTGACCGCCTGGCTCATCCAGTCGTAGCCAGGGTACGCCAGCGGTGAAAAAATCATTGCCGCGATATACGACAAGAATGCCGCAACGCCCAGCAGTCCGATGTAGTTGATAAGTGTTTTCTGTTTCATTTTGCTGCCTCCTCAAAACTTGGTTTTGTGTTTTGTTTCACTTTTGTTCTCTGCGATTTTGTTTGTTCAGCTTTGTGCGGCGAACTGTTTGCAGAACCAGTCCACATATTTTGCGAGCAGGTCTTCGTTCAGCGGCTCGCCGCAGTTTTTGCAGTCGAGGGTATAGTCGAGTATTGAGTGGACTGTCATTGTGAAGCCGAACGCTGCGGTGTCGATGTCGTCGCAGTTTATTTTTTTGTGCGCCTGCATTGCGTAGAACAGCGCTTTGGTCGCGGCTATCATTCTTTTTGTTTCATCTGCGATTATTTTTGCAGCCGCAGGGTCGGACGTTCTCTGCGCATAGATGAGGCGATAGAATTTTTCCATTGTCTCGTCGCTGTTCATTTTAGCGTAGCCGCCGACGGCGATCATCAGAATCTCAAATGCGCTTCTGCCCTGCATCAGCGCGCTGACGTCGAAATTTGTTTCCGCGGTCTGCTGCTTCGCCTTTTCGCGCAGGTAGACGTACATCTGCTCTATCAGCTTTTCCTTTGACTCAAAATGATTGTATATCGACGGTTTTTTCATGCCGACCTTTTCGGCGATCTGCCCCAGCGAGACGCCGCTGAGACCGCGTTCGCAGGCAAGGTCGAGCGTTGCAAGGATTATTTCCTCTTTCTTATCCATTGTGAACACCTCTTTTCAAAAACTAACAGGCGTTAGCCGCTTGGCTACCTTTCGTTAGTTATTATACTACCGACCGTTAGTTTTGTCAAGAGGCTTTTGCGAAAAAGGCGTTTTTCTAACGTTTGTTGTGTGAATGTACAATTTGCGCAGGGATTTTTGTGCACAACCACAAAAAAGCGGTTTTAACCGAAGCGGTGAATGAAATCAGACTGCTATGGTGCTATAATAAAATCAGAAAAATACCGCAATTTATATGCGGACAATCGGAGAGAAAGAAATGACAGAGATAGAACGTTTCAAGACCGCTGTGCAGCAGGACATAAAGCTGCATACAACATATCTTAGAATGCTCGACAGTCTTATGACTGACGGCGACATAACACCCGAAATGGCGGCGCAGGCTGCGCAGAAGCTGGGGTTTGACATCAAGCCAGAGGAGCTTGCGCAGGGCGCTTCGCAGGGCAGCGAGTGCGTGACTGCACCCGACGGAAAGACCATCGGCTGCCCGTATGAACACTATCTGACCTGGACAGATTACTGGATAAGGAATGAGCAGGGGTTGTGTCCCTGCGGCGGAAAGCACGAGCTTGACGACAACAGCGTCGGCAAGGTGTGCAGAAAATGCAGATTGGCGCTCGATGAGCGCGGCGTTGTGGAATGCTACGACGGCAGCGGACGCGCAGTGCCCCATTGAACATTTCAGCTGCCGCTCATAGCAGTATAAAAGCTCCGCCCCGTGTGCGGAGCTTTTGCTTTCTTCAAAAGCGGTAAATAGTGAAAAGTGAATAATTAAGGTGTGCGGCGGGGTTTGGGGTTGCGCAAGATTTAACGAAAAGCCCACGAAAAAAGAGCGCATTGAAAGTACGGCGCTTCGACGCGTCGGCTAAGGGGGAAACCTATAGGGAAGACAAGTAGGTTTGCCTTACGGCGCCGCAGCGGCGGTGCGCTTGTTTTGGGGGCTTTCCGGTCGCCCCAGAGCGTTCGCTTGCGAACGGTTTGCCCCATTCGGACATACATCTAAAAGCAAGTGCGGATTTTAAACAACCAAACCACACAAAATGAACGCCCGGAGCGACACAAAAGACGCTGTCCACTCCAAGTTATTTGCGACGGACAAGCGCCGTGCGCGCGAGCACCGCCGCGGCGGTAAGAAATGTTCATAAATCGTTGACAAATTACTCGTTTTTGTGTATAATATATACAAATTACACTGTATTTACAACAGACGAGAAAAACAGCGGCTTTTTCGCCGCAGAAAGGACAGCTATGGATCTTCAGATGCTTGTTGAATGCTTCCACGTTCCTGCCAGCATATTCTCTGTGCAGAAGAAACCTGACGGAAGCTGCGGCGAGATACGAATTGCTGCGGTGAACGAGGCGTACCGCTTTCCGCTGGAGCACCCTGTGATGCCCGGCAAGTCGGAGCCTGTATTCAAACCGTTCGTTCCGGGGACTTTATATGACGAATACATTCCGAAAGATGTTGCATTTGAAGATCTCTGTTTTCGCGGTGCTGTCGGAAAGAAGCAGATACACACGGTGGTTCACGTCAGCAGTCTTGATATGTGGTTCGACGTTGTTGTACTGCCGCTTGAATGCGACGAGGGCGATGTTTGCTACTGCATCTATTCCACGCACCCCTGCAAGCTAGACGAGATAGATTTCGCCGACGTTCAGCTTTCGGGCATAGCGGAGGACGTTTTAAAGACCTGCATAAGACTGCACGACACGAATGATTTCGAGCAGACGATGAAAGAGGTCATTTCTGATATACGTGTGCTGTGCGATGCTGCCGTTTGCACGATAATGCTTATGGACACGAGCACGGGCACCTGCGCTGTGCTGGCGACGAACATCAAAGAGGGCTGCAACATCAAGCGCGTTACACAGTTCGTCAATTTCTACGACATTGCGCTTTCGTGGATAGACACTATCGGTGACAGCGGCTGTCTGATAATCAAAGACGGAAAGGATATGGAATACATCAGCCGCGTCAACAACCCGTGGTATCTCACGCTTGACGAGGCGGGCGTTGACAGCGTGGTAATGTTCCCGCTGAGGTACAACGGCGAGCTGCTAGGCTTTATCTGGGCGACCAATTTCAACACCTCAAACGCCCTGCGCATCAAGGAGACTCTTGAGCTTTCGACCTATTTCATTTCGTCAGAGGTCGCAAACTATAAAATGATGAAACGCCTCGAGCATATCAGCTATACCGACCTGCTCACAGGCGTACTCAACCGCAACGCGATGAACAACAAGGTCAGCGATTTTGTCACAAGCGGCGACGAGAACTCCGAGCCGTTCGGCATTGTTTTTACAGACTTAAACGGTCTTAAACGCGTCAACGACAACGACGGACATTTCGCGGGCGACCTGCTGCTGAAAAAGGCGGCGATAATATTGCAGGAAGTGTTCAGCGGCGACGAGATCTTCCGCGCGGGCGGCGACGAATTCATGATGATAGTTTCGGGCGGCAGCGAGCAGGAATTTGAGCAGAAGATCAGAAAGCTGCGCGAAAAGGCGAACGACCCCGAAAATGTCTGCTTTGCCATCGGCAGCTGCTATGACGAGCACGGCAGGGATATACGCCGCGCAATGCACATTGCTGACGAGCAGATGTACAGGGACAAGGAGCAATACTATATCCGCTACCCCGAGCGAAAACACAGATAAACACAAAGCGATGCTTACAGCGGTGCACTCTTATCGAAGAAATCAGAATAACCGAATAGGACGAACAAAGCCGATGCTTACTGAAATCAGTAGGCATCGGCTTTTGATAGTATCATACAGGAATATGTTTAATAAACCGTTATAGGTATATTTCCTCCATAAGTAGGAGATAAGTGAGCCAGAAGCTCGGCTCTGCGAAAAAATCTCTGTAAATTCAAAAACTGTGATAAAAAACGTTATTGCCGGAGCGGCTTAAAAAGTCGCTCCGATTTTTTTACAGTATACAGTAATCATTTTCATCATCAAATATACCTTTTTTATTTACCTGATAATCAAGTGCAACCTCATAATCACCTTCCTCAAACAGACCTATTTTTGTATTTGCTGCAGGCGAGCAAAGTGCAGCAAGGAAATCAGTATATGCAATAACTTTTGATTTTGTGTTTGTGTTATCAGTTTGCCTGATAAATAAGGCACCATGTTTGAGATTAGTTTTTTCATACTCAAAATACTCATTATAGTAAACGTCATCGGGGAACAGCACACTTTGAGATCATTCAAAGATGTTGTTTTTTGTTTTGCAAGGAAAAAGCCTTGTCTGCACACAAATGCACAGACAAGGCTGCAAAAGTTTTTTACCAATCGAAATAGAGGAAGTCTGCCCACGAATACTGGCTCATATACTCACACTCATAGGAGTTGACTGCGCCCGCGTCAAGCTCTTTGAAGCGGTAGTAATCGCAGTCGAGCACATCGGGGTTGACGGCGATAGCGTTATAGCTGCGCACGACGGCTGCCTCTGCGCCAACGGCTTTCAGGCTTTTTATCATCGAGTAGATGTAGGTCTGCAAGAGGTTCTGCAGCTTGCTGTCATACGGCTCGTCCTCGAATATCACGGAGAAGATGTCTCTCGTGGTACACGAGCTGCCGTGGCGGTGGACAAGATAGGCAAAGACCTCTTTGGCTTTGCTGCGCTCAAAGCGGACATGCTCTCCGCTCGGTGTGAGGACATCAAAATTTCCGAAGCACTGAACACGCAAAAGCGCATCGCTCTTTGGCTTCATGGCTATCTGGAAGCGCAGGTTCTCAAGCTCCTCCTTTACCTCCTCAACAGTCACAGGCTTCATAATATATCCACTGGCTTTCATATCCATAGCATCGCCCTTGTATTCGGAAAAGCCCGTGACGAAGATTATATTCATTTTCGGGTTTGTCTCTTTAAGCTTTTTGGCAAGCTCGACGCCGTTCATGCCTCGCATATGGATATCGAGGAAAGCCACATCGCAGCCGCCCTGCTGCGCATCTTCCAAAAGTTCTTCCTGGTCGTCGAACGCACTGACATCAGCCTCGGGCTTTGCTTTTTTTACGCACATCTCCAGCATCTGCAATGCCAGCTCTTCATCATCAAGACACAGTATCCTCATTATGCTGTTCCTCCTTTGGCAGAGTTATCGTTGCGGTCGTGCCCTCGCCGACCGTGCTTTGTATGGTTATCTCGCCGCCGCACATCTGTTTCAGACGGCTGCGGGTGTTTTCCATTCCGACGTGCGAACGTCCGTCGTCGGCTTTTGGTGCGCTCGTGTCAAATCCTACACCGTTATCGGAAATTATGACCTCAAAGGCGCTGTCGGTCTCTCTTGTCGAAATGGTGACCGTGCCGCCTTTTTTCTTCATGCCGACGCCGTGCTTTACGGCATTTTCGACAAGCGGCTGGACAGACAGCATAGGTATGTTGAAATCCGTTGCCTTGATATCATACTCGACATTCAGCTTTTTGCCGAAGCGCAGCTTTTCGATATACAGGTATTTTTTCAGGTGCTCAAGCTCGGTCTCAAACGGCACGGGCTTGGTCTGTTTGAGCGAATCCATATTTCCTCGCAGGTATTTTGCAAACGTTACTGTCGCTTCCTGTGCGGTCTCGGGATCTATCTGGCACATCATTGCGATAGATGTCAGCGCATTGTACATAAAGTGCGGCTGTATCTGCGAGGTCATAACGGCGACCTTTGCTTCGTAAAGCTCCTTTTCGGCTCGTTCACGCTCGCTTGCTATTTCGGCGACCTGCTTGGTATAGGTCTCGATCTCAACGGCGAGGTCCGAAACGGTACCTGCGAGATAGCCAAGCTCGTTGTTCTCTTTGATCTCCTGCATCTTCTCGACGATCTGCTCGGTATCCTTATCGGCAGTGTAGCCGATGAGCGCTTTCTGTATCTTTTCGGCAGGCTTGACTGCCCTGCGGTAAAGCAGCAGGATAATTACGCCCATGACCAGCAGCATACCGCCGACGCTAATTATCATTGTTCTTATTATCGTGCTGTGCAGAGACGAATGCAGAGCGTCCCAGTTGTATGTGATGCCGATGATAACTCTTGTTTTGCCGTTTATCTTGATAGGCTTGCAGCCGATATAATTGCTGCCGGCAGTCGGGAAATCATAGTTTCTTTCAAATGTATAATCCGGGCTGTCGCTTTCTATCGCACTTTTGATGGCAGGGTGGTCATTGATATCAATATCGTAGTATTCGCCGGTCTTTTTACTATCGTTTTTATTTCTTTTGTTTATGTTTAGAAGATTATATCCACGGCACCCTTCAGAGACATCGATAACGAACAGACTGTCATAGTTATCACCGAAATATATCAGTTTTTCTATAACGCTATAAAGTCTTCTGATGTATAATTCCCGGATATTCTCAGGTGTATTCAGATAATAATTGCCGTTATTAAGATCAGCGGAATTAAAGTAATCATCCATTTTGTTTTCTTCCTCTTCGGTCAGAGGCTTAACTGCTTCGTCAGGCTTTTTTCCAGATAGTCGATATACCAATCCCGCAGGTCATCATTATCATACTCTTCTTCAAACAAGAAAAAGTTTTTTTCGGAATTATCAAGGTGTTCTTCCATAAAAGTGTTCTGCGCTTCAAGGAAGCTGTCCACGGAGTTGCTGTATACCTGCTGGCAGATGACAACGGCAAGCAGCAGGAACAGAGGCAGCACAATAGCAGTTATCTGAAACAGCAGTCTGCGCTTTTTGTTTTTGCTTTTCACTGTGCATACCTCCTAGTTTTTGTCCGTTTTCTGTATTATAGCACATTATTTCCAAAATGAAAAGAGTTTTTTAAAAATTATTATCAACACAGCTATGCCCGCACCTTTTGATCGGTGCGGGCGGTATGTTTTATGTTTGTTTCAGTCTGTGAGGTTTATGCCTTTTCAAAGAACAGGAAACCGTAGCCGAGGTTCTCTCTGTTGAATTCGGGAATATCCATCCACACGCCGCCCTTCTGTATCTTGTGGAGCAGATTCCACTTGGGGGCATCTGCGTTCTTTGAATAACCCTTGGTGATGTCATAGCCGTTGAAGCCCTCGTGAGAGTAGTAACCCTTGAATGCAGTACCATGGTATTCATCGAAATGAGCTGTGGGAAGAACTATATTCTTGTAGCTATCCTTGTATGCTTTCTCGACGGTGAAGCCGTTGGCTTTCAGATAGTTCTCAATATTGTAACCCGTTGCGAATGCGTGCTTGCCGATACCCTGGTACTCCTTGTATGTAAGACCGCTGTAATTGAGTCTTGTTGTGTCGGAACCATTTTTCCAGTACCACTTGGACTTGCCGAGACCGAACCAGATCTTATCTCTGGGCTCGATAAATCCGAGGTCGCTGCTTACTGAAACTTCGCTTCTGAGCTTGACGAACTTGCCCTGACCTCTGCCGACGTAGGTGGTAGGCTCGGTGTTCTTGCGGTCAACGTATGCTGCGGACTGTGTGATGACACCGTCGTCGCCGAACAGGTCGTTGAGTACCAGTGCGATGTATTCAGGAGCCTTGTCTGCGTTGTTCTTTATCTTGTTGTAGTTTTCGAGTGACGAAGCGGAGAGCTTTGAAACTTGCTCGGGTGTGAGTTTGCTTACGTCGTCCATTGCTGTGAGCATTTCAAGCAGTGTGATGCTGCTCTTGAGGTACTTGTCGGTGCAGCCGACGATGTATCTCTGTGTATTTTCAACTGCCTCTTTCATAAACAGAGAGCCTTTGTCGAGCGTTGCCTGGAAAGCTGCTTTGTAGAGGTTGTTGCCGTTGTTGAAATCCTTTGCGGAGAAATTCGACAGAAACGATTCTCTTGCTCTGCCTCTTTCCTTGACGATGTCCTGGTTTGACCATTTGCCCAGGTCGCCCAGTGCGTATGCGACCTCGACGGTCTTTTCGTCGTTAGTTCTTGCTTTGAGTGCGATCTCAATTTCGTCGCGGTAGTTCTGTGCGGAGCTTGCATAATTGTCGATGTTCGTTCCGTGGCTGCCTGCTACGCTGAGGTCGTTGACTTTATCTGCAATGTTGTTCTCTGCGTCTGCTATTCTGCCAAGAACCTGCTGTGTGCTCTGGTCTATCTTGTCGATGATGTCGTTGTTTGAAGCCTCAGGCGGAATGCCCATCATTTCATTTGCAAGGTCGTTCATCGGTCCTTCAAAGCAATCTGCCAGACCGTCGCAGCATTTGTTGAGTCCCATCTTCATCAGACCTACCGTAAGACCTGCAGCGTATTCCTTGAGCTTGTCTTCGACCTCGTTCTTTTCTTCCTCGGTCTCAATTCCGTCGCCGTCGAGGTCGCAGCCCTGTGGAAAAGCATTGTCTGTGCCCTTCTGAACTTTCTGCCATACGTTCAGAACGTCCTTGTACTTTTTGCCCTCGAACTGCTTGCTGATGAATTGTTCTGCTGTTGTTGCTGCCTTTGGAGCCTTAGCGGTTGCTGCCGATGCGCCGATGGAAGCTGCCGTTGTCGTGAGCATAAGTGCTGCCAGCGCTGCTGAAACTGTCTTCTTAACTTTTCCTGTGTTTTTTCTTGTTGTGTTTGTCATTTTGATTTCTCCTTTTCTTTTTAATTTTGGTTTTGTTGTTTTCGGGTCTGTTTCCCTTGCTGTGATTACATTGTAACATAGTGTTCTTTGCAAGTTCTTTGCAAGCTTTTCGATTTTTTCAAAAAATATTTTTTGCTTCGTTTTTGCGCTGTTTTGGGCTTGTTTGTCTTGCTGTGACTATATGATAACACACCGTTCTTTGCAGCTTCTTTGCAAAGGATCAAAGAAAAAACTGCTTTTTATTATATATAGTATAAGAACAAGAAAACGGGTAAAGCTGCACAAACGAGAGCGTATTTTGTTGTGCAAAGAAGCTGCAAAGATTACAGTGCTATACTGAAGTCAGAGAAAAGGAAAACAAAAAGCTCGATAGAAAAAACAAAACGAAAGGAGGAAATCACATGTTACTTTGCGGAATAGCTGCTGTATGTCTCACAGCGATAACAGTTATCACATTCACTGTTCTCTGATAAACAACACTATATATAATATAACAAACAATACTAAAAGAAAGGAGCAAATGATATGGTAAGCTTTGCAATACTTGGCATCGGACTCGTAGCAATAGCAGGCGGAACAATAATCTACGGAATGTTCATAGCATAATAACACACATCAAGCGAAAGGAGAAAAAATATGTTGCGCAGCACTATCTCAGCTGTATATCTGACAGTTACAAAAGTTCTGACATTCACAGTTTTCTGATAAATATTATAATAAGGATAATCTATATAAAAGAACAGAAATACGTGCTTTTTTAGCTGTGACGCTTTTGTGACGCTTCATGTGGTATAATAGAATTACAGCAAGGGAAACACACCAAAAACAAAAAATCAAAAAACTTTTGAAAAAACAAAATGCTTGCAAAGAAGTTGCAAAGAAGGGTGTGTTAAGATAAGATCACAGCAAAGGAAAACAACAAAAAAGGAGAAATCATATGAAAACCATGAACACAAAAAAGCATCGCGTAAAGAGCGCAATCGCAGGTATTCTTGCATCAATTACCATTTGTACGGCAATGACTCCGGCATTTGCAAGCGCCGCCGTTCTGGAGGCGCAGCCGAGCGCTGAATTCCATGTTACCGAGGATTCGGAGCGTTATCTTGGTCATGCGATCGTCAACGGCTTCTATCACAACGACAACGGCAATGTCAATTTCAAGTATTCCGACGGCATCTTTGAGGAGAATCCGTTCGTATATTCCAACCACATGGCGACGATGTCCTCCTATCTGGTTCACGCATCCTGCACATATACCTTCACGAAGGACGGAAAGAAGAGCTACGAGCAAGGCGGAAGAGATGTTGCAGACATCCTGACACAGGCAGGCTTCGAGAATATCTGCGTCAGCGATTCCTACACGGTAAAACCGGGGACGGACTCGGTCGGCTGCGTGATCGCAACCAAGACCGTACATACAAAGAGAGGCGACAGAAAGATCATCTCGGTCACGGTCCGCAGCGGCGGATACGAGAAGGAGTGGGCTTCCAACGTCACACTCGGAAAATCCGGCGAGGCACAGGGATTTTCTGAGGCGGCAGATCAGGTCGTCAAGTATGTGAATGAATATCTTGAGAAGTACGGTGACAAAGAAGTCATGGACGGCAATGCTTCCTTCTGGGTACAGGGCTTCTCCCGCGGCGGTGCGACGGCAAACCTGACCGCAAAGCGCCTGATCGACGCATATCAGACAAAGGGCGACGAGATCTATGCATACTGTCTTGAAGCGCCGCAGGGCGGTGTTGCTTCGGCAGAGCGCGCAGACCGCAACTATCGCTGCATCCACAACGTCATCAACGAAGACGATCTGGTTCCCTATGTTGCACCGACTGCAATGGGCTTCAAGCGCTACGGCATCGACCATTATCTGCAGAGAGGCGCCGCGCAGAACGGCAATCCGGTAAAGAGCACCTCCTTCACGAACAACCTCTGCGACAACCTGAATTCCCCGCTTGATCTGAATATGCAGCTGAAGCGCATGAAAAAGCAGCTGGAGATCATGATCCCGGACGCATCGAAGCGCAACGATTATATGCCCTATGACATCACGAAATACAAGCTGGATCTGATCCCTTCCTTTGAATTCGTTTCAAAAGGCAAGACGAATGAAGCCAGTTTCTACAATAAGTTTCTGGAGAATCTCATCGCAAACGGCTCCTCGAACCCGATCACCAGAGACAAGTATACGAAACAGATTGAAGCTCCGCTCCGCCGTCTGATGGAGTACTGCAACGACGACAATGATTTGAAGGCGCTGATCGGTACGATCGACATGAAGGACTTCGGAACCGATGTCGGTCTGGCATGCCTGTCCGATCTGCTCAAAGATACCAAAGCCGACGGCGTACCCGCTTGGGCGAAACTGGAAGCATTGTCAATCAACCCGCTGCACATCTTGGAGTACTTCGGCGAGCAGAAGATTACATTCAATCTGTCCGACGATACCAGAGAGCACCTGTCTTCTGCGATCGCAGAAGAGCTGATTCAGAACGAGAAGTTTATGGCAAAGCTCGGTAGATATCCTAATGCTAATCCTGGAAAACTGACCGCTGCGGGGCAGGCTGTCTCTGATATCCGCTGCATTTCCAAGAACGTTCTGAATTCTGTCAAGGATCTGGATGATATCCTGACGCTCGGTCTGAACCTCAACGGCATTCTCAAGAATCACACCTTCCAGCAGTGCATCGCATGGCTGAGATCGTTCGATGACTGGTATGATGCATACGATTCCGTGGAATTTGTCACCGAAAAAAAACTGCAGACCATGCCTCTCAGTGTAAAGCTCGATATTGTGAATACCAACAGCAAATATCTGAACGATGCCAATGTCCGCATCTATGGCAACTGTGTCAGCGGCGTTGATAAGCACGGCAAGTACATTATTGAAGAAAAACTGCTGCGTACAGTCACTGCAACATCTGATGTAAGATCTGAAATCACGCTTCCGGATAATGTTCTGCCGGAGTCAGTATGCTTCGTGATTGAAGCCTACGATCAGGTTCACGGCAGATACTACGATCCGTACAGAGTACCGCTGGCAGAACTCATGCCGTCCAATAAGGTCAGCTGCGATCAGATCAAGAGCGTGCATTTGGTCATCATCGGTGATGATCAGGAAAAGAAGACCGCTATCGGGATCAATGTCACACTGAAGAACGGTATGAGCTTCTCTGAAACAATCCACTGAATCACCGGAACACAGTAAATACAAAGGCCGATACATTAAGATGATAATAAAACACCAATTTAAGGAAAAGGAGGTATGCAGGATGTTTACAGGTATCACTATCGCAACAGGTATAGCGATCTGCGTAGCAGTTGCAGTTCTCGTCGGCTAAGACCGAACATCACTAAAAATCAACTGAAAGGAGGAAACTGATATGTTCACAGCATTTGTTGCACTTTACGGCACAGCTATAATAGCCACAATGGGCTACTGCACTTATGTATATTTCTTCGGAAATCCGTTCAAGTGATAAGCAGAAAATTTAGTCGCCTCGGAGGAGGTCGATCATATGGATAAGTATATGACATAAAAGCGTTCGCATAGCAAAGTGCGGGCGCTTTTTTGGGTGTCATCAGCTGCGGGTAGAAACACCCGCATCTGTTTTGCGAGATACGGGTGTATGTTTAGAGGAGAAAACAAAATGTTTTTCGGTATAGGTTTGTTTATCTCTTAAACTCTGTAACAGCTGTTAAAAACGCTGTCGAAATTGTCGGGCACGAGCTTGATATTTGCGAGCCAGTTATTCACCGTGGTGACAGCCTGTGTGTCTGCAAATACGCTGAAGCTTGCAGCCGTGGTCATCATCATTACCGCTGCCAGAACGGAAGCGGTTGTCATTTTGAACTTTCCTGCTGTTTTCTTTCTGATAGTGTTATTTGTGTTTGTCATTGTTTTCCTCCTTTTCGTTTTTCTTTTGTTTTCGGGTGTTTCCCTTGCTGTGATCATATGATAACACACCGAACCTTGCAACAGCCTTGCAAGGAAACGAAAAAAGAAAAAAATATTTTTTGGCATAAAAAGAAAACTGCGAAAAGCACCAATGACGGCGTTTTTCGCAGTATGTATTTGTATGTGCGGTTATTCGTGCAGCATATACTTTGTATCCTTGTCGATTATCTCGAGCATTGCCTTTGCTGCCTGCGGGTCAAACTGTGTTCCGAGGTTCTTTTCTATCTCCGAACGCACAACGTCCTGCGGCAGATACTTTCGGTAGCTGCGGTTGGAGGTCATTGTGTCATAGCTGTCAGCCACAGCGATTATCCTTGCAAGAAACGGTATCTGCTCGCCTGCTATGCCGTCGGGATAGCCCTTTCCGTCATAACGCTCATGGTGCCAGCGAGCGCCTGTGATAAGCTCGGGCATACTTTTTATCTCGGAGAGTATCTCATCGCCTTTTATCGGGTGGGTCTTTATCAGCTCGTACTCTTCGTCGGTCAGCCTTGTCGGCTTGTTAATTATCTCAAGCGGGATAGCTATCTTGCCGATGTCGTGCATAAGTCCCATATAGTAGATCTTTTCCTGATCTTCCTTGGAAAGTCCGAGCCTTATAGCTATCATTCTCGAGTATATCGCAACACGCAGCGAGTGACCGTTGGTGTACTTGTCCTTTGCGTCTATTGTCTTGGCAAGCGCTTCCATGACCTCAACGGTCAGCTCCTTGATGTTTCCGATGTATCTGTCCATCTCCGAGGTCAGCTCTCCGACATCGTCAGAGAGCACACTTATCTCGTTGCTCGTTCTGACAGCTTTCAGTTTTTCTCCGACCTTTTTGCTGTCCTTTTCGTCCATATATGCACGAACGGAGCTTTGCACGATATCAAGCGGCTTTATGACTACCCTGCGCAGAAATACCGTTATCAGAACACAAGTCAGCAGCATCGCACCGAGCAGCACCGCAACAAGAATGATGACCTTATGCATCAGCTTCGTATGGAACGGTGCCCAGTCATAGCTTATGCACAGCGCTGCCTTTCCGTCACACAGAGGCAGATACCCGATATAGCTCGTAGCGTCTTTTTCAGAGCCGATAGAGGCTATCTCAAACTGTATATCCCCACTGCCATTTCTGAGCTTTTCGATCGCAGGGTGATCCTTTGCAGTGTAATCCCACTTCATTCCCGACGATACAAGTGTATATAAAGCATCATCATAATCAGCGGGCGCCGCAGCAGCATCGCAGTAAACGAATCCGCAGTTTTCCGAGCTTATATCTATACAGTACAGCTTTTCATAATCTGAGTTCTGGAACATACTGTTTATATAATTGCCGAGCATACGGAACTCTCTTTTTGCGACCGTGCTCTGACACTTCGGATCGAGCTGAGAGACCTTTTGCATGAACTGCTGATCATCACTCTCTTCGGAATAGTACTCGGGGAACTCGTCGCTGATCTGCATCTCTTCCTCTTCTGTCGCTTCGGCGGTATAATCATCGTGCTTGCCGATATAATCGATCAGCCACTGCAGATGCACATTCTTTTCAACGCTGCTGCCAAGCTCTTTAAGGTCGTGTGAGATCATATCGTCCTTTGCTTCAAGGTACATATCTCTGCTGCCTTTATACAGCACTATCGCACCTATGACTGTACCGATAACGAACAGTATAGCAGTCATGCTGATAAGCTGCACCGACAGCCTGCGGACTTTATTTTTCACTTTCATCTGATGCTTACCTCTTATAATATATAGTGCTAATGGTAATTATAACATAATATCCACAAAAAGTAAAGGCGTTTCAATATCCGGCAGGACAAAAGGCGGCAGCAATTGACAAGAATACAAAGCCGTGTTATGATACTGTCAAAGATCAAAGCCGTCTCGGCAGAGACCACTTGGAGACAGACAGGCTTATGGAGCTTATCTTCCCGGCATACGATGTGCGGTTTATCGCTATCACAGACGGTGTTGACAGTGCAAACGGCTTCAATGAAATGTCGGGAATACGAAATCTGTTCAATGACATGTATGCCCGTGACACAAGCAAGAAAATAAGAGCTGTTCAGCGTGCAAAGGGAGAACGTGGGGAACGCATAGGTGCGCACATTCCGTACGGCTATATGAAAGACCCGAACGATGCTAAACATATCGTTCCCGACCCCGAGACTGCACCGACAGTCAAGCGCATCTTTGAAATGTATGCCTCGGGCATTGGCTTTGTGAAAATATGCGATGTGTTGTCAAAAGAGAAAGTGCTGTCACCAAGTATGTACGAGTTCAGAAAGACAGGCAGCCGTTCGGGCAATCCAAACCCCGACAGACCTTACCATTGGGCACAGGCGACAGTCAGAAAGATGCTGCTCAACGAGGTCTACTGTGGCGATACTGTCAATTTTAAAACCTACTCAAAATCATACAAGCTAAAAAAGAAGTTAAAGAACAAACCTGAGAATATGCTTATTTTTAAGGATACCCACGAGGCCATCATAGACAGAAAAACCTTTGAACTTGTTCAAAAGCACTTTTCCGGAAGAAAACGACCTGACAAGCAAGGTGAAATGGATAAGTATGCAGGTTACCTTTACTGCGGAGAGTGCGGTTCAAGGCTGTATCTTCACAGGTCAAAAAGTATGAAAGCGAGCCAGAACAACTTCATGTGCGGAGGTTACCAGACACGCAGCACTGAATGCACCTCACACTATATACGGGAGATTGAGCTTGACAGGATAGTTCTTACCGAGCTTCAGAACATGATCGCTTACGCAAGAGACAACAGCGAGCAATTCTACAAGGCAGCTATGCAAAACGGCGAACAAGAAGCGAAAAAGCAGATGAAAGCCGCAGAAAAAGAAAAGGCTGACCTTACCGCAAGGATAAGTCAGCTGGATAGTATCATCAATGTGCTGTTCGAGGACAGGGCTGTCGGCAGGATAACACCCGAGAGGTTTGAACAGATGTACTCAAACTACGAGAAAGAGCAGGCGGAGATCAAGACAAAACTTGCAGTGCTTGAAGAAAAGCAGAACAGTCTTGATATCAAGGATAGATGCGTCAGACAATTTATTGAGAACGCAAAGAGGCTTGTTAACATCACCAAGCTGACACCAGAGCTGCTGAGGACGTTCATCAAACGCATTGATGTCTTTGAGAAAGAGCAGAAGTATTCGAGAACCTGCGGAAACAAGATAGTCATACAGTTCAATCTCAACGCAGATCAAAGCGAGAAATGTGACGGAATACTTGAAAACGGCGTAGAAAAGCCATTTGCAAGCTGAAAAGCAAAACCCGGAAGGCGATCAAACCTTCCGGGTAACACTACATATTCAATTCTTCGTTAAGGCTGTGCCGCAACCAGGCATCGCTTTTTTATTTTGTCTCCTTTTCAGTGCGGTTCGTTCTGCGGAAATTGAGGTCGCGGTAGGTTTTGGGGCTCATTGCGTAGTGCTTGCGGAAAGTCCTTGCAAAGTGGCTGTATGACGAAAAGTGCAGGATATCGGATATTTCCGCCAGCGAAAACTCGGAAAGTCTGAGCATATTTTCTGCCGCTTCCATACGTTTTAAAATGACGTAATCGGTGATGTTAAGACCAGCCTCTCGCTTGAAAAGCGCTGACAGATACGAGGCATTCAGTCCCACCATTTTTGCAAGCTCCCCCACCGAGATAGCTTCGTGGAGATGCTCGTTGATGTAGTCTGCGCACAGCACCACGGGCTTTGAAAAAATCCTTGCTTTTTTCGCGGCGGCGACCTGTTTGGTGAAATACTCTGTTGCTTCAAAGCGCAGGTCGACAAGCTCCTCGATGGTTTTTGCGCTGTCACAGCGCTGAATGAAAAGGTCGCTGGCGTTGAAGGCTTTTTCACTGTCCATTCCGCCCTCGATGGCGAACCTTGTGCACAGCGTGATGTGGCAGATATTAAGGTAGAGGCGGTTTTTGAAGGGGTCGTCGGAAAGGTGTCCCGAGGTGTTTGACTCGAACATTATCCTGTCGCGTTCCACCGCGCGCATATCGCCTTTTCTAAGCAGTTCCAGACTGCCCAGCTCGTCGCCCCAGCTGTGATGATGAAAGCTGTTCTCGCGGTTGACAAATTCGACGTATGCAAGCTGTTTTTCCATTGTGCCTTTCATGTTATCACCTCAAAAATATGATAACACATTTTGTGATTTGAGTCAAGACGGGTGACGAAAATCCAAAATGGGTACTGTACTTTCTTGTCGGTGTTTGTTAAAATAAAAACAGAAAGAGGAGATAAACTATGAGAAAGACATTTGACCTTACGCACGGCAGCGTGCTTAAAAGCATTATATTATTCGCACTTCCGCTGCTTATCGGCAACGTGTTCCAGCAGCTTTACAACGTTGCGGACACGGCAATCATCGGCAACCTGCTGGGTGACGACGCCCTTGCATCTGTCAGCGCAGCAGCGCCTGTTTACAACATGCTTATCGGTTTTGCGGGCGGTCTGACAAACGGCTTTGCAGTAATCATTGCAAGATATTTCGGTGCGCGTGACGAAAAGAATCTGAAAAAGAGCGTTTCTCTGACCTATTTCCTTTCGGCAATCACTGCGGTAGTCATCACTGCTGCAGGTCTGCTGGGGCTCAGTCCGCTGCTGCGGGCGCTCAACACGCCTGACAATGTTATCGGCGGCTCAGAGAGCTATCTGCGGGTTATCGTGATGTTCTCGTCGCTGACGGTGATGTACAATATGCTGGCGGCAATGCTGCGCGGTGTGGGCAACAGCAGAGCGCCGCTTTACTTCCTTGTTATCTCGACTATCATCAACGTTGGTCTTGATTTTCTGTTCATCAAAGTTTTCGATATGGGTATCCCCGGCGCTGCTTACGCAACGGCAATTTCGCAGGGACTTTCAGTCGTGATGTGCCTTATCTACATTGTCAAGAAGTGCGACATCGTGCTTTTCCGCAAGTCGCATCTTATGTTTGACAAGAAGATGCTCAGCGACCTTTCAAGCACAGGAATCTCGATGGCGCTGATGTTCGCTATCGTTTCTGTCGGCTCTGTTATCCTGCAAAGCGCAGTAAATGATTTTGGTTCGACGACTATCACGGCTCACGGTGCGGCAAGAAAGATGGACGAGATGTTCATGATGCCGATGAGCACTATTGCAATGGCGGTTTCGACATTTACCAGTCAGAACTACGGTGCAGGCAAGATCGACCGTGTGCGCAGCGGTATCCGTTATGCTGTCACGCTGACTTGGGCGTGGAGCGCGTTTGCTGTTCTTGTGTGCATCTTTCTGCGCAGACCTATCGTTCAGCTTATCACGGGCACGAGCGACTCTGAGGTGCTCTCGACAGCGGCGCGGTATCTTATCTGGAACTTCCCGTTTTTCTTTGTGCTGGGCGTGCTGCTGGTGCTCAGGTGCAGCCTGCAGGGCGTGGGCAAAAAGCTGGTGCCTATCATGGGCAGCGTGGTGGAATTTCTGCTGAAAATCCTCGCCGTTGTGCTTATTGCAAAGAAGCTCGGTTATTTCGGAATTTGCATTCTTGAACCTGTTATCTGGATACTTTGCGCGGTAATCGTTGTTGTGGATTATTTCCTGTTTATCCGCAAGCCATACAAGCTCCATGCGCAGCCCTGTGCTGTGAAAGCATAGTCATAGTCAACAGACCTCCCGAAAGCCCTCCGTTCACGCAGCGGAGGGCTTTTGGTTTGACATATCCGCCTGCGCGTGATAAAATAGGTAAAAACCAAAACAGAGGCGATAAAATGTTCAGATACATCATCACCGCGGCAGTCTGCCTGCTTTTGCTTTGCGGCTGCGGCAGTTCTTCTTCGGCAGCAGACAGCTCGCAGAGCACGTCAACTGCGCCGACGAGCACGACCACTACGACAAGTGCAACGACGACGGAAACTACAACGACAACGACTACCACCACAACAACCACTACGACCACGCAGGTCACGACGAGGGCGGAAGCTGCGCAGCAGGTTGTTCTGAAAGACACCGACGGGCAGGGCAGGAATTTCACCTTTGAGCTTGGCGGTGCGCAGTTCACGGCGGAGTTTTCATACCGCTACGACGGCAAGGAGAACTGGCGGGTTTACGACTCGTACAAGATAACCAGTGAGGACGATATGATAGCCGTTTGCAAGGCGCTTATCGCTGTGCACACCATTCGCGGCAGAGACCTTGTTTCGCTGCGCACGCCGCAGGACATGGCTGAGGAATGGAAGATTCACAATCAGGTGCACGAGATGCTCGGCGAGGGCGACATAAAGGAGCACTGCAAGGATGTGGATTTCGACCCCGACGACCAGGGCAAAGGCTACGCCGATTATTTCAGGCAGTATTTTCTGGATAACTGACAGACTTGACAAAAACTGAAAAAGTGGTATAATATCACAAAAAACAAAACGGGGTGAGGGAATGGATAATAATATTAAGCGTTCACATATAAAAACCTATATCCTTGTGGGAGTCTGTGTGCTGTTAGCGATAATAGCTATCCCGTATATCATAGTTATATTCATACTCAACACGGGCGGTGATAGATACACCATCAAAACAGAATGCGGCGACAGGTTTGAAGTAATGTTCGACGATTTCACAGCAAAAAGCAATGTAAGACCTTTAGACAACCCAAATCCCGATACAATACTTTCTATGACAGTAAAATTTAAGCCGACAGAAAGCGATTTCATTGTGCTTGAACATAGAGACGACCTCACGTTGTACAATCTGGACGGAAGGCTGTTTTACAAAGACGATGACGGCTGGCATCGGGTTAACAAAAACACAAAAAGCGATAACCCCAAAGCCGCCAAGGCAATAGAAGATGCTATCTGTTCCGACACCAAGCTATATAACGAATACAAACAATATCTTTGATATGTAAAGGCTTACTCTGATCGGGTAAGCCTTTGTTTGTGCCCTCTTGCAAGAGCATAAACATTTATCTATACAAGCCCCAGTCCGCCATATCAAGACGGATATAATAACCCTGCTCGCCATGGCAGACAGGGCAATTCTGAGGAACTTGCGTGCCTTCGAGGATATAGCCGCAGTTAAGGCATATCCACTGCGTGCTTTCGGCGCTTGAAAACAGAGTGCCGCTTTTGTAAAGCTGCGCCATTTTCGCAAAGCGCTGACCGTGAGTGCGCTCTATCGAGGCGATATTTTCAAAGTCCTGCGCTATCCGGGCAAAGCCCTCGTCGCGTGCGGTCCGGGCAAAGGCGGGATAGATTTCCGCGCTTTCCTTTTGCTCGTGCGATGCGGCGGATTCCAGCAGGACGGCGATGTCTGCGGTGTTCTCGTCGACGGGGAACGCGGCTTGTATCTGCGTTTCCCCTGCGCCGTTTTGTTTCAGATGATCGTAAAAAATTCGTGCGTGCTCTTTTTCCTGGTCGGCGGTGAAGCGGAACAGGTCTGCGAGCATAAACTGCTTTTGGGCGATAAGCTGCGCCTGGGCGAAGGTATATCGGTTTCGCGCCTGACTTTCGCCCGCGAATGCGCGCATAAGGTTTTGTTGTGTTTGTGAACTGCAAAATTCCATTGTCATTCTCCTTTACGCTGTTAGTGTGCCTGTGGGCGTTTCGACGAGCAGGAGAATCTGCTGCTCCTCGCCCGTTTCGGCGTTGATATAAACCAGCACGTTCCTGCCGTTTTTTGCCTTGCATCTGAACTCGTAGCACAGCTTTTCCCCGAGGCTGTCTGTCGGGATCACGCACAGCTGGCTGCCTGTGATTTGCAGCTGCGGCGAGACTTTTTCCTGCGCACGCAGCTTTGAAAACAGCTTTTTCGGGTAGGTGCGCTTTGTGTGGTTGACAAGGAAGCCTCTTGCGTCATAGCCGACTATCTCGCCGCTGTCCATTGCGACGGAGACTTTGACAAGGTCGGTGTAGACGCAGGTGCCGAGGTCGCTGTAAGCGTAGTTTATAGTCATCACGCCGTCTGCGATGTCGTAGTAGGTGGTTTTCATCGACAGTATGCCGAGGTAGTCGAGGAACTTGCGGGCGCTTTGCAAAGCCTGCTCGCGAGAGAGCTTTTCCTCGCCAACGGTTCTGCCTTTGAGAAAATAGGAGATATAGCCGCCGCTGCTTGTGACCTCGCAGCTGACACTGCCGCTTTCGTTTGAAAAGCACCAGCCCGGCATTCTGCCTCCGACCTCGACTGACCTGCTCAGGTCGCCCGTTGACATATTAAGTGCGATGCTGCAGCGTTCAAGCGCCTGCTTTTCGGTGACTTCGGCAGCGCCCGAGGTCATTTTCGGCTTTTTCTCCATAATGTTGTCCGAAAACGGACCGTCGTAGATAAGGCTGGGGTAATCGTCAAAGCTCTCCTCGAAATCGGAAAAGCCGTCGGTCATTGAGGGAGTCTCGCTCTGCCCCATTTGCAGCTTGGTATCGCGCAGGTCAATTTCGCCCGACATCACCGAGTTTTCAAGCTCCCACATATCCTGCGACAGTTGCTGCGAAAAGTCGTACAGCTTTGAGATGTTCTCGTAGTCCTGTGCAGAGACGGTGCTGTCGCCGTCCAGCTTTTTGCTCACCGAGAGGGAGTAGTTGCCTATCTGCGAAAGGAACTTGTAGGTGTTGTCAAGCTGCTGCTTTTCCAGCGGAAGCCGCGCAAGTGCAGCCTTTGCGGCGCTCGCCTGCTCGTAGAGTTTGACGGCGAGGTTTTTCTGCATATCGGGCGAGTTTGCGTAGAGCTGCTTTTCAAGGGTTTCGTTTATGTTTCGGCAGGCGTCGGCAAGCTGCTCCACGGCGCCCTGATAGCTGCCAGCCAGCGCAAGTCTACTCTTTTCCGCCTCGTCCATAAGCGCAAAGTTGCGTGCGATAAGCACCGCCAGCGCAAATATCCCGAAGCTGAATATGCGTATAAGACAGCGTTTTGAACAATTCATTTTCATTCCTCCGTTCAGCAGTATTTTGCGCAGGTGCGGCGCGATTATTCACCAGCGCGCAAAAAGAATTAAAAATAATGTAATTGAATTGCGGTTTCAGATGTGCTATACTGTTTGTGTATGTGACTTTTTGAAAGGAAATGATTTTGTGATATATCTTGATAATGCTGCAACGACAAAGCCGTGCAAAGAGGCTGTCGACGCCGTGATGAACGGTCTTGAAGCTTTCGGCAACCCGTCATCTCTGCACAGCCTCGGTCTTGCCGCAGAAACGCTGGTCTCGCAGCAGCGTGAAATAATCGCTGACGCTATCGGCGCGCAGGAAAAGGAGATTTTCTTTACCTCGGGCGCGACGGAGAGCAGCAACACGGCTATTTTCGGCGCTTATGCAGCACATGGCAAGCGCAAGCACCGCGTTGTCACCACGACTGTCGAGCACCCAAGCGTTGCAAAGCCGATAGACAAGCTGGAAAAGCTGGGCTGCGAGGTGATAAGGCTGTCCCCCGACGAGAACGGACAGATAAGTCCGAAAGCTGTGCTTGAAGCAGTGAACGACGACACTTTCCTTGTCAGCATGATGCTGGTCAACAACGAGGTGGGCGCGGTTTTTGATGCTGAGTCGGCGTTTTCGATGATAAAGAAAAAATACCCGCAGGTGCTCACCCACTGCGACTGCGTGCAGGGCTTTATGAAGCTGCCTATAACGGTCAAAAAGCTGAACGCGGATTTGATTTCCCTGAGCGGTCACAAAATTTACGCGCCAAAGGGAATCGGCGCTTTGTACGTTAAAAGCGGCGTGCACATTCCCGAATTTCTGCTGGGCGGCGGACAGGAAAAGGGTTTCCGCTCGGGCACGGAGAGCGTTCCGCTTATCTGCGGTTTCGGCGCGGCAGTCAGGGCACTTTCGGGCAAGGTGGAAAGCAATTTCAAAAGTGCGCAGGCGGTGCAGGAATACCTTATTGAAAAGTGCGGCGAAAACGGCGGGATAGCTGTCAATTTCAAGGGCGGCTCGCCGTACATCACGAGCATTGCGGTTGAGGGACTCAAATCTGAGGTGCTTTTGCATTATCTTGAAAAGAAAGAGATATTCGTGTCCAGCGGGTCGGCTTGCTCAAAGGGCAAGAAAAGCTCGGTGATAAAGGAGTTCCGCGTGCCCGACGCGCTGTCTGACAGCGTTTTGCGCATAAGCATTTCGGCGGACACGACGACAGGTGATATTGACGCGCTGATGGCGGCGCTGAGCGAGGCGCAGGGGTCGCTTGCGAGGATAAGATAAATTCTGATCAAAGAATAAAGAATAGTGAATAAATAAGAAATAATAATAGCGGCATCGCCTGCGGCGATGAATTTAAAATCATGCGTCAAAGCGTTGAGCGCTTGCGGCGCGCTAACACGAGAGGAAAGGTATAAATGAAAGAGATAATACTTTGCAAATACGGTGAGATAGCGCTCAAGGGCTTGAACAAGAGCACCTTTGAGTCGATGATGATGAAAAGCATTCGCCGCAGACTCAAAAAGTTCGGCGATATTAAAATTACCAAGGCGCAGTCCACCGTTTACGTTGAGCCGCTGGACGATGGCATTGACGTTGACGAGGTGGTTGACAGGCTGTCGAAGATTTTCGGCATAATCAAGCTGTGCCGCTGTGGCGTGCTTGAAAAATCAATGGAGTCGATACTTGGTGACAGCATTGACTTTATCCGCGAGGACCTTGAATGTGCGCGCACTTTCAAGGTGGACGCAAAGCGCAGCGACAAGAAGTTCCCTTACAAAAGTCCTGACATCTGCATAGAGCTGGGCGGAAAGATATTGCAGGAGTTCCCGCACCTTACCGTTGACGTGCACAAGCCTGACGTTGTGGTGACTGTTGAGGTGCGTGAGCAGCACGCTTTCGTTCACGCGGGCAAGCTCGACGGCGCGGGCGGAATCCCCGTAGGTTCAAGCGGCAAGGCTTTGCTTTTGCTTTCGGGCGGAATCGACTCGCCTGTGGCGGGCTACATGATGGCAAAGCGCGGCGCGGTCATTGACGCGGTTCACTTTGAGGCACCGCCGTACACGTCGGACAGGGCGAGAATGAAGGTCGAAAAGCTCGCAAAGATAATCACAAACTACTGCGGCGACATCGCGTTCCACTGCGTGCCGTTCACGGAGATTCAGGAGACGCTGCGTGACAGGTGCCCAGAGGAGCTTTTCACGATACTTATGCGCAGGCTTATGATGGAAATTGCACAGCGAATTGCCGAGAAAAACGGTGCTCAGGCGCTGGTGACGGGTGAAAGTCTCGGACAGGTCGCAAGCCAGACTATGTACGCGATGGTCTGCACAGACGCGGCGTGCCGTATGCCTGTTTTCAGACCATGCATTGGTCTTGACAAAACGGAGATAATCGAGACAGCCCGCAAGATAGACACTTTCGAGACATCTATCCTGCCTTACGAGGACTGCTGCACGGTGTTCACGCCGAAGCACCCCAAGACCCGTCCGTCGCTTGAAACTGTGGAAAAGGCACAGGCTCGCTGCGACTGGGAAGACCTTATTCAAAAGGCGCTCGACGAGACGACAACGCAGATGATAAGGCTCGATTGACGAGCTTTGCAAAGACGCCCAAACGGTTACAGGACGGTTAAACTGTGACCGTTTTTTGCTATGAAAAGCAACTGTGGATAAGTTATATTTGTAAATCCAAGTTAACAAATAAACACAAAACTACGGCACTTTATGTGCAAAACGAAACAAAAGGGGTCTGTATTTATATGCAAAACCATAAAAATGACAAATCGGTAACAAAAACTATTGACACCACTGCCGAGAGTGTAGTAAAATATATGTTACAGTCGGGTAAAACCCTGTGCACCGCAGAGAGCTGCACGGGCGGAATGGTCAGCGAAATGGTGACCTCCGTTGCGGGCGCATCAAAGATGTTCCTCGGCGGCGTGTGCTCGTATACTGAGCAGGTCAAGCAGAAGATACTCGGCGTGAAAAAGCAGACTCTTGACGAGTTCACGGTATATTCCCCGCAGGTCGCAAGCGAGATGAGCAGCGGCGCACTCGCGCTTTTCGGCGCAGATGTGGCAATCGGCATCACAGGCATTGCAGGTCCGGGCGGAGAGAACGGCAAGCCCGCAGGCACCGTTTATGTGAGCGTCAGAGATGCAGATAATGAGATAGTAAGAGAAATTCGTATATATGAGCTTTGCGCAGACCCCGACAGAGAGACGGTGAGGCGGCTTTCGGCACAGACCGCACTTGAAATGGTGATGGAGCTTTGCGCAAAAAGTGCAGGATAGGAAATAAAAATGGCAAACAGCAAGTTAACGGCTATCAGGGATTATCTGATACCTGCAAAGAGCGACGATAAGGGCGAAAAGCTCAGAAAGATAGTCTTTCTGCTCTCTATCGTGATATTTATCGCGTCGCTTGTTCAGCTCGGTCTTTTCCTGCGCAGCAAGGGCGCAGAGGAAGGCTACCAGCAGGAGCTTTTAAGCTATGCGCCGCAGCTCGATGACGAGCCTGCAAAGGTCACAGAGACAAGCACGGGCGGCAGCAAGGGCGGCAAGACCGATCCAAAACAACAGCCGCAGCGCGCCGTTCAGCCGTGGGCACAGAAGCTGCTGGGCAGAAACAAAGACGTTGTAGGCTGGCTTTCCATCCCGACGCTCACCGACAGCAGCGACAAAGCGTACATCAACACGGTTGTGGTCAAGGGCAAGGATAACAGCGAGTATCTCAATCTCAACCTTGACAAGACTTACAGCGAATCGGGAACGATTTTTATTGACACGAGGTGTGAGATAAAGCAGAACTCTCAGTCGGACAACATCACTATCTACGGTCACCATATGAATTATCTCGGCACGGGCTTTGCGCATCTGCACGAGTATAAGGAAAGCGTTGACGTGCTCAGGGAAAACGCCGTTATCAATTTCAACACGATATATGACGGCACAAATCAGAGATATGCCATAGTCGGCTGCTTTGTCACAAACGCTTTTGAGGGCGCTGACAACGGCAATATTTTCAGATACTGGGACACCACCAATTTCAAGAAAGACGGTTCGGATTTCAAGACGTGGATAGCCGAGGTCAACAAGCGCTCGTGGTATGCATCTGATATAAAATGCACGGCGCAGGACGATTACATCACGTTGTCCACCTGCTCAGACGAGGTTTGGGGAATCAGATGGGTCATCGTCGCAAAGAAGCTGACCGCAAACGACGACATTGAAGCGATCAAAAAGTCCTACCGTACGAAAGCCGACAAGGACATTTACTTCCCTGCCAACTGGGTAAGCAAAATAGGCAACAAGCCTGTTTACTACGGCTGGGATTATTAAAATGGTAATGAAAAAACGGTGCTGCGCCAATGCACCGAGGCAGCGAAGCTAACGCTGCCGGAAAGGTAATGAAAATGAAGAAGGAAACCAAGAAGACCAAAGCTGCCGTGAGCAGCAGACGAGGCAAGCTCGCAGCCGCAGCGTGTATGATGCTGCTGGCGCTGGGCGCAGCAGGCGTGTTCATCTTCACGGGTGAGTCTATACAGACCACTGACAACACTGAGGAGCAGACCACGACTACCACCACCTCGCAGGCTGTCACGACAACGACGACCACGGCAGACACTCAGACACAGACCGCGACAGGTCAGATAATCTGGCGCAAGGCAGGAATCAGCGAGTATGAGGTGGCAAACGCAAAGCAGACCGTGACCACCACGACCACTACCTCGCAGACGACAACGACCACAAAGGCTGCACCAAAGCAGACTACCACCACAAAGGCAGCTACGACAACTACAAAGGCGGCTGTGACAACGACAGCTAAGCCTGTGACCACAACGGTCAAGACCACAACAAAGCCAGCTGCGACAACAACAGCGGCTTCAAAGACGGTTCACCACAGCGCAAGCGAGAATATCAAGTACACCGCAGAGGAATTTGATATGATGTGCTATGTTGTTCAGGCAGAGGTGGGCAACTGCTCGGAAGCCTACAAGATAGCTGTTGCAAATGTTATCATCAACAGAGTGAAATCTTCAAGATTTGCTTATGCGACCAGCATCAAAGCCGTTCTCACCGCAGGCGGTCAGTTCGATTCGATAAGCAATTACTATTCCAAGAGAAATCCGCCTAACCAGAGCACGATAAACTGCTGCAAGAGAGCGCTCGCAGGCGAGGATAACTCAAACGGCGCGGTTTATTACTACTCGCCGAAGATCTGCGGCACGATAGCATGGTTCGAGTCTATGCAGTGCTGCCTGTATCTCGATTCAGGTCTGTATTCCGCCAAGTTCTTCAAGCCTTGGTAAGCTCGCACAGAGGCTTATACAACATAGTGTGTTCGGCTTATGTGCAAACTGCCCGTATATTGATTTGAAAGTTGTTTAAAACGCTGAAAAGTCAGGACTTATCTTTGATACGTCTTGACTTTTTTTATTATGGTGTTACAATTAAATGTGTATGTAAAAATTTTGAGTATGGCAGCAAAAAAACAAATTATTTAATGAGAATGAGGTTTTTTATGCAGGTCCTGTCAAAAATCAAAGATATCGCCGCAAAAGCAGATAAAGTCAAGCTCTGCGCAACGGGTGCAGCAGTCGCATGTGCTGCCGCTTTGATGATAACCTTTGCAGTGAACAGCAGCTCTGACGACGAAAGCGTCGATACCAAACCCGCCGTGCAGACAGCAAGCGCAGGCGAACAGACTCAGCAAACACAAAAGCTGGACATTGTCCAGTTCAGAAAAGCTCCGCTGAGCGACTACGATATGGCGCAGACACAGGTAAAATCATCTGATGACAAAAAAGAAAAGTCAGAAAAGACCGACAGTGCCGATTTCACTATCGCTCCAGAGGACAAGGATTTCAGCTATTCCGACAATATGAATCAGCCCGCAAGGCTTTTTGCCACGAGGGATACCAGCAGCGAGTTCTTTACCGTGCGTGACATCACCACGGGCAAGCTCGTCACAATGAACGCTCACGAGCTGGTTTGCGGCATCGTTTACAACGAGGTCGGTGACGGCTGGGGCGCAGAGGCTATCAAGGCTCAGGCGGTGGCAGCGTATTCCTGCCTGCGTTACAGCGACAGTATCGGCATGGTGGAAACGGTCGGAATCAAAAAGAATTACACGCCTATCGTTGAAAGCTGCGTGAGGGCGGTCGAGGGACAGGTCGTTATGTACGGTTCAAATATCGCAAACACGCTCTATTCCGCGTCAACGGCAGGCTATACTATCCCGTCGGGCGACGTCATAGTTTCAAGCTATCCGTATCTGACCTGCGTTAAAAGCGCTTATGACGACAAAGACCCCAACTGGGGACGAAAGGTCACTGTCAGCGAGGGAAAGGTGAAGTCGACACTCGAAAGCAAGTTCGGCATTACGCTTTCGGGCGACGTTAAAAACTGGTTCAAGATAACAGACAGCCGCTATGGGAAGTACATTTTCGGTATGTCCATAGATTCGCAGGCAAGCGCCACGGGCAAGGTTATCGCAGGTCTGTTCGGGCTGCGTTCAAGCGCGTTCGACATCAGCTATTCGGGCGGCACGTTCACGTTCACCAGCTACGGCTGGGGACACGGCGTGGGAATGTCCCAGTGGGGAGCTTGCATGTATGCGCGAAACGGCTACACCTACGACCAGATACTTACACATTACTACGTCGGCACAAGGGTAAGCCTTTCAAGCGTCAGCTACAAGGCTGTGGAGCGCGGAAAGAAAACTCCGCAGGAACTTGAAGAAGAAGCAAAGACTGCTGCCGAGTCCGTTATGGACGGTGAGCAGACGACTGCCGAGGGCGAGCAGATACCCGCAGGCACAACGACAACTGCACAGACCTCTGACGAGGCAAGCCAGACAGAGCCGTCCGAGCAGACAAACGAGCAGACGTCAGCTCCCGAAAACGCTCCCGAGGGCGAAAAAGACGTAAACAACGATGCGAACTACGCAGGAAAAGTAGTCAAATCGGCACAGGTGCCGTAAATATAAATCAATGAGGTGATCATAATGGGATTCTTAAACAACACAGACCCAAGAGAAAAGGCTGTAAATCAGCAGATCCAGCAGACACACAACCAGATCAACGAGCTTTATCTCGACCTTGGCAGATATGTCAAGCTCAATCTGAAAGATAAGATCGACGACCAGTATGTCCGCAACGCTGCACAGAATATAGACGACTGCCTTGCCAGACTGCAGCAGCTCAACAACGACCTTAACAGCATCAGAGGCATCAAGCTCTGCTGCAACTGCAACGCGCAGATACCTATGGCTGTAACTTTCTGCCCATCCTGCGGCACAAAGCAGCCTGATATGCAGATGAACGGTATGGGCATGGGCGGCGCTCCTATGAACGGCGGCTTCGGCGCACCGATGAACAACGGCATGGGCGCTCCTATGAATAACGGAATGAACAATGGCACGGGTGCACCGATGAACAACACAATGAACGCTCCTGCTAACAACGGCGGTTTCGGCGGCGCAGCACCTATCCCGACACCTGTTCCGACTCCGTCACCTGCACAGTTCAACCCCACATCTGCGGGCAACTCCCCTGCTAACGCAAACAAGAACAAAATAGGCGCAAACACACAGCAGCCGCCGATCCCTGCTGCTCCTGTTCCGCCTGTTACAGATAATATCCCGCCTGTTCCGGCTGCACCGCAGCAGAACGATATGCTCAAGGATATCCCGCCTGTTCCGCCGATGCCGAACGCAGAGCAGAACACGGCAGCTCCGAGCGAGATACCGCCTGTACCTCCGATGCCTGAGATGACGGACAGGAAGCCTGATGAGGCTGACACACAGGCAGGCGCTCCTGCTCCTGTTATTGAGGATAAGCCGACTGCGGCACCTGCACCCGCTGCACCAGCAGCAAACGAGAGCTTTGTTTTCTGCTCACAGTGCGGACACAAGGAACCCGCAAGCGTTGCTTTCTGCTCACAGTGCGGAAGCAAGCTCTGATAATACATACAACAGGCGGATATCCACCGCCTGTTTTTATAGGGAAAAAAGTTCCTATTTACTCTTGTGTTGCTGATAACACGAATCGGAATTTTCCGCCGCGATGGCACACTTATTTTGGGGGCTTTCCGATCGCCCCCAAACCCCTTCGGGCACAAAACTTAATAGTTTGTAATGATCTGAATTCCGATTTATGATAGAAACAGTTTTGTAATAAGAAAAAAGAAAGGTCTGACTAAGAATGTCACTTACTATCCGAGATACTCTGCGTGAGTATGATGTTATCCTTGCGTCGTCGTCACCAAGGCGCAAAGAGCTTTTGCAGCTTATCTGCACTAATTTCCGTGTGATCCCGCCCGAGTGCGACGAAAAGCTCCCCGCAAATATCCCCACCAGCGAAGCCGCTGAATACCTCTCCGACCTCAAATGCCGCTACATTGCTGATATCTACGACAACAGCGTGGTCATCGGCTGCGATACTATGGTCATCTGCGAGGGTGTTATATTCGGCAAGCCAGGCAGCGAGGAGGACGCGCGCCGTATGCTGAGGGCGCTTTCGGGCAAGCAGCACACCGTCGTCAGCGGCGTGACTATCGGATATCAGAAAAAATTCCTGTCGTTTTCTGTCCGCACGGGCGTAACTTTCCGCAAGCTGTCGGACACGGACATCGACATTTACTGCCGCTCGGGCGAACCGATGGACAAGGCGGGCGGGTACGGCATACAAGGTCTTGGCTCTCTGCTGGTGCAGAAAATCGACGGCGAGTTCTACAACGTTGTCGGTCTGCCCGTTTCAGACATTGCCGCAAACCTTGAAGGGTTTCTTAAATCAATATGAAAGACAAAAACGAATAAAAAACAGCAAAGCCGATGCATAAAAGCATCGGCTTTTTTGTGTGTCAGGTGTAGGCATTGATGACGGAAAGGTTTGTTCCGCTGAGATGTGCATAGGAATCTTCGGTTTTATTAAGATAGCCGACGAGGTCTGTGAACTCAGACACGGGGATATCGCTGTAAACCTGCTCGATGCTGCTCAGATACAACGTGCTGCCCTGACTGAGACTGAAACTGCTGTACTGCAAATAGTGTTTGCTCGGGTCATAGTCTTTGAGGCGAACGACCATATATGCCTGCTCAACGACACCGCCGCTGACAGTTTTCCAGTTTCGCTTGTAATGGGTCATCTCGCAGGGACAGCTGCTGGTTATGCTCGTGCTTATCGTGGGAGACTCTTTGTTGGTGCTGACGCTCGTCAGCGAGCTGTTTATGTAGGACACCCAGCCGCAGATATAATATTCGTAGCCGCTGTTGACGTCCCTGACTTTCTTTATCGGAAGCACATACATACTTGCGTCTTTGCCCGAGCTGCTGCCGTGGAAAACATAGCCGCCAGACGGCAGATAACCGTCATCGAGGAACGAGAACATATCATCAAAAATATCATCGTTGTAGCTGCTGAGCATTGAGCTGTATTCAAGGTTCGTTCTCGGAAACGAGTCCGCGATTATCAGCTTTTGTTTGTCCGCAAAGCCTGAGGGCGATATGCGCGTCGGAGCAGCCTGGCTTGATGCAGGCTTGCTGCCCGCAGCGGCTGCAGATGTCTGTCTCGCCATTTGTGAGCCTTGCTGAACGCCGCCCTGTGCCGCAGTCGATGCTGTCACTGCAGGCGCCTGAGTCTGTCTTCCGCTCTGACGCTGAGTCTGCGCTGTTGTCTGCCGCGCATCTGACGCAGTCTGTCTGCCGCCCGTCACTGCTGCACCGCCGCCTCGCGACTGCGATGTTCCGCTTTGCGTTTGGGAACCGCCTGCTGCTCCCGAAAAGGTTTCGCCGCTGACACTTTGCTCTGCTGACGATTCCGTCTGCGAATAAGGCAGTGTTTCCGACGCGTCGCTGACCGTTTCTGAAGCGCTGCTGTCAGGCAGCCTTACGTCGCCGAGCGAGCCGTCTCTGAGCAAAAACTGTGCCGCGACCGTTCCGCCGACCACTGCAACCGCTGTGAAGGATATGACCGCACGTCTGAAAAATCCTGTTGCAACGGGCGCTGGCGTTTTTACCACAGCCAGAGCCGTACTTCCGTCGCGCTTTGCCTGCTCCTCTATGGCGCCGAGCACCAGCGGCAGCGGAACACAGACAAAGCTCTTGCCTGCGTATGCCTTGAGCCTTTTGCAAATCTGTTTGCGCGCCTCGGTCAGCCTGTGTGCGACAGCGTTTTCATTAATATCCATTGTCGCTGCGATGTCTTTCATTTTCATGTTCTCATAATAGAACATTATCAATGCTGAACGCCTTTCGGGCGAAAGCGAATCTATCGCCTCGCGGACCTCGCGCTGCGTTTCCTTGTTGTCGAGGTAATCGTGGGGGACATACATCGGCTCTGCATATTCCTGCGCCTGTTCGAGCACGCTTTCAAGCTCCTCGCTCGTTTCATAGTTTGAATAGCGTCCCGATTCCTTGAAATAGGCATTTGTAATGTTGTTAGCTATCTTGTAGAGCCAGACCTTGAAAGCCTCGGGGCTTTTGAGGTCGCCTATTTTTTCGAGCGCCCTGACAAACGTATCCTGCGCCAGATCCTTGGCGTCCTCAACGCTGCCGATACGCTTGGCAATGTAGAACCGCAGCGGCTCGTAAAACTCATCATAGAGCTTTTCATAGGCAGAGTTGTCGCCGCTTTTGACCGCAGAAACAGCATCATTCAGTTCCTTTATCGTCATCGACTGCGCCCTCCCCAATAAGCTTCTGCCGTATCTTAGCCCGCCAGAACTCCTTTTCTTCCTCGCTCATGCGCATCTCCGTCTGCATCTGTTCGAGAATACGCTCGATCATTATGTCGATAGGTACATTCATTTTTACCACTCCATATTATAGCATTTTTGTGTAATGATTTCAACCGCTATATATAAGATGCTATGGCAGCCAAAAGTTGCAAGGAAAATCGGTTGCCTTTGTGCACAAATATTGTGTTACAAATTTGTTTATTGTGACAAATTTAGATTTTTTCGTAAAAAATACTGCAACTTTTCCCTCCTGCGCAATCTTATAGGTGTAAAAGGCTGAACAAAGCATAGCTTTTTAAAATAACGACGTATTATAGGAGGAAGAAGTATGAAACATTGTGCACTAAAAAGGTTGATATCCGCGGCGGCAGCGCTGTGCCTGTGTATTGCGATGGCAGGCTGCGGCGATAAGGGCAGTCAAAGCAGTGAGATGACGCTCAGCGATGTGGACAAAGCCGTTTCACAGGCGGCTGATAACGAAGGCAAGACAGCGGTCGACCCGTTCGAGACACTGAAGCTGTCATATAGCGGAAGATCACCCAAAGGATCGGTGATGCTTATCGACAATAATGAAAAATATCTTTACGGAAGCGAAATGCAGGGCTGGCATTCTATTTATGAATTCACTGCCGACAAGACGGAGAACCTTAAAAACGGCGATGTTATAACTGTCACCGCAAAGCAGGTGTACGGCGAAAACAAATTCTATCTTTCGCAGACCGAAAAGGAATACACCGTTGACAGTCTTGACCTTGAACTGACAAAAATATCGGATATTCAAAGCTCCGATATTGACAGTCTCGTTAAAAAGTGTGACGGATACATTGACAAGGACGCGGCAGACTGGAACGACAACGTGAAGCTCAAGGATAAAAAGTTTATCGGCTGCTGTTTGCTGACTGGCAAAGACGACGATTGGCTCCCCGGGACATCGAAGTCAAACTATCTGTATTTTGTCTACAAGATAGACTACACAGCAACAGGCGTGCCCGAGGACAGCAAAGATGACAAGAAACAAACCATTGACGATACTTATTACACATTTTTCAAGATAGAAAGCGCTGCACTGAACTCTGACGGAAGCCTCAGAGCAGAGTTTGAGGAAAGCACAATGAAATGCTACCACTCAGGCTCAGGCGAACCGAGTGAAAAATTCGAGCACGGCGGTTTCACCGACCCGTACAGCTATGACGGCTACTCTGATATCGAAAGCTTATATAAAGACATAAAATACAGCGAAAACACAGTGCTTGACACAACCGTCAACAAAAACGCATAGGAGGAATATCAAAATGAAAAAGTTTCCCAAAATCGCCACTGTTATCAGTGGACTGATATCATTATTCTGTATTATAGTAGCGGTCATATATTCCGGTGATGTCTCCCAAGCCGAGACATATAAAGAATATGACATGATCAATTATGAGGGCAAACTGTATGAAAAGAACACTCTGCTCTCCGAACTTAAATCCAACAGGAACACAGCAATCATCGTGTCGATAATCTTCCTTATCATCACAGTTTTACTTATCGTGTATATTATCAATAAAAAGAAAAAAGCCGCACTTGCGGGTGCGGGCAATGGTATGGCGTCCACAATGGGCACATCGGCAGGTTTTTGCATGAAATGCGGAAACGCCCGCAGCGGAAACGAACAGTTCTGCAGCAAATGCGGAAACAAATTTTAAGGAGGTATAATTTATGTTTTGCAGATTTTGCGGAAATGAAATAAACGATGATGCGCAGTTTTGTCCAAAGTGCGGAAACGCAAAGGACGGCTCGCAGATCACAGTAAAAAGCAGCGCGGCGCCCGCCTTTTCGGGTCGCAGCGACAGAGAGACGCTGATAACGCAGATGGACTCCAGCTTTGAGGTTATGACTGCGATGAAAAGAGCCGAGGACGCTATCGAGCAGCTTGACGAGCAGATGGAACCTGTCAGAGCCAAGGCTGCAAACGGCAGGCGTAATCTTATCGCTGCCTCGGGCATACTGCTGTGGTTTGTCGGCATTGTGCTGACTATCCCGCTGGCGATAGCTTTGCAGAAAAAGCACCAAGCCGAGCTTGCCGAGCTGGAACAGCAGCAGCAGGCTAAACAAAACGAGATAGAAACGCTGAAAAACGATGCGTCGCTTGCATGGCTGCCCTATGATTACAGAGACCCGACATACTTTGCGATGATGTACGGCTATGTCAAGAATATGCGTGCAAACTCTCTGAGCGAGGCGATAAACCTGCTTGAAACAGAGATGCATCAGGCAAGGGTCGAGCTTATGTCATCTGTGGCAGCACAGGCTTCCATGGACGCGGCATCATCTGCCAAAACAGCAACGGGCGCTGCAACAGCCGCTGCATTTTTCTCCTTGTTCAGATAATCTCATCCCTTTCATTTGATACACCAAAAGCCTCCTGTGAGTTCAGCTCACAGAAGGCTTTTGTCTTAGGTTATGTATTGATAGAGACTCTTTACAAGCTCGTCAGGGACTGCGCTCTTTCCGCCGAAAACATATATCTTCCACAGATCCCTGCCGCCAAGCAGCTCGCCATAGCTGTCATCAAAGCTGTCGTCAGCAAGCAGTATCGGTGAGCGTGTCATCGACGCAAACACGCCGCCTGCGAGGGCATCAGGGAAATCGAGCCCTTTGGCAACGCAGACCGCTTTGCCCGACAGGACGTCCGCAAACTGCTTATTGACCTGTGCGCAGGTGGTGTACCTGTTTTCGCCTGCAATACGTTTGATGCTGTCCGCGCCGAGCGCTGTGCCCGCAAGCTTCGCTATGTCATCGCTGACGACTCCTTCGCCGCCGATGACATAGGCGTTCGCGGTGCTGCCTTTGATGCTGCTGAGGTATTTTTCCGTGGCGCTGTCAAGCTTGCCGTCACTGCGCAGATAGATTATCACCGAGCCGCTTGCTGCCGCCGCAGAGCTTGCCGACAGAGCGTCAGCAAAGCCGAACGCGTTGACAAAGAACACGCCGCTGGGTTTGCTGCCCGTCTTTTCACCAACTCTCTGCGCTATTTTCACTGCCGTCTCAAACCTCGTCTTTCCAGCGATTCTCTCGACCGAAAGACCGTTGTTCTTTAAAGCCTGCTCGACATTTGAACCGACAGCTCCCTCGCCGCCGAGGATAATCACGTTCTTTGCTTTCAGGCGCTTAATCTCGTCGAGCGTCGCCTGGGGCAAGGACGTCTTTTTTGTCAGCAGTATCGGCGCAGAAAACGCCGCTGCAAGCGGAACGCCCGCAAGTGCGTCTGCGTGATCCAGACCGCTGGCGAGCACGACGGTATTTGCGCGGGAAAAGCTGCCGCCCGATATTGCCGCCGCTGTGGAATAGCGGTCATCGCCCGCAAAGCGATCCTTTTCGTTGATGAGGTACTCGATGTCAAAGCCGTACTGCTTTGCATATTTCTCCGCCGCGCTGAATTTGTAGCAGCGGATCTTGAAATCGGGGGTCTTCTGACTTTCGTATGTAAGCCCTAAAGCATAAGCACCGATGACCTCGACGCTTTCAGGTATCGTTGCTGTTTTCAGCTCAGGACAACCCAGAAATGCAAGATCTTCAATTGTGGTCACACTTTCGGGAATGGTTATTTCTTTTATGCTTTTACAATATGCAAAAGCTTGTTCTCCAATGGTCTTTAGGTTTTCGGGTAAATTGATATCGCTCAGTTTTTCACAGCTGTGAAACGCTCGAGAGCCAATACTTGTCAGCCCTCTCGGGAATTTTATCTCTGTCAGGTTTTTGCAATCGCTGAATACATTAGCACCTATACTAATAACGCTATCAGGAAGCGATATGCTTTTCAATCTTTCACACGAAATAAAAGCCGCGGAATCAAGAGACACTATACCGTCATGGATATCTATCCTTTCAAGGCTTTTACAGCCTCCAAAAGCGCTCTCAGTAATCCTTGAAATACCGCTCGGAATAGATACGTTTTTTAATTTTCTGCAACACTCAAATGCACCTTGATGCAAAGCTGTCACCGTTTCGGGAATATCGAAGCTCTCTCTTGCTGCGGGGAACATAACAAGCTCTGTACCGTCCTTGTTATACACCACACCGTCTGTTGAGCTGTAATTCGGGTTTTCACTGTCGACATTTATTTCTGTCAGATTATCGCAATAACCGAAAACAGCTGTACCCATTGTTTCAACGCTTTTGGGAATAGTTATGCTTTTCAGAGAACTACAACCAAAGAAAGCATCATCGCCTATGCTTGTTATTCCTTGTTCTATCAAAACCTCCTCAAGACCTTCGCAGTGAGAGAAGACGGAATCCGCTATGCATTGAACACTTGCAGGTATTTTTATGTTCTTTAAAGACTTACATCCTGAAAATGCCGACGAACTCAGACTCTTAACGCTGTTGGGGATAATTACGCTGCCAAGGGATTCACAGTGATAAAAAGCATCATAGTCTATTTTTTCAACGCTATTGGGTATAACAATCTTTTCCAGGTTTTCACATAGTTCAAATGATGCACCACCAATTTTAGTAACACTATTAGGTATGACCACACTTTTGAGTTTTTTACTTCCATAGAACGCACCCTCACCTATTGCTTTCATTGTATTCGGCAGAACAACACTCTGCTTGCCGCAGGGAAAAGCCACGATATCTGTACCTTGCTTGTTGAACAGCACTCCATCAGAGGAACAATAATATGGATTATCACTACTCACATTTATTTCTGTAAGAGAATCGCATAAACTGAATGCTAGTTCCTCTATACTTTTCACTCCGCTGCCGATAGTTACGCTTTCAAGATTTTTACTCATAGCAAATGCACGATACCCTATCTCTTGTACACCGTCTGCTATCGTAATGCTTTTTGCACTGCAATAATAAAATGCACAATTATGTATCCTTTCAACCGAATCTGGTATATATACACTTGTTATTTTATCATTAGTACCATAGTTTGTAAAAGCATATGAATTGATTTTCTTTACCCCGTCTGGTATAACTATATCTCCGCTGCATTCGTCACTGGATACGACCGTATTGGCTATAATCGCAATTTTCTTTTCCTGCTTTAGTTTATTCTGCCATGCGGTGTCTTCAAACACATATGTTCCAATACTGTTTATATTATCATCAATAACTATATCTTTCAGATTAATACAGTGGCTAAATAAACAATCACCTATATGCGTAATGCCGCTATCAATGACAGCTTTTTTTATGTTGGGATCTTCACAAAAGGGAGACCTGCCAGCATAAGTGGTGTCATAATCATACACTCTCCCGCTGCCGCTGATGGTGACGGTGCCGTCGGAGTCGAGTGTCCACGTTACATTTTCGCCGCACGTTCCTGATTTGACGACAGTTTGCGCGTGCGCGCCGAGCGACAGCCACTGCCCGACCGTGCCCTTTGGCAGCATTGACGCGCTGCCAAAAAGCATACTTACCGCGAGTGCGGCAGCCAAGATACGTTTCTTCATTTTCTGCACTTCCATTTCATTTTTAGCGACCTGCGCCGCAGATCAATACCATAATATCTATTATATTACATATTTTACAGTTGTCAAGTTGGCACGCGTGATTGCTCAAAACAACCCCAAGCGCAGTCAGGATTTCTCGAAAGAACAGCGTCCCCGTCAAAAAATGTCCCACTATTTGCGGCACTTTGCCCATTGTTTTGTGCAAAGTGTACATTATTGCAAAAAATATTTGTAAAATCAGCAAATACACTTGAAAATGCGTGGCAAATGTGGTATCATAGTTGTATATGTGACAAGTGGATCCAAGAGGGATTGAAGATAATGAAACCAAAAACCGACAACAGTGCAAAGCAGCGTTCAAGAGTGCGCATGCAGCAGAATATTGTTTCGTTTTGCTGCTTTCTGTGTGTGGTTTTTGCAGTTGGCTGGATAATCCATTCAGCAGGAAACAAGACCGATTTCTTTTCGTCCGATACCAGCAGCTCGCAGGTGCGCAGCGACAGCAGTGCCAAGCCTGCCGACAGCTCGTCATTGCCGAGTGCTGACAGCAGCATAAAGTCGTCTGACAGTTCACTGCCGAGCGAGAGTTCGTCGCAGGGCGATTCAGTGCCCGACGTTCCCGAGGGTGCTCACCCTTATTCAGTGGCAAAGGACATAAACGACGAGCTTGACGATGCACTGTTCATCGGAGATTCCCGAACGGTCGGACTTTTCAACAACTGCGACAGACCAAAGGCAACATTCTATTGCAGTATAGGACTCAACATCCAGACCGCCTTTGAAAGCAAGTCGATAAGGCTGGAAAACGGCACGATGGGTACTGTTATAGAGGCGCTGGCACAGGGCAAACAATTCGGGCGCGTTTATATCGGCTTCGGCACAAACGAGATGGGCTGGCCATACTATGACAGCTTTATCGAGTATTATTCAAAGCTCGTTGCGAGCGTGAGACAATACAGTCCGAACGCCAAGATCTATTGTGAATCAATACTCCCCGTAACAGCTTCAAGAGAGCTTCAGGGAGATGCAATAAACAATAACAATGTTAAGGAGCTTAACGGATATATCCAGAACTTCGCGGCTTCAAACGGCTGCACCTATCTTGCCTGCGACACAGCAGTTGCGGGAGAGGACGGCAAGCTGCCAGAGGAAGCAAGCACGGACGGTATCCACCTTAATATTGACTATTGCAAATATTGGTTGAACTATATTATTGATGAAACTTAAATTCAGAAAGGAAAGATAATCATGAGATCAAAGAAAGTAATCAGTGCGGTACTTGCCGCAGCAATCATGACAACTATGGCATTTGCATCCTGCGGAGCTTCCTCCAGCACAGCTGACGCTTCAAGCAAGGCTTCCAGCTCACCTGACAGCACAACAGCTGTTACAGCTTCTGAGGCTACAACCAAGGATGTCACCTCTATCGCCAACAAGCTCAAGGATTCCCTTGATGACGCTGTCAAGGCAACAATGACAGATTTCACAGAGGACAGGATCGAGAAGATAATCGGCGTTAAGAAGGACCTTTACACAAAGGCTGCCTGCATCGTTGACGCATCGGGCGCTTCCGCTCACGAGATAGACTGCTTCGAGGCTAAGGACGAGAGTGCTGCAAAGGAAATTGAGTCTGCACTCAAGACACGTATCGAGAACCAGAAGACAGCTTTCAAGGATTACGTTCCAGCAGAGATGGACAAGCTCAACAACCCTGTTCTCGTAGTTGACGGCAAGTATGTATTCATGTGCCTGTCCAACAACAACGATAAGGCAAAAGAGATTATCGGCTAATTTACGACATAGTTTTTGATCGGTCATGTTCTGCCGCACAGGCGGCGGAGCATGGCTTGATTTTAGTTTAAGCAAAATGACAAAGGTATGGTGAAACAATAAATGCTTTTTTCAAGCACGGTTTTTCTGTTTTTGTTCTTGCCTGCGGTATTGCTGCTTTATTACATCGCTCCGCGTAAAGCCCGCAATCTGATACTTTTTGTATTCAGTCTGGTCTTTTATGCGTGGGGCGAACCCGTTTACGTTTTTCTGATGATAGGCTCGACTATCGTGGCGTATATCACGGGACTGCTGGCAGACAAAACAAAAGAGGGTCGCAAGGCGTGGGTGCCCAAGGTCTCGCTGATAGTGGCGGTATTGTGGAATATGGGCTTGCTTTTGTTCTACAAATACACAGACTTTTTTATCATCAACGCAAACAACATCTTCGGCTTCAGCATAAAGGAACTGAAACTCGTTATGCCTATCGGTATCTCGTTTTACAGCTTCCAGACGCTTTCCTACGTTATCGACGTTTACAGAGGCGACGTTAAGGCGCAGAAGAATTACCTCACCCTCGGCACATATGTCGCACTTTTCCCGCAGCTTATTGCAGGTCCTATCGTAAGATACAAGGACGTTGCACAGCAGCTTGCACAGCGCAAGGAAACTCTCTCGCAGTTTGCAGAGGGCGTTAAGCGCTTTTCTATCGGACTCGGAAAGAAAGTCCTGCTTGCTAACAGCATAGGTGCGCTTTTCGACGCGATAAGCAACACGCCGCAGAGCGAAATGAGCGTTACAGCTTCGTGGCTCGGCATAATCGCCTATACCTTCCAGATTTTCTTCGACTTCTCGGGCTATTCCGATATGGCGATAGGTCTTGGCAAAATGTTCGGCTTTGACTTCCTTGAAAACTTCAACTATCCGTACATCTCCGACTCTATCACAGAGTTCTGGAGACGCTGGCATATGTCACTTTCAAGCTGGTTCAGAGACTACGTTTACATTCCGCTGGGCGGAAACCGCAAGGGCAAGTTCCGCCAGTGCGTGAACATTATGATAGTGTGGTTCTTAACGGGTTTCTGGCACGGCGCAAACTGGAACTTTATGATATGGGGCGTTTATTTCGGCATCATACTGCTTTGCGAAAAGCTTTTCCTGCTGGGCGCGCTCAAAAAGATTCCAAAGGTCATCGGTCACATCTATGCGCTGATTCTTATAGTTATCGGCTGGGGTATCTTCGCGTTTGACGATTTCGGCAAGCTGACGCAGAACTTCAAGAATATGTTCGGTTTCGGCGGAATTGACCTTATCAACCATCAGGCAGTTGCCTGGCTGGCGACCTACGCGATAACATTCGTTATCCTTATCGCCGCATCTACCCCGCTTATCAGAAAGCTGGGAACGCTTATCAAGGGCGGTGCTCCCGCACTTTACAGCTGCGTATTGCAGCCCGCAATGGTAGCAGGTCTGCTTATTCTGTGCACCGCTTACCTCGCAGGAAACTCGTTCAACCCATTCCTTTATTTCAGATTTTAGGAGGTGACCGTGATGAACAAAAAGACAGAAAAGATCTCTCAAATCATTATGGTCAGCGTGTTCCTTGTGTTTATAATCGGCTTCGGCGTATGGTGCTTTTTGCTGCGTGACAGGACGTTTTCCGAAATGGAGAACCGCAACCTCAACCAGTTCCCCACCTTCTCGTGGAAAAACCTGAAAGACGGCACTTTCACCGACGGGCTTGAAAAGTACGTTTCCGACCACATACCGTTCAAAGACGAGCTTGTAACGCTCAAGACTGACACCGACCGCCTGCTGCAGCACGACCTGCAAAACGGCGTATACTTCGGCAAAGACGGTTACTATTTACAGGACTATCACGAGTCCACCGAGCAGCTTGAAAAGAACATTGGCTGCGTCAACGACCTCGCCAAACTGATTGACAGTGCAAAGGTGACCTTTATGCTCGTGCCAAACAGCATCAGCGTTATGAGCGACAAGCTGCCCTCGACGAACACTTCCGAGGATCAGCAGAAAACTATCGACAAGGTCAAGGACGGTCTTGACAGCAGCGTGAATTTCTACTGCCCGATGGACGAGCTGAAATCGGCTGCCGAAAGCGGTACGCAGGTATTCTACAAGACTGACCACCACTGGACATCAGACGGTGCAAGGGTTGGCTTTGACGGGCTTATGAAAGCAATGGGTGAGCCTGAGCTGAAAGCAGAGTACGACGTCAAGGAGATTCCCGATTTCCTCGGCACGCTCTATTCAAAGGCGCCGTCTGCCTTTACCGATAAAGACACGATGAAGCTGCTCACCGACAAGAACAACACAATGACCGTTGAATTTGTCGAAAAGAAAGAGACTAAGGACACTATCTTTGACAGCTCCTTTGAGGACAAGAAAGACAAGTACTCCATTTTCTTCGGCGGAAACTACGCAAATATCCACATCAAGTCAACAGGTGCACAGCAGGACAAAAAGGTGCTTATCATAAAGGACAGCTACGCAAACTGCGCAATGCCGTACTTTACAAGCATGTACTCCGACGTGACAATGATTGATATGCGTTACTATCATATCCAGCCGCTGAGCGTTTCCGAGTATATCAAGCAGAACAGTATCGACGAGGTCATTATGCTCTACAATGTTGACTTCTTCAACACCGATAATAACTTTGTCTGGATGGATTAACAATGCGCGGCAGCAGTAAAAATGCTTTACTGCTGCCGCTAAAATAATAATGAATAGAGAATAGTGAATAGTGAATAATTAAGGTATCGGCTTCGCCGATGATTAAAAAAGAGGTTTGGCAAACGACCAAACCTCTTATTTTTATGCTCTTATTTAGCCACAGCCTTGTGGAATACTTTCTTGCCCTTTTTGATGATGACTGCGTCGGACAGGTCGATTGCAGCCTTGGGGTCTGTGACCTTTTCGTCGTTGACGCTTACGCCGCCCTGGGTGACAAGTCTTCTTGCCTCGCCATTTGACGGGCAAAGACCGCACTTAACGAGCAGCGTGAGGATACCAATTTTGCCGTCTTCAAGCTCTGCTGCGTCGATTTCAGTTGTCGGCATATCGTCGCTCACGCCGCCCTTTGCAAAGATAGCCTTTGCAGCGTCGTCAGCCTTTTTAGCTTCTTCCTCGCCATGAACCAGCTTGGTCAGCTCGAACGCGAGAAGCTCCTTAGCCTTGTTAAGCTCTGCGCCCTCCATAGTCTTTTCCATTTCCTCGATCTGCTCGATAGGCACGAAGGTCAGCATTTTCAGGCACTTGATAACATCAGCGTCGCCGACGTTTCTCCAATACTGGTAGAAATCGTATGGGGTGGTCTTTTCAGGGTCGAGCCATACAGCGCCCTTTTCGGTCTTGCCCATCTTCTTGCCCTCGGAATTGAGCAACAGGGTGATGGTCATTGCGTGAGCGTCCTTGCCCAGTTTCTTTCTGATAAGCTCTGTGCCGCCGAGCATATTTGCCCACTGGTCGTCGCCGCCGAACTGCATATTGCAGCCGTATTTCTGGAACAGCATATAGAAGTCGTAGGACTGCATTATCATATAGTTGAACTCGAGGAATGTCAGACCTCTTTCCATTCTCTGCTTGTAGCACTCAAACGTCAGCATCTTGTTTACCGAGAAGCAAGCGCCGACCTCGCGCAGAACGTCAACATAGTTGAGGTCTAAAAGCCAGTCGCCGTTGTTTACGACCATTGCCTTGCCGTCGGAGAAGTCGATAAAGCGGCTCATCTGCTTTTTGAAGCAGGCAACGTTGTGCTCGATAGTTTCCTTTGTCAGCATCTTTCTCATGTCAGTTTTGCCAGACGGGTCGCCTATCATAGCTGTACCGCCGCCGATAAGTGCGATAGGCTTGTTGCCAGCCATCTGAAGTCTTTTCATAAGGCAAAGTGCCATAAAGTGACCAACGTGCAGGCTGTCAGCTGTCGGGTCAAAGCCGATATAGAAAACTGCCTTTCCGTTGTTTATCATGTCGCTTATCTCTTTTTCGTCTGTTACCTGCGCGATAAGCCCGCGCCTTACAAGTTCTTCGTACAGTGTCATTTTAACTACTCCTTTATATAATTTAATATCTGACAAAATCCGTTACAGCTTCGGGGTGAGCGCTGTAAAACTCATTTTTCTCCTTGAAAAGCCGTTGCGCAAGAGCGTTCTGCTCGTCGGTGTTCTCGTCAGTTTTGCCCGAGCAGATAAAGCGTTCGCTTTTGTTCACCGCCCTGAAAAGCTTCTCCGCCAGCTTATCGAGGGCATCGGGGACGGTCAGCGTCTGCTCGTATTCCTCACGGCTTATCTCGTAGTATCGCTCGTAATTGCCGAGCCACCCCACCGTTAGCGCAAGCACGTACTTTTCAAGCACGGGCGAGAAGCCTACTGTGTACCATTTTTTTGTGCGCACACGTCTTTCAGTCAGTCTCATTGCAGAGCCTCTTTTCTGTGCTGCAAATGTATGCCGATGTGACCTATGCCGAGGATTATGACGGCGATAAGCATCGGCAGATTTCCGCCGTAGACAGCCAGCAGCCCGAACGCCAGCACGGGAAGTGTTGCTCCCGCAACGGGTACGCCGAGAATAGACGAATACATATCTTTCATCGTCTTTTCGCTGCGGAAATAGCGTATCCAATAGATCTCGTAAAGAATCATCAGCGCGAACGACACGCCGAGAACCGCGCTCCAAGGGCGAATGCTGCCAATGTTGAAATCCGAAAAGATAAGGCACAGCGTGCTGACGAGCACCTCGCCGACACGCTCAAATCCGAGCAGGACTTTGTTCTCGTTCGCGGCATATTTTTCGTAGTCCTTGGGGAGATTCTTGCTCCAGATGATGTTGGGCGTCATAAGCATAACAAGATATATCAAGCCAACATATGAAAACCCGAAATGCATAGCTGTCACCCCCAAAATCCTTGCAGCGATGTAAACAAAAAGTCCTCCGACGAGCAAGCGCTCATCAGAGGACGAATATATCGTGGTACCACCTCGGTTTACAGAGCATTTAACATCTGCCCTGCCTCGTGCGTTATAACGACCGCCGCCGTGCTGCCTTTGCAAAACGCTTTCTCGGCAGCCTGCTCAAAGATGTATTCGGAAAGTGCCCGCATACTCCCTTTCACCAGCCGGGAGCTCTCTTGATGCCGAAAGCACAGACCTACTTGTTCTTTTCACCGCATTTATAATTATTAAGGTAAATATAACACACGCAAAAGTGTTTGTCAAGCAATGTCACTGTTTTTTTACATATGCGGCGACTATCTCGCCGATGTACTGCGTGTGATAATCCGCATTCTCATACCACTGCGAATCGCACGCCTTGTCGGTAAAGCAGTCCGACCTCATCTCCTGAGCATAAAGCTTTTTGCAGACAAACGCCATAGATGCCTGCTCAAAAACTACCGAGCCGTCGGTGAACACGGGAACAAGCCCTGTCTCCTTTGCCTTGTCGCAGTCTCTGCCGCTGTGACCGCCGCAGAAAGCGAGCGCCTTTTTGTATTGCTCGCCGAAAAAGCAAACCGTGAAATATTCGCTTTTGTCGATGAATTCCTTTGTATATCTCTGCGGGCGGATGACTGTGCTAAGCACGTTCTTTCCCCACATAACGCCTGCAAAGCCCCAAGACGCCGTCATGGTGTTCCAGCCGCTTTCGCCGCCTGCCGAAACCAGCATCCACTCCTGACCTATCTTTTTGAATGCGTTGAGGTCAAGGGCGACGAGCTGTTCGCCCGACAGCTTTTCAAAGCCAAGTTCGTTCATTTTATCTGACATAAGATATACCGCCTTTCATATCTGTTTTCTTATTTTGAGTATACACTAAAAAACTTGAAAATGCAAGCGTTTTATAGTTGCATTTTCCGCGCGAACGTGCTATAATGTTCTCAAGAATATGCACCCTGCAGGAGAAATTCGGCACTCGGCTGCATAAAATGTATAATTTTCTGCATATAGATTGATTTTATACATAATTTTACCCGAAATTGTGTATAAAAATAAAATTTATTTGCATATCCCCTTGACAAGCCTGTATAAAAGTGTATAATATACTTGACAGCACATTCGGGCATATATATTCTATGCTTTTATGCGTTTGAAACATCAACAATTTTATTACATAACGGAGGAATTACTATGGCAAACAAGATCAAGAAAGTTGTACTTGCATACTCGGGAGGACTGGATACTTCTATCATCATCCCGTGGCTCAAAGAAAACTATGACAACTGCGAGGTAGTCGCTGTTTCCGGTGACGTTGGACAGGGCACAGAGCTTGACGGTCTGGAGGAAAAGGCTATCAAGACAGGCGCTTCCAAGCTGTACATTGAAGACCTTACAGAAGAGTTCATCGAGGACTACGTGTTCCCTACCGTTCAGGCCGGCGCACTCTACGAGAACCAGTATATGCTCGGTACTTCCTTTGCAAGACCTATCATCGCTAAGAGAATAGCTGAGATCGCTATCAAGGAGGGCGCTGACGCTATCTGCCACGGCTGCACAGGAAAGGGCAACGACCAGGTAAGATTTGAGCTGGCTATCAAGGCTTTCGCTCCTGATATGCAGATCATCGCTCCTTGGAGGATCTGGGATATCAAGTCCAGAGACGAGGAGATCGACTATGCAGAGGCTCACAACATTCCTCTGAAAATAAACAGAGAGACAAACTACTCAAAGGATAAGAACCTGTGGCACCTCTCTCATGAGGGTCTGGATCTTGAAGATCCTGCTAACGAGCCGCAGTACGAGAAGCCAGGTTTCCTGGAGATGGGCGTTTCACCAATTCAGGCACCTGACAAGCCGACTTATGTTACTATCCACTTTGAAAAGGGTATCCCGACTGAGATCGACGGCGTTAAGATGAACGGCAAGCAGATCGTTGCAAAGCTCAACGAGCTGGGCGGCGCAAACGGTATCGGTCTTGCTGACCTCGTTGAGAACAGACTCGTTGGTATGAAGTCAAGAGGCGTTTACGAGACTCCGGGCGGAGCTATCCTTTACAAAGCACACGAGATTCTCGAGACAATCACTCTCGACAAGGAAACATCAAGAGTTAAGCAGTACCTGAGCATCAAGTTTGCTGACATCGTTTACAACGGTCAGTGGTTCACTCCTCTGCGTGAGGCAATGAGCGCATTCGTTACCGAGACACAGAAAACAGTTACAGGCGATGTTAAGGTCAAGCTCTACAAGGGCAACATCATCAACGCAGGCGTTACCTCTCCATACACCCTCTATGATGAGGAAGTTGCAACATTCGATGAGGATAACGTTTACAACCAGGCTGATTCCGCAGGATTCATCAACCTGTTCGGTCTGCCTATCAAGGTAAGAGCTAAGCTCGAGCAGAAGAGAAACAACAATAAGTAATCTGCAATAAATAATCTTTTCAATAAGGAGGTCTTGTTATGTCAGAAGTTAAAAAAGCATTTGAGCCTGCGCTCGATAAAAAAGTAGAAATTTCCTACGACAGCCTGCCGAATTCCACATTTGAGGACGTTAACCTCGGCGGCGCTACATTTGATAACGTAAATCTCAAAGAGGCAGAGTTCAACGATGTCAACATGGACAGCGCAAAGCTCAACGACGTAAGCATGCGCGGCACCGACTTCACCGATATCTATATGGTCGATTCGAGATTTCTCGGCGTGAACCTGAGCAACACAAGATTTGGCTGCTCGATAATGAACAACGTCGAATTCAAAAACCCCGACCTTAAGAACTCACAGTTCATTCACTGCGACCTTTCAAACGTCGAAATAAACGACTGTAAAATAGAGGGCATGAAGATAAACGGCATTGACATCTCCAAGCTCCTTGAACAGCACGAAAAGGAATAATCACGCAGATATCAGGTATAGGGCAGAGCAGCTCGTCAAGGGCTGTTTTGCCCATACGTTTTTAAGGTTTTCTATCGAAAACGCACAACAACAGATAAAACTCTATTTCAGCAAAGGCGGTCAAAGCTATGTCACAGAAAATGTGGGCAGGAAGATTTACAAAAGAGGTAGACGAGAGAGTCAACGACTTCAACTCGTCGATTAAGTTTGATGCAAGAATGTACAAGCAGGACATCACAGGCTCTATCGCGCACGCGACTATGCTTGGTGAGTGCGGAATCATCGACAAGGGCGAGAGCGAAACAATTGTTAAAGGTCTCAAAGAGATACTTGCCGATATCGAAAGCGGCAAGCTGCCGTTTGACCCGAACGCCGAGGATATCCATATGTTCGTTGAGGCAGAGCTGACAAAGAGACTGGGCGACACAGGTAAGCGCCTGCACACCGCAAGGTCGAGAAACGACCAGGTAGCTCTTGATGTCAGAATGACTCTCAAGGACGAGACAGTTGAGATTATCGCCCTGCTCAAAAAGCTCACACAGACCGTTTCGGATATTGCAAAAAAGCATACCCTTACGGTTATGCCCGGCTATACACACCTGCAGAGAGCACAGCCGATCACCTTTGCACATCACCTTATGGCTTACGCAAATATGTTTGTCAGAGACCTGGGCAGACTTAAAGATACCTACGACAGAATGAACGCTATGCCTCTTGGCAGCGGCGCTCTGGCAGGCACTACCTACCCTATCAACAGGCAGAGGGTCTGCGACCTGCTGGGCTTTGACGAGATAACACAGAACTCTCTCGACGGCGTTTCCGACAGAGATTTCTGCATTGAGCTTTGCTCGGCGCTGTCTATCCTTATGATGCACCTTTCAAGATTCTCTGAGGAGGTTATCCTGTGGTGCTCGTGGGAGTTCAAGTTCGTTGAGCTTGACGACGCCTACGCAACAGGCTCGTCGATTATGCCGCAGAAAAAGAACCCCGACGTTACCGAGCTTATCCGCGGAAAGACGGGCAGAGTTTACGGCGACCTTATGACGCTTCTGACAATGATGAAGGGTATTCCGCTTGCATACAACAAGGATATGCAGGAGGACAAGGAGGCTGTGTTTGACGCAATTGACACCGTCAAGCTGTGCCTTGTGACCTTTGACCCGATGCTCGCAACAATGAAAGTCATTCCCGAAAACATGAGAGCCGCAGCAGCAAGAGGCTTCATCAACGCCACCGACTGCGCAGACTACCTCGTTAAAAAGGGTATGCCTTTCAGAGACGCATACAAGATAACAGGTACGCTGGTGCACACCTGCATTGAAAAGGGCTGCACGCTGGAAACTCTCGAGCTTTCCGAGTACAAGAAGCTGTCGGAGAATTTCAGCGAGGACGTTTACGACGCGATAAGCCTCGACACCTGCGTTATGCAGAGAAAAAGTGCGGGAGGACCTGCTCCCGATTCTGTAAAGGAACAGATAGCCTATGTCGAAAAAGCCATCGAAAATTTCTGAGCATATCACCGAGCACCCTGCCCTGTGGGCTGCGATTTTCCTCGCCGTGTGGGCAGCGGTCACGAACGCTATGTTCCTGATAACCAACTATGTCCTGCTTGACGCATTTATGCTGTTTCTGTGCTTTATGCTGGTGTACCCCGCCGGGTCGCTCGTTATGTGCTTTGTTTACTCAAAGCGCTGCGGGATAAGGTGGTATATGCCGTTTGCAATGGTGCCGCTGGTGACGATAGAATATATTATCTCGGAAAACTTCAGAGCTATCCAGCCGAACATCTTTGTCACAACAGGATTTGCAATGCTATTTGGCAGCGGCATCGGCAACATCTTTGCCGACAAGGACAGGCTCGCCAGACAGAAAAAAGAACGTCAGGATAAACGCCTGCACGAAGATAAAAAATACAGAAAAATACTTGATGATTAGAGGCTGAGAAAATGAAAACCAAAGTTTTTATCGACGGAAAAGAAGGCACAACAGGTCTTAAAATATTCGAGCGTTTCGCAAAGCGCGACGACCTTGAAATACTGCTTATCGACGAGGAAAAGCGCAAGGACAGCGCCGAGCGTGCAAAGATGATAAACTCATCAGATTTCACGTTCCTCTGCCTGCCAGACGCAGCTGCAAGAGAGGCTGTCAGCCTGTGCACCAACCCCGATGTCAAGATAATAGACGCATCGACTGCACACAGGACTGACCCTGCGTGGGACTACGGTTTCCCGGAGCTGAGCGAAAAGCACAGAGAAAATATCCGCAATTCAAAGAGAGTTGCCGTTCCCGGCTGCTACGCAAGCGGATTTATCTCACTTTGCTATCCGCTGGTGCAGGCGGGCGTGCTCCCTGAGGACTACCCTGTTACCTGTCACGCAGTTTCTGGTTACAGCGGCGCAGGCAAAAAGATGATAGCCGTTATGGAAAGCGAAGACAAGACCTTCGAGATGCAGTCGCCGAGGCAATACGCTCTCGGTCAGACCCACAAGCACCTGCCCGAGATGCAGAAGATCTGCGGACTCAAATATCCGCCGATGTTCAACCCTATCGTTGACGATTACTTTGCAGGTATGGTGGTCACTCTGCCGCTGGTCAGCAGATGCCTGACCAAAAAATATACACCCGCCGATATCCACGAGATAATGAGCGCACATTACGCAGGACAGCACTTTGTCAAGGTAATGGAGCTGGGCGGAAAAGAGACTCTCGCAGACGGTTTCCTGCCCGCAAACACACTTGCAGGCACGAACAATATGCAGATATTTGTCTGCGGAAATGACGAGCAGATACTGCTCTGCTCACGCCTTGACAATCTCGGCAAGGGCGCAAGCGGCGCTGCCGTTCAGTGCATGAACATAATGCTCGGCATCGACGAAACAACGGGATTGGAATAATACAGACAGATAGAATTATAGGGAGAACAAAATGATAAAATACAGAACAATGGATATATCCGACTACGAACAGGTATACAAGCTGTGGCTGTCCTGTGCGGGAATGGGGCTGAATAATTTAGACGATTCCAAAGAGGGCATTCAGAGGTTTCTCAGCAGAAACCCTGATACCTGCTTTGTTGCGCAGGGCGAGCAAAAAATAGTCGGCGTGATAATCGCAGGTCACGACGGCAGACGAGGTTACATCTACCACACCGCCGTTGACCCCGAATGCAGACATCAGGGAATCGCCACGCGGCTTGTAAACGAAGCTATGGCGGCGCTGAAAAAGCTCGGTATCAACAAGACCGCGCTTGTCGTGTTTTCAAAGAATGAGAGCGGAAATGCTTTCTGGGAGAAAAGCGGTTTTACCTCGCGCGATGACCTTGTTTACCGCAACAAGACGATTACCGAAATGGTAAGGATAGACACGTGATAAACGGCTCTGCCGCATTGAACGATTTGGTCAGCAAATAAGACAGTTACAGGGGCGGGAAGAATGAAAAGACGGCTTTTGACACTTGTTATGTGCGCTGCTATGCTGGCAGCGTGCGGAGAAAGCTCACAGGGCAGCTCGCACCGTGTAACCACGACCACGACGCAGCAGACGACTGCCTCTGCGGTCACGACAACCACGACGACTACAACGACTACGACAACGACGACTACGACCACGGCTGCCACCACAACGCAGCCCGCGGCAAAGGATAAAGTAACGCAGATGCTCGAACAGATGACGCTCGAAGAAAAGGTCGGTCAGCTGTTTATCGTCAGAGCCACCGCGCTTGACGAGGGCAAGACGCAAAGCGGCGGAGTCACTGTGTGCAGCGACAGCGTGAAGGCTGCGCTCACAAAGTACCACGTTGGCGGAGTGATATATTTTGCCGATAACGTCAGAGACCCCGCACAGCTCAAAAAGCTCAGCAGCGACTTTCAGGCTGCGTCAAAGTATCCGCTTTTCATCACAACCGATGAGGAGGGCGGCAACGTCACCCGAATCGCTCAGGACGCAGATTTCAGCGTGAAGTCCTACCCGAGCATGCTTGCAGTGGGCGCGTCAGGCGACACAGCGCAGGCGCAGGACGTCGGCAGGACTATCGGCGGCTATATGAAAGACTACGGGCTTAATCTCGACCTCGCACCCGTGGCGGATATCTATTCAAACCCGAACAATACCGTTATCGGTGACCGTTCTTTCGGCAGCGACGCACAGACCGTTTCCAAAATGGTAAACGCCTGCGTCAAGGGCTTTCACGAGCAGGGCATGATGACCTGTCTCAAACATTTCCCGGGGCACGGCGACACAGCTTCCGATTCACATTACGGAGCAGCCGTGGTGGACAGGACGTGGAACGAGCTGCTCGAACGAGAGCTTGTGCCGTTCGCGGCAAGCCTCAAAGAGACCGATATGGTAATGGCAGCCCACGTTTCGCTGCCAAAGGTCACAGGCGATAACACACCCGCATCACTTTCAAAGGTGGTGCTCACAGATAAACTGCGCACCGAGCTTGGCTACGGCGGCGTGATAATCACCGACTCGCTGGGCATGGGCGCTGTCACAAGAAACAGCCCAAACGCAGAGGCACCCGTAAAGGTGCTGGAAGCGGGCGGAGACATACTGCTTACCCCGCCGTCACTTCCCGCCGCATATAACGGCGTGCTCGATGCCGTGAAAAGCGGCAGGCTCACAGAGCAAAGGATAGACGAGAGCGTCAGGCGCATACTTACACTAAAAGAAAAATACGGATTGATATGAGGTGTCAAAAATGAGTAAGGAAATCACCAAAATTGAATTTGACGGATTCAGATATATCGAGGGCGGCGTTTGCGCGGCGCAGGGCTTCAAGGCGAACGGTCTGTACTGCGGCATCAAAGACCCGCACGCAGCACCCGACGGCAACGAAAGCCCCATCAGCGACGTTAAGAACGACCTTTGCCTTGTGACAAGCGACAGTATGTGCAACGCGGCGGCTGTGTTCACGCAGAACAAGGTCAAGGGCGCACCTGTCACCGTTTCACAGAAAAATCTCAAAGCCACAGGCGGCAAGGCACAGGCGTTTATCCTCAATTCCAAAAACGCCAACACCTGCAACGCTGACGGCGAGCAGAAAGCATTCAGAATGTGCGAGCTTGTCGCTGACAAAATGAACATCAAGCCCGAGCAGGTGCTCGTTGCACAGACGGGAGTTATCGGGCAAGTTTTCCCTATCGAGCCTGTGGAGCGCAAGTTTGACGAGCTTTTCGCAGGTCTTGGCTATGATAAGAACCTTGAAGCTGCGACTGCGATAATGACCACAGACACGGTGAAAAAAGAGGTCGCTGTCGAGTTCGAGCTTGGCGGAAAGACCTGTCGTCTCGGCGGAATGGGCAAGGGCAGCGGAATGATACATCCGAATATGGCGACTACCCTCAACGTTGTGACAACAGATTGTGCGGTAAGCGCAGAGATGATTCAGAAAGCACTCAACGAGAATGTTAAAATTACATATAACTGCCTGTCGGTAGACGGCGACCAGTCCACAAACGACACCCTTGCCGTTATGGCAAACGGTCTTGCGGGCAACGCCGAGATAACCGCCGAGGGCGAGGACTTTGAAAAGTTCAAAAAGGCGCTGTATATCGTTATGATGAACATAACCAAGATGCTGGCAAAGGACGGCGAGGGCGCAACAAAGCTGCTTGAATGCAGTGTGTCGGGCGCAAAAGACCAGGACTCAGCAATTGTTATCGCAAAGAGCGTTATCTGCTCGCCGCTTTTCAAGTGCGCAATGTTCGGCGCAGACGCCAACTGGGGTCGTGTGCTGTGCGCGATAGGCTATGCAGATGCCGAGTTTGACATAAACGCAGTTGATGTTAAGCTCTGCTCAAAGGCAGGCGAAGTCCACGTTTGCGAAAACGGCGCAGGCGTTGAGTTCTCGGAGGAAGTCGCAAAGAAAGTGCTGCTTGAGGACGAGATACAGATAATCGTCAGCGTTGGAAACGGCGCAGGCAGCGCAACAGCCTACGGCTGCGACCTGACTTATGATTATGTCAAGATAAACGGAGATTACAGAAGCTGACAGACAGCTCGCGGACAAAAAACGGAGAAAACAGAATATGGCTTACGATTTCACAAAGACTCTGTACAAGGGCGAACAGATACTCTGGCAGGACGAAAGCAGCCCGAACGCGCCCGAGCCTGACGTTAACGACAGCAAGCAAAACAGGTGGATTTTTATGTTCATGCTGCTGGGCGGCATAGTGCTGATGGCGATAGGCTTTGCAGGCAGGCTCGACGGCATAGACAAGCTGGGCTGTGCAGTTGTCGGGGCGGTCGCTGTCATGGTCATTATCGCAATGATGATAAATCAAAAAAGCTTTAAGCAGCAGTATTACTGCCTGACTAACAGAAGGCTGCTGGTGGCAGACGCGCGCGGCAGCATCACAGAGCACCTGCTTGCCGAAGCGGAGAGCGCAGCCGTTACCAAGACAAACGGCGAATACGGCTCGCTGCTGATATTCACGCGGATATTTCCGCAGCAGACCTACTGGGAGCATTTCAACCGCCGCAATATGAACGGCGTCACCTACGACAAACAGATATGGAGCATACGCGGCGTGAGATACGCAGACAGGCTTTGCGCCCTGCTCAACAACGCGATACAGACAGCTGCGTCACAGCAGGCTGTGTATATTAGATAATGTAGAACAAAAGAACAAAAACGGGGAGGAAAATGTATGTATTACAAGAACTATGGTATCAACGGCGAACTCGAAAAAAGATTCAACGCACCTGTCAACACCAAAGTAAGCCTTGAAGAAAACCAGCGGATAATCAAGCTCTATCGTGCATACCTTGAGGAAAACGAAAAGATAATGTTTGAGTGCTCGGGACAGGTGCCCAAGCAGAAAAGAAAGCACACCAAGATACTCAAACACTACTTCGACCTGCGCTCTATAATTATGGGAATTATCATAGTTGCCGCAGCGGTTCTTCTGTTCTTTATGTGGCTGGGCGACACGTCAAGGACGGTGCTTATCGTGCTGGCGCTGGCGTTCCCCGTAGTGTACACAACGGGCGTGCTTATCTACTGGCATTTCATTGACCAGAGCCCTGACCTTGAAGCGATAGGCAAGATAAAATATCTTATCACAGACAGGCGCATAATCGCCCGCCACCGTGAAGATGTCAACATCACGGACATAGATCGCATAGTCTATGTGCTGCCCGAAAAAAGAGGCGCAAGCATCGGCAACGTTATCCTTGCGACTGACGAGCCTGACTTCCCTGTTATCTTCGGCGGCGCATATCAGCACAGCGGCATCTATATGACAAGAGATTATTCAACAGCCTTTGAAATAATTAGAACGCTCATTATGGACAAAGACAGACGAAACGAGTTCATAAGCGAGAACAGTCCCGACCACGGAAAGCTGACAAAAGCCGCAGGACCTATCAGACGATTCCAGAGAACGATAGTCACCGATTACGGCGAGGGACTTCACAAACAGAAAGTCAATGCGGAAATGGACGAGCTTGAGCTTCCCAACCAGCAAACTATGGACGCGCTGCTCGCCACGGACGAAGATTATAAAGACAGTGAGGAGTAAGGTAAAATGGAACTGAAAAACAATATGCGCTCGCAGGTGCTTATCGACGCACTGCCATATATCCAGAAATACCACGACAAGATTGTCGTTGTAAAGTACGGCGGCAATGCAATGACCAACAACGAGCTGAAAGACGCAGTTATGAACGACATCGTGCTGCTTAGCATGGTCGGCATCAAGGTCGTGCTGGTGCACGGCGGCGGACCTGAGATAAACGCAATGCTCAAAAAGGTGGGCAAGGAAAGCAAGTTTATCGGCGGATTGAGATACACCGACGAGGAAACTATCGACATCGTTAAGATGGTGCTGTGCGGCAAGGTCAACAAGGAGCTTGTAAGCTCACTTCAGATGCACGGCGGAAAGGCTCTCGGTCTTTGCGGCTGCGACGGTCAGATGATAGTTGCGCAGAAGCTCATGGGCGACGTTGACCTCGGCTATGTGGGCGACATCAAAAAGGTCACCACCAAGCCTATCCTCGACGCACTCAACAACGGCTACGTTCCGATTATCTCCACCGTCGGCATCGGCGAAGACGGTCACAGCTATAACATCAACGCAGATACCGCAGCTTCAAGAATTGCTGCCTGCCTGCGTGCAGAAAACCTTATCCTTATGACCGATATCGTTGGTCTGCTCGAGGACAAGGACGACGATTCCACACTTATCCCGACAGTCAGCGTCAGCGAGGTGCCCTACCTCAAAAACAAGGGCATCATCAGCGGCGGCATGATACCGAAGATTGACTGCTGCGTGGAGGCTGTCAGACGCGGAGTCAAGAAGACAGTTATCATCGACGGCAGAATACCGCACTCGATACTTATCGAGCTGCTCACTAACGAGGGTATCGGTACCCAGTTCATCTGATAAAATAAAATTATGGACGAAGAAACAAAAAAGACCGCCTTAAAGATAACGACTATCATCACCGCCTGCTGCCTTGCCGCAGCGCTGCTCATCGGCGTGCTCTCACGCTTTGTTGATGTCAGCAACGTCTTTTACTACATAATCGGCTATATCGCGCTGGGCACGATGCTGACCGACGCCTGTATACGAAAGCGCAGGCTCGCAAGATTTTTTATGGTCATCATCTACGGTGCGTTTATCGCAGCATTGACGGTGTTTATATTTTTCAATTGACAAGCGGGGTGTGAAATGAACGCAAAACTCGAATTCTGCGGAAGCTGTCTCGAAATAGTGAATTTCAGTTACTATCCCGAAGAAGAAAACAGCGGCAACCCCTACAACACCAGCTTTGATGTTAAGGTCGTATCGGGACTGTTCTCGGGTTACTCGGAGTATTGGGAATACGACCACCGCGAGCTTGCAGGCTTTATCAGCCAGCTTGAAGAGCTTGCCGCAGGAAAAATAAACGAGGTAATATTGCAGGAAATCGGCGTCGGTCAGCAGATTCACTTTGAGGGCGACGGGCTGGGGCACATAACCGTTCGGGGAACGATAAATTCCGACGGGGTGCATTCTCAGTCGCTGACCTTTGAGTTCGTCACCGACCAGACAGTTTTCCCGCCGTTCATCTCACAGCTTAAAGAACTTTGAAATTTTGGAGGAAAGTAAAATGAATACCATAGAAAAATTCAACCAGCACGTTATGGGGACGTACGGTCGTCTCGATATCGTGCTTGACAAGGGCAGCGAACAGACTGCCACCGCCGAGGACGGCAAGGAGTATATCGACTTCGGCTCGGGCATCGGCACAAACAGCCTCGGATACTGCGACAAGGACTGGGCTGACGCGGTAAGCGCACAGGCTCACGCTATCCAGCACACATCTAACTATTACTACACAAAGGTACAGGCTGATTTTGCCGCAAAGCTGTGCGAGTCCACAGGCTATAAAAAAGTCTTTTTCGGCAACTCGGGCGCAGAGGCTAACGAGTGCGCAATTAAGCTGGCAAGAAAGTACAGCTTTGACAAGTACGGCAAGGACGCCGAGAGAAACATCATCATTACTCTCGTTAATTCCTTCCACGGCAGAACTCTCGCTACCCTTTCCGCAACTGGACAGGACGTTTTCCACAACTACTTTTTCCCGTTCCTGCCGGGCTTTGTGAACGTAGAGGCTAACAACATAGATGACCTCAAAGCAAAGCTCGCCGAAAACAAAGGCAAGGTCTGCGCGGTAATGTTCGAGTTCGTTCAGGGCGAGGGCGGCGTTTGCCCGCTGACAAAAGAGTTTGTAAACGCTATTTTTGAGGAGTGCGCAAAGGAGGATATTCTCACCATTGCCGACGAGGTACAGACAGGTATCGGCAGGACAGGCGCGCTGCTCACATCAGAGCTGTTCGGTGTAAAGCCTGACATCACCACACTTGCAAAGGGTCTTGCCGGCGGCGTTCCAATAGGTGCATGCCTTGCAGATGAAAAGTGCTGCGACGTGCTCACAAAGAGCACCCACGGCTCGACCTTCGGCGGCAACCCTATCGCCTGCGCAGGCGGTACGGTCGTTTTGAATAAGGTCACAGACCCAGAGTTTGTGAAAGAGATAAATCGCAAGGCACAGCTTTTCCGCGACAAGCTCGCAGAAATTGACGAGGTCGAGGGTGTTGACGGACTCGGTCTTATGATAGGTGTCCGTCTCAAGACTAAAAAAGCAGCCGATATCCTCACAAAGTGCGCTGAGAACGGTCTTTTGATACTCACCGCAAAGGATAAGCTGCGTTTCCTGCCGCCTTTGAACATCACTGACGAAAACATCAGCAAGGGAATGCAGATACTCAAAAATATATTAGACGAAAAACAGGAGGAAAACTAAAATGAACCACTTACTCAAACTGCTCGATCTGTCAAAGGACGAAATAATCGACATACTCAACCTCGCAGACCAGCTCAAATACGAAAACAAGAACGGCATTGAGCACAAGATACTCAAGGGCAAGACCCTCGGAATGATATTCCAGAAGTCCTCGACGCGTACCCGTGTTTCCTTTGAAACAGGTATGTACCAGCTGGGCGGACAGGCTTTGTTCCTTTCCAACCGCGACTTACAGATAGGACGCGGCGAGCCTGTTCAAGACACAGCCCGCGTACTTTCACGCTACATCGACGGCATTATGATACGTACCTTTGAGCAGAAAGAGGTGGAGGATCTCGCAAACTACGGCTCTATCCCGATAATCAACGGTCTGACAGATTTCTGTCATCCTTGTCAGGTGCTCGCAGACCTTATGACTATCCGTGAGTTCAAGGGTCATTTTGAAAACCTCAAAATGTGCTACATCGGTGACGGCAACAACATGGCAAACTCACTTATCGTCGGCGGTCTTAAAGTCGGCATGAAGGTTTCGGTTGCTTGTCCTAAGGACTACCAGCCTGCTGATGAGGTGCTCGAGTTCGCAAAGGGCTACGGCGATATGTTCTCAATGACCGATGTTCCGCTTGAAGCCGCAAAGGGCGCAGATGTGCTCTTTACTGACGTTTGGACATCAATGGGTGAGGAAGCCGAGACAGAAAAGCGCAAGCTGGCTTTCAAGGGCTACCAGATAAACGACGAGATAATGGCTGCGGCAAACGAGGGCGCAATGGTTCAGCACTGCCTGCCTGCTCACCGCGAGGAAGAGATTACCGAAAAAGTATTTGAGGCTCACGCAAACGAGATTTTCGAGGAGGCTGAGAACCGTCTCCACGCACAGAAAGCCGTTATGGTCAAAGTAATGGGAGAATAATCAGTCGATGTATTATTGAGGGGAACTCTTTTGGAGAAGAGATTCCCTCAAACTTTGTTGTATGTTTTTTGGGGGCTTTCCGGTCGCCCCCACACCCCTTCGGACATCAACACTAATAATACCATCGAGTTTTCGGTATGCACACACAACAGACCCAAAACAAAAACTGCCTTGGTTTTTTCCAAAGCAGTTTTTTGTATTTATTCTTTTTCTTTTTCAAGTTCTTTCAGAACAGCCGATGCACTCGGTGCAGTGCTCGGCACTATCCTTATCTTTATCATTGCCTCGGGCTTGCCGAAACGGAAGATAACGACCGCATATATACCTGTCGATCCGCCTTTTTCCCGGTCAACACTCAATCCGCCCATATCTCCGTAGTTGCTCTCGTCAGGCTCGTTGTCCTCAAGGCCACGGAAAAGGCAGATGCTTTTTATCTCGTCCTCGGTGATGTTCTTATAGTCCTTGTCCTCATCATATTTCACTACAAAGCTAGTGAAAGTATCTCTCGTCGATGCTTTCAGATATACCTCAAAGCACTCGTTCAGCTCAAACTCATAGTATTCGCTCGTGTCTGAAAAACCGTGGTTTTTGACTATCTCATCTATCTCGGGATCGTCACGCCACGCTGCCTGATGTTCAAGCTGGATACCCGTTATAACTGTCGAACCCGACGGAGTCAGCGCTTCGAGCTTTCCCAGATCGCCTCTTTTGTCTTGTTTACTGCTGCTGTCAAACAGATCGCATGATGTGCACATCACGCACATAACGACAGCACAGATGATCAATACTGCCCTCTTCATTTTTTGTCCCCCTATAATTGTCAGACGCCTATCTTTATCGTGTCGCCCGGCAGTGCAAGTCCCTTGCTGATGCTTACAGGTATCTTCTGCTCCTCGGTGAAGCCGATGGTCTCGCCGTCCTGCAGTGTCACATCTTCGCTGATGACATACTCGCTGATAGTGTACATAAAGTTCAGCACGTCATTCGGCTGCGCAGCTGTTCCGGGAATCTCCATTTCCAGCTTGCCGAAAACGCTAAGTCCCGAGGTGAAGGCGAAGATCTTGTCGTTCTCGGAGTACATTCCCACGAAAACGTAGATAGGCACAGGGCACTCGCCCTCGTCGATTGTCTTTGCGAAATTGATGTAGAACTCCTTTTCGTAAACGGTCGGTGCCTTGTAAATTGCGATAGCGTTGTCCAGCTTGAGCAGGCTGCACGAAACCTTTGCCAGCAGCTCCTGCTGGTCGAGGGCGTCAGGCTTGTTCATTATCGCAACTATCATGTGTGCGCCGTGCTTTGCAACGACCTCTGCGCCGTCTTTCCAAAGGATATTTCTCTTTGCTGCTTCCTCTGCCTCCTTGTTCGGCACAGGTGACGGCATAAGCGAGCAGGCAACGGTCATATCATCAACTGAGAAAACGACAGCGTTGTCCTTTATCTCGTCTTCAAAGGTGATGTCCCAGTCGTCTTCAAGGTTTTTCCTGAAGCGTGTCCAGTCCATATTTGCATCTTCAAACAGCACAAACGCCGCAAGAACGTTGCCCTTGCCCTCGGCGCTTTCGGTCACGTTCTGCTCGTTGTTGTCGTTATCTGAATTGGTCATTATTGCCATAGTGATTCCTCCATTACATAATATCCCTCGTATTATACCATACTTTTTCCGTTTTTGCAATAGCCTGCCGCCGCACAGGCAAAAATTAAATAAATGCGCTTGACTTGATATACAAAAGCTGTTATAATTGTTTACAGTATGTTTATTATCATACCAAAAATATAGTACAAAGGGGAGAAATGAATGGAAGTCGTTTTAGACGTAAAGGAGCTTTCCAAGCAGTACAAAAAAGGCGTGTACGCTTCGGAAAAAGTTTCATTTCAGGTACATAAGGGCGAGATATTCGCACTTATCGGACCAAACGGTGCGGGAAAAACCACTACGATCAGAATGATCTCTACATTACTCAAAGCCACAGAAGGCGACGCAATCGTTGACGGTCACAGCATTCTTACCGAGCCTGAAAAGGTAAGACAGGCTATCACCTATCTGCCTGACGAAGCAGGTGCTTACAAAACCATGAGAGGTATCGAGTACCTCAGATTTATGGCAAGCATCTACGCAAAGCAGAAAAGTGATATCGAGGAGTTTGTAAAAAGAGGCGCAGACATCTGCGAGCTTGGCGACAGACTCAACGACAAGATCTCAAACTATTCAAGAGGTATGCAGAGACGACTGCTGCTGGCAAGAGCTATCATGTCAAAGCCGTCACTTGCAATTCTCGACGAGCCTACTTCGGGACTTGATATCATCAATGCTCTGGAGATAAGAAGAATCATCAAGAAGCTCGCAGCAGACGGAATGAGCTTTTTGCTCTCGTCACACAATATGCTGGAAATCGAATATGTATCCGACAGAGTCGGCATCATCTCAAAAGGTCACCTGCTTGAAGTAGGACCTGCACAGGAGCTTGTCGCTAAGTACGGCGTTAAGAACCTTGAAGAAGTATTTGAAAAGGTGGTGACCGTACATTGAAATTCTCGATTTTGCTGAAAAAAGAACTTAAAGAGATGCTCAGCCCGACGACCATTATTACAATGGTGCTGATGATATTCGTTCTGATATTTGCGGGCAAGGCAATGTCAAAGGCGGTCGACGAGGTCAAGGAAGACGCCAAGACCATCACGATATGCGACCAGGATCAGACCGATTTCACCAAAGCGATGATAGACATTATCGACAAGGACGAGAACACCGAGGTCAAGAAGGTCGAGCTTAAATCCGATGACTATACACAGGAGCTTAAAAACTCCGATTACAAAAACGTAGTTATCATTCCAAAGGGCTTTACCGAGCAGGTAATGGCTCACAAGACCGCGACTGTCAAGTTTGCGCAGAAGATGACATCTATCGCAACATTCTCAAATATGAGCGCAGGTTCAAAGGCTGCCCTCGAGGTGCTCCAGAGAGGTATCAAGGCTACTATTTACACACAGAGCAAGCTTGACGAGGCTACAAGAAAACAGCTTGATGACCCTATCGAGCTTGAGGAGTACACTGTTGTTTCCGACAAGCAGGAACAGGTTGCAAGCTCCACAGTTTCAAGCATAATGAGCTCACAGTCAATGTTTATCCCGATAGTTATGTTCCTGCTCATCATGTACACATCGCAGATGATAATGAACGCTATCTCCACCGAAAAGCTGGACAAGACTCTCGAAACTCTGCTTTCGTCGCCTGTTTCAAGACTTTCGGTAATTTCTGCAAAGATGATATCTGCCGCAATCGTTGCTGCTTTGCAGGCTGCCGCTTATATGTTCGGTATGAACAAGATGATGGACGGCATCTACGGCGAGGTCACAAGCGATGGCAACATCGAGGAAACACTCAAATCCCTCGGTCTTTCAATGAGCGTTGGTGATTATGTGCTCGTTGGCTTGCAGATGTTTATGACGATACTTATTGTTCTGTCCGTTTCCATTATCCTCGGCGCACTCGCAAAGGACGCAAAGAGCGCACAGACATTGCAGATGCCAATTATGATGCTGGCAATGGTGCCTTACTTCGTGACAATGTTCATCGACGTAAAGACCGCATCACCTATCATCAAGTATGTAACAATGCTTATCCCGTTCACTCATTCGTTTATCGCAAATCAGAACGTTATGTTCGGCGACTTTACAACGTACTTCATCGGACTTGCTTACCAGTTCGTGCTGCTGTGCGTATGTATGTTCCTCGCACTGCGGATATTCATGAGCGACAGGATATTCACCCTCACCCTCGGCGGAGGCAAGAAAAAGTCAGGCGGACTGTTCGCCAAGAAGCAGACCAGCTACGACGACGAGTAATAAAAGCACAAGAGTTGCTGCAAACTATGCAGCAGCTCTTTTTTTGCGCCCGTGCACCACACACATAAAAACAGAGCAGCCGTTATCCTGAACCGCACCATTTTGTGCGTACAGCACAAAAAAGCCCCTATGGATAATTGAATCAAGCAACGAACTGGCTTCGCAATTCAAGCGGAGTCAGTTTTGTTTTGAATTGGATACGCTGATGATTGTA
>Ga0256405_10000851_pt1 | contig 92461 bp, 91 predicted proteins | sample RumenRJG_02DNA_FD_189096 | JGI IMG/M metagenome (GOLD analysis project Ga0256405, IMG submission 189096) | Bovine rumen microbial communities from Lethbridge, Alberta, Canada - RJG_02 | ecosystem: Host-associated > Mammals > Digestive system > Stomach > Rumen | place: Canada: Alberta...
AGAAAAGTTAGGATGGATGAGTCCTGTTCAATACAGGCTCCATCTCTTAGCTGCATAAAGAAAACGAGACGACCGAAGTCGTCTCGTAAAAAGTCTAACTTTAAGGGGTCACCTCATATCAGATCGTACTCATTTTTCCGTATTAATTATTTTGGACATAAAAAAAGAACCCGACGCATCAGGTTCTTCTAGGTGTAGCCCGAAGGCATTCACCGCAATTCTAATCTAAAAATTAAGGAGTCCCATACCATGGAAACTCCTTATAAAAGCTTTCGCTTTTCAATTGTGAATTTATTCTATACCGTAGTCGTTAAACTGTCAATTATTTTTTCTGAATCTAACCAGTAATAAATCTCTTAACTCCTTATATCGATGTTCCTTCATTCCACCACTTGGCAATAAGTGATCATATACATACAGCAGTACTACAAAATCATACATAAAATTATATTTTAAATTATTTGAAATTGAAGTTTTGCTTACACAATGCATCCGTTTCAAAAAATTTAGAATTCTTATATCCGATTCCCCAGTTTTCTCTTTCGATAAATTATTTATTAAACAATTACTATGTGCAGATGCATTCCTTAAATCCCGAACTATATTCAGAAACTTATTTTCCTCAACACCTTTTAATAACAACACTTTCAATCTATGTTCGATGTCCAGGCACATATCATTTATCAAATATCGAAGCTCCATATCTAAAACGGACAACTCTCTAAGATACGCAAATTCTTCTTCATATGGTCTATCAGTTCATCCGGTGACATCATAGATTTCATGTTTACCCCTCCCAATCAACAAATCTAACCCTTCTTATACTTTTTTATAATAGAATCAATCATTGCTTTCTCTTTTTCATCTAAATCCTCATACCGATTTTTGATTATAGCAAAACGCTTATCATCCATCGGATTATATTTAAAGTCCTTCATCAGATCATAGACTTTTCTATAAACCGGTCCTTGCCCCCATTCTTCGTGTTCCTCTTCAAACAATGTTTCGCCATACTTTGCAGCATAATTCTGTTGAACCATATACAATAATTTATGTAATGTAAACGGCGGTATCTCATGTAGTTCCTTAAAAAGATACGAAATTGTTGCCAGCATTTTGTCCGATATACAAAACGAATCTATAAGTTCATTCGTAGCCCGAATCGATTTTTTATATGCCACCTCGCCAATTCTCTCTTTATTTTTCTCTAATTGTTTCCTCATTAGCTTCGGATAATACAGCGCCATTCTCATTATGTGCGAATACTCCTTCGACGGCACTTGCCCAGCGAGATAACGCGTAATTGTTATCTCTCCAAACCCCATCGCATATGAAAGCGGTGCTTTTCCGATATTATAAATATCCATTAGGCTTTCAATCTCATCTACAGTTATCAAATCTTCCATCTTTCGATACTGTTCATCAATTTCCTTAGCATTCAAATCCAACAGACCTGGAACAGCCATTTCTTCTCCACATTCATTACATATAGCTACTGTAATCTCGAATTCATATTCTGTCTGTCGAATCTCACGTTTTATCTTCTTCTTTGTTAAAGTAAATTTGGTCTCTTTTTCGCAATTAATACAAAAGTCTGTCTTACTCTCCATCAACATATTCTCCCTCTAGAATTATATAGTGATAGACTTTACCTAATACCCTATCACAAGTTTACTCTCATGATAGGATAATATCAATACTCGATCACCATATAACAAAAAGAAAACTATACCACAGGATCTCGTGGTATAGTCTCAACAATTATATTTCACCTCACCGCAGCATAAACCACATACGCGACATACATCACTATCATCATGCCACCTTCAACTCGATTTATACTCTTTCTAGTAAGGGCGTGAATATATGAGATGAGTGTGACTGCGATGAGAATTGCGAGGTCATAAAAGGATGCCATATTCACCGCTAGCGGGGTTATGAGTCCGGATATTCCGAGGATAAATAGCAGGTTAAAAATATTTGAGCCTACGACGTTTCCAACTGCGATTCCAGTTTCACCTGCTCGAGATGCGACGACAGATGTGACGAGTTCAGGAAGCGATGTTCCGATAGCGACGATGGTAAGTCCGATCAAAGTTTCCGACATTCCAAAGGCTGCTGCTATTTCTGTTGCCGCTGTCACAACAGCCTGTCCACCAGCGATAATCAGAATGAGGCCGAAAATGATTCTAAAGATGATTTTGTAAAGCGGGTCTGTTGTTGCAAGGTTGGATTCAGTAGACTTTTTCCGAGCCGCAAATACTAAAAAAGCAATGTACGCAACAAATATCGCAAGCAAAACCAAGGCGCCGACGCGTGAAAGGGTGCCGACCATACTCAAAATTTCAGCGCCACGATATGCACCCGAAGAAATAACCGAAAAGCCAGTCATCGCCATCAACGCAAGTGTTGTTACGAGAGCAAACGGAAAATCTCTCCGATTGATTTCAGGCTCCACCTTCAATGGTCGGATTACTGCGCAGATGCCCAGAATTCCGAGAAGATTAAAGATATTCGAGCCAATGACATTGCTGAGTGCAATTTCATTTGAACCGGATATGGCCGCGAGAGTGCTTACCGCCAGCTCCGGTGCGCTCGTTCCGGCAGCTACTATGGTGAGCCCTATTACAACTCCGGGCACGCGGAATGTACGTGCCAGGGACGAACTGCCTGCAACAAACATATCAGCGCCTTTTATGAGTGCAGCGAAACCAATGATGAGAAGAAAAATATTCAATACTATCATGTCAGACCTCCTTTGTAATAAAAAAGAGACTCTACCACAGCATTTACTGCGGTAAAGTCTCGCTACTTAGACATACTCCGGGGATCCTGAATCCCGTAATGACGAAATATATCACATGCTTCACATGTGAGCTACTCCCTAAACCTGATTATTTGAAACTATTTTATTAGAATTATACAGAGATTCCACGGAAAAGCAATTAAAATATATTGGTTTTCAGTTTCCTTCACAGAATTGTTCACCTGTTATAAGTGGGTAGGTTACAAGTGTCGTGGAATCGAGGTTCTCTTTGTGCATATCGATTACTGTGATTTGGTGGTTTTCGTAGGTGTTGTAGTAGTATAGGCCACGGTCGAGGTTGCAGCATGAAGTATAGATTGTAATTTCGTATTTGTCGGAACCGAGGTGGACGCAGCCGCGTTGCTGGTCGACGGAACCGAGGATGTGGAAGAACTGGCTGACTGCGGCAGACTCGGTTTCGGCAGAAATAGAATTCATACGAGTGAAGGCAACTTTCACAAAACGAGACGCTGAAGAAAGATCACCTGGTAGGCCGATTGCACCCATACCGCGACTGTATTCGTCGAGGTCGAGATCTGGCGCGAAATTATTTGCTGGTGGTTCTGGTGAAAGCGCCATGTAATCATTCAGCTGGAAGAGCTGCTTGTCGAATGTCGGGTTGTTTGTCATGACGCCTACTGGGTTGTCGTAGACATGGAGACCATCTGCAGTCTGCTCGACTACGATTGAGCATTCTCTGTCAGCTATCATCCAGTGAAGTGGTGATAACGGAAGCTCAGCGCTGAAGTTCTCATTAAGCAAGTTTAGGTTGCTTAGGAGCTTTTTCGCGTCAGCGACAGAGGCGCACTGACCGAGAATCCATGGAATGAATTCGAATGGAGTGATGTTGTTTGTACCTTCGTGAAATGGATTGTAGACTGCGTTCACAGGGAAGTTCAGGCCTGCCATACCGAGGCCGGCTTCGTTTATTGCATCGTAAAAAAGCGGGTAGTCGTCTACGACGTATGCCATTCCGATTAGCGCATGGTGTTTTTTCAATGTGTCTGCGTGGCGAAATTTGAGTTCGAAGTTTCGCGGAACGACCGTGACTGTCTCGTGGTATGAGTACTCGAGGTCGAGGTTTCGGCCGAAGTAATGGTCTTTGCTATAATATGTTGCTGCTGTGCACATAGTTACCCCCTTTATTATGACAGTTGTATGCTAGTTTCAGTATATCACTGAAGGGAGACGTGAGCCACATAAGCTGTTTTACTATCTCTTTCTCATATGTATGAATGCGTAATAATAATCAAGCAGTCTCCAGTAATACTGGATATCAAACCTGAGATTTGACTTCTTACGATTCGCCTTAATTAAGCACTCAGTTACTTTTTGTTTTGCCAGTTGCAGTTTTTCCTCTGATTCAAACCATGTTTTAAAGTCTGTATCCAAATTTCTATCTAAATAGAAGGTATCACGAACTGCAGTTTCTACATTCGACTTTGTCGTACTGTAGCCATCCTTCTCCATCTGCTTACAACAAAAGTCATAATACTCATCTCGAAGTATCGCTTTTGCACAATCAGTCGAGTCAGAGTCTTTTTCTACTATTCGTTTAATCTCTCTCCAGTTTTCAGGAAATCCCATTTTTCTCAACAACAAATCCGAAGGTACTATTCTGCACTGGCTTGTAAATACTGATACTAGCTTATCTATTCTTTCAACCAATTCAATAAAATCGTTTGTATCCAAGAGATAACCTAATGAAATTACAGCTGCATATAAATCTTTTTCGCCGTATCTTGGGACCGAATTTTTCATATTTATTCCAAGTTCTTTATGTAACTCTGTATATGGTATTCCTCTTTTATTATATTTATAATCATAAAGACGCTCATTATGAGCACAAACGTTGCGAATTCTAACTATAAAATCAAGCATTACTCTAAGATGTCTTTCGTCTTTACATTTAAATTCTTTGCAAATCCTAGATTGCACTGAAGAGTCCAAAAGCGAATACATTTGAGAAACATTGCCAAATGTTACTGTATGAAGTAACGCCCATAAAGGAACATTTCCATGTTTTTTCTTCTGATAATTCAAATATGGATACTTTTCAATTCTTTTATCAGATGTTCTCTTCTTAAACACAGTATCTATCAGGTAGTTTATTTTGTCTTGATTCTTATTTATATAGTTATAATTTGAAGTATCTAAATATGCTTCTTCAGCTTCACCATACTTGTCGCAGAAAGCATATGAAACCAGTGATTTAAGCTCATTTTCAACTATCAAAATATAACGAAGAAACAACTCTCGAAGTTCCTTATCGAATTTATAAAGACTATAGATATCATTTATAGAACTATGGATTATATACTTTTCCCCTTTTTTAAAGAGATTCTTGTACCCGTTTATAAGAGAATAATAACCGCACTTTTTCAGAATATGAATTGCTTTTTCTTTGTCATCAATTCTCAACCCCTTGCTCTCCAATATATGGATTTGTTGTTCATATGTAGTGTATGGCTTATCCATTTCCCCTCCTTGTATATTAAAAAAAGGCCCCCGTAGGAGCCTTTTAAGGTTACGGGCCCCTCGAGCATCCGTAACACGATCACTTAATGATTATAATATACTATGATAACTATCTGTTGTCAACCTAACTGCAACACCTATTTCTATCTTTCTACCTTCTCTGATGTATGGGATGGATTAGGTATCTTTTCTCAGTATGTTTAAGTAGTCTTCATACGAGAACACTCTGTTTCTCGATGTATTCGTTGTTTCTTTAAGTATTCCTAAAGTTACAAGTTTTTTCACAGCTGTAGAAACTGTGTTATAGCTCAAATCTAAGTCTTGCGCTGTTTTTTTAATATCTACGATTGGGTACTGCTCTATGTAATCGAAAATACGTCTCACATTATCTGTCTTTCGATTTGAAACTGGTAGTTTCTCTATGTTTTGCGTATGAAGTGCAGAGAGTTTCTCAACTGTTTCCAATGAATCAGTAGCCGCAGCTGAAACTGACTCCAAAAAGAACGATACCCACTGCTCGTAGTTACCGCTTCTTCTGACCTCAGAAATACGATCGTAATATTCAATCTGATTCTTTTTCAAGAAATACGAGATATAAATGATCGGCTTTGTTATGATTCCTTGCTGCATAAGATAGAGAAGAATCATTAAGCGACCTACTCTTCCATTTCCATCTAGGAAAGGATGTATCGTTTCAAACTGATAATGAATCAGTGCGATTCTGATAAGTGAATCGAGCTCCTCGTCTTCATTCATATACTTTTCGAGATCCGTCATCGCTTGATTCATATCATCCACATTGGGCGGAATATATCTAGCATCTTTCAGCGAGCAATTTGCTGGGCCGATCCAGTTCTGTGATTTACGGAATTCTCCTGGATTCTTCTCCTGACCGCGTACTCCAGAAAGAAGCTCTCTATGAATCTCACGAAGCAATCTATTACACAAAGGCATTTCCTCAAGTTTTTCTAAGGCATACCTTGTTGCGTTTACATAGTTTATTACATCTCCGACATCGAGATTCATGTTCTGCTCAACCTCTGGGTCGAGTACATCATCAAGCGTACACTGTGTTCCTTCAATCTGAGATGAAATCAAGGCTTCTTTTCTGACATACATAGATATAAATAAGTCTACGTTTGATATTAGATTTGCTGTAGTAACAAGTTTGGCTAAAGCGCGGTTTGCTTCAACCAGTTTTTTCAACATCTCTGTATCTACGTTTATATCTGGTGTCGGTGGTAACGGAGACGGTTTAAATGATTTATACATCGCTTCTCCGCTTAGATTTGTAACATATTCTCCTGCTCTGTTCATAAAAACGCCTCCTTTGCTTTTTGAAATAATAACATTATAATACGTTTCTTATTTCAGAATGTAAAGGGGTTTCTGAAATAAGAAACACGATTTTTATTTTTTATTTCAAAAAGTCCGGAGTTTTTGAAATAAGGAAGAGGGGTTGTGGGTTTTATTTCAATGTTTCTTTGCTTTCTGTTCTTCCGTTAGATTTACAAATCTACCTTTAATCATCACAAAAAGAAGTTCCAGATTTCTCTGGAACTCCTAATCTATCTTGTTTAATTTATTAAGGTATGAAACATCATTAGATACTTTAGTTATGAATCTCTTTGCTTCTATTTCACATGCCGCCCATCAGTATAAATTTGAAAATTAAAAAGCCCTAAAAACAATCCCTACTAAAAGTATCCACTTGCGTAACGTTTTCTGCTACTTTAGAGTTGATAAAGCTCCAATAACAGAAATACACATGCTGCAGTTGCACCACCGATTACAGTATTCCAATTTCTAGATTTTTTCTTTACTGCCTGAAGACTTTCGTTTACCTCTTCAGTCTCAAATGCATTGTTTTCTTCCATTATCTCTACTAGTATGACCTAAAGGTTATACTCTATCCTTTCCAAATCACCAAGTATCATGTCATCAATGCAAGTGGCCTCCGAGTTAAAACTTTATATAACATTTTATATCTTGTCAAATATTATACAAAAATTAGTTTTTACTGAATCTTATGTGATCCAGTATTCTTTTTATGACCACCTAAAAAAGCGAGGATTATTGGGATATTGCCAAAGACCTCGTAGAGGTATACCCTACTCAGGTCACTACTAAAGTCTTTTTCCGTCTTTGTGAATTCAAGAATAGACTTAAAGTTTTTAAATGAATCTACAAATGACAAGTCTGAGTTCTTCGCAATAGAAATACACCATGAAGCTTTGTCTGCAAAGTATGTCATAACTATCATCATAATAAGTGAAATAATGGCACCCTTAAAAGAGAAATCCTTTGCGAGCATTGAATATCCGTAAACTGTACATACACTCATAACCAGCCCTGAGATACTTGCGACATAGCCGAGCTGTGAAATGATGATAATACATGCGACGCCGATTAAAGAGCCAAGGAAGGCTCCGACAATACCAAACAAGACATTTTCTTTTACATTATTCTCCTCAAATGTAGACTGTTCTAAGAGTTCTGGCTGTTCTAGCTGCTCTGTAGGCTGAGTAATTTTTTCGTAACACTCTTCGCAAAGAGTTGAGATTGTACCGCTGATATAGTAGCTATCCAGATTTATATGAGACTGACCACAAACCTCGCACGCATCTTCAAAACCATTCATTCTGAATGCTTCTGTTAAACCCTTAATAGTAGCAACTATTGCTTTAATTGTTCTGCCTGTTGTAGCGCCAGTTGGATTAGCTATAACCACATTATCACGAACTTTAACATCCCAGATTTCTCGTATACTCTTTTTAATACTTTTACAAAGAGCCGCTTCAGGAAGTTGACCATCCTTTCTAACTGAAACTTTAATATCATAAACATTATTAATATAAGCACAAGAAATATGATAGCCATTATATACACCCAAAAGCGAACGTGTTTCCTCGTTATATCGAAGTCCTATCTGAGCGCCAGCTTTTTCTAGTATTCCCTTTACTTTTTTGTCTATAATTCGATCAGTAATCATAACTTTAAGTCCCTTCATTGTTGAATAAATCTTGATATAATTAACGTACAGAAAACTAATCTACTACAGAATTAAACCATCGTCAACTATTTCACAGCTAATTTAATCATACTCAAAGATTCCCTGTATCGCATCAGACAAAAAAGATCACCTAAAAAAACAGCCTCCACCTAACTCGTCCACTACGGACTCAAGCGGCTTCAGCTGTTTTAGATATTTATTATGTTTTTAATATAATCTATTAGATTTCTGTTTTATAACACTTTTCACCTAATTATGTTAAAATACACCTATGGGAACGAAATCAAATAATACAGATATAAGACAAAAGATTACAAGCGAAAGTTTTAACCAAATCGAATATATGAGGCCTCACCACACTTACGAAGATGAACTCGAATTATACAGTTTAATTCGTGAGGGTGATTTACGCTCTGTTAATGCACACAAATGGTTCTTTAACGCTGATTTCATCGGCAAGCTCTCCGATGATAAACTCCGAAATTTGCGTTACATCTTCGTAGTTGCCACTACCCTATCCACGCGATTTGCGATTGAAGGCGGCCTCGAGTCAAACCTCGCATATAACATCAGTGACTCATATATTCAGAAGATGGATACTCTTAATACCGCACCAGAAATCGTTTCTCTCCAGGAAGATATGGTTCGCCATTTCACAGAAGAAGTTGCTCGTACTCACAGAAATCCACACGCAACTTCTTCCGACTCTGGCAGATATATTTATAAAGCGAAGGACTATATATACTATCATCTTCATGAAAAAATACGTATTTCTGATATAGCAACTGCAGTCGGACTCTCCGAAAACTATCTAAATAATCTGTTTAAGCGCGAGACCGGACTTACTTTAAAACAATACATAATCGCTCACAAGATAGAAGAAGCAAAGAACATGCTTCTATATTCCGAATGCACTGAATCGGACATAAGTGAGTTCCTCGCTTTTTCATCTCAAAGTCACTTTATTTCCGCTTTTAACAAAGAAGTCGGTGTAACACCCAAACAGTACCAGGATCAGTATTTTCGATCCAATCCTAAATGGAAGCACCAGTCTACTTAATAACCCTCCCCCACCCCTCTTTGTGTTATACTCCCCTATAGAGGGTTATATTTCAAAGGAGGTTTCATATGTCTGAAATGAATCGAAAAGCCATGTACAAACTCACCTACGGATTATTCGTTTGCACCGTTCCAGTGCCTGCGGGAGCTGCCGCTACTGGTGCTACAGCAAATGGCTGCATCACAAATACTGCTGTTCAGGTAGCATCCGATCCGAACCTGATTTCGATTGCACTGAACAAATTGAGTTTCACTCACGATTGCCTGAAGGAGACTGGAATCTGCAATATTTCGGTACTGAGCGAAGATGCTTCATTTGAAACATTCAAGCATTTCGGATTTCAATCTGGTCGAGATGTAGATAAATTCGCCGACAGTTACGACGCAGGGAACTATTCTCTCGCCGATAACGGTGTGCCTTATATCACCGCTGGAACTAACGCGTACTTTTCACTTCGCGTAAAGGAGATGGTCGACCTCGGTTCACATACTCTCTTCCTCTGCGAACCAACTGCTATGGAAGTACTGAGCGAGATTCCATCCTGCACCTACGATTACTACCAGAAGAATATAAAGCCAGCTCCAGAACCCGTCGGAAAGACTGAAGGCGGTGAAACTATCTGGCGCTGTACGATTTGCGGATACATCTATGTAGGCGAAGAGCTCCCTGATGATTTCATATGCCCACTCTGTGGTCATCCAAAGGAAGACTTCGTAAAGGAAACCAGATAAACATATATAGAAACAGCAAACAGCCAGCGCTCTCGCGCTGGCTGTTCTCATAATCTATATAATAAGTTTCCTGCTCATGAGAATATCTCATTTATCTTCTTTAAAGTAAACTCTTCCGCTGTATAATCATCATAATTCTTTATAAGAAGTGTGCGTCTAGAGACGCCTACCTTTGCAAAGATGTTATGAATATGCGTCTTTGCTGTTCCTATTGAAATTTGAAGTGTATCTGCGATTTCCTGAGTCTTTTTTCCAGTGATTAAGAGACCTAGGATTTCCTGCTCACGAACTGTGAGCTGATGCTCCTTTGAATAAAGGAAGAGTTTCGAGTAACGTCGCTCTTCCGGCTCAGCTGCTGCCTCATCATTAGAAACGCTCTTCGGTTCAAACAGGTCAGCATACATATGCATATTTAAGTACATATACTCTGCACGAATCACATTAACAGACAGGATGATTCTAAACAAATCTTCCGTAACACTTCTATTATTTATATAAACCGTATTCTTATAGTCATCCACAAAGAATATCACATACGTATCTTCCGCAAAGATTGCTATAGCAAATATAATAAACAGCCAACCACCGAATCGTATCATAGATTCGATTCTCTCATCTTTAAATGTCGGTGCCATCTTGCGGTCTGACACGAGTATCCATATTCCAATCAGCAGCATAAACAGCTGATTAGGTTCATAGTATAGCCATGCCTTCATCGCACTATCTGGGATCACCGGAATAAACAGCAGATACAGAACCAAAACGCCGAGTATCGTAAACATAAACCTGCTGTACTGCATCCCCATAATCTTTGGTACTACTACCAATAACGCCATAAAGATCCCCGTATAGATCAAAGTCTTCCAGGTAGGAACCGACAGAAAGGTTTCATCATATATTCGTTTAAACCACGGAACATTCTCTGTTAGTGATATAACTGCCACATCGAGTTCAAATAGTACGAATAGTATCGCGAGGATCCCGAACAACTTCTTCTTAAATATCAGATAGTCCACCATCGACACCGCAAACGCGATACAGAACACAGATACTAGAATAATATTAATCACATTTAATAAAACCAGCATTACAATCCCACCTCTTTATAAAATCCATAAACCCTCTAAACTCTCTAAACTCTCCATCGAGTTTCCTCTTTGATATGTCTAATGATAATTAATTATTAAAAATTTGTAAAACTCTTTTTTCTATAAAACAACCCCAAAATCATCATTTTTCTGTGCACCTTACACAAAAGTTTAGGAAGGTTTATGTGCACCACTTACTAAATATGCACAAAGATACAACCTTCGTATCATGTTCAACTGAGTTCTGAAGGCATATCTTCAAATCACAAACAAAACACATTTTCTCAGAAAGGAGTTTCGCACGGATTATGGAAAAAAAGAAATTCAAAATGTTAGACGCGATTCTCACAGTAATATGCGTCGTATTCGTTGCAGAAGCCGCTGCACCCGTTGCAGCAATCGGAAATTCTCAGTATTTCTGGTGGATTTTCATGATGATATGTTTCCTATTACCTTACGGATTCATCTCTTCAGAACTCGGAACTACCTATACAGGAGACGGCGGTCTCTACGATTGGGTCACTAAGGCATACGGCCACAAGATGGGCGCCAGATGTGCCTGGTACTACTGGATAAACTTCCCACTGTGGATGGCATCACTCGCAGTAGTATTTCCGCCGATGATTACAACTATCACAGGAATCGAACTTCCTACTATAGTAAGCATCCTAATCGAACTGGCTTTCATATGGATAGTTACTCTCATCGCGTACAAACCTATCGCTGATTCTGTTTGGATTCTAAACGGTGCCGCCATCATCAAAGTCGGCCTCGCTCTCCTGATAGGAATCCTCGGAATCTACGGAGCAGTCACACATGGACTCGCAAATCCTATCACTGCAAAGTCTCTGCTTCCTAGCTTTAATGCTGACAGTCTTTCCTACATCTCTGTCATCATCTTCAACATGCTCGGCTTTGAAGTAATCTGCACTATGTCAGATTCGATGGAGAATCCAAAGAAACAGATTCCACAGGCTATCGTAATCGGAGGAATCGTAATCGCTGCGATCTACATGTTCTCAGCTTTCGGTATCGGTGTAGCTATTCCTACGGAAAAAATCAGTACCTCAAGTGGCATGATTGATGCCTTTATACTTCTTACTCACAAAGAAGGCGGTGCGTTCATCAGCCTTATGGCTATCCTGTTCCTCCTCACACTCGTAGGAAACATGGTTTCATGGTCTACAGGCGTAAACGAAGTTGCAGCTTATGCGGCAGACAATCACGATATGCCTGGTATTTTTTCAAAGAGAAGCGCCAAAAACGGTATGGCAACTGGAGCCGCTACTATGAACGGTATCGTCGCATCTATCGTTTGTATCCTCGCTCCATTCATTCCAAACGAGGATATCTTCTGGAGTTTCTTTGCTCTGAACCTGGTTATGTTCTTGATGGCTTACATACCAGTGTTCCCTGCATTCCTAAAGCTCAGAAAGATAGATCCAGATGCAGAGAGACCTTTTAGAGTACCTGGAAACAGCCTCTATCTAAAACTGATTTCTATCATTCCAGTTTTACTAATCATCGTCGCTATCGTATTTACTGCTATTCCACTTTCAGCAGAAGAAGCAACTATGTCAGGTAAACTGCCTATTCTAATCGGAACTATCATATTTATAGTGATTGGCGAGATTCTAATCATCGTCGACAGAAAACAGGAGGATTAATTATGGCAAAGAGAATCATAGGCACTACGCCTAAAGCTGACGGCTACAGAATGCCTGGAGAATTTGAAGAACAGGAACGCATCTTTATGCTGTGGCCTTGGAGAAATGACAACTGGAGACTCGGTGCAAAGCCAGCCCAGAAAGCTTATGTAAATGTAGCAAAAGCTATCTCTAAATATGTTCCAGTAACTATGTGTGTTCCACCTACTCAGTACGAGAACGCCGTTGCTAGATTCACAGCGGTTGGAAACGACAATATCCGCGTTGTAGAAATGACTTCTGATGATGCATGGATTCGCGACTGTGGCCCAACCTTCCTCATAAATGATTACGGCGGACGTCGTGCAGTAGATTGGGAGTTCAACGCTTGGGGCGGACTCGTAGATGGCCTCTACTTCCCTTGGGATCAGGATGCTCTCGTAGCCAGAAAAGTTTGCGAAATGACCGATACTGATTCTTACAAAACAGAGGGATTCGTTCTCGAAGGTGGCTCCATTCATGTTGATGGCGAAGGAACTGTTATGGTTACAGAAATGTGCCTCCTCTCAGAAGGACGTAACCCGGATAAATCTAAGGAAGAAATCGAAGAAATGCTCAAAGAGTATCTAAACTGTGACAAGGTTCTCTGGATTAAAGACGGAATCGATCCTTACGAAACAAATGGTCACATCGACGATATAGCTTGCTTCGTTCGCCCTGGCGAAGTTGCTTGTCTCTACACAGATGATGAAAACCATCCTTTCTATAAGGAAGCACAGGCAGCTTACAAATTTCTCTGCGAGCAGACTGACGCACGCGGCAGAAAGCTAAAAGTTCACAAGATGTGCGCTACTAAGCTTCCTTGCTACCTAAAGGATGCTGACTCTATCGACTATTCAGAAGGAGCTATCCCTCGTGAAGAAGGTGAAGTTTCAATCGCTTCATACATGAATTTCCTCATCGTAAATGGAGCTATCATCCTTCCTCAGTATGGAGATGAAAACGACGAACTCGCTGTAAAGTGCGCTCAGGAAATGTTCCCTGAACGAGACATCGTTCCAGTCAGAACAGAAGAAGTCGCTTACGGCGGCGGAAATATTCACTGCATCACACAGCAGATGCCAGCTATTAAATAAATTTTTTCAACAAAGGAGAATTACAACATGTACGCAAATGGAATTAGACACTTCATCGACACAAAAGATTTAACTCAGGAAGAAGTTCTCGATATCGTAAACCTTTCCCTTGAGATAAAAGAGAGCATAAATGCAGGCTACTATCCACCACTCATGAAAGGAAAGACTCTCGGCATGATCTTTCAGCAGTCTTCGACCAGAACTCGTGTTTCTTTCGAAACAGCTATGGAACAACTCGGCGGTCACGCTCAGTACCTCGGACCTGGAATGATCCAGCTCGGCGGCCACGAGACTATTGGCGACACAGGAAAAGTTCTCTCTAAGCTCATCGATGTCGTTATGGCCCGCGTTATCGAGCACAAAACTGTAGTCGAGCTCGCTGAATCATGCACTATCCCGGTTCTAAACGGTATGTCAGATTACAACCATCCTACTCAGGAAATTGGTGATATGTGCACTATCGTAGAGAACCTTCCAAAGGGAAAGAAGCTTTCCGACTGCAAGGTTGTCTTCGTCGGAGATGCTACACAGGTTTGCGCATCACTCGCTATGATTACTACCAAATGCGGAATGCACTTCGTACACTACGGACCAAAAGGACATCAGCTTCAGGACAGTCCATCAGCAGCTTGCCTTCCTGAGATTGAAAAAAATGTCAAAGAATACGGCGGTTCCTTCCTCACATCTGATAACCGCGAAGACGTGAAAGGTGCTGACTTCATCTATACAGACGTATGGTATGGTCTCTACGAGTCAGAAATGCCAAAGGAGGAAAGAGTACAGATTTTTGGTGATTATCAGGTTAATCGCGACCTCATGTCTCTCGGAAACATCGGATGCAAATTCATGCACTGCCTCCCAGCTACCCGTGGCGAGGATGTAACTGATGAAGTCGCTGACTCAGCATCATCTCTCTGCTGGGATGAAGCAGGCAACCGTCTGACAGCTATGCGTGGTCTCCTCGTATACTTCACTCAGCATCAGCGTGCCGCTGCTCCATCTGAACTTCAGATTGCAGCCGCAAAAGAACGCCTCGACAAATTCATGGAAGACAGACACATCATTTAAAGACCTATCGTTTAGCCCAGTATTTACTTCATAAGAAACCCAAAACAGCCAGCGCATATCAATTGCGCTGGCTGTTTGCTTATTTAATCTATTTATCTACTTATCCACTCGCACATAACCTTATACACATTCTGCATGCCATCGATATGTGTTCTTTCATAACCATGGCTTGCTCGTGTTCCAGGTCCGAGTGCTGCATGTCTTACATCATAACCTGCGACGAGAGCCGGGTCCGCATCCGTTCCATAATGTGGTGTAAAGATATCGCGCACATAATCTGCTCCTGCGGCCTTTCCAGCAGCGCTAAGCTCCTTAACCAAATCCTGGTTGTAAGGGAATCTACTATCCTTACAGAACACTGTAGCCTTTCTCTCATCCGATGTCTGTTCCGGTCCGATACAAGCGATATCAAGTGCCAGAAAATCTTTCACATCATCTGGAATCGCTGAACCGCCATGTCCGATTTCTTCAAAGAAAGAAATATAGATGTACACTTTTCTGGACAGCTTTATTTTTCCGTCCTTCACATCTTTCAGGAATTCCATCAGAAGTGCTACGAGCGCTTTGTCATCTACAAAATGAGATTTTATATATCCATTTCTATATTCAAATCTCGGATCGAGAGCGACATAATCTCCGATGTCGATGCCAATCTTCCTTACATCCTCTGCACTATGAACGTCTTCATCCAATACTACAAATGAATTTGTATCGAAGTTTGGAACCTCTTTATCCAGTTCATCTTCTGTAACATGAACGGAAGCATTTTTTCTCTGAATACAACCTGTTATTACACGACCTGAATCAGTATGAACAAAGACATTTTCCCTCTCTGCATGATAAGCATAAAGCCCACCGACTTTGCAAACCTTGAGTGTTCCATCCGGATTAATGTGTCGAACCATCAGTCCGATAGTATCACCGTGCGCAGTCAGAAGCACCGGATTCTCGCCCCCTTCATTCAGTGTTACGAGGATTCCGCCTTTATGCATCACACTCGCGCTAAATCCGATTTCCTCGATTTCCTTTACGAGATAATCCTGTAATTCATGATACTGTCCTGTAACAGAATCGATTGCCAGTTCTGCTTCTAGTTCATGTAAGAATCTTTCCTCATTAAGTAAGTTTGCCATAATTAGTACCTCTTTTTTCTTAATCCTAAATTTTCCATAAACTAGTCTATCATATTTTGCACCTAATCTAAAATATCCATTAAGGTTTCCTATAAATCATTGTTTTTTCACGCATTTAATATATATTAAAGTTACATAGTATCGTATGAATGGAGGAGATGTCATGCGTATATCTGGAATTACACCAACCTCGAATGGTTCGGTTCAAAACTATATAAATGCTGACCCTGTTTTTCAGCAGAATGCTGCAAACACGAGCGTTCCTATCGGAAAAAGTGAAGCCGCAAAACCGACCGATCCTGAGCATACCGTAAAGGAAGGCTATCGTTCATCTCCGGCGAAATGTGAAACCTGCAAAAACAGAAAATACCAGGACGGTTCCGACGAAATGGTTTCCTTCAAAAGTGCCACTCACATCTCGCCCGAGTCTGCCCCTAGCGCAGTTCGTGCACACGAAGGTGAGCATGTTTCAAACGCTTACACAAAAGCCAGCGAACGTGGTGGCAAAGTTCTCCAAGCCAGCGTCGCCATCCACACTGCAATCTGCCCTGAATGCGGACGAACCTATGTCTCCGGCGGCACCACCACGACCCTCATCTCCTATCCTAAAGACGGAGAAAAATCCGACCGTGACGATAAACATGAGGAAAATTTCGACACATAAAAAAAGAAACCTTGCCTAACTAGACAAGATTTCTTTTTTTATCTACATTGCTGTAAGACATGATTTATTTCTATCATTTTTTACAGTCAATTTTATCTATTTTCTTTAGAACTGCCCTATTTTCAATTTTTTCAGAGTCTTTTTTATAGTATTTAATGTGACAAATCTTTGTACCAAATATATCTACATGATGACAAATAACTGGAACAACCTTTTTCTTTTTAATAGAACTATAAGTCGGTTCTAAAACTTTAAATTCCTTTTTATCTCCATTTGAATCTTCCACCGTTATATAATCAGAAGAAGCAGAGCCACTCGATTCATCGGAATCTACATATCGACAAGTTTCTTCCGATATCGTTTCAGTATAAACAATCGGGAAATAATTACATAGATTATATGAGACACCAACTGCACCTGCAAGTAAAAAGGCTCCTACAGCTAGACGATCCATCCATCCTTTCCTTTCAAGCGCAACAATGATACACGGAATTAGAATTACAACAAGCGATATTGCAAAATAAATGTACGGATTATATCCTCCTTCAAACTTGAGTTGCTCATTATATCTAAATCCAAAAATAACAACAAAATATGGAAACATTCTATATAAATAATCCACATAATAAGAAGACAACATCTTCTTATTATTCTCATTCCCATTTATTTCTATATAAAGCATATTTCTAAACGCAAAATCTAACGGGAGATTTACAGCCCAGAAGATGAAATACCTTATTGCCATAGACTTAAGCCCAGGGCTCAGATAAATCCAATATATAAGAGCAAATGAAATAATTAAAGAAATCACTTTGAAGATTTTTACTGTAGTCAACCTGCCATCAAAATACATCTCTGGATGAGCTATCTTTTCCTCTTCTATCTTACGCTCAATATCCTGTGGATTATCTTTAGCATCTTCATATTCAATCACTTCATCCGGCAAGTCCTCTACTATACAAGGTCTAACCTTTCGAAGATCAATCATTTCCTCATAAAACAGATTCCAATTAGTCCAGTTAGCACCAACTTCACACAGTAATTCCTGCTTATAATTATAAATTCGAAGCCCCAGCATTTTTGTTTTTTCTAGATTAACCAGAATTTTAACATTACCAATCTCATCTACTGTGAATCTCTTTCGTTTCTTAAACGGTTTCTTCACAATATACTTATACTGAGGGACGGCTACTTTTAAATATTCTGTATGATATAAATAATGATAATAAAGCGAAAAAGAGCCACAAAAAAAACAAATAACGCAAAATAAAATCCAATCTCCAGGATTGCTTGGTTTAGTGGATACAGTGATAAGGAGCATAATCGCACTCAAAACATCGAACGCTACTATATTTACAAATATGCCTTTTCCATTCGCATTAACAACATAAGCATCCGTATACATTAGTACTCTTTCCTATAAGCTCAAAGCTTACTTATTTATTTCTTTTCTCGTATTCATCGAGAGCCATCATCTGTGTAAGACTTCTAATTCTATCTGAATGACGTGAAAGCGCTATCGTAAGCGTATAGATTACGAGCAAGCTGAACAGGAATCCGAGGAAGAATACCATGTTCATAACGCTAGCGATTCCGAGTATACCCGCGAGCCACTCAAGAGCTCCAGGGATTGCAATCAAGATTACGATTACCAACGGAACTAGAATCCATGTGATTGCATATTTTAATTCGATCTGTCTCTTTTTTGACTTACCCACTACTGCACACCAGAAGATGATAAATAATTGGGCCAGGATGATTCTAAGTTTAAGTGTCATCATGATTTCTTACCTCTCAATGCTTCTATAATAATTGCAATAGTTACTTTTATCATATAGTACACAGATTTCTTCATAGTGATTGAAGAAACACCACCCTGACGTGCTCGCATGATTACAGGGATTTCTTCAATCTTCATGCCGTTATTGATAGCTGTAACAGCTGTCTCTGGCTCTGGATAATCTTTAGGGTAATTTCCTGCAAAAAGTTTGATCACTTTTTTCCCTGCCAGACGAAGTCCAGATGTAGGGTCAGTGATAGTCTTTCCTGTGAGCAGCTTAATCAGTCCTGTGAAATAAACGATTCCCACACGTCTCATAAATGAAGACTGGAAACCTTCCTTATCGATAAATCTAGAACCAATAACCATATCCAGATTATGCTCTTCTAAGTATGCAGCCATCTTTGACAGGAAAGCTGGATCATGCTGACCATCGCCATCGACCTGAACAGCTATATCATAGCCATATTTTTCAGCATACTTATATCCCGTCTGAACTGCTCCACCGATTCCCAGATTAATAGGTAGATTTACATAATTATATCCATGGTCTTTCAAAATCTGAAGTGTGTTATCTGTAGAGCAATCATTTATCACCACATAATCAAAATCAGGTGCGTTCTGCTTTATATCCTCTACAGTCTTTACAATATTTTCGCTTTCATTATATGCTGGTATAATGATTAGCTTCTTCATGTGTTTGTTACCTTTCTCTATTTAATAGGTGTTATCTCCAAACTCTTCTGGAAAAAAAGCAGCCTCACACCATCTTTTTCCGCAAAAGCAAGATAACCTGTAAGATTATAGCACAGAATTCAACTTGTGTCAGATTATATTAGTCCAAGCAGCGACATACCATAAAATACTGCAAAAAATCTACACTTGTTAACATTTTAAGGCATTTCTCCACATATAAACTATGCTAATATGCAAAGTAAGCATCCAGTCCATCTGCGATTCCTCGCACCATCTTCTCCTGAAACGCTTCATTTGCCATGTTCACATCGTCAGACGGATTAGTCATAAATCCCATCTCGAGCAAAGTCACCGGAATCTGGCTCCAGTTCGATCCGCTCAAGTCATCGCGCGGTCCAACTCCACGAGACTTCATTCCAGTAGCAGCCAGATAACCATTCATCACGCAAGTACTCAAGCTCGCCGACGCATCGGACAGTCCCGCTACAAACGGATTACTCCGACTTGGATAAAAAGCACTGGCACCCGAAGCACTGCTACTCTGCGCCCCATCTGCATGAAGCCTGATATATGCACATGCCCCGCACGAATTCGCATACTGTGCCCTCTCCGCATTTGTAATATTCACATCATTAGTAGATCTAGTCAGATAAACCGCATAACCTCTTCTCTCCAGCTCCGCCTTCAATTTCAGCGAAACATCGAGCGTGAGCTGATACTCCATCAAGCCTGTTGTCGTGCCTCTAGTCCCGCCAGCAACTTTCGTCTTCATCTGAGAGCCTCCTGGACCGACCGGCTCTACTCCGTTATTTCCGCAAGCCTGATGACCTGGATCTATACAGACAGCTTTTCTATCCTTAGAAACTCGAACCGGCTGCTGCAATGATTGATCCACTGCATATGAAGAATTTGCATCAGGACGAGTAACAACCTGAGCAGGAGATGCATTTGTCTCTTTCTCTTCTTTCTGCGATTTCTCTTTCTGCTTTGTGTCTTCAGTTTTCTTCTTTGCGGCTTTTTCTTTCTTTGTAGCCTTCTCTCCCTCTTTGCCACCTACCGATTCACGCTTACCTTTATCTTCAGTAGCCGAATTTGTTGAACTTACTTTCCCGCAAGCTCCCAGCATCACTCCTACGATGAGAACTGGTATTAATAAAGCTTGTTTTTTTCCTTTGAATTTCATAATCCTCTTAACTCCCATGTTTTTCCTCTTGCTATATCAACCGTTGATGTGAAACCCGCTATTTTCTCGATTTCACACCACAACCTAAATTCCAGCATGGTGCGAAACCTACTCTTTCATTCCTCTCCCATTTGAACTAAGATATTATCATACGTAAATCACATAACACTCAATAAGGAGACCATCTATGATCAAAACTATCATTTTCGATATCGGCGGAGTGCTCATCGGCTATGACTGGAGAGCATATATGATGAAACTTTTTAATGGTGACGAAAAGCTAGTCGACGCGCTCATCACAAACATCTTCAAAAACCAGCGTTGGGACGAGGTTGATCGTGGCGTGCTAACAGAAGAAGAACTCATAACCTCATTCTCACAAGATGCTCCTGAGCTTCGTGACCAGATTCAGTTATTCTGGGACAACTGCGGAGACGCACTCTGGCAGTATGATTTCACACACGAATGGCTTGATGAACTTAAAGCCAGAGGTTATCAGCTCCTCTATCTTTCAAACTGGTCCGATAATCTCTACCATCTAGCATCCAAACAGCTCGACTTCCTTCCAAAACTCGATGGTGGTGTATTCTCATATAAAGTCAAACTTATAAAACCAGACCATGCAATCTATAACGCTCTCATCGAAAGATACGATCTGAATCCATCTGAATGTGTCTTCCTCGATGACAAAATCGAGAACATCGAAGGTGCACGCGAATGTGGACTAAATGCTATTCAAGTTACCACTCACGAAGAGGCTGTTTCACAGCTTGAAAAGATCTTAAATAGCTAAAAATAAGAAACTACATCCCACAAAACTTCTTTGCCTCATCCAGGCTGAAGCTTGAATCCTGATTTATAATCTCATTTCGAGAAGCCATATCTGCATCATACTTAGAAAGCTCGATTACACGATATTTTCCACCTTCCCAGTGGCAGATCAGAGGAATAGTAGTTCCCTCTTTAATAGAAACCGAACCATCATCATTTCTAATAAGTGTGATATCCGCCATCTGTGAGATGAGCTGCTTCCACACACCTGCACCAGTTCTAGATGTTCCAGTTACGAAGTTCCCAACCGAGTAGTAACACAGAGTACGATGTCCATCGATACCCTCGATCCACTCGACAGGCTGAACCACATGTGGATGCGCACCCAGAATGAGGTCCGCCCCATTATCACTAAACAGCTTTGCCCAATACCTCTGTGAAGCATTCGGTTCATAAGTATACTCAGTGCCCCAATGCGGACACACGATTACAAAGTCCGCAGACTCTCTCGCACGTTTCAAATCTGCGATTATCTTCTCCTCACCGAGCTTGTCCAATATATAGGACTGCGTCTCCGGCACATTATATCCATTTGTACCATATGTATAGTTCAAGACAGCGACCTTTACCTTGTTCGTCTTTCCCATCTCGACCACACGAAGCCTGTCAGCATCTTCCTGTGAATCATGGATTCCACACAGAGTCACCTCCGGATGATTTCTACGCCAGTAGCTGACACTATCGAGAATTCCACGTACTCCTCTATCCATCGCATGATTTGTCGCACCGAGGATGACATCATATCCTGCCTCAGCTTCCGCATCTCCGAGCTCTATCGGACTACAGAAAGCCGGATAACCTGAATATCCCAGCTCTCTACCACCGAGGATAGTTTCCTGGTTCAGAATCGCGAGATCCGCTCCCGCACTCAACTCTTTCGTATCGAAAAAAATCCCCCTAAAGTCATAGGTTCCATCTCCCACTTCAGATGACTTTAAAATATTGTCATGAATCAGGATATCTCCAACCATCCTGATATGAAACTCTTTCTGTTCCTCTTCAGGCGTCTGGTTTTCTCCAGCTTGTTCCTCACTGGAATCACCTTTAACCTTTTCGACTTCCTGCTTCGCTTCAATCTTTACTCCCTTTGTAACGAGAGTTCTCATATCTGTAAATACAGGACGATATGCTATGAGAGTGATAAATGTAATAGATAGAACTACCAGTCTAGCGAAGCTGACTTTTCGCACCTTCTTACCGATAATTCCCAGCTCAGTATATTTCCTACGAAGTATGATCCAGTACACAAACTGAAAAGCCAGACAGGCAACCGCCCAGAACTTCAAATCCGGCTCTATATAGTTATAGAAATCTTTTAAGACCATCGGATTTGTTCTATACACTATCTGGTTCAAAAGCGCACTCGCAGCATCAGCTTTTCCACCTGAATACGCTAACAGCCAGGCATAAGCCGGTTCTCCACATAGCGCTACAAAAGACAACGCCACAAATAACAGATCAAACAATATATCTAAAACTATCATCCAGAAAGCCTCTTTCTATTAGTCACATTCCATATATCAAATTCATCGTTTCTTTATAATTACTTCTAATACTATACAACAAAAAAATCCCTCTTCCTAGTCTGTCCTTCGACTTCACTAGAAAGAGGGTAAACCTCATTTAGAATACTGACATAATCTCTACTACATTATAGTCGATTCTGGAAGCTTCGCTACGACGTCTGTCTTCTGAATCGAGTTCCCATACATTTACATCATCTACTGTATCGGACCATTTGTAAGTCAGATGCTCGAATTCTCCTTCAGGCATTCTGAAAGAAATCTCGATGCTTTCTGGACTTACATAGTAAAAACTTTCAAAGTCCAATTTCTTCTTCTTGATAATAGAATCAGTGTGCTTCTTCAGTTCTTCTTCCATGTCGAACTGGTCATGACGGTTTAATGCGGTACATATTCTCTTTCTCATAATTAGAACCCCCTTTCGATTCCAAACCCCACATTATTTTATTAAAATACCCTAAAATAATTGAAAAATAAAGAGCAAAAATGTGCCAAATTTTCTCACAAAAGTTTGTGCATTTAGCATATTGATTATCCAGAAATGCTTACTGCGCGACACCCCATCTGCATCCATATCTCTTCAAATTTCTGACGGTCAGTCTTATAGATACCGAGCAACGGGTCTACTATAGTTACAGAAACATCCGTAAATCCACTTATCACTACGCAGTGCTCATTTGCCAGTAATCCATTCAGACCTGTTCTAGGCTGTTCCCAGTCGCGTGTCACCCAGACGACTACGGGATTTCCCTTCTGTAATTCTTTATAGATTCTGCTGGCACCCTGGTTAGAAATTTTATCAGCCGTACAGGACTGTCCTGTTACGGTATTGTAATTCGCTACCGTCTGGATGAGAGCATCTTCATAACAATAATATCCATTATAAATATCACGCGGATTTCCAAGATACTCCGTCTCAGGATTTCCGAGCTTCACCATATTGTTCTTTGGCAGATATTTATCGGCCAGTTCCCCCTTATCCACTTTAAAACCTTTAAACCGCATCGCAGCCGCGAGAGAAGTGACCTCGCATCCACTTGGAAGTTCCGGCATCTGCAGCACCGTCTCGACCGGAACCGATACATGCATTCCCGGTTCATTCTCCTGACTCAGCTGATGCATATTTATCTGGCCCATTATATTTTGATTATAATTCGGATTCATCATCAATCCGAACGCCAACTTAAAAGCTATTAACAAGATATATTTTTGCATCTTTCTATCCCTAGTCTATTTCTACTTCTTCATCACAATCAATAGTATATCACAGTTTTCAATTTCTGAATTCTTTATAAATAGTCGTAAAATGTTTGACCTTTCGCCCTTATTTGTCTTAACATATAGGAAAGATTTGAGATAAGGGGGACATTTAATGATTCACGAACCTAAAGCAAAAGTAGATATCATAGATCCGGCTTCAGTCTTCCAGGCAGGACTATCTCAGGACGAGGTAGATATACTCGGCGAAGTTGCCAATATCAGTATGGGAAACGCCGCTACTGCACTTTCCATGATGGTTAACCAGCGCGTAGATATCACTACACCAAACGTCCAGGTTATAAATCGTAGCGAAGCCCTAAATGATTATGAAAAAACATGTATTTTCGTCCAGATTCACTATATAGTCGGCCTGGATGGAAACAACGTATTTATACTAAAGGAACCTGATGTACTCGTACTCACCGATTTGATGATGGGCGGCTCTGGACAGGGCATCTCAGGCGAAGTAAGTGAACTTCATCTGAGCGCTATTTCAGAAGCTATGAACCAGATGATGGGCGCTTCCGCTACATCTATGTCTTCCATGCTAAGTACCATGGTCGACATCAGCCCACCAGAACTAAACCGTATCGATGTAGAAAGTGTTCGTTCCTTTGAAAAAATGTTTGAAAGCAATCTCGACAAGTTCGTAAAGATTTCCTTCCGTTTGGAAATCGGCGAGAACCTAGTCGATTCAACGATGGTTCAATTATATCCTGTTTCGTTTGCAAAAGCCATCGTAGAGAAATTCAAACTCAATAAAAAAGAATAACCTTTTTCCCTATTCCACTTCAACTAGAAAGGAAGCTACCATTAAACCGGTAGCTTCCTTTCGTATTATCACTTTACCTTTACTATGGCTTTCCACATTAATTCTTCAAGGATACCATTCGCACCTCTGGCTGATTCCGCACAGGCTCTAATCATTTCTTCTTTTGAAATCAGAGTAAAATCCAACTCGAATCTCTTTGAATTCTTTGCAAGAAGTTCTATATATACTCTCTGCGTCCTGCCGTTCCCCTCTCTAAACGGATGTATCATATTTATCTCACCGAGATAATACGCCAGGCGATCCGCCATCTGGGTCGATCCCTTAATATCCTGCAGATAATTCTCCTCTACCAGCTCATTATACAGACGGTCAAACTGCTCCACTATATACATCGCACGGCAGAACATAGTTCCTTTTGAAACGTCTACGGTTCTGATTTTTCCAGCCCAGGTATATACATCCTGAAACAGATATCTATGAATAGCGCACAGATAATCCAGCGAAAAATCCCCTTCAAATCCATGCAGAAGTAAATCGGCTTCACGTGCCGCGGAATAATCCCGCTCAGCCTGCTGAAGCCGCATAAAGTCTTTGATACGAAGTTTGTTTCGAAGCACCTTCGTACCGGGATAACAATACTTCTTATCTTCCTCTACATCATAAAAATAATCATGTTCTAGATCTTTCATCATAATCTGACGTTACCTTGTACTTGATATTCAATTCGTTGATGGCATCACTGATGGATAATTCACTGGAGAGAATCCCTCTGACTCTCTTTCGACACTCTACGTCAAAAGCGAGATCCTCCATCAAAAAACTAGATTCTATACTGCTTACAGTTCTTTCCAATGTCATTACTAAACACAACTCCTCTTATAACGCTTTTCCTATTTCCACTATTTATCACTTTCCATATTTCTTCATGAAATCATAGAATGGAAGAGGCTTCGAATACAAATATCCCTGGAAGGAGCTAACCGGATATTTCTTTAATATATCCCGCATACCTTCTGTTTCGATACCTTCGATACAAGTTGAAGCCCCATATATATCTGATAAATCTGTGATTACTGAAACCAGTCTTTCTTCTCTGGGATCCTCTTCCACATTTTTTACGAAGTTCCTATCCACCTTTACTGTATCGCATCCGATTTCCTGGATGATATTTAAAGACGAAAAACCTGTTCCAAAATCATCTATAGCAAACTTGATTCCAACCTGGCGAAGCTCTAATGTTACATTTCTAAGTCTCTTTAAATCGACCAGTCGACATCTCTCCGTGATTTCCAGGCAGAGATTCTTCGCCGGATAATCCATATCTTTCATAGCTTTCTCAACTACATTTACGAAATCTAGCTTCTGAAGCTGCGCATAGGACAGGTTCACACTGAGCACGAAATCCGGATAGAAATCGAGAAGCTTTTTCCCCTGTCGCATAGCTTCTCTGAGAATCCATTCACCGAGTACCGGAAATTGAGAATCATTCTCGAGAACCGGAATGAACTCATTCGGACTGACCATAGAACCGTCATTATCTCTCCAGCGGATTAGTGCTTCTGCGCCCTTTAGCTGCTCAGTCTTTGCATCTACTATAGGCTGATAGTATAACATAAATCCGCGGCATCCCATACTTACACAGTTTCGAATCTTGTTCAGAAGCTTCAGCTTCTCCTGCATCTTCTCTGAAACACCATTCTCAAAGATTCTGAACTCACCGCCATACTCATACTTGCTCTCTTCATATGCATGTGTCAGACAGGAAAAAACAGTATCGCAATCGATATTATAATAAGATACCGACACAGCTCCTCCATTTACAGGGAGATCTATAAGTCTTCCATCGAGTCTGAAATTTGCCTGAACTATCTTTTTTAGCTTCGCATAGAATTCTTCTATCTCTTCCATGGAATGAGTAGTCGTAATAAATGCCAGTTTGATTCCATCCAATCGATATAGTTCTCCCATATTGCTAACCATATCCAGAATATATCTGGCTGCGTGCTGTAGTAGAAAATTCCCAAACTCATATCCATGCATATCGTTAAACTTTGAAAAATGGCTGGTTCCGAGCATAACTACATTAAAAGGTTTCTCCTCATTTATTATGAGACGCATATCCTTATAGAAAGCTTTCTGGTTCTTTAGACCTGTCAGTCTATCTATAAAGCCTCCGATAGTCTGATTTCGAATGACACCTGCAAAATATCTCGGTCTGCCTTCAGGATCACGCATTATGATACCTCGACAGGTACAGACATTATAGTTGCCTTCCTTGTCCATAGCACGATACTGCATATCATGGGTATCCTGAGTACCTTCAAACAAAGCCTCTATTTCCTTGCGGTATTTTTCTCTATCAGCAGGATGTATATGTTCAAGCCATATATTTCCTGCAGCTACCATATATATATCCGGCAAGCCATAGAAATCCACAGCAGATTTTGACCATCGTGAATAGTCATATTTCACATCACATACGTAGACATCTGCACCCTCTGCTACCATCTCATATGATTTGAATAATTCATCAAGTACATTTTTATCAAATTCCGTTATTTCAGCCATAGAAAGCTCCCTTTTCCTTCTAGCATAAATGCATGAATTTCTAATTTCCATTCTATCATTTCCAGAATATTACTGCAATTTTACCCCACCACGTATATTCTTAAAAAAAAGTAAAAAAATAACTCCTAAAGAGTTTAGCTCTTTAGGAGTTATGAGATGTTTAATATTAAGTTTTATGCCTCAGCAGCTTTAGTTCTTTTTTCAATAACAATGAGAGTAGCAATCATCATCGCTATAGCGAGTGGCAGACAGATATATACGTTCTGTACAAAGCCGGAAATCACATATGCTACTGCTGACACAGCGGCTACTGTCAACGCATAAGGAATCTGTGTAGAAACATGGTTTACATGATGACACTGAGCTCCTGCACTGGACATGATAGTTGTATCTGAAATAGGTGAGCAGTGATCTCCACATACAGCACCTGACAAGCAAGATGCGATAGCGATAATCATCATCTCTCCACTAGGGAATACACCTACTACGATAGGAATCAAAATAGAGAATGTACCCCATGATGTTCCTGTCGCAAATGCGAGACTCATTCCTACGAGGAAGATCACTGCAGGCAGGAATGCCTGAAGTGCTGTAGCACTGGTTGCAACTACTCCTCCTACGAATACTGAAGCACCGAGAAGCTTTGTAACTGCTGCAAGTGTCCAGGCAAATGTAAGAATCAAAATAGGTGATACCATCTGCTTGAAGCCTTCTGTAAAGCATGACATGTATTCTTCAAATGTCAGAACACCTCTAAACATATAGAAGAAGAATGCAAATACCAAACCGATGAATCCGCCGATTACCAAACCTACTGATGCAGATGCATTTGCAAAAGCATCGATGAGACCTACGCCATCAAAGAAACCGCCTGAGTATATCATACCGCCGATACATCCAGCGATAAGTATGATTACAGGTAGTACGAGGTCGATTACTCTACCGTTTGGATTAGCCTCAATCATAGCTGCTTCTTCAAATTCATCAGCATATGAAGTAAACAGGTCACCTTTTTTCGCGTTATCTTCGTATTCCTTCATAGGTCCGAAATCGAACTGACGAATTGAAATAAATATCATCATAACGATTGTAAGAATCGCATAGAAATTATATGGAATAGTTCTTAAGAATACCAGAAAACCATTTATATCTGATTCCTTTGGTACAGAAGAAGTAACCGCAGCTGCCCATGATGAAATCGGTGCGATGATACAGATAGGTGCTGCTGTTGCATCTATCAGATACGCAAGCTTAGCACGTGAAACGTTATGTCTGTCAGTTACAGGTCTCATTACAGAACCTACTGTAAGACAGTTAAAATAATCATCGACAAAGATCAGCACACCGAGCGCTGTAGTTGCCAGAGAAGCTCCGACTTTAGTCTTTATCTTTGTAGAAGCCCATTTACCAAATGCTTCTGATCCGCCAGCTTTATTCATCATAATTACGAGAGAGCCTAGCATAACCAGGAATACCAGGATTCCTACATTACCACTGTCTGAAAGCTTTGACAGCATTCCAGCCTTCTCATCAAAGAACAATGTCTTTACTGTTAGCTCGAGATTGAACTCTGAATAAAGCAAAGCTCCTGAAAGAATACCTATAAATAGTGATGAGTAAACCTCTTTAGTAATAAGAGCTAACGCAATCGCTATTACAGGTGGAAGTAATGCTACCGGTGTAGCATAAAAAGCGCTTTCATAGTCCTGTAGATTTTCTACATCCATAGGATTAGCCAATGTGTAAATCAGTAGACCTAAAATACACGCGACCAGAACAAGTAACGGGATTTTCATTTTCTTTTTCATAGTATTGCCTCCTCCTCATGTTGGAGCATCTTTTTCCCTTTATCCCTGTGTTCTATAAAATTATAAATGTTTTTCGATTTCAATCAAGGTTAAATGGTAAAAAAAGCAGATATTTTAACAATTTGCTTCTTTTGTTACACCTTTTTATAGATTAAACACGCTTCTTGCCCTTGTTCTGATACAATTCCACATCAGCACTTTTAACCAGATTATTGAAATCTTCGATGGAATTAATACATCCTGAAGCACATCCTATCGTTACAGTCACAGACCCATTCAGCTCTGAAATGTGGGCCTTTGAGACCTTTTTCTGCCACTCCTCAAGCTTCCCTCTGAAATAATCCATATCATCCATTTCGAGTACAAAGAGAAATTCATCTCCTCCGTAACGGAACACTTCCATCTCGTATTTTGTAGTTCCGAGAAGCTCCGCGCACTCTCTTAAAACATTATCCCCGACCATATGACCGTAATAATCATTGATATTTTTAAATTTATCTATGTCACTCATACCGACGCAGATATTTTTTCCCATGACACGTTTGACCATTTCACTGTAAGCGTGTCGATTCAATAGTCCTGTCAGTTCATCATGACGTAGGATTTCCGTGATTTCCTGACGCTGTTTGATATTCTCTATTTCTATCGAATATCTCTCGATAGACGCGATAACTACGAATATTCCGAAGGCAAAAAAATTCGCCGCATTAATATGGCTTGCCTTGTCATACCCGTACATCAGCACATAGAGCACAATAAACGAAATCGGATAGATTATAGTCGATTCAATCGGCATCAGAGTAATAAAACACCCGAATCCAAACTGAACTATAAAGAAAGTGATAATCATCTCACCGGCCATATAATGTCTATAGGAAACCATAATTCCCCAGAATGTAAGAATCAAGTAATAGAGGAAACCTGCAGAATGAAGAAAACTAAACTGCTTTGTTTTTTGCATATAATACGATGCTAAAGCCATCAGAGAATTTATAAAGAATCCAAAGAACACAGAACGAATACTCGCTGCGCTGGATACAGAACTATTTCTAAACACTAATGCTATGAATAAAAAAACGAGCTCCATGACAGCGACGCAAAAAGACATGATAAACATAATCTTTACATTATCTGTCATTACCGTCGTCTTCATGGACTCGTCTAATTGTTTTCCTAGAAAGAAATTCATGCCCCTCAAAAACCCCTCTATATTTATACGAATTCTAAATATATATATCAGAGTAAATTATATTACTTTGTTTAATAATTTTCCACTTCCTCTTTCGTAGGATAACTCTGAATTCCACCAGCCTTTAAAACACTGATTCCTGCATAGCGACCTGAGAAATGAAGCATACGCTTTAACTCCTCAGCTGTCAGTTCGTTTAAACCTTCCGGTGTAAGTTCTAATTCTCCCAGCTGATACAGGAAAGAACCGATAAACGCATCGCCTGCGCCTGTCGTATCTACAGCCTCGACACAAATCGCCTCGTCGAAACTCTCCGCATTTCTGGTATAGGCTCTCTGACCATCTTTACCAGCAGTATAGATGATGAGCTTCAGATTCTCATACTTAGAAAAAAGTACATCCTTTGCAACCGCTGGATCTGTCTCACCCGTTATAAACTCAAGCTCTTCATCTGAAATCTTTACGACATCAGCCTTTGGCATGAATTCGAGAACTGCTCTCTTCAAATCATCTTCGCTATCCCACAGATTAAAACGCAGATTTGGATCGAATGAGATTATGATACCGCGTTCTCTCGCAGCATCAATCGCTTTAATATGCGCCTGTTTCATAGGATATTCGCCTAGTGATACTGAGCAAAAATGAAGTCCGAATCCGTCTTCAAACCAGTCGCTCTCAATCTCTTCATCACGAAGCAGCATATCTGCGCCCGGCTTTCTATAGAAGCTGAATTCTCTGTTTCCCTCGTCCTTCAAAGCTACGAAAGCGAGAGAAGTATTTGCCTCTTCAGTTCTCAGAACATGTGTACAGTCGATACCATATTCTCTAAAGAGGTTTTCAATCTTGTCACCAAATGGATCCTGCCCGAGTTTAGTGATCATCGCAGATTCTCCTCCGAGAATCTTGTATGCTCCGAGTACATTCGCCGGCGCCCCACCTACGTGTGGCTCAAACCCCTTCACTTCGCTAATCCCCTTTCCGGTTTCTACCGGAGTAAAATCGATCAAAGCTTCCCCGATTGCATATAGTTTCTTCATTAATTACTCTTTCCTATTTCTATTCCTGAATTCATAATATAAGCTTTCACTTCGGCCGCACAACCTGTGACGCTCATCTTCATAGCCAGACTTTCTGATGGATAGTAGCGGGATGTCATAACATACTCTCCATCATTTATATAGAATTCGACGATAGATTCATCAAACAGAATTCTTACTTTTTCCAGTCTGACATTCTCGATTCTTCTCACTCTGCGTCCATCACCACATTCTTCAGCGATAGACATAACAAGCCCATTCTCGTTTTCTTCCAGTGTGAGTTCATCGTTTATATTAATCTTTCTATAACACTCCCCGTTTTTTTCAAATAGAACTTCTGCATCCCATGAACTTCCATTCATCGCGATCCAAGCTCCATCTTCCACTTTCCCTATAAATATTTCGCGTTCCCTAAGTTTCTCTAATTCTCCAACAGGATTCTGATAAATCCTACCATTTAAAAGCTTAAGCTCCCTACAAACTGTCATACAATGCTGCCATCCCTGCTCTACAGTCTTTGTATTATGATAAGGAGCATCCGGAACTCCAGCCCATCCGATCAAAATACGTCTACCATCAGGAGCAGCAAAAACCTGTGGTGCATAGAAATCAAAGCCCATATCCCATTCTGTAAAATTCTCTACAGTGATATTGTTCTTCAAAGTGCTATACAACACGTGGTTTTCGCTATCAAGTCCATCGCGCGCTTTATCGATGATTTCATCAGAAAGCAGACAATACCCTGACTGATAAATATTTTGAAATTTAGACTCTTCGCTCTCCATCCCCTGCGGACAGAACGAAACCACTCCTGTCTGTCCATTTTTTCTATCGAGAGTGAAGAAGTCCGGGCACTCTAGCATATAGCCGAAGCCCTCCGGGCAAAAAAGCAAGTCCGTCTTCCATGTCTGCCTGTCACTGGATTTCATAAAGAGAAGTCCACCATGGGAATCTCTGGTCCTAGCGCCGAGCAGCATGTAATAATCTGTATCCTTGTCAGATTTAAATATCTTTGGATCACGCACATGGCAGGATAGATTCTCTGGATAATCAGAATTCTCCAGGAGAAGTTCTTTTGCCGTATAATGCACGCAATCATCTGTAGTTACGCGAACCACATTGTGTCCACGTCCTTCATTAATATAGTCATAGTCCCCCGGATGCTTTACATTTCCTGTATAGTAAAGCTCCAGTGTCCCATTTTCTTCCCAGGCTGTGCCTGAGTACACGCCATTTCGATCAAAATCTTCATCTGGCTTTAGTGGTGTGTCAACGTATGTAAAGTGTGCTAGATCAGATGATTCATAGTGTCCCCAAGACTTATTTCCCCCGTTTGGATTTTCTGGTGTGTACTGAAAATATATATGGTATTTTCCGCCGAAAAAACACGAACCGTTAGGGTCGTTCAGCCACCCGGTGGGTGGCTGAATGTGGAATTTCGGACGCCAATCTCTATCTGGCATACGTTTTCCTCTCTATTTGTTATCCTTCAGGATAATTTTTCTAACATCTATCTCTTACTTATAATAGAAATCTTCTACTTTGTAATTGAAAGAATCTCTGCAGATGCTTCTTTAATTCCTGTCTCTTTAAGTGTCACTTCAGAGTAAGCATCTGTATTTGTAACTACTACAGGTGTAATAGTTTCGAAACCTCTCTCCTTGATGAGTGCGAAGTCACATTCCATAAGCAGATCACCTGCGTTTACTCTATCTCCCTGAGCTACGTGAGCTTTGAAACCTTCACCGTTTAACTCTACTGTGTTGATTCCGATGTGGATGAGGAGTTCTACTCCATTATCACCTGAAATACCTACAGCATGATTTGTTGGGAAGAGTGATGTAATCACACCTGATACAGGAGCAACTACTTTTCCGTCTTCAGGAATTACTGCAAATCCCTTTCCGAGGATACCTTCTGCAAATGTGCTATCAGGTACTTCCTTAAGTTCTACTACATTTCCCTTTATAGGATTATAAACACTAGCTTTTGTATCTGCTGTTGCATTTGAAACTGGTGTGGCATCATTTGATGCTGCAGTGTTTTTTTCAGCGTTAGCTGGGTTCTCTGCTACTACTTCGTCTTTGTAAAGTACAAATGAAACTGCAAATGCAACTGCAAAAGAAACGAGCATGATAAGTGTGTATGCCACTACGAATTTAGTAGTAATAAGGTATCCGAAGAGACCTGTGATTCCGTAAGCTGTTGCATATACGCCGCTGATGGCTGCAACAAATCCGCCGGCTGCACCACCGATACATCCTGCGATGAATGGCTTCATAAATCTGATGTTTACACCGAAGATTGCAGGTTCTGTGATTCCGAGGAATGCAGAAAGTGAAGCAGGTGCTGCCATTGATTTAATCTTTGCGTTCTTTGTCTTTACTGCTACAGCGAGGGCTGCTGCACCCTGTGCTACGTTTGCTGCTGTTGCGATAGGCATCCATGTGTTCATAGGTGTTGCAAGTGAGCACATCTCAGCCTCAATCATATTGTACATATGGTGAAGACCAGCTACAACCGTGAATGCATACAGACCGCCGACGAGGATTCCGCCGATACCGAATGGAAGTCCGATGAGCGCCTGAGCACCCTGTACAACCCAACCTTCAACTACTGCGAATACAGGTCCGATCATAGAAAGTGTGAGGTAACCTGTTACGAGTACTGAAACGAGTGGTGTTACGAAGAGGTCGAGCATAGCTGGTACATGTTTATGTAACCATTTCTCAAGCTTGGACATGAGATAGATTGAGATAATTACAGGGATTACGTGACCCTGGTATCCAACCTGGTTTACATGATACAGTCCAAACCAAACATCCCATGTTGGAATAGTCTTTCCTGCTTCTTCAAGTCCTGCCACTGACCAGGCATTGATGAGGTTCGGATGAATCATGATAAATCCGAGAACCGCTGCGAGGAACTCATTACCGCCAAATTTCTTTGCTGCTGAAATAGCAATTAGAATAGGCAGCATTGAAAGAGCTGCTCCGGCAAAGAGATTGATGATGTTATAAATATCGCTGTTTGCCATGCTTGGGAATGCATTTGAAAGTCCACCGAGGATACCGTTCAAAAGTCCTGAAGCTACGATAGCTGGGATGATTGGAACGAAAATATCACCGAGTGTCTTAATGCCGCGGAGGAACCAGTTCTGCTTCTGAGCAGCGGCTTCCTTTACATCATCCTTTGTTCCGGCTTCGATTCCTGCCTGAGAAACGAACTCGTCAAACACATGATTTACTGTTCCTGTTCCGAAAATAATCTGGAGCTGTCCTGATGCCTCGAATACTCCCTTTACTCCATCTACATTTTCGAGAGCTACTTTGTCTACCTTCTGGTTGTCTACGATAACGAGACGAAGGCGTGTCGCACAATGTGCTGCGGAAACGATGTTCTCTCTTCCACCGATATGCTTAAGCACATCACTTGCTGATTTCTTGTAATCCATTTTCCCCTCCTAGTGAAAAATAAACTTTACTAATTTTATTTATCTACCTCAGCGACTACTGCTGGTTATAGATTCTGTTTTTTACGCTGTGCGTTTTAGCTACTTGTCGCTTGCGATTTAGTTGCTTGCGCTTCAATGTGTGAAATCGTTCTCACATTTGTAACACATATTATATTTTTAATATACACATCTGACAATCTGTATTTTTGCACGAAATCAAGCTTTTCTTTTTGTTGCATTTGTACAAAAAGAATTTGTATGGAATCAATTCCAGTTATTTCCCATAACTGGTATAATTATGTGCGTGTAATTTTCACTTTAGAAAATATACATTCTAAAACCTAACCAACTAGTTTCTTCACAAAATTATAGGAGTTTACACATGACAATAAACGAAATCGCAGAGATGGCGGGCGTATCCCGCGCGACAGTCTCCAGATACCTGAACGATGGCTATGTAAGCAAAGAAAAGCAGGAACGAATCAAAAAAGTAATCGATGAAACCGGTTACACACCCTCCGTTTCCGCCAAGCTTCTTCGCTCACATCGCACCAACCTAATCGGAGTAATCATTCCAAAGATAAACTCCGACTCGATCAGCCGCATGGTTTCAGGTATATCCGAAATTCTCAGTGCCGAAGGCATGCAACTCATGCTCGCTTGCACAAACAACAACGAACAGGAAGAACTCAAATATCTAAAAACCTTTAGCGACAATCACGTCGACGGAATCATCCTGCTCGGCACTATTTTTACGCCCGAGCACAAAGCCCTCATCAAAGAGATGAAGACGCCCGTCGTCATCCTTTCTCAGAAGCTCGAAGGTTTCTCCTGCATATATTCAGATGACTACCATGCTGCATACTCTCTCGGAAAGACTATCGCTCGCTCCGCGAAAAAAGTCGGAATGATCATGGTATCCGAGCGTGATATAGCTGTCGGCGTAAACCGCCGAAACGGTCTCATCGACTCACTTCGCGAAAACGGAATAAAGATTGATCCATCTGCAATCCGCACTTCCGGCTTTACCATGGACAGCGGCTACCAGGAGACAAAGCTGCTACTCGAGGAACACCCAGACATCGACACTTTGCTCTGCGCTACAGATACAATAGCTTGTGGCGCTATCAAATGTCTCCGTGACATGAAGATTTCCGTGCCGCGCCAGATTCAGGTTTCAGGCTTCGGCGACAGTTCTGTCTCCTCAGCCATCACACCTTCGCTCACCACGGTTCACTTCTACTATGAAGAAGCAGGCCGCGAAGCTGCAACCATCCTGATGAACCGCATCGTCGGCACTAACACTTCAGTAATCAAAGAGATGCAACTCGCCTTCGACACTGTAATACGTGATTCGACGAGATAATACCAGATTTTCCGTATTTCACCTCTCTGGACAAGCTATGTCTTAACGCTGGAATACGGAAAATTTTGTTTTATTGTCCTGTTTTCCGTATCACACCTCAATAGACAAGCTTCCACCTCTCTCCGGCATACGGAAAAGCTTGTCTTTTTGTCATGTTCTCCGTATCTCACCTCAATAGACAACCTTCTACCCCTCTCCGACATACGGAAAAGCTTGTCTTTTTATCCTGTTTTCCGTATTAATCGCTCTTACATCAATTTTCTCTCTATCAAAGCTTTCACTGCACTCGTCGACAAAGAAATATTTTTACATTCTACAGTCAACAACAAATTATCCCCCATGACATATCCAGCCTTTATATATTCATTCAGCTTGTTTAGATTCCTCATCAAGTATTCACCATCATCCAGCATTCCTAAGTGTTCCCATACAAACTCCTCACGAGTTCTCCTGTTCAACACCAAAAAATCCGGATATCGAACCATGTGACCAACTATCAACGGATACTCATATCGATACGGGATACCATATTTGTTCAACATGTTCGCTATCAACAGCTCGCTCTTCGAACGAACTCGCTCATTCTTATCCGTATAAAAATCAGAATTATCATCATCTGCAAATCCCAGCCCCTCATATTTAACACTTTCCCAGTTTTTCAGATATTCGTCATCCGGAATATAAACCGGATTCACCAACGCCTTTCTTCCGCAGGTCATTTTCCGTATATCCCCTCGACACTTTCCCATCTTTGCAAGCAACTTTTCCACAATTGAAGCTCTCTTTCCGCATGGGTCAGAATCAGCTTGTTATAATCTCTCTGCCCCAATGCAACAATGTGGCGATCTAAATCCCTGTTCGCAAAATGCTTTGAATAGACAGTTTTGCCACCTTCCTGACTCTTCTTTATAACCGAGCACTCCAACCTGCCATTTCTCACATACACATCCAAAAACTCATCCTTCAAATTACCGTCTATTTTGCACTGTCCCAAAATAGCCTCTAACCACATTACTCTTTGTCCAATATTCCGCTTCAATTCGTCTTGTAAAAAACTTGCCTCCATTTCAGTCTGCCATTTAAAACTATTAACTTGCTTAATCGTTTCCAGCTTCGCTCCTTTAGATTTTTTCATATTTAACTCCCTTTCACAAAAACTTGTGTTTTAAAATTAAAGGTATTCTATTTTAATTTGATTTGGTTTTAAAGGGAGTGGAGCTATTCTTAATCAACAATTCAGACTCTGACGTATTTCTTTCAATTTATAAATTTAAACTCTTAAAAAGTTTAGAATTTCCGTACCTCACCTCAATAGACAAGCTTCTACCCCTCTCCGACATACGGAAAAGCTTGTCTTTTTGTCCTGTTTTCCGTATTTCACCTCCCCAAAAAACACAAAAACACAAAAAACACAAAAACAGGCGCCCGCAGGGCGCCTGTTTCATTCATCAATATTAAACTATTCACCGCAAGTATCCCGATGCTTATTAATCCTATACTCCACAACTCGCTCAAACTGAATTCTGAGGAAAGCCGCTATAGGTACAGCGAGAAGCATTCCAAAGAAACCGCCGATCGCACTACCAAACAATAACGCTACGATGACCAGCACTGGATGCACATCTACACTATTACTTAAAAGCTTAGGATTTACAATATTTCCATCGATAGTCTGAATGATGAAGACGATTATGATACCGATTAGCATCGCCTTCATCTCACCTTTCATCATACATGAAAGAATAGTCATACCATAAGCCACAAATGGGCCCACATATGGAACCAGATTTCCGATTCCGGTTGCTATTCCGATGAGAGCTGCATATGGTACACCAGCAAACGCAAAAGCTATACTTACAACCAACGCCATAAATATAGCATCCGCAAGCTGACCACGAATATATCCAGCAAAACACTTGTCTAAATCAGCCAGCGCAACCTTGCAAACCCCGTGTGTCTTCTCACCCAGGATAGCTTTAAACGCTCTGTCCCAGTACATCCCCATCTTCTCAGAATCATAAAGGAAATACACACTAAAAATTATCGCAAATCCCCACTTCACAACAGTATTCTTTACTGTGTTCATCACACCGAGGATTCCCGTACCAAAGGCAGTTGCAAGCGATGCTCCATCACTACCCTTGATATTATTAATACTATGCTTCATGTTTTCCAGAATATTTTCAAACGAAGGAATCACAACCTCATAGCGAAGCAGTAGCTTTCTCACTCCTTCATAGAAATTCACAAGCTGCTTGCCTATGGATTCTGCCAGACTCTCAACCTCTTCCCATTTCACAAAATGTAGATTAGAAGTAAAAGTAGAAATGATCAAAGAAAGCAGAATAAAGATTACAAATCCTATAACCACCACTGTGATTACGATTGCGAGCGCTCTACACAAACCTTCTTTTCTGCCCAACAGCGGAACCTTCTTTAACAGCTTCGTGTAGAAAGCAACCACCGGCAATAACAAGTATGCAATTATCAGACCGAGAATGAATGGCGATAATACACCTATCGCCCAGCCCAGGACTCTCCCGAGTATCAAAACAGCATTTCCAGCCTGTCCCAAAAGTAGGACACAAGCATAACTGATTGCCACTGTGCAAATCACCGCAAAGCTAATCTTTGCATATTTCTCATCCCACAATTTCTTCACTGTCTTCACCTCTATCTATAATGAACAACACTTATGAAACAAAGCACCTATTCTTCGCTGACTGTTGCAGCGCTATCATACGCTTCTTTATTTCTAATCATCAGAATCAATGTCCATCCGCTCGTTACCGCTGTAATCGCCGCAAACAGCGAACCTGTGTATGATCTAATCATAAAGAAATAAACAACCCACGGAATATAACTCAATGTAGACAAGATTTTAAATTTAATCTGGTCCTTCACATCCATAAACACAATATACACCGCACATACCCAGAATGGAACCCATCCGAGAGCACCCTGCACATTAAATCTCCATGTCAGACCAAACTGCGCCAGAATAAACACTATCTTCAGAGGCCAGTTCAACCAGTCTTTGTAGCAAACCATATTTCTAATGACGCTGAGTACATTTCCGATTGCTCCTGTGATTCCGCCCAGCAAACCCATACTGAGAATCTGAAGTCCCATCTGAACTGTCTGTGCCGCCAGAATTCGATTCTTCTTTTTTATCGTACCTGACCAGATCTGGATCATCGCAGCGATAAAATCAATAACATTCGCAATTATAACTATCATCTATTATTTAACACCTATTCTTCTACATATTCATATGCATAACGCCAAGGGTCCTCACCGAAATTCACGTTTATAAGTCCTGTGAATTTCAGTCCATTGTTCAAGAACACTTTCTGCATAATCTTGTTTTTTGCATGAGTATCGACACGAACGTGTCCGTTAGATTTGTCGATCGCGAAATCGAGCGCCTTTGTTCCGATTCCCTTCGCTCTGCCATTTCCAGCCAGACGATGCACTACTGCATATGGTTCATCAGAAAGCCAAGCACCATCTGCATGGTACTCACCTTCATCAACCGGATCAATCTGCGCATAAGTAGGTTCAATATCCTTACCGATTTCCATCGCGAATACACCTAGAATATCTTCAGTTCCAAGAGCTGCATTCTCCTGGACTATTACATAACAGATTTCTTTCTTTATATCTGAAACGATGCACTCTTCACTAGGCCAATCGTCTCCCCACTGAGTCGGATTATCGTTTCGTTTCATAAAATCACGTGCGAACGCATAAGTCCACATGATTTCAGACAAGTCATCAAGTTTAGCTAATCTAATATGCATTACGTTACCTCCTAATTCCTAAGCAAGAATTATAACATAATACATATTACATATCAGCCTATTTCGCAGATACTACTGTATACTCTTTATCCTGAGAGTTTATAACATTATATCCAGGAGCCGCCAGGGAAAAAGACACCCTCAAGATTACAACTAATGCCACTCCAAACGCTACTGTTCCTGCGATTCTCTTAATAGCTTTGATACCTGTATTCATGTCTACGACCTCCATAACAATACTCATAATTCATATCTTATGGTTATATAATACAGATACCCTTGTACCAAAAAACGGACACCAACAGGTGCCCGCTTAGTCTCATTTACTTATATAACTTCGTCAGTCTCTTAATCTCGTCTTTAACCTCATCAACTACAGACGCTGGTGCAACTATCTTTGCACCATCCCCGAGTGACATCACCCAGTGAATAAACTGTTTGCTGACAGCTACATCTACTTTCACTTTAAAATGACCATCGTTAATGCGAATCATATTTACATCTTTCCCAAAACGATCAATCATAACGCCAGCGAGATAGTTCTCACACTCGATAGTTACTGACTCATCCTCACCATCAAACATATCAAACATCTTGTTAGCATATGAAACTACATCAAAAGCTTTGAACGCTTTCTTGCCGATTCTTTTTTCATCAGTAAGTGCAATCTTTCGCAGTTTATCTACTCTGAAATGCTTGATACAATCCGCTTCCGGATCATACGCAACCATATAATAATAGTCATTATCCAGAAGCAAAGCCCATGGACTGACTGTATATATTTTTCCATCATGTCTCAGTTCCATCTCTTTGTCAGCATTCCACTGGAAATACTGGAAGTCGACCTGAACATCAGATGCGATAGCCTGGTGAATGACGTCCACATTATAATAGATGCTCTCATTCATCGATTTAACTCGACCTGAAACGATAACCTGTCTGTGAAGCTGCTTTGCCTCATCATCAGAAGTCAATGACTCAATCTTCTTAATAAGTTCATTAGATTTTCTCTCTGTGATAAACTTCGCAGCCTGAATAGAATCCACGAGAAGCTTTAATTCTGCCAGCTCAAACTGTCTCGAACCAACATGATAAGTATATGTACCACCTTCCTGTGATTTAATAATATCCAGTCCAAACTGCTCCAGAACTTCGATATCACTATAGATACTCTTTCTCTCAGCTGTGATTCCATAAGACTCCAACGCTGCCAGGATTTCTGACATCGTAATCGAATGGCTATCATCCGTACGCTCCAACAGAATCTGCATTAGATATAGAATCTTTGCTTTCTTTCCGATACTAGCTTCTCTAGCCATAGCGCCCCCTTATCTACACTTTTCACACAATCCCGAAATAGAGCTGGCTTCTGTGCAAACCAGGAAACCATATTTTTTCTCTATCTCTGACATGAAACAATCAGCAAATTCGTCATCGAGATGGATGACTCTTCCGCATTTTCTGCATCTCACATGAAAATGTTCATGACAATGTGTTTCCTCCGCTACATACTGGTAAAAAACACAATCTTCATCATCCGGTCTAAACGACATAAGTCTCTTATCTTCAACCATCCTGTCCAATGAACGATATATCGTGGCATTATCCATCTTTTTCCCTTCGTTTTTCACGTAGTCCCGAATTTGGGACGCGCAAAAAATCTGTTCAGGATTCTTCTTCACGAATTCTTCTATAATCTGTATTCCTTTTGAGTGATAATGTTTCTGCATCTTAATCCTCTATATCTGTTACTGAAACGTCTACATCCGGCGCGATATTGAATTCATATCCCGGATACAGATGCGCTAATTCCTCATAAACCATTCGAAGTCCGTCCTCCGGCTTCACATCAAAACTCAGCACGACATCCATTCGAATTCTCTTCTTATCCAGTTCTGCATAGAATCCATGTGTCTGCACGACAAACGGGAATCTGTTTACTGCATTATAGATATCTTTCTTTAGTGCCATAACTTCTTCGTCGGTAGTGTTTACAGAATAAATACCTACCGCTGTCAAAAATACACCCGTTCGTTCGAACACCTTCCTCTCGAGTCGGCGAGTGAGATCATCGATTTCTCCCGCTGTCATAGTATCTACTACCTCGATGTGAACGGATCCGTATTCTTTTTCCGGTCCATAATTATACAGGATCAAATCATATGCGCCATGCACTTCCGGTTCTTCGTTTATGATCTTCTTAATTTCTGCAATGAGCTCTTTATCTGAACGCGCACCCAGAATATTGCTGACTGTTTCCTGTATCATCTCGATACCGGCCTTCATGATAAAGATTGAAATCAAAACACCTACATATGCTTCCAGCGAAACGCCTGCGAATACATAGATCAAAGCCGAAATCAAAACTGAAGTTGAAATCACTCCATCAAACAATGCATCCTGCCCCGAGGCAATCAGTGAACCCGAGTTAACTTTTTCCCCCTGTGCCTTTACATATGTTCCTAAGATTAACTTCACGACGACCGCGAGAGCGATGATTATAAGCGAAACTGTGTTGTAGTCCGCTTTCACTGGATGCAGTAGCTTCTGGACTGACTCGATGCCAGAAGTTATACCAGCATATAGTACGATTCCCGCAACGAGAAGCGCCGTGATATATTCGACTCTGCCGTGGCCGAGCGGATGTTTCTTATCCGGAAGTTTTGAAGCGAGTTTCGTTCCTACGATAGTTATAACCGACGACAATGCATCCGAGAGGTTATTTACAGCATCAAGTATTACTGCGATAGAATGTGTCAGCAATCCGATTATCGCTTTCGCTACAGACAGAACAACATTCGCAGCTATTCCTATGATACTGGTTCTGATAATAACCTGATTTCTATTTAATGATTGTCTCATCACATCTTTACTGTTGTCCGACATAATATCACCCCTTAATTCAAATCACTTTCCTCTATTTTATACATAAACAGATTATTTTTAAATAGCTTTTCAATTTGTTATAATCTACTTAAGTTAATGTTTTTAAAGGAGGTTCTTATGAGAAAAAACTTTGGCAAACAAACCTGGATGTATCCTCTCCCTGTTCTGCTCATAGCTACATATGACGAGAATGGTAACCCGGACATTATGAATGCCGCATGGGGTGGAATCTACGACACAAATACTGTACAAATTTGCCTCGGAAGTCATCAGACTACCGATAACATCCGCGAATCTGCTGCCTTTACTATCGGAATCGCCGATGCCGCTCATGTTGCTGAAGCCGATTATGTCGGCATCGTTTCAAAGAGAAATACTCCTGACAAGATAGAAAAAACCGGATTCACACTTTCTAAATCCGAATTCGTAAATGCACCAATCATCAACGAAATTCCTATGGTGCTCGAATGTAACCTCATCAAATTCAACGAAGACGGAAATGTCATCGGCGAGATTGTAAACATAAGTGCTGACGAAAGCATCCTAAACGATGAAGGCCGCATCGATCCAGCAAAACTACAGCCTATCGCCTTCGATCCGGTAAACAACCTTTATCACAAACTTGGCGATCCAGTAGGTCACGCTTTTTCCGATGGAAAAAAGCTTTCATAGAATAAAGTATTCCACAAAAAAGACCTGTGAAAATGAACTATCACTTTCACAGGTCTTTATCATATTTTAAACTTCTGTAATTAGATCAATGCATCTATCTTCATTCATCTTCTGGCACATTTCGATAAACTTATCTACTGGCACATCATGAAGCTGCTGCTTTGAACCACGGATGTTGATAGAAACTGTTCCTTCTTCAACCTCTTTGTCACCGATTACGATAACATATGGATCTTTGAAGTTCTTGAACTTCTTAATCTTTGTATTCATGTTGTTATCTGAGTAATCTGCCTCAGTTCTGATCTTCAGCTTACGAAGTTTTCTCTCGATTTCCTTTGCGAACTCATTATGCTCTGTTCTGATAGGAACGATACCTACCTGAACCGGAGACATCCAGAATGGGAATGCACCCTTGAAGTTCTCGATGATGATTCCGAGGAATCTCTCAAGAGATCCGAAGATAGCTCTATGAAGAACTACCGGGATCTTCTCCGAACCATCTTTATCTGTATATTTAAGTTCGAAGTTTCTAGGGAGCTGGAAGTCTAGCTGGATAGTACCACACTGCCATTCTCTTCCGAGAGCATCCTTTATCTGAAGGTCGATCTTTGGTCCGTAGAACGCGCCATCTCCTTCATTTACTTCATATCCGCCTTCGCCATACTTGTTATCGAGAATCTTCTTAAGTGTAGCTTCAGCGCTATTCCAAAGTTCGATATCTCCCATGTAATCATCAGGACGTGTAGAGAATTCTGCACGATATGTGATACCGAATGTCTTATAGATTTCATCAGCGATATCGAGGATATCAGCGATTTCTGCCTCGATCTGATCCTCTGTTACGAATGTATGGTCATCATCCTGTCTGAACTCCTGAACACGGAGAAGGCCATTAAGCTGTCCTGTTTTTTCCTTACGATGAAGAACATCATATTCAGAGTAACGAATAGGAAGTTCTTTGTATGAACGTGGCTTTCTCTTGAACTCGAGCATAGCATTTGGACAGTTCATAGGTTTAGCTGCCATAGTATCGATAGCATCGTATGTAAACTTCTTATCACCATCTTTTCCTGGGATGATGAACATGTTATCTACATAATGAGCCCAGTGACCACTTACAAGCCAGAGCTTCTTGTTATTAATTACAGGAGCTGAAATCTCACTGTAGTCATGAAGAGTCTGAACTTCACGAGAGTACTCGAGGAGACATCTGTAAAGCTGCCATCCTCTTGGAAGCCAGTATGGCATACCCTGTGCTGTATCACTAAACATAAATAGTTCAAGCTGAGGTCCGAGTTTCTTATGATCTCTTTCCATAGCTTCTTTAATCATAGCAAGATGCTCTTTAAGCTGCTTCTTGTCTGGGAATGCATAGAGGTAGATTCTCTGCATCTGATCTCTATTCTCATCACCTCTCCAGTAAGCACCTGATGTTGACTTAATCTGGAAAGCTGCATTCATAAGTTCCTGAGAATTATCTACGTGAGGTCCACGACAGAGATCCACGAAATCCTCACCTGTATAGTAAACAGTAATAGTTTCGTCCTCTGGAAGATCATTGATAAGCTCGGTCTTAAATTTCTGATTCTTAAAAATCTCAAGAGCTTCTGTTCTAGTAACTTCTTTTCTAGTCCAATCTTCTCTACGCTTAATAATTTCGCGCATCTTGTTTTCGATGTTAGCGAAATCGTCCTTGCTGATCGCACATGGAAGTACAAAATCATAGTAGCATCCATCATCGATCTGTGGTCCAATTGCGTACTGAACTTCCTTGCCGTATATCTCAACCACAGCCTTTGCCATTACGTGTGCCAAAGAGTGGCGATATACGCTTAAATACTGTTCCTTATCCATTATTAAATTCCTCCTAATGTTTTTTCTAACTTAGCGGGGCAACTGGCCCCACCCGCAAAACATTTTTTCTGTAACTACTGTATTGTACTCTCTAAGGAAGAGTATAGCAAGGAAAAAGAAAGTTCCTTTGGCGTAGAAAGAATAATATCTGCATCTTTTAACACTTTTTTATTACCAATTCCAACAGCTTTCATACCGGCTCGATGGATAGCTTCAATACCAGACTCAGCATCTTCTACTCCTATTGCCTCAGCCGGACTCACACCGAGATTTATCAAGTTATCAATAAACACATCCGGATACGGCTTAGACCTTTCGACAGCCGCTGCATCTGCCATATAATCAAACGAATCTTTAAGCTCCAACCGATTTAAGATTTCTGGTGCATTCTTACTTACTGATGCGAGCCCTATTAATATATGATCTTTCTTTAATTCAGTAATAAATTCATTTATTCCTGGCAAAATATCACTCGGTTTCAACGCACCTATAAGCTCTTTATAAATTTCATTCTTTCTCTCACAAAGCTCGTTTTTTTCTTCCAATGTTAAGGAGTCTCGCCCAGGTCCATTATCTAGAATCAAGCACAATGATTCCATTCTCGACACACCCTTTAACTTCTCGTTATATTCTATATCGAAAGGGACTCCAAGCTCGTCTGCTATTTTTTTCCAAGCTTCGTAATGATACTTTGCTGTATCTGTAATAACACCATCTAAATCAAATATAACTGCTTTAATCATTTTGCCCCCTTTCCCCTTTTATAAAAAGAAGGAATACATAAATGCATTCCTTCTTTTTCATTAGGAGAATTATATGAAATAAAGAAAGCTATTCTTCCAATTTTATAAATACTGGTATTTTTCCATCCCCGCCTACGTTTATCACTTGCTCACCAGCAAAAATATCATTTGAAAAGAAATGTTTCCAAGTTCCTCTCGGCAGATAAACATCCCTATGTGTTTGATTTTCCTCCATATAAGGTGCCACTAAATAATCATCACCAAACATGTATTCATCATCGCAATTTAATACTTTTTCATCATCAGGCCATAGATAAAACAGTGGTTTCATCATAGGCGTTTTGTCTGCGACACACTTCTTTGCTGTCTCATAAATATAAGGTCTGAGTTTCTCCCTCAATTTATGCCAATATCGCATTTCATCTATAAATTCCGGACAGTCATATGCTTTTGCTATATTCCAAGGACTGCGTTCATTCTCGCCACTGCTTCCAGCCATCAAATCCTTGAACTGACCACCATCCGGTTCAGAATGCCATTGCATAATCGGGCAAAAACATGCGAACTGAGTAGCACGTCTATATAAGTCCATAGAAGGTAACGCTCCAGCAAAACCTGCAATATCAAATCCCCAAAAGATTATTCCTGTTGCTGCTGCCGATAAACCAGCTTTCAGAACACTCTTCATCTCTTCTGGCCTGGACTGCTGATCTCCCGCCCACTGAATCGAAATTCTGTGCTGACCTGAGAATCCAGCTCTGCTAAAGATTACTCTCTCGTTTCCTACAAATTTCTTATATGCAGATATATAGTCGCGAGCATACTTATTTTTTCCTTCTAATCCATTTGTCTTATCATGGAATCTAACATGCTCGCTATGAATGTGTTCCCCACCATCAGTTTTAAAACCATCCACACCCATATCCAGTAAGTACTGTCTCTTTTCAAACCAAGAATCATATGTCTTCGGATTTGTAAAATCCGGAATCAAAGAACCTGCAAACCAATTACCCTCAGGTATCCTATAAGGCTCTCCATTATCTTCAAACAGACATAATCTATTCTTTATAGCTTCCTCTTCATCCAGTTTATTCTGTTCATTAGGCTCTTCATCAGCGCCCATTCTCTTGTAAACCGGAATCTGCCACAACACAAGTTTCAAACCCGCATCATGTATCTTCTTTATCATCCCTTCTGGATCCGGCCACTTTCCCGGATTCCATTTATAAAAAGTTGCTTCATCACTCCAAGCTTCCAGAACAATAACAGAAGCCGGAAAATCATATTCTCGTAATTTATCAATCTGACTCAGAGTAAGTCTTTCATCATTCCAACGATTTGCTGATATCCAGACACCAAATGCCCATTCCGGAGGAAGGTCCGGATTACCAAATATATCTATATAGGAAGAAACTATTTCTCTAGGACTTCCAGTCATCAAAATAATCTTACTTTCTTCCGGTGTTTCTATAACGATTTCATCCTCTTTAAAATCAAATACGGATGTATAGCAAGTATCTACATATACTCCTACGCCCGTATCTGTCCAAAAAAACGGAGCCGGACAATAAGTCTTATCTCCTTGAAAGCAAAACTTTTCATTTACCTCATTTACAACTTTTTTCCCTTTTTGATTAACGCAGTCGTACTTTTCACCCATTCCATATGCGCCATTGTATTTAATATTTAAAACTACAACGCCTTTTTCTATACGTACCAGACTTCCAGTACCAAGCTTATAATCAAAATCAATTCTAGTTTCAGAGCATTCCAGATTACGCATATTATGCTTTAATTCCTCCATCCATAAGTCCATTCTTAAAGTATTTCTGTGCGCAAATATAAGTAATAATAATCGGAATCATTGATATTAAGCTTCCTGCCATTAAAACGTTATACTCCGTCGCATACTGACCATTAAGTGTCGAAAGCGCAATCGGAAGTGTAGTCTTGTCACTATCCGTCAGCATAAGCAATGGCCACAAGTAATCATTCCAGGATTCCATAAAAGTCGTAACTGCAAGCGTCGCCAAAGTCGGCGCACACAAAGGAAGTAGAACCTTCCTATATATCTGAAACAGATTTGCACCATCTATTCGCGCAGCTTCGATAAAACCATTTGGAATCGTCTTCATTTGCTGTACCAGCAAAAAAACAGCAAACGGTCTAAAGATTGATGGCAAAATTACACTTGAATATGTGTTTATCAAGCCCATCTTGTTCATGATTACAAACAGTGGAATCATCGTAACCTGTGTAGGAATCATCATCGTCGCCAAGTACACTTTAAAGATTCCATTTCCAAACGGAAATTTCATTTTGGCAAAAGCAAATGCCGCCATGGAAGCAGATAACAATGTAATCAATGTATACGACACTGAAATGATTAAACTGTTTCCAATAGTTCTAAAGAAATGAAACTTTCCAAATACTTTCGAATACGCCACTAAACTCGGTTCTTTAGGAATCCATTCGATAGGAATGGACATTAGTGCCCCTCTACTCTTCAAGGAAGTCGAAATCATCCAGAGAAAAGGAATCATTGCGACCATAGCTAACAGTATTGATACGAGATAATAGAACAATGTTCCGAAATTCTTCTTATGCGTCATAATTAACCCACCTATTCTGTCCTTTCATCTGAATGAATGTACAGATCATAATAATCACAAACAGTAACCACGAAAATGCTGAAGCATATCCCATCTTATAGTAATTGAAACCGTATTTATAAATACGTTCTACCATAACCTGGGTAACCCCATTCGGTCCACCATCTGTCATAATCATAATCTGCGGGAACAACTGAAATGAATTAATCAAACTTACGATCAATACGTAAAAAATCGATGGAGTCAAAAGCGGTAATGTTATCTTAAAGAACTTTGCCAATGGTCCTGCGCCATCAATAGACGCAGCTTCATAATAGCTCTTATCAATAGCCATAATTCCTGACAACAAAATCAAGCCAAAGAAGCCCATATCCTTCCATACAGAAACCAGAACTATCGCAGGCATAGCCCACTTTTCCGACAGGAGCCAGTCAGGCCCCTGAATACCGATTATCTTCAGTATATTGTTGATAGCTCCGTATTCAGGGGACAATACTGACTTCCAAATCAGCGAAGCCGCTACCCATGAAGTCAAAACAGGTATATAAAACATTACCCTAAATGCTCCAACCCCTTTCTTTGGTCTGCTTAACAAAAAAGCAACCAACAGAGATAAACACAGCATTAACGGAATATACAGAACAATGAATCCAAGAGTATTCAAAAGCACTTTCCAGAATTCTTCTCCAGTCAAAATATCTTTAAAGTTCGTCAGTCCAATAAAATGCTGGCTCATAAAACTAGGATCAAGCAAACTGTCTAATCCATTCCAATCTGTCAAACTAATCAGCCCCGATACAATAAGTGGTAATGCCGAAAAAACAACCATTCCTATCAAGCTTGGAATCAGGAAGACATATGCCGCTCTCACTTCATTGCTGTTATATTTTGTTTTAGCCTTCACCTTCATAGCGCCCTCTTATTACTTTATTTAATCTTTACTTTCTGCTCGCATTCTTTCTGTGCTTCATTCAGAGCTTCCTTAACTGTCTTTGAACCGGAAGCTGCTGCTTTTAGTTTTTCATCGAGGATATCACTCATCATTGAATAATCTTCGATTACTGGTGGAATAACCAGATAATCCAAACTATCAAATACAGCTTTTCTGTTCTCAGGATCTTTCTGCTCTAAATATGACTTCAGAGTATCTTCATTCTTAATAGCAGGCAAATCCCATCCATCCTTAAGTCTGATTTCAGCTGATTTGTCACTAGTTGTTAACCATGTGATCCACTTTGTTGCTGCTTCCTGGTTCTTGCTCTTTGGATTAACTACACATGCATTTGAGAAGAAATGTGTCGCTTTCTTTTTTGCACCAGGTTCTACTACGATATCCCAGTTAAATTTGCAGTTCTCTGCGAATGACTGGAATGCCCAGATTCCTGTTGGAATCATACCAAGTCTTCCGCTCATAAAGAGATCCCAATCCTTCATTCCACCCATCTGTGCCTCAGTAGGCTGAACATTAGATTTCTGAACTCGATCTACAAGCTGCTGTGCTGCCTCGATATTCTCCTTTGAATTGATGGTAAATTTCGTCTTGTCCTTATTGAGGAGAGATCCACCGTGCTGCGCTGCCACCTTAAAGAACTCATTGTAAGTAATAGGCTGGTAAATACCATAAATATTATCGCCCAGCTTTCTAATAGCCTCAGCCGCTTTCTGGACATCATCCTGAGTCCAATTCTCATTTGGATACTCTACCTTTGCCTGATCAAACAAATCCTTATTGTAAATAAGGACTACATTTGAAAAGCTTTCTGGAAGACCATACTGTTTTCCATTTACTTTAAATGCATCTCTCGCTGTATCATTCAATGCACTTAAGTCAGAGCCTTTAATCTCAGCCAGCTGATTCTTATTAGCGTACTCAGCGAAATTCTCAATGTTCAACTCGTAGCAATCCGGTGCCTTTCCTCCGGCTACTCTAGTCTGCATCTGTGTAAAGTAATCATCATATGCAATCGTCTCAATCTTTACTTTAATGTTTGGGTTTTCTTTATGAAAAGCCTCATACATCTTCTTAAGAGTCTTCTCATGTCCACCTGAAGCATTAAAGTTGCAATAAGTAATAGTTACTTCATCACCATTACCCGAATTACTTGATGCTCCCGCACTTCCGCATCCAGCCAATACTGTAGATGCACACAGAAGCAAACTTGCTGCAGAAGCTAATTTACCCTTTTTCATCATTTACTCCCTTTCGTAATAAAAATAATTTGTTATTAAAAAACTACCTTCAATACCTAACCGCTACCTTTCCTCCTTCCTGGCGATTAGTTAACCTACAACCTAAACCAGAGTTTTCACCGACCCCCTTTCTACCAGTTCAAGCGAAAGAACCTCTTCCTGTTTAGGTAAATCTGTTTTTTCAATATGTTCTAGCAACAATTCAACAGCCTTTTTACCTTTTAACGAAATATGCTGATGAACTGTTGTAAGAGGCGGTGTCAAATATTTGGAGATTTCCAAATCATCAAATCCTACTATTGATATATCATCCGGAACTCTAACTCCTCTTTTGTAGAGCTCACTCATCACTCCAATAGCCAGGATATCAGCAGCACAAACGATTGATGTCACTGGTAATTTTGAATCTACTAATTCGTCAGCCATCTTTATGCCACTTTCATAGTCTATCTGTCCTTCAAAGACATACTTATCATTAAACTTAACATCGAATTCATCTAATGCATTCTTATAACCCTGAAGTCGCTTCTTCATAACTCCATTGTCTTTGATCTGGCCTACGAAAAAAGCAATATCTCTATGACCGTTTTTCAACAAATGTCTAGTGGCCAAATAACTACCATATGCATCATCAATTCGAATCGAATGATAGTAGAAATCATTGCAATAACTGTCTATCAGAACAATAGGAATATCAGTCTTCTTCAACTCCTTATAGAAATCATCCGGATACATTCCAATTACAATAATTCCATCCAGATTTCTCTGTTTTGCGAGCTTCAAATAACTTTCGTTTGTATCTGTTGCAGAGATAATAACGTGATACCCTCTCTGTCTGGCGTAATACTCTATACTTCCCAAAACTTCGCTATAAAACCCATTCTGAAACATCAACTTATCGCCATTCTCCGTTTGTGGGACTACAACCCCAATCAATCTCGAACTGTTGCTGTTCAATCCCTGCGCACTGATATTTGGCACATAATTCAGTTCTTCCATAGCTTCATAAACCTTCTGTTTAGTTGCTTCTGAAATACTCTTCTTTCCATTAAGTACATACGAAACAGTTGCAACTGAAACTCCAACCTTATTAGCTACGTCTTTTATAGTTGATTTTGGCATTTTCTCCTAAATCCTTTCTGGTTAATCGTTTAATCAAAATTTAACGCTGTTTTTAGATAATGTCAACACTTTTTGGTAATATTTTTATACATTTCACTTGATTTACACCATTTTATTGTGTATATTTACCTTAAACACCGATATTTTCAATTATCCGGAGAGTTAATCGTTTAACCGTTTCACAAATATATAAAGGAGAAATAAAAATGTCTATCAAATATGTACCAACTGGAAATGAATATGTATCTCTCCCAGAACTAAATCAGGAAACAGGCGAAATACACAGCATCAGTTTCTTATCTATGAAGAGAAAGGGAATGTTATTGATTTCTGGTATCGAAAACCAGCCATTTATCAAGCCCTTCGTCACAGGAAACGCTTCGAATCTAATTTTTTCAGATTACACTCTCGAGAAATACTGGATTCCTACTCTAAGTGGATCCTTCGAAAACGGTGACTTTAATATGACTGTATTAACTCCTCTCGAAGAAAAAGGATTTATCATACGTTTTAAAATCAAAGCACATTCTGATTTAAGCATTTCAACAGGACTAGATATTACTTTTGGAAATATCATTAATTGTATAAATGAAAGTAAACCTCTACGCGGCAAGTCTTTCTGCTACAAAAGCCCATGGAACGACAATCTCATATTTGATTACGATTGCGGCGGACCCGAATTTTCATTTGCACCGATGACAGACTTCCCATGCACTACCGACTTTACTGAATCTACTATTTCTATCACAGATTCCAGAACCGGAATAACAGATAGTACAAATATTATTAAAGCCAGGCTGTCCACAGATATCAAATTACACGCAGGAGAGGAGACAGAACTGACATTTTACTTCGGACTCGGATATGAAGAAGTCTCAGCTGCAACTTCTGCAAAAGAGATGCTCAGACAGTCCTATCAGTCCGAGTTCGATAGGACTTCTACCTGGCTTTCGAATAGAATCGTAGAGATGAACAGCCCTAAGTTATCCAGAATATTTAATCAAAACCTATTCTTCTGTATCTTCTATTCAACCGGTCTGACTTTCGACACGGAAGAACGCGTTTTGATGACCAGCCGCTCACCTCGTTACTATGTAAGTGCAGCCTACTGGGACAGAGATTCTATGCTTTGGTCGTTTCCTGCCATTCTTGATGTCGACCCAGTCCTCGCACGCGAAGCTTTGACATACGTCTTTGGAAGACAATCAAAAAACATCGGAACACATTCTCGATATATAGATGGGTCTATACTCGAACCCGGATTTGAATTAGACGAACTAGTCGCTCCAGTTATAGCTTTATATAATTACGTGAAAAAAACAAACGACCAGGACTTTCTCCAGAAATCCTTTGTCAAAGACTCGATAGATTCGATTATTAGAAAGCTCGTATCGAGAAGAGATTATAAAACACGACTTTATAGTACTTTTCTACAGCCAACTGATGACGAAATAAACTATCCATATCTCTGTTACGATAACGTTCTGGTATGGAAAGCACTCAACTGCCTAAGCGAGCTTTATCCAGAGAAAGCTTCTACTCTTTCATCAGAAGCCATGCTTCTCAAAGAAAGTATACTTAAGAATTTTACTTTTACAGATAAAGACGGAAATAGCTACTTCGGTTGGTCTATCGATTTAAACGGAAACCACGATATATACGACGAACCGCCTGGAAGTTTGCAGCTTTTAAATTATTACGGTTTTTGCGAATCTGATGACCCGACCTGGTTAAACACAGTACAGATGATTCGTTCAAAAGACTATAAATATAGCTTTTTCGACTCTCCGATTGCCGAAATCGGATGTCCGCACGCACCTTATCCATGGGTTCTCAGTCTATGCAATAGTATACTTTGCGGAAATTCCAAACATGCTCTATCAGAGCTTGAGCTTCTCGAAATGGACAACGGAATAGCATGCGAAAGCGTAGATCCAAATGATGGACACTCTATGACAGGAGAAGCATTTGCAACTTGTGCCGGTTTCTTATGCCATAGCATATTAATTTCACAGAAAGGGGATACTAATCGATGAGAAAAGACTTGATATTAGAGCCTTGGCATATCAAACAGCGTTCTAAAGATTGGGTTGACGATTATGCTGAGACAATCTTTTTCCTCGGAAATGGACGTATGGGATGTAGAGGTTATGTTCCTTTCGAGCCAGACACGAGACCTATTCAGCAAGGCTTATTTCTGGCAGGTACATTTGGCGAGATAAAACCAGGTATCACCGATTTCGTCAATTTGCCAACCCCTGTATTCGATCAAATTCTGATAGACGATAAACCCGGACGCCTAACCAGCGAAATCGTAAGAGACCTAGATTTCGAACACTCTATCCTTACATTCGAATTCACCTTAAACGATACTGTTCAGATTAAGGCTGAAAGATTTTTTTCTTCTGATGACGTTAGGTTTATGATACAGTGCTTTACCATTAATGCTCCATCAAATGTATCTATCACTATCGATACCGGAATAAATGAAGAATCATGTAACTGTCCTGTTCCTGATGATCAGGTGAAAGAAAACACCGAAACGATTAATTTGTCAAAGAGGATTTCTCTCACTCATAATAATGACAGCTTAATAGCAAAATACCTCATCACCGGAACCCATCTGGAGATAACGGAACAGTTGACAATACGCACTAATGACTTTGAAATAAAACACACCAATGGAACTCTCATGCATTTGGACGCAATCATGGATCCTGCTGCATCGAATGATATCGCTACATACTCTTACGAGAAATTTACACAGATATACTCCAGTCGTGATGTCATCCTTTCCGATAGTACACCTGATGTAATATCGTTCCAGAATTTTTATAATAAACATTTAGATTTTTGGAAAGAAAAATGGGATATTTGTGATATTGATTCTAGCGTAATCGTAAAGGACTTTGAAGATAGTGCAAAAGCCATTACCGCTTTAAGATATAACATCTTTCAGCTAATCAACAACTGCAGTCGTCTGGATCCGACTGTCAGCATCGGTGCTAGAGGACTTACCCACACTAGATACAAAGGTTGCTATTTCTGGGATACAGATATCTTTATGCTTCCTTTTTACCTGGCAACAGATAAAGAAGCAGCAAAGAATCTTTGTATGTATCGAATCAACAATCTCGATGCCGCTAGAGACTATGCGAAAAAAATGAACCTGTCTGGCGCCAGATTCCCTTGGATGACATCATTCGACGGCTCAGAACAATGCGAGACATGGGATATCGGCTGTAGTGAAATTCACATAACCGCTGACGTAGTTTACGCGATAAATAACTACATTCAGAAATATAACGACCAGGATTTTTATATCAATTATGCGGCAGAACTCTATATCGAGACCGCTAGGTATTGGCTTAGTCGATATACGTACGATTCTTCAGGACGCACCGCCAATCTATTGTTCTGTAAAGGTCCTGATGAGTATTGTGGAATCACAACGAATAATCTTTTTACAAATGTTATGGTTCAAAACAATCTACGCCTCGCAATCAAAGCTGCTTCAGATTTGAAAGACAAAAACAAAGACACCTATGACAGGCTCCAGGTTACAGACGTCGAAGTCACTTCCTGGTCAAACTTAGAAAAAGATATTCCGTGGCCAAAGGATCCCAAAACAGGACATTTGACTACAGACGATACCTTTCATCTACTAGAAGAAATTGATATCTCAAAGTTAAAACCCGATGACAGCGCCAGCTATCACACCACATGCTTCGATAGATTACAGAGATATAAAGTGGTAAAGCAGGCCGATGTAATCCTATTAATGACCAGACTACCAGAACTATTTTCAAAAGAAGAACGACTAACTGCCTGGAATGATTTCGAGCCATTATGCCTTCACGATTCTACTCTTAGCTTTGCGTCCCATGCGTTATTTGCAGTTCAAAATGGCTTAACCGACAAAGCTATGTATTACTTCAACAAGGCATTGTTCCTGGATATCTACGATGTTATGAACAACACCGGCAAAGAAGGTCTTCACATGGCCGGCATGGGCGAAATATGGAACGCAGCCTACTTTATGGGATTACTTAAATTAAAGCCATAACACATACTAAACACAAATACTCCCTTTTAACCAACATAGTAGTTAAAAGGGAGTATTTATTATCTACATAATAACACCAGAGTCTATTTCCCAGCCTCAATCATCCTATCAATTGCAGCCCTTGACTCTTTGATAACCGCATCGTCTAAGATAATCTCTTCCCCGCCATTTCCAGTTAGGGCATTATAGACATCTACCAATGTAGTCATCTTCATATTCTGGCAAACCGCTTTAGTAGACAACAGATAAAACTTCTTCTCTGGCATTTCAAACTGCAGATGCTGAACTATACTCTGTTCTGTCGCGATTATGAATTCCTTTGCATCCGACTTACGCGCGAAATCCATGATTCCTGTTGTGCTTCCGATATAATCCGCATGTTTAGTAACTTCATTTAAACATTCAGGATGCACGAGAAGCAAAGCATCCGGATGTTCTGCGCGAGCGCGCTCCACGTCAAACTCTCTCATCTTCATATGAGTAGGGCAGCCGCCTTTATAAAATACGAAATTTTTCTCAGGAATCTGACTTTCTACCCATCTTCCCAGATTACAATCCGGAACGAATAGGATATTCTCATCAGGCATACTCTTTACTATCTTTACAGCAGACGCAGAAGTAACTATCATATCCGCTTCTCGCTTTGTGTCAGCAGTCGTATTTACATACGCAACAACCTTATATCCTGGGTACTCTTTCTTCATTCCCTGCAGTAATTCCCTGTCAATCTGCCCAGCCATAGGACAGCCCGCCATAGGATTTGCGAGATATACGTGTTTCTCTGGTGAAAGAGTCTTTACAGTTTCTGCCATGAAACGAACTCCACACATTAAAACATTCTCATTTGAAGTCTCTGCCGCTCTCTGACTCAGTCCGAAAGAATCCCCTACGAAATCCGCAATTTCCAATATATCCTGACTCTGGTAAGCATGCACCAGCACGCAAAAATCTTTCTCTTTTTTCAATCGGATGATTTCATCCTGTAACTCTCTAGTCGTCATGTTTTCTCTCCTAAATACGTTTACAGTCTAATGAATTATACTCATTACATTTACACCTGTCAAACCCGAAACTTTACAACTGTCTTGTCAGTAAACAGTAAAGATGTTATACTCTTTCCCGATACGTATAATTATTAACTTTTTCCCGTAAGGGATTCAAAGGAAGTGTAACTATGAAGGCGGATATATTAATAGTAGGAAGCGGATGCTCAGGACTATATGCAGCCCTACATCTTCCAGCCGATAAACAGATTATCATCATCACGAAATCTGATTTAGACAGTAACGATTCAAACCTGGCTCAGGGCGGAATCTGTATGCTACGTGATGAACAGGATTACGACAGTTATTTTGAAGATACCATGAAGGCCGGTCATTACGAAAATGACCCTAAATCAGTAGAAATCATGATTAAATCATCTCCAGATGTTATTTCCGATTTAATATCATATGGCGTAGATTTCAATCGTGATAAAGATGGCAACCTCGACTTTACACGCGAAGGTGCTCATTCCCGCAAGAGAATCCTCTATCACAAGGATATAACCGGTCGCGAGATTACCAGCCATCTGCTAGCCGAAGCAAAGAAACGTTCTAATATCACTTTATTAGAATACACAACTCTGCTAGACATCATCGAAACAGACAACACCTGCTATGGCGCTATAGTTCAGAAATCTGATGGTCACCTCGAACGCATCGATTGCGATTATACTATTCTGGCCACAGGAGGAATCGGAGGTCTATATAAGCATTCAACAAATTACCGCCACTTGACCGGCGATGCTCTTGCGATTGCCATCAAGCACAACATCGAGCTAAAAGACATAAACTATGTCCAGATTCATCCGACAACTTTCTATAATAAGAACGAAGACGAGCGCTCCTTCCTAATTTCAGAATCCGTACGTGGCGAAGGCGCTCATCTTTACGGAAAAAATATGGAACGTTTCACGAATGAACTATTGCCTCGCGACCTGCTCACTAAAGAGATTAAGAAGCAAATGAAAATAGACGGCACAGAATTCGTCTGGGAAGATTTCAGAACCATCCCATACGATGAGTTGCATGCACATTTTCCAAACATAATCGCGCATTGCATGGAACATGGTATCAACCCAGACAAAGAATGTGTACCTGTAACCCCTGCTCAACACTATTTCATGGGCGGAATCAAAGTAGACCATCAGAGTAAGACTACTATGAATCACTTGTATGCCGTAGGCGAAACTGCCTGCAACGGTGTTCACGGAAGAAATAGACTTGCAAGCAACTCATTGCTGGAGAGTATGGTTTTTGCTAAAAGAGCAGCTCGCGAAATCACCGATTCCTACACTATTCTAAACACTCCTGAAGACTTAAAATATATCAATATTGAAATGTATGAGAATCGTGATACTATCGCCCAAAACTATCGAGAACTCGTCCTGGACGAAATACACAACGCTTAAAGAGGAAGAAATATGTTTGATCCTATTACACTAAAACTAAATATCGATCCATTACTACGTCAGGCGCTTCAGGAAGACATCACCTCTGAAGATGTATCGACAAACTGCGTTATGCCTGTACCAAAAATGGGACAAGTTGATTTAATCTGCAAAGAAGACGGTATCATATGCGGTCTTCAAATATTCGAGCGAATCTTTATTTTATTAGATGAATCCACCAAATGTGAATTCTACGTTTCAGATGGTGACACTGTTAAGGCCGGATCAAAGATGGCAACCGTAACTGGAGATATTCGGGTTCTTCTTTCAGGCGAGCGCGTTGCTCTAAACTACCTACAGAGAATGAGCGGAATTGCTACATACACGAACAAAGTCGCTTCTCTCCTATCCGGAACTAACATCAAACTACTAGACACCAGAAAGACGACTCCGAATGATCGCATTTTTGAAAAATACTCAGTTAGAATCGGTGGCGGAAATAATCACCGATACAATCTGACTGACGGTGTCATGCTCAAAGATAACCACATCGGAGCTGCCGGTGGAGTGAAAGAAGCCATAACAATGGCAAAAGCTTATGCTCCATTTGTACGAAAGATCGAAGTGGAAGTCGAAACTCTCGACATGGTACGCGACGCAGTCGAAGCAGGAGCCGACATAATCATGCTCGATAACATGGACCACGATACTATGAAGGAAGCTATATCTATCATAAACGGCCGTGCCGAAATCGAGATTTCTGGAAATATGAGCAAAGAAAATATAGACAAAATACGCGATCTCAACGTAGACTATGTATCAAGTGGTGCTTTGACACATTCATCACCTATACTTGATATTTCACTAAAAAATCTACATGCAATATAATCTATTGCTTTAAAAACTATAGGAAAGGAGACTCTATAATTGAACGGAGAAGAACGAAGAAAACAAATCTATACTATTTTAAAGAATAGTGATAACCCTATTTCCGGAACTGACCTTGCAAAGATAGTTGGCGTAAGTCGCCAATCAGTAGTCCAGGACATAGCCCTAATGCGAGCAAATGGCGCACAGATTTTTTCTATGAATCGCGGTTACTTCGTCCAAAAAGCCTCTTCAAAAACCAGAGTTTTTAAAACTAATCATACCGATGAAGAAACGCGCGAAGAGCTCTATATCATTGTCGATGCTGGAGGGTGCGTAGATGACGTATTCGTATCTCACAGATCTTACGGAATCATTCGAGCAGATTTAAATATCAAATCTCGCCACGACGTAGATCTGTTTATGGAGGATATGACGAGCGGCCGCTCTACTCCTCTCAAGAATATAACCTCCGGTTATCACTACCATACAGTATCTGCGGATTCCCCGGAGACTTTAGATTTAATCAAAGAAAAACTAAACGAGCGAGGTTTCCTCGCCCGTTTACAAGATTATGAACCTGTTGATTTTTGGAGTGAAAGCATCTAGCTTTCACTCTTTTTTTATTCAGCAGCCTCTACCTGAGAACCTGCTATATATCCAGATTTCTTTGTTTCCCTTTTTTCCTCTAATTTACTTACTATTAATGAACAAGCAGAATCACCTGTAATATTAAGTACCGTTCTACCCATATCAAAGATTCTATCTACACCTGCAACTAACGCGATTCCTTCAACTGGTAATCCTACCGACTGAAGAACCATAGCGAGCATAACCATTCCCGCACCCGGCACACCAGCAGTTCCTATCGATGCGAGTGTTGCAGTAAGTACGATAGTCACTATCTGTCCGAATGTCAGATGGATTCCAAAGCATGATGCTATAAAGACCGCACATACGCCCTGATATATGGCTGTTCCATCCATATTTATAGTCGCTCCGAGTGGCATAACGAATGAAGTTACTTCCTTCTTTGCACCTAACTTCTCTGAGCATTCCATGTTAAGAGGAAGTGTTCCTACTGATGATGCGCTGGAAAAAGCAAATATCATAGCTGGAGCCATCCCTTTAAAGAATTTAAGTGGTGATATTCCACCTAAAGCCTTTACTGTTAAAGAGTAGCAAACCACTGCATGTACTAGATAGCATGTATACGCAGCCAGCAGAACCATCGCAAGTGAGCCGATTATCATAGGTCCATTCTCAGCAACCACAGGACACAATAAGCAGAACACTCCAATAGGTGAAAGCTTTAAGATCATGTCCATACATTTCATAAAGATTTCGTTCCAAGCATTTATCATCTTAACAGCCGGTGCAGCCTTTTCTCCGACAGAAATGATTGCAAATCCTATTATTAAGGCCATTACTATAACCTGAAGCATTGATGCATTCGCTAATGGCATAACTGCATTCGATGGAAAGATATTTACTATCGTATCCATAATAGATACCTTATCTGGTGTCTCATACTTCAAATGCGAAGTGGAAAGCACCGGAAACCATCTCTCAAACAGATTTCCAAATACTAATCCGATAGTCGTAGCCACCGCTGTAGTGCACATATAAAATACAACTGCAGAACCACCGATGAATCCGACCTTCTTAATATCTTTCATAGAAATGATGCCGGCTAATAATGAGAACAACACAATAGGAACTACTATAAACTTAAGTAGATTCAAGAATATCGTTCCAAACGGTAAGATATACATCTTTGCAATATCACTATTATTCTGAAGTAACATTCCACATACGATAGCTAAGCACAGCGCTATAAATATCTGCATCGCAAGTGGTATTTTCTTTATATTCATTTTTCCTTCCTCCCATTGAAATCTGCATTGATTCCTTCGACAGTAAACAGTATAATTTGCCTATAGCAATATGTAAAAAACATATTTGGTATATTCGTTATGTCAAATTGATATGGAGTGTGACTATGAATGTAAATTTCGAATACTATAAAATCTTCTATTATGTCGCAAAATATCTTAATTTCACTCGTGCAGCAGAAGCACTACACAGTAATCAGCCCAATGTAACTCGAGCAATGAACAAGCTTGAAGATGAAACCGGATGCACCCTATTCATCCGTACAAATAAAGGCGTCAGTCTTACTCCGGAAGGAGAGAGACTCTATGCTCATGTCAGCGGTGCTATGAATCAGCTTATGACCGCAGAACACGAAATGGAACAGGCCGAAAGTCTGGAACACGGCAGCATCTCTATAAGCGCATCTGAAACAGCGCTTGATTTGCTGCTACTTGACGAATTAAAGAAATTCCATCTGGAGCACCCAAAGATTCAGTTAAAGATTCTAAACCACTCTACTCCTCAGGCTCTCAGAGCCGTACGTGACGGAATCGTTGATTTCTCCGTGGTAACTACACCTGCAAACTCCGATTCTTCTATTAAGATAACTCCTCTTCTAAGTTTTCAGGAAATACTAACTGGAGGAAGTACTTTTTCCGAAATAGCAAATAAGCCATTACATCTTTCCGATATAAAGGCTCATCCCTTTATCTGTCTCGGTAAAGACACAATGACTTATGAATTCTATCGTAAACTGTTTTTAAAAGAAAAACTGGATTTTGAACCTGATACAGAGGTGTCTACTGCTGATCAGCTGCTCCCTATGGTAAAGAGCGAAATAGGATTAGCATTTATTCCTGAACCTATTGCTAATCGCTCTATTCAAACAAAGGAAATCGTAAAGATGAACCTCATCGACGAAATCCCTGAAAGGAAGGTTTGTTTGGCGCATGATCCAAATCGTCCTATTTCAGCAGCTGCATTTAAACTTAAAGAGCAAATACTTAATCATTCATTTTCAAAATAAGCAAACCCTACAGCTCCAGGTCCTGCATATGTTCCAATAACAGGACCTGCCTGTACATATGGTAGTTCTTCCTGATACTCTTCATACAGTGATTTACTGTCTTCGATGTATTTCTTTAACATAGTATCATCTAAGCCAGTGTATACGAGGCAAAACGGACAGCTGAAATCTATACCCTTAGATTCTCTAACGAACTGCATCAATTTATTCTGAGCATTCTTCGATCCCTTTGCTTTGCCGATAACTTTTACAATCCCTTCGTCTATCTTTATAACCGGCTTAATAGAAAGAGCTCCACCTATAGCAGCAGCTGCTGCCGAAATACGACCGCCCTTCTTCAGATATTCCAATGTATCAAACATAGCTATCGTCTTAATACGTTCTCTATCCCAGAGTAATTTCTTTACGATTTCCTGTCTAGAATCACCTTCTGCCCTATATATACATGCCATCTTTACCAGAATATTCACACCGACACTGGCCTGCTTGCTGTCTACTATACTGATGCTATCTTCATAATCTTCTGCCGCTATCATCGCCGACTGCATCGTTCCAGACAAATTCGAAGATATAGAAATGTATATAGCCTCATCACCGGCTTCTGTTATTTCTTCAAATACGTCCTCATACACAGCTGGTGAAATCTGACTGGTCTTTGGAAACTCATCTGTTTCTATCAGCTTATTATAAAAAGCCTCGTTCGAGAGCGTTTCTCCTGCCTTATATTCTTCATTACCAAATCTAACTGTAAGCGGTAAAACCCTTACATTTAGCTCCTTTGCAGCTTCTGCTGTAATCTCACTTCCAGAATCTGTAATAATAACTAATGCCATAATAAAATCTCCTCATTTCCAAAAGCAATGAAGAGATTTTAGATCTAATATATTCTAATGTAAATATAGATTTTCCACAAAAGGCGTCAATTTAGCCATGTATAGTTTGTAAATCTTTACAGAGTTTCCAAAACTTTCTTTGCTCTCTCGTCACCATGTTTTGCTGCGTAAGTCGCCCATTTTTTCGCCTTGGCGAGATTCTTCTCACATTCGTATTTTCCAGTCTGATATCCTTCTGCCAGTAATCCTGCTGCCTCGATATCTCCTAAAGCCGCCTTATCAATCAAATCAAATTTATTCATAGTAATAAAAAAACCTTTCCGTGTTAATAGTTTAGTATTATACACGAAAAGGCTTTATTTCACTATATTATAGTATTCTAATATTTCCAAAAGAGGATGATGCTTTAATTTCAATCACTGGTGCATCCGGATCATCTGGATTAATATGCTGATTCGTTACAGCGCCGAGTGCAGTACTTGGAGTAGAACGAACTACCCAATCACTCGGAATATAGAGATTAACCGCACCAAATGCATTATCTACCCTAACTTCACAAATTCCATTTGGAAGAATAGCTTTTTGAAAATAAAGATTTATAGCACCAAATGCGTTATCAACCATAACGCTATAGATTTCCTCATTATTAAAGTATTTTGTGCTAGTTCCAAAAGCATTATCTATACTGTAATTTCCTTGTACGAAAGACTCTTCCTTTACCCTCGCATGCTCTTTATCTGTATAAACATGTACGTCCTTTACATATTCCTCATATTTATATTTCTTCTTGAACACGCTTTTAAAGATTTTCTCCAAACCTATGCTTAACAATAATGCTGCAATCAAAAGTGTCCATGGAGTAATCGCTGTAATTCCTAATTCCTTATCATACAGGCATCCCAAAAAAGCGAGTGACATTATCGCTTCAAAGAAACTTCCATGTCGTATTCCTTCTATTAATCCATATACAAAGAATACTGTAAGCGCAATAGTGAATAGCGAAATATGTGGAATCTCCATCAGCTTGCTAGCCACCAGATATACTGCTAATAATACAAACAACAGTCCCCAAAATATATTCCTAGTTTTCTGTTTCATAATCTATAACCTTCTTTCTTTCATCTTCTCCATAAACATCTTGAAATATGCTCGTGATACAAAAGTCGTTTTTTTCGTTCCCACAAATTCGACTTCACTCGCACCAGTAATATTTCTAGATACCGCCTGGACATAATTCAAGTTTAAAATAGTCGATTTAGAGACACGCATAAACGAATATGGCATAAATTTCTCTAAATCTCGAAGTGTCGAATTGCATTCATAAATACTGTCTTTCGTATGAGCGGCTATCTTCGTTCCATTCGTTTCAAAGAAATATATTTCTTTAATAGGAAGAAAATAATTCTTTCCACCTTGAAAGAGCTCTATATTTTGCGAAACACTCTGCTCTTCTAATAACTTTCTTTGTAAAGTGATAGCCTCATCGTTCAATTCCCGACATCTTATGATTACGCAATCTTCTTCGATATCTTTGTCTATATCGAGTATGATCTTCAAAGTAACCCCCGTTCTAGAATCGGTTTTTGTATAATCCTACTTTATTGGTTTTCAAATACGAAGTAAATAGCAAAAAGGTAAGTGGTAAATTTTTAACGCTAAGTGGTTATTTTTTCGTGACGTAAATAGTATAATGTCTTCGTAATTTTGAAAGGAGGCATTTATGGTACGCCACGTAATACTATGGCAGCTCAAAGACGAGTTGTCCGAAACAGAAAAAGCAGAAATCAAAGCCGGCATCAAATCTGGTCTCGAAGGTTTAAAGGGTCAGGTTCCAGGTCTGGAAGAAATCAAGGTTTACACAGACGGTCTGGCTTCTTCTAATGCCGATGTAATGTTGGATTCATATCTCGTAGACGAGAACGCACTCAAAGGTTACGCCGTTCATCCAGCACATGTCGAAGTAGCAAATACCAAAGTACGTCCTTACACTAAGTCTAGAACTTGTTTAGATTTTGAAGTTTAATACAAAAGTACCCCTCTCTATTTTAGAGAGGGGTGTAAGGAAAGAGGTATGAAAAGAAATCATCTTATAAGCGTTTAACAGCGTCCATAGCCAGTTCAGAACGTTCACACTCTTCAGCGCTCATCGTTATCTGCCAGCAGAGAGGACTGCCCTTCATATACTTCGCCGCATACGAAAGTCCATTTGTTCTATCATCCAAGAACGGCTTATCAATCTGGTTAGGATCTCCAAGTATTATTATCTTTGTATCCCTTCCAGCTCGAGTTATAATTCCTTTTACCTGATTAGGTGTCATATTCTGTGCTTCATCAATAATCAGATATGTCTTTGCAATCGAACGTCCACGAATGAAATTCATCGCTTCAGTCTGGATAATTCCTCTGTCGAAGATTTCCATAATCTTATCATTCAACATATCTTCATCGTTATATCTCTCATTATCATCTGAATCTAGAATCTGTTCCAGATTATCTATTACAGGTCTCATGAGAGGAGCTATTTTTTCTTTTTCTCCACCCGGAAGATATCCGATATCATCATCGAACTGAGCATTCGGTCTGCAGACGATAATCCTGCGATACTCACCGGATGGATTATTATAGAGCTTCTCCATACCTACGACGAGTGAGTAAAAAGTCTTTGCTGTTCCAGCCTGACCCTTTACGATAACGAGTGGTGCTTCTTTCGCGCTGGCCATCAAAGCTTCCTGCATGAAGTATTGACCCACATTTCTAGGTGAGAAACCGTATGGATGAACCTTCCTGTATTCCAATGGAACTGCCTGTCCATGCGAAACTCTTCCTAATAACGTGTTATCTGTGTTTTGATCAGGACGAAGAACTAAGAACTCATTTTCAAAGAAATGAACTTTCTGTTTCTTTCCTTTCTCATCACACTTATATAGTTGATCTAACTCAACGCCCCCTGCTTTGAAATCAGCAACTTCACTTTCCGGAATATAGACTTCATTTCTACCTGTATAGTTTTTGTCCTCATCAGTAATCTGCTCTGTAGTGAAGTCCTCTGCTTTTATTCCGATAATCTGTGCTTTTAATCTAAGCACCAAATCCTTCGTTACTAATATATATGTTCCCTTCGGTTTGGCTTCCTGAAGTCCTTTGCAAACCTTTAGGATTCTGTTATCCGATTTGTCATCCGGCAGATCAACTGGCAGCTTAACGTCTACACAGTTTTTTTCTATTCTAAGCGATCCGCCTCCCGGTAATTTAACACCTTCTAATAGATTTCCCTTTACTCTGTAATTCTCCAGTATTCTAATAGATTCTCTTGCATTTGCCCCTTTCTCTCCATCCGCCTTCTTTAAACCATCGAGTTCCTCAAGTACGACTAGTGGCAACACCAAATTATTGTCTTCAAAACACTCTAAAGCATACGGTGCCTGAATCAATACATTGGTGTCGATGATATAAGTTTTCTTCATAGAGATCCCCCTTCTGATATGAATCTTTATAGCATATTGTTATTATAATGCTTTCAGAAGGCTAGATGTTGTGTTTAGGTAAAAATTTAGAAAATGGTTACAAATTACATTCTTTAAAACCATTGACTCCCCATTTGTACGTGTTATTATAAATATAACAAAGGACCATCCATAGACGGTTGGCCAATCATAGATTACGTAAAAACGGTAACCGAGATTTTGGCGATAGCGGTTACCGTTTTATTATGGTAATAATCTCTTTTAACGTTATTAAAACCAAAACGATAAGGATCAACGTTAATTGCTCCATTAGCCACACCTCTAATGTTCGGTATTCAATATCATTTATCTTCAAAATACACAAAAAGTACACTCTCAATTCCCTCGTTTGCCTTTAATAGATGTACATAAAGTGATACAATTTATAAGACAACTTTTGTTAAAACTCAAACGAATGAGGGGGATTTTTATAATGTCTAATAAGCCTATCGTAATCGCCGTAGCTGGCAAAGGCGGTGTTGGAAAGACATCACTTGCATCAGTTATGGTGAAATTACTAGTTTCTGCACATCCAGATAAGCGTATTCTCGCTATCGACGCCGACCCAGCAGTCGGACTATCTACGGCTCTCGGTGTAGAGCCAGAACTCACACTTGATGATATTAGAAGAGAAGCTGTAGATGCAGCTGAGAATGGCGATACGAAAGCCACTGTCGAAGTACTCGGCGAAGCTCGCTACAGAATCTTTGATGCCATGGTTGAAATGGATGGTTTTTCATTCATCGCCATCGGACGCCCGGAGGCAGCTGGATGCTACTGCAAGATTAATACATATCTAAAGGAAGTAATCTCTTCCATTTCTGACAATTTCGACTACATCGTAATCGATGGAGAAGCAGGTATCGAGCAGATTAACAGACGTGTTATGGAAAAAGTAACCCATCTGATTCTCATCACCGACTCTTCAAAAAAGGGATGCGATGTTATCAAAACTATCAAAAATGTTGCGGATGATCTCGTTATGTACGATCGCATCGGCGCAGTCGTAAACCGTGTCCCAGATGAATCAGTTCTTAAGTATATGGACCTCGGCGACATTCCATTATTAGGATGGATTCCAGCAGATGCAAATCTCACAGAGCGTGATTTAAAGGGCGAATCCGTATTCTTCATACCAGACGAAGCTCCTATCGTTTCTGGTCTAAAACACGCACTCACAGAGATGGATATTCTCTAATTTATAAATTTTCAAAGAGGGGAAAATTATGAAGGACTTAAAGCACATGTACTACTTTGAGAACCTCCTTTATGATGCAAACAACGAACTAGTCCGCCAGGCTCAAGCAGACGGCCGTATTTGTGTGGGCAGCGTTTGTTATCAGATACCTGAGGTTCTCATGAATCTAGGTAATGCTTTCACAGTCAGACTGAGAGCTCCTAGAACAGGTTCCATGGAAATGGGAACCTACTATCTAACCAGTTTTCTATGCGAATACTCTCGCGCTCTACTCGAGCGAGCTATAGAAGGGGGCTATCAGTTTCTCGATTGTCTAATGGCTCCAGATGGATGCACCATGATAAATCGTTGTGTAGAAAATATGGAACTCCTAAAGATGAACGATAAGGATCATTTTTTCTACAAATATCTGGAAGTTCCTATGAAAGCAGATGAGAACGGCTTAAATCTATACATCAAACAATGTCGTGAGAAGATTTTAGATCCTCTCCACGAAAACTTCGGAATCGATACATCTGATGAAGAGCTTCGAAAATCCGTAGAAGCACATAATCGAATCTGTCGTATCATCACCGAACTCGGAAACTTCCGAAAGGAAGAGAGACCACGTATCACTGGATACGAGTTCCACATCATCACGATGTGTACTTACGTATGTCCTCAGGATTTACTACTCGAGAAACTAGAGGAAACTCTCGAGGAAGTCAGAAACCGAGTTCCTGATGAAAAATGGCCATATCGTGCTCGTGTCGCAGTCGTAGGTTCCGAAATCGACGACATCGATATGATTAAACTGATTGAAGAATCCGGCGCCTATGTATGCGCCGACAGATTCTGTTTCGGCTCACTTCCTGGCCGTGAAGAGATTCACCTAAACGATGACGAAGATGTTCTGACACAAATTTGCCGCCATTATATGATGTCTTGTATGTGTCCGCGCCACATGGATACACCTAAGATGAATCGTCGTCGTGAATATGTCGATGAAATCGCACGTGAATATCATGCAGACGGTATCATCTACGAACAGATGAAATTCTGTGACCCTTGGGCTTACGAGCGTATGGTTGGTTCACATGTACTCCGTGACGAATACGGTTACCCAGTTCTTACTATCGACCGCCCTTACGCTGTCGGTACCTCCGGACAGATTAGAACTCGAGTTCAGGCTTTCGTAGAAAGCATCGAAATCAAGAAGATTCAGGGAGGTATCAAATAATGGGAAAAGCAGTCGGAAGTTCTAAACTCGGCGAACTCTATCGCGGAGATAAAAAAGTATTTCGCCATCGTGAATGGCGTGGACTCAAAGACACCTGGTACGATTACACCAGATGGCTCGGCATCATCGGTATGCTTGGCAAATTCATGCTCCATCCAAAGAACGTAAAGGGATTCTTTCGTTACAGATGGATGCTAAACTACCTCGCAGTTCCTATGATGATCGACAAACATTCCATGGGCTTACGCGGCACTCAGCTTCGTATCTGCAGAGAAGAATACGACCTCGTCGCTAGTGATGTAGCTAAACTACTCACAAAGATTTTTTCCATGGATAAAAACCTCGGTGCTTCACCAGAGAAATCTAAGCACGTCGTTCTAATGGACGAAAATGAAATGACAAATATCATGTGCGGCTTTCCTAACCTCGAAGGACTAAGTTGGGAAACTGCATCTTGCTATGTATGTGTTCTCCTTCAGGGAGATGCGATGACTCACTACCTCGATGTCGTTCAGGAATGCGGTATGCCTGGTGACGTTTGTCCTATGCCTGCCTCAGAAGCCGGAATCTGTATCGATGGTGATATGCCAGTCTTCGGAAAATGTGCTGTTCAGTGTAACACCACTTGCGACGGTTCACTCATGGGAAATGGCGTAATCTCCCGTGCACTCGAGAGAAATGGTATTCCAGTTCATCAGCTTGCCACTCCTCTTCGTCATACAGAACCTGGTGTTCAGGAGTATGCTGCACAGGAAGTTAGAAACGCTATCAAGTTCATCGAAGACCAGACAGGCGAGAAATTCGATTGGGATTATTACTTCGAATGCGCAAAGCGTATCAATATCGGTGCCAGAGAATGTTCCGAATGGCTTGAGCTCACAAAGACCGACTATCCTCAGGTTATCGGAAACAATATCCTACTCTACCGCGAGACAGAGTATATGGCTATCGCCGGAAAAGTTCCAGCCTTTGCAGAACTCGATGTAAAGATTACAAAATGGGCTACTGAAGCTTATAAGAAAAAGACTATGCTCGCCAAAGAATACCGCCATCGTGCCATCATCTGGGGCGTTCAGTCACAGTTCTACACCGACTTCGTGGCATGGCTTCTAAACTGTTGGGGAATCCTCCCTATGTTCGACATGCTGACCATGGTATCTCTCGATCCTATTTCTGAGGACGACAAAGAGCAGGCTTACTACGACATGGCTCACCAGTACGAAAACATGATTATGCGTAATCGTACTCACGGCGGATATGAAGTTCTCCTCGATGCACTCTGGAGATATTGCGAAGAATTCCGCGCTGACATGGTTATCCTCTGGGAACACATCGCATGCAAAGCGCTCGATGGAATGCACGGTATGTTTGAACAGCAGGCTAGAGAACACGGAATCAAACTCGTCTGGGTTAACCACGACCTCTACGATCCTCGTGTAATTCCTAGAAAGAATCTCCGTCAGGACGTAAACCGCTACATGCGCTCAGTCCTACGTGAAGAACCTCTCGACCCTAGTCTCGAAGATTATGATGATACATGTCTCTGGTAGAAGAAAACTTCCAGAGATTCGATGGTCTGCCTATAAATAGAAAGGGAGTTAAAGATGAAATATTTCGGTGGATGTGACTCAGGTAGTACATATACTAAATGTGTAATTATAGATGAAAATGGAAAGATGGTTAGCGATGTGACTCTCAGAAGTCGTATCAATTCTGTACTCTCAGCACAGGACGCACTCGATCAGGCAGTTGCAAAAGTCCCTGATTTAAAGAGTGCCGAAGACCTTACTTATCTCGTAGGTACAGGTTATGGACGAAACAAAGTTCCTTTTGCTGACGAGAATATCTCCGAGATCAGCTGCCACGCTATGGGCGTTCACGTGGCTGATCCAAATGTAAAAGCCATCATCGATATCGGTGGTCAGGACGTAAAGGGAATCGCTGTCGATACTGACGGTACAGTTTTGAACTTTGCAATGAACGATAAATGCGCTGCTGGTACAGGACGCTTCTTTGAAGCTATGGCTCGTGCTTTCGAGATGAGTCTCGAAGACTTCTCAAAGCTTTCTCTAAAAGCAAAGAACGTCATCCCTATCACAGCTCAGTGTACAGTTTTTGCAGAATCAGAAGTCATCTCTCTCGTAGGTGAAGGAAAGCCTATGGATGAAATCGCAGCCGGAATTGAGCTTTCTGTAGCAAAGAGATGTTTCGTAATGTCAAAGAAAGCTGGCGCTGTAGACCAGATTACACTAACCGGTGGATGCGCAAAGAACGACGGTCTAAAAGCCGCTATCGAAAATGTTCTTAAGCTCAAAGTTATCGACCTGCCTATCGACCCACAGCTTATGGGTGCTTTAGGTGCTGCTGAATTTGCACGTCAGAAAGGAGGAGCTATCTAATGAGCACATTTTTACATATACTACTCGTACTGGCTATCATCTTTGTAGTATTATTCGTTCTCTCATTAGTTATATATTTCTTCAATCTCGACATGAAACTTACATCCGCTTTGCAGCCACTGCTTGCAAAGCACTATGACAAAATCAAACGAGACAGAAAGATTTAACTAACAGGTTTTTAAGCATGAATTTATATGATGAAGCTATTAAAAAGTTATTAGATAAAACTCACCACTTATCCACAACGACGCTGGATTATACTAAATCAGAGTGGGAAGATGTCGGAGATCACAATCTAATACTTCGTAATGATATGGCATATGAACTGGGAGGTTCTTCATATGAAGCTATAAGCTGTATGGGAGTAACCAGCGAGGAATCTATAATCCCATGTGACGAGGTTCTACTAATAGGCCCCGACCTAAATGAGATTAAAACTGACTGCTCCTATGCGAGAATCGCTTTAGTACGTGTCCCAAATAACGGACTCGGCACAGGAAACTCTCTCTATAACGCCGTTAGAAAAATAGAATACGTACGATATCATGTTAATCCCAAAGGATATATGACTAGAATTTCTGCATCAAACGGACGCGAACCGGTGCGTGTTTCCAGAGAGGAGATAAATAACGGTCTATCCTTTCGTGATGTCGGACATATTTTTCTCTCCAGGTATCACGAAAACCCAAATATCAAAGCAGTAAAACTGATCTTTATAACCGATCCAAACTTCAATTATAAAGCACTCAAAGAAGATGCTTCGATGCTCGAAGGAATAACCGGAACTATAGATCACATATTTAAAAATGTAGTTATGGATTGTAACGCATGTAGTCTAAAACCAATATGCGATGAAGTAGAAGGCTTAAAAGAACTGCACTTTAGCGCTGCATCCAAATAAAAAAGCCCTCTGTCGACTTACCACCTCAAAACTTTAAGGCAGGCATCTCGGCAGAGGGATATTTTTTCCTTAAATACTATTTCTTATAATTCAGAGTAACTACTCCACTATCATCGATATCTAATACGAGCTTTCTCTTTATATTCTTCTTAATATATTCTTTCTTCTCGCTGTCATTCATATGAATTCTGGTCCTGTTTAGTACCTCATTCATGACTTCCTCCAGATTCATATTAAGCTCGTTTTCAAAAGTTCTCTTTAGTTCGATACTGAGAGCTTCCTCTCGAATGGCTTTTCCACCTTCTACATAGAAACTGTCTATATAGCAGTAAAAGATTCCATTTGAAACCAACTTCTCTTTCAAAGCATAGCTACACTTCTCGTGTTCCACCATGACGAGAAATTTCGCATCCGGTAATTCTTCTAGAAGTCCCCAATAATCAGAATCACTCGAAACCAGAACGAAAGAATCAACTTGATTCTCATAGTATTCCTTACAAGTTCGGGCAGCTACCTTTATATCTGCCAGGGATTTATTATCCTTTAATCGCTCAATCATGATGTATTCGACAGGAATATCTATATATGACTGCAGAAGCTGCCAAGCCGAAGCTGCGTGTATATCATCAAACAGGATGACTTTTTCTATCTTCTCCAGTTTCTGTACATCGAGATTTCGAATAGCTGCGCACAAATCATATGGATCTGAGTTCTCACAGTCTACTACAAAGACGCATTTATTGCTCTTCTCTATAAATGAATAAATATTCTGTTTTGTATAATCACTGACATCGGAAACGAGGTTCATCTCTCTAAATTCATCGCAATGCTGCTGATACAGAAGAGTAACGAAAACCTTGTCATTATATAAGATATTTCCCTGTTCCTCAGGAATCCAGTTGATATAAATTTTAAAAGGATAACAATTGATATTTTCGTAAAAAAGTTTTGCTGCACGTTTAGTACCCTGATCGGTCATTCCATCAGGCATTATAAACATATCACTCAGATATTCCCAGTTAAGCCATACCGGAAAAATATCTTTGCAATTATTGATTCGATCTTTGATATTTTGATTTAACATGTATAAGAAAGGACTAGGCTCTGTAAGATGTGTATAGATATTTATGCCGTCTTTATCAAGCTGATCAAATGACTCTGACGGCAGTAATTCCGGCATGCCTATCATACTTCTGCCTTCGCGCTGAATCGCTCTGCACACTTTTAAGAAATTGTGTTCCATCTGCGTACGAAGTATGCATAAGTTACGAATGATTCTCGCCTTTTTCTGCAGTTCCAGCTGATTAAAGATTTCGATTTTTAAACCTTCGCCTTCACTCACAAAGAATTTTCGGTTTACTCCGATGAGGTAAGCCACTCGAGATACGATTTCAAAGTGTTCTCTCGAATTAGACTTTCTGCCATCATCGTCCGGAGCTATTCCTTCGATTCTGATAGAAATAGGTGTAGTTAACACGTCCATATTTAATCCTCCTTTACATTTAACTCCCTAAGCCCCATCTACATTCTCCCCGAATGTATTTATTAATATCCTCTGATTTCAAACAAAGTACTGTCTGAAACAGGTATTACTTCGGAATCATAGTCTGTAATCGCTATAAACCTACTATTAAAGAGTCTGTCCAGCAATCTATCTATCTGACTTTCTGCCCCTTGAACTTCCATCAGTACAGAGCCATCGTATTCATTCATCACCCAACCTGTTAAGCCCAATTCTGTAGCCATCATCTGGGTTCTATATCTAAATCCTACGCCCTGCACACGGCCTGAAAAGCGAAACCGTTTTCTAATCATCCGATTTACCTCTATTCCTCTGTAAAAATACTAGCATTTGCCTGTGCACGAATATAATCCAGACGTTCCTGCACTTTCTTCAGATTCTCTTTCATAAAGCTATCCCCCTGCATCAGCCTCTGATATATGAGAATTTCTGCTTTTGAATAGAAGATAAACGCCGTCTGAATATCTACCGGTGTACCCAAGCCTTCAAAATTACAATCACCGACTCTGACAAATACATCAGCTCCGACATCATCGACTTCGTCTTCTGTCATAGTCTGAATACATCTCATATAAATATTAAAAGCTTCTACCGTATCCTGTTCTACATAATAACCATATCTGTAGAAATCAGCCATCTTATATAGAGAACGAATAGAGCCCAGCAAAGCTCCCTTTACAAAATACTTAAACGCTCTTTCATAATCTACTTTTACATATCTTCCATAATAATAGCAATATCCGAGATTCTCTGCTGCCTGAACATTTCCGGCTTCATCAGCCATCTCATAGAGTTCAAAAGCTTTTTTATAATCCTGTTCGCCAAAGCGACCTACATAATACATCGCGCCGAGATTACACATAGCTTCACCATTTCCCTCTTTGATTTCATTCTCATAGATGGAAACAACCAGCTTTGCTACTTCTGGATGCATTTCAACCGCTTCGTCTGAGCTCTGTAACTCCTCTGCCAGAGTAATCAAATCATAGTCTTCATATTTATCAAAGGCTTCTATCGCAAACGCTAGAACCTCACTTGTTTCGACATAATCTGGATTATCTTCTGTCTCATTAAACGATCTTTCCAATATAGGAATTATAGTCTTCTTCTCTTCGATGCTAATCATCCTAAACCCCCTTTTTTTCTTATACACCTAATATTTCGCTAACAGTTTCATAATCAGATTTCATAGGCACATATTTAGTACCTCTCTTCTGATCTGTTTCATGTCCTTTACCTGCGATTATGAGAACCGTCTTATCATCCATATCAGCTACTGCTTTACGGATTGCTTCTGTTCTATCCAATATGATTTCTTCGACGCAATCATAAGGCTTTACATATTTCTCTATCTCTTTGCAGATATCGATGATTTCCTCTTCTCCGGCATCATCCTCTGTGAGATATACCCTGTCACAATACTCTCCAGCGAGTTCTCCCATCTCACGTCTTCTGTCATAAGCTTTTCCGCCCGGACATCCGAATACTACAAACAGTTTTCTGTCTGGGAACTCAGCCTTCATCGCCTTAAACAATGTTTCAAAGCTCAGCTTATTGTGTGCATAATCTACGATGGCAATCTTTCCATCCTTTACTACTTTTTCCATACGTCCACTTACATGTGCGCTGGAAAGTCCACTTCGAATGGCACTCACAGATACTCCGAGCGCATAACTCATCGCTACGGCTGCCAGAGCATTTGCAACATTAAACAATCCCGGAATCTCTATTCTAAAGCTTTCATCGAAATCAGCAGTCTTTACCTTGAAATCTATACCACCTTCAGACGGTACGATATCATATGCATACACATCTGCATCTTCCCTTTCGGAAAAAGTAACCACGCGCTCTACATGTCTGCCTTTCTGTGCTGCAGCGAGGACTTCATCCGCATGGTCAGAATCCAGATTTACACAGGCTATCCTACACTGATCAAAGAGCTTAAGCTTTGAACCGAAATAATCCGCGAAATCTTTATGCTCATGTGCACTGATATGGTCCTGACCAATATTCAGGAAACATCCAACTTCAAATCCTACTCCATAAGTTCTGTGATACTTGAGAGCCTGACTGGAAACCTCCATAGTAAGGTAATCAATATGTGAAGATACTGCATTATAGAAATGTTCATGTAGATCAAAAGTCTCTGCTGTAGTCAGATGTGATTTCTCATCTAGTACTCCATCATAGTTATGTATACCTGTCAGATATGCACTTCTATATCCACTACCCAGCTCTTTCTCATAGGAATCGAGGATAAACTTCATAAAGTGAGTAGTAGTTGATTTGCCTTTTGTACCTGTAATACCTATAGCCTTTAAACGTTTCCAAATATCGCCATAATAATAATTAGCGATCAGTGCCAAAGCCATTCTCATATCATTTACGATTATATAAGGCACACTTTCGTCTATCTCATCATATTTTTTCTCGGCTACATATCCTATCGCTCCTAAATCCAGAGCGTCTCTTAAATAATCTACTGAAAAATGAATTCCTTTACACACGAACAAGGTTCCCTTTGTAACCGCTTTCGAGTTGTACGAAATTCCGGACACCTCTATATCTCCGTCCAATATATTTGAAGAGGCTACGATACCAGCATCTGAAAGTAACTTCTCATAATCTGCTATTCTATGTAGTTCTAATTCCATCTCTAATCCTCTCGTCTATCACTTCAAGTAGTGTATTAAATTATTTATCTCATCTTAATCCATTATTTTACCTCACCTTTAAATATAATAAAAGTATCGAAAAACTATTCTTCCTCGTCTTCTGCTCTAAAATATCCTTTATCCACGAGTCTTAAGAATGCAGCCACAACATCCGCTGTAAGCTGCGTCCCCGCTGCTGCCTTAATAGTCGATACGACTTTTTCAAATGGTACACGTTTCCTATATGGTCTGGTCGAGTACATCGCATCAAAAGTATCAGCTACAGCGATAATCTGTGCCACTCTCGGGATTTCATCCCCTTTAATCCCCCTCGGATAACCCTTTCCATCCCATCTTTCGTGATGCGCTCCGGCTCCTACCGCGATTTCAGGCATAAGACTGATATCTTTAAGCGCATTATATCCGAGCACAGTATGCTGCTTCATGATTTCATACTCTTCATCAGTAAGCTTATCCGGCTTATTAAGTACAGTTTCCGGTATACCTATCTTTCCAATATCATGCATCAGAGCAATATTGTAATACTTCCAAACCGTTTCCTCGTCATACCCCAGTTCCTTTGCGAGTAGAGATGTATACTCAGCTACTCTACCTGAATGACCTTTTGTATACTTATCCTTCATATCTATAGTCTTCGCAAAAGCTTCTACGATTTCTCGAATCAACAGTTTGTGTTCTTCTGCTTTCTTACGGATTGCTTCAGTATTTTTTCTATATTTATCATGGATTATAAATATAGTGATTGCCAGCACTAGAAAAACCATAGCCAGATTGAACCATACATGTTCATATACCGCTTTAGTCTTTACTATGTCAAAGGAGAAGTGCTTTACATGGTTGCCCTCTGTGTTTCGCACCTCTACATCAAAACTGTATTTTCCTCCCGGCAGGTTTGTATAAACTATAGGATTAAGCTCACTACGACTCATCGTATTCTTCTTATCCCCAAATCCATGTAGAGAAACTGTAATCTTCGGATTTGTAAGTGAATAAGTATATACTCCCAGGTAAAAAGTTATCCTCTTTGAAGATGGTTCCAGCACAAATACATTGTGTTTATCAGGATATATAGTCTTTCCATCTACATTTATATAAGGAAGCCCTACTTTTATCTTGTCTATATTTTCAAATTCTTCCTCTATGTTTACCTTTGATACGCCCGTACTGCCCGCTATATAGAGATCACCATTCTCTGTCAAATCACTGTATGAGTTTGCTGTAGCGATAACCTGAAGACCATTATCTTTGTTATAGAATACCGGAGTCTCTTTGTGATTCAGCATTAATTTTTCCGTATTAATAACATACACACCATTACTACTTAGAATCCACATCTCGCCCTTAGTGCTCTCATATAAATCGAAGTTATTTGAGTAAGGGAAATTATTTAAAGTCTTTACCTTATGATTCTTCATATATGCGATTGAATTACTGGTCACTATCCATACCAGGTCACGTTTAGAATCATACTTCACTCGCATTACTATTCCGGAACTGAGGCCCTTATTATAATCCACAAGCTCAACCTTATCTCCCGATATAATATAGATACCGCCACCATCAGTTCCTACTATTTTCTCTCCATCCTTTGTCTCGCAAACAGTCAAAACCTCTGTGTTCTTTATTCCTTCTTTATCTGTATATACCCGCTCGATTTTCTCATCTTTAAGTACTACTACTCCACCAGTCGCAGCCACGAGCACAGAACCATCCTGACATACTACTACACTACGTATTCTACTGGATGGCATCCCATCAGCCTCGGTATAACAGATTGCTTTTTTCCCGTTCAGATGAATCAGTCCATATTTAGAAAAAGTCGAAATCCATAAAGTATTATCATTCCCTCTGATAATCGATCTGATTTTAATATCTTCCAATGCTTTAATCAGATCATTCTTACCCATTCCTCTTCCGGAAACAGATTTAAAACTTAATAGAGGATATGTATTCTCTACAGACTTTTCCTTTAAAATTGAAAGCCCCTTATCCTTTCCTATAAACAGACCGCCATCATATACACAGGTCGCATTTACCACTTCATCTTTTAGATGATACTTCTCAAATAAATCCGCAAACCTGCTCGGTACGATTTTTAGTACCCCCTGTCTGGACGAAGTAAACCACAGATTTCCCTGATAATCAGCCATCATATTCTCTATAGCGTTATTCATAGGAAGATTCTCTAACTTCTGGAATTTATCTCCATTTCTATAAGAGATTCCGTTATCAGCACAAACCCAGAGATGTTCATCATAATCCAGAATTCTATTCAAGCTCTTTAGAGGAGCGACCTCCTCCTGCCCCACTATTTCAAATCCATGATTCAAATTTACCGTATAGATATCCGACTCCTCTGTTCCCAGATATACGTAGCCTCTATTCTTACTATCAAGCCCTATAGTTCGTACACCCTTCACATGAATATTCTTCTGATGGTAGTATTTATCCAGCTTCTTATTCTTTAATGTAAAGACGTCACCATCCATAGTTATTCCATAGGCGATATCATCACTTCCCATCTCAAGCATTCGGGTATATACATCTTTGATTTCCGGATCATCAAGCTGATGCAGTTTCATCTTCTTATCTATATATGCGATCCCCTCAGTCGTCGCTATATATACATTCCCTTCCGAGTCCTCTACGATAGAACGAACTGATGATGAGTTAAGCCCATTTGTGTGATTGAAAAAAACATACTTTCCGCGTTCCATTACTGCCACACCATTATCATTTGTTCCTATCCACAAACGGTCTCTGCTATCCACAAACAGTCTCACTACACTAGAAATACCCGTAGTAGAATCTACACGTTCGAAATCTTTTCCATCATATTTAATAAGTCCGCTATAACTTCCTATCCATATGATACCATCACTGGTTTCAACTATCGCATTTGCTTCTGAAGTCGGTAAGCCTTTCTGATTGTCATATAGAATCGTCGTATAACCATCTCTGGCATCTGTCAATATACTCGTCATCTCCGCGCTTGGAGCAGATATATCCCCGTTTACTCTACCGAAAGCTGAAACATTTATCATTGAAAACGGTAATAAAAAAAGAGCATTGACTAGACATAATGCTAGAATGCTCTCTTTGTTCTTAATATATTTAATTAAACTCGATAGATTATTCGTTATCAGTTTACGCATGATACTTCCCCCTCACAACGTTCTGATATAACGCTCCATTCTAATTGTAATTAGTTTTTGAAGAATAATCTATTAACTTTATATAAAATCTGTTCGTTTATATTCAGTTATTCTCTTTAAGTCTATGATTCTACAGATTCCGTTTCAGATATTTTATCATCTGCCAGGTATTTTTTCTCATAACGAGTATAAATGATCCATGCAGCGAGACCAAAGATAACAGGACCGCTCAGAGACCAGAATGTAGTAGCGAAATCGCCCTGAAGTGCCGGCTGGATAATAGCAAATACATTTGCAAATACAAGTGTAAGTGTAACTACATATCCCCAGAAATTTGCTGACTTCTGTGTTTTAAACACTACGAAACTACGATCTACATTCTTCATCTTCTTAAATGCAGGGAACGCAAATGAAACGAAGATATATGGTACTGTCATTCCTACATTAACCATCGCTGTGAGGATGAGGAAGAACTGCTGCATAGTATCACCGCCGAAAGAAACGAGGAGAATCATCACGCAAACGATAGCGCACTGAATCCACATAGCATTCTTTGGCATACCATCTTCAGTAATCTCGCCCATCTTTCCCGGCCAGAGTTCCTTTGGTGTTCCGTCGATAATCTGCTTAAGAGGTGAATATACGAGTGTAAACATAGCTCCCATAAGTGCGAGAAGCATAATGAGCGCATATACACGTGCAAATCCGTGAGCGAGTGTAACCTGCATAGCTGATGTCGCTCCAAAAGCTTCACCAATCTCTGCTGCGAAGTTTGACATGATTACATAAGAAACATTTCCGAGAGTAATCTTGTCAGAACCGAGGATTTCTTTATAGTTAGTAAATGAACCTACGAGCATGATGAGAAGCGCATATCCTACTACGATAACCATAGCAGCTGATACGATTCCCTTAGGGAAGTTCTTCTTTGGATTCTCAGTCTTGTCAACGAGTCCACCTACAGCTTCGATTCCGCCGTAAGCAAAGAGCGCATATACGATAAAGGAAAGAATCATAATAGGGCTTCCCTGATATGCAGCATTGAGCGGAGTCTTTAATGATTCAAATCCGGCAAATGGCTGCTGTAATTCACCATGACGAGCGATAATCATAACGATAGAACCGATTACCACGATGATATTAATAGCAAGCACAGCAGTACCTCCGATAGAAGTAACCTTGCTGATTTTGTCGATTCCCTTTGCATCAAAATAAGTTACAAAGATGAAGAAGATTACTGCCATGATACCAAGCATTCTGGAGCCAGAGATGAAATCAGATCCAAAGAGTGACCAGTTTGCTGTATTATCTTCTCCAAAAATGATATTTGATACAGGAACCCAAATTCCAGAAGAAACATTTACCATCCAAAGTACATAAGATGTATACCACATAAATGTACCAATAAATGCATATTTAGGTCCTACAGATTTCTCCATCCATGAATACATACCACCGGATTCATTTCTGAAAGCTGAACCGAATTCAGCAACCATGAATGCGAACGGTATAAAGAACAGAATACCTGCAATTACAAACCAAGGAATAGCTGCGTATCCCATCAAGTAGTACGATCTAGGGATGTTATTAAATCCATAGACTGATGTAAAAATCATTAGAATCAGAGACATAAGTCCGAGTTTTTTCTCTTTCATATTTCCCTTTTGATATATTTTTTAAATACATCATTTCCTTTCATAAATTTATCTTCTATCCATAATAAAAAGCGATAGTGTTTAAATTTATATCACAAAATATGAAAAATTTCTACTCTTTTTACACCATTTGTACTAACCAAATATTACTTTTTACCATAAAATAACCCAATATACTCTTTACGATCTCTGTTCCCTGTACAAAGAAATAAACTACCAGTATAGGAAGCGCGGTAAAATGCGCCAAAGCAAAGGCGAGCGGTGCCATAACCACACAAGTAAATACCGAATCAAACAGGAAGGTAACAAAAGTCTTTCCGCCGGATCTAAGTGTGAAATACGAACAATGACTGAATGCACAGAATGGCATCCACATCGCATTCACCGCTATCAGCTCTCTGGCAATCTCTCGGATTCCACTATCGACATTGTATATCTGTGGAAAAAGACCACCGCACAGATACATGATTGCCGCCATAATCATGCAGCAAAATACCGAAAAGGCTATCATCTTGTTATCTGCGTCCTTTGCCTGTTCTAATTCACCCGCTCCGAGAAGCTGTCCTACGATGATACTGATACATCCTCCCAGCTGAATAAAGACGATATTAAACAGGTTCGCTACCGTATTTGTAATGCTCATCGCTGTAAGGACATTCATACCTCTCACCGAATAGCTTTGGGTTACAGCACTGACACCTACAGCCCAGAGTACTTCGTTTACCATCAGAGGAGCGCCTTTGATGAGAATCTTCTTAAACATATCTACCGGTATTCCAAAACCAGTATATGCATGTTCCAGATACCTGTTTAAAGACTTATGTGTATGCGCCCAGATGATTACTATAGACGCTTCTACAAATCTCGCTATAACAGTTGCTATCGCGGCACCAGCTACACCCAGTTTCGGGAATACTCCAAAACCAAAGATCAGGCAATAATCTAACACTGCATTTGTCACTACCGCAACCATTCCAGCTGCCATAGGAATTACAGTTCTACCGGTTTCCTTAATATTAGTTGCATAAGCCTGATTTACGGCAAATGGAACCAGACCAACCAGGATAATACTCAAATATTGAAGTGCCAGAGACAGCGCCACCTCTACCGATGCACCTTCACTCTCTGTCAGGAATAGAGAAACCAGATTCCTTCCAAAACAACTAAACACTATAATTCCCAGCACTGACATCAATACCGCCATATACAACTTAAATCTGAAAGTATGCATATGACCTTCGTGGTCACCTTTGCCATAGAACTGCGCGCCATAAATACTACCGGCCGAAACCGCTCCAAATATAGCTAGTGACAACACAAAATTAAGCTGATTTACAGTGGCAACAGCTGAGATTGCCTCCTGTCCCAATCTACCTACCATGATATTATCCAAGAAACTTACGAAATTCGTAATAGCGTTCTGAATAATCATAGGTGTAGCTATCGCTATATATTTTTTATAGAAAAAACTATCTCCTATATACTTTTGCTTTACTCTTTCTAACATATCTACACTTTCTATTACTATTAGTAGAATCTATAAAGCCGCTTTATAAATCCTCTCTGCATCTTTAGAATCAAGCGGTCTGATTCTGGACAACTTCATCTGATCATTTGCTGTAGCATCTAATGCGAGCGCTTCTATTTCTATATCCGTAGGATGAACTCCTAAATCTGAAATACTTACCGGCATATTGAGTGACTTAAAGAAATCCACAGTCTTCTCTATCCCTGTAAGAGCAGCTCTCTCATCATCTGTTTCGTTCACTTCCCATACTTTTCTCGCAAATCTGGCAAATCTATTCAAACCATCCTCGTAAAGTTCATGTGCCCATGCACTCCATACTGCGGAAAGAGATTCACCGTGTGTGAAATCATATTTTGCCGATAATGCATGTCCCAATTTATGGACAGAGAAGTCCTTGCCTCTTCCACATTCCATCAGGTTATTATGTGACAGGCTTGAGGCCCAGAATATTTCCGCCATCGCATCATAATCTGCAGGATTCTCATATACCTTTGGACCATTTTTTATAACTGTACGAAGCAGGCCTTCGGCTAATTCATCCGTCAAATCACACTGTATGCCCGGTATGAAATAACGCTCCATCGTATGCATCATTATATCTGTAACACCAGCAGCTATCTGCCTCTTTGGAAGCGTAGCTCCCATTTCCGGATTCATAATTGCAAAACGACATCTATTAAAATCAGTATTGATTCCCGCTTTCTTTCCTATCGATTCATTTGTCAACACTGCTGAATCGCTCATCTCGCTACCTGCTGCCGGAATAGTAAGTACAGCGCCTACAGGCATCGATTTAACCAGAGGTACTTTCTTCGTCCAGATATCCCACAAATCAGCCTCTGGATTTGCTGTACCGTGTGCTATAGCTTTTGCAGTATCGATGGCACTTCCTCCACCGATAGCAATTATCATATCCGCCTCAAAATCTCTGGCAACCTTTACCCCATCCGCTGCATGCTCTAATGTAGGATTTGGCTTTGCTCCACCATATTCAACATATTCTATTCCTGCTTTATCCAAAGAGTCTTCTACTCTATCTAATAGTCCATTTTTTCGGACACTGCTTTTACCAAATACGAGGACCGCACGTGTACCGTATTTCTTTGCTACTTCTCCAGTTTCCTGTTCCACATCTCTTCCAAATCTTATCTCTGTCGGTGTGTAATAGTTAAAATTATTCATCGGGTCCTCCTTATGATTTATCTCTATATACTGCAGTTCAATATTAGCAGTAGAATACGCCGAATGCAATTTTCCAAACGCGAAAATATTTTCTTTACAAACTAGAAAAATAATGTATTAATATAATTAACTTTTTCCCCTAAAATCTAGATTATAAACATCGGATTCTCAAGGGAGGAATATATAATGGAAGAAAAAAAGATTACTTACAAAGACATCTGGAAGATTCCAAACTGTCGACGACTGATTTTTTCAAACCTAATCAACCGATTAGGAGATTCTATCGACGCTATTGCATTCACATGGCTCGTTTACCAGATTACAGGTAGTGCAGCATGGTCTGCTCTGATATTTGGTTTGAACCAGCTCCCTTCTATCTTCGTTCAACCTCTCGCCGGGCCTCTCGTCGAGGGAAAAAACAAGAAGAAGATCGTCATCTTTACAGATGTACTTCGCGGTCTTATAATCTCTTCATTTGTCATTATGTACTATTTAAATCTGGTCAGCCCTTATATCATGGCCGGTTTCACTTTACTAATCACGACTGTAGAGTCTTTCAACTTACCTGCGTCATCGGCATTCGTCCCTGAACTAATCGACGAAGAACACTTCATGACTGCAACCAGCTTGAATCTCACAGTTTCAAAAATATTTGAGCTCGTAGGAATGGGCGCTGCCGGAATCATCATCGCAGGACTCGGAGTCGGTGCGGCTATGCTGATTGATGCGTCTACATTCCTGATTGGAGCTATTATAATCAGTACGATAGAATATCACGGATGCAAACTAAAGGATGAAAGCATAAAGGAACAGAGCTATCACACCAAATTGAGAGAAGGAATCAAATACCTCTTCAAAAACAGTACTGTGCTGTACTTCTGTTCTCTCTGCGTACTCATAAATTTCATCTTTACTCCGCTTAATTCATTCCTAGCACCTATTACTTCAGAAGTATATGGAATGAACAGTGCCTTTCTAAGTTTCTGTACTATGACATTGTCCGGTGCCACTATTATCTCGTCAATAGTTATGCCAAAGATTATCAATCGTTTTTCTTTCGATACTTTGGCCGGATCACTAGGCATCGTAATGGGATTAGGTTGCTTTATTCTCACACTGGGAGATAACATCCGTGGAAATATACCAGCCTGTTACATACTCGGCGGAAGCTGTTTCGCTATACTCGGATTCTCATCCGGTCTGCTTTCGAGCTGCTTAAATGTAACCTTTGTAAGAGAAGTCGACTCTGACTATCTCGCACGAATCGGCGCAGTATTTAACGCCATAGCTTTAGCTTCCGCACCAGTAGCTACATTTATAGTTAGTATTCTCTCCACAACTCTCGATGTAGGAACTATTACAGGCGGATTCGGATTAGCCGGCGCTGCCATAATGGGTACAGTATGTCTCATTCAGCACATAAAGAATAAAAAGGAAGTAATCGCAAATGAAACATAATCTATCAGAGAACATAAAGAAATATAGAAAACTCAAATCACTCACACAGGAGCAACTAGCAGAAGCCGTCGGCGTAACAGTCGGAACTGTTTCTAAATGGGAAAACGGCAACTGTCTCCCTGATATATCTATGATTACAGAACTCGCTGATATCTATGAGATTTCTATCGATGTTCTCGTCGGATATAGTACTCCGCAAAAAAGTGTTTCTATCTCTTTACAGAGAATCGACGAATACTATAAGCAGCATCAACTCGAAGATGCACTAATGGAATGTAATAAAGCACTGGTAAAGTATCCAAATAATTTCGATTTGTTAGAGAAAGCCGCACGTACACATTACATCTTCGGCCTCGAAAGAAAAGACAAAAATGCTTTCTCTCGCGCAAAAGATTTATATGAACACGCTTTATTAAATCAACCCGAGAATCTAAAGACCACAAAGTTAATTGCTATTCGACACGGACTAGCTATGCTAGAACCGGATGAAGAGAATAAGATAGCTCTCCTTCGAGACATAAACATCAACGCCATCTATGACGCGGAGATTGGAGAAGTCTACCGCAACAGAGGTGACTATGAAAAAGCCTATGATTTTTTTCCGAAGGTTTATATATGGGAATCATCGAATCAACAAATAGTATCGGTCACTGGTTTGACGCTCTTATAAAGAATAATCAGATTCACACATGTCTATCTCTGATAGAATTCTGTATCGATCTAATGCGCAAGGCTTACAGTAACGGAGAATGTGGCATCGGAGCTAAATTCCTGTCACAGCTTGAAGTTATACACTCCGTTCTATTACACCATGAAAAAGACGATAAAAAAGCAGCTGTTTCTATAGATTTAGCTTATAAATATGCCCAGAATTTTGATAAGAATCCTGCATATGATCTCAAAACCGGTGCGACTTTCTGGCTGGGGAAAAATGACGAAGATCTACCTATTGCATTTGATGAGCAAGGTGGAGGAGCCGTCGAAGGTATATCTGGACTACTTAATGATATGAAAGATGAATACAAAGATAACCCCATACTCGATTCTGCTGTAAGTAAATCTCTTAAACAGTATCAGCAATTAAAGAAGACTATCCCTGATTAGGGATAGCTTTCAAACATTTATATATAATACACATAGTTTTCTTTTCTCGGAGCAGCTTTTCTCTCAGCTGCATCAGAATAGCCGAGTGCGCAGTGACCAATACCTTCATAATCTCCTTCGATTCCGAGCTTCTTTAGAATATTTTTTCCAAAATCTGATTCGAACTCTTCCTTGGCTCTATGAATCCAGATACTTCCTACGTCCAAGCTCTCAGCTGCATTCATCAGATTTCCCAGAACCAGTGAGCCATCATATACATATGTAGGAACGCTCTTATCAGCCAGAACTATCAGGATAACCGGAGCGCCATAGAATGGATCAAATCCTTCTTTCCAGCCGCCTATCTTTCTATTCTCTTCGGCGATTTCATCTCTCAGCTTAGGATCTGTTACAGCGATTATAATCGGGCTCTGCTTTCCCATTCCTGTAGCAGCATATGTTCCAGCCTCGAGTATAGTCTTTAATTCCTCGTCACTAACCATATCCGGCTTGAACTTTCTACAGCTTCTTCTATTCTCTAATACCTTTATTACCTCATTCATACAGTTTTCTCCTCCTTTGTCGAAACGCAATTTAGATTTTGCACAATGTAATTGTATCATCACTTCAAATAATTACAAGATAATTAATTTAAAAAAAATCAAATTTTATTAGCACTCTCTATTGACGAGTGCTAATAAAGGTGTTATAACATAATTGAACAGAGGAACAGAGATGATTCCCAAACATATCAGGAATTTAATCCATCATTCCCCTTGCTCAGTACATAAACCTATTGAGTAATAAGGAGGTAATTATTATGTTAAGACCTAGTATTTTTGGAGAAAATTTATTTGATGATTGGTTCTCATTTCCAGAACTCAGAAAATTCGATCAGGCAGAACGCAAACTGTACGGACGACACAGTGACCAGATTATGAAGACCGATGTGCACGAACAGACAGATCACTATGATGTAGATATTGATCTACCAGGATTTGATAAGAGCGAAATCAATCTGGAACTGGATAACGGTTACCTAGTCGTAGGTGCTTCAAAGAATATCGAGAACTCCAGCGACGATAACAAAGGTAAACTATTAATGCAGGAAAGATATTCCGGATCTATGCAGAGAAGCTTCTATATCGGAGATGCTGTTACAGAAGAAGATATTAAGGCATCGTTCAAAGACGGCGTCTTAAGCCTCAACATTCCAAAGAAGACAGAAAAACCTATCCCAGAGAAGAAACAGATTTACATCGAAGGATAAGTTCACTAAACAAAGTTTTATTTTTTCATATTCCCCCTCAAAAAAACAACAGGTTAACCAAACATCTATCGCTTGGTTAACCTGTTTTTTTATACACTACACTTTTTTCGTGTCTTTATTATTTATCCAGATTCTTTAAAGTCGGGAATACTTTATAGTACCTCTTCATATCTCAGTATTTCGCTTTATATCAAAGGGTTCGAGGAATCGCTTACTCTTCACATCACACCACACCAATTCACGCAAAATTATTATTTTGTTGTACCCTGCGTTGTACCTCATAGTAATTTGTTGTAGTGGCTAAATCATTCGAAAAATGAACTTTCTTTCCAAGTAAATTACATATTAGAAAAAATCCATCTTACTAGCTAATTCTTCTAATGATTCCTGCTTCTTATTAAAGTTTACCTCGGTGTAAATATCCAATGTTGTCTCTACGTTTTTATGCCCCATGATTTCTTGAATGACTTTGATATTCATGTCGCTCTCACAAAGACGCGAACAGAATGTGTGCCTGAGTGAGTGACAAGAAAAATGTGGAATGATAACCGGCTCTCTGCTTTGTCTCTTGGCATCAATAATCTCTTTCGCATTATACGCTTCATAGATTCTTTTAATTGCCAGATTAACGCAATGAGGATTATGCAAGGTTCCTAATTTGTTTGAAAACACAAACCCCGTATATCCTTCTAGCTCATATGCACAAAAGCCATCTCGCTTTTGCCTGTCATACTCATTTTTCAAAGCATTATATACCGTGTCCATCATCGGAATATGTCGAACACCTGCTTCCGTCTTTGGCTTTGAAATTCCAAAGCCGGCTTTTCCATTTCGCGTATAGTAAGTAGCCGAATGATTAACGCTAATGCTTCTCTTATTGAAATCAATGTCTTTCCATGTAAGGCCCGTACATTCTCCGATTCTCATTCCGGTTCCGAGAAGAGTAGCAAACAACGGATACCAATGATAATACTCCGGGAAAGACTTTACAGCATCTATAAACGCCTTCTGTTGTTCCACAGTCAAAGCATGCCTGATGCCCTTGTTCTTCCCGCTATTTCGCTTGATCTCAGCCATCACACCATCTGTCGGATTCTTTCTTATAACATCATCTCTAACAGCCATATCAAATAATGGATGCAATACCGTATGGACCGAATCCAATGTGTTGATAGCAATTCCCTTATCATTCAACAAATGATAATAAAACAGCTTTACATCCGTATACTTTACGTCAGCTAAAAACTTGTTACCAAAATCATTCCGAACAAATCTGTCAAACATATAAATGTAGTTAGATCTGGTGGTTGCTCGTAGATTATACTTGGTAGACATATATCTATCAAACGCCATATTGATTGTAGCATGGCCACCCACATAATAATCTAAGCCATCTAACTGTGCCTTTACCAGCTTCTCTTCTTTTTCCCTTAAAGTGAAAAGATCCTTTGAATATACATAACAACGTTTTCCGTAGGGATCCACATAAGTATATATGTACATCCCGTCCAGTTTTCTTTGGCTCTCTCCCTTCTGAAGGACTCTGCCTTTATTATCCTTCCTTTGCTTTACTTTTGCTTTTGCCATAACAATCTCTCCTTTCGTTGAAAGGAAAGAAGTTCACCAACGATATGGGATGCTATTAGTATATAGCATCCCATAAACATTCTCAATGATTCCCCACAAATCAATGATACAAACCTGCAAGTTCCGGCGTGAACTTCTTTGCCATTCCTTCATAATCTCCGGGGATTCTAAACTGTTCCAAATAAGCTTCAAATATATCCGTATTCACAAGAACCTTATTTCCCATTTTGTAGGTTGCACCCGCAATCTTTGCATGCTCCTGTACACGTGTAAGCCCCATGCTATATAATTCAGCTGCTTCTTTATATGTCACAAATCTCTTGCGAATCTTTGGATCTGCAAGATTCTGCTTTTTTTGATCACTCATGTCTGAATCCCCCTTTTCCAAATATTACTCCTAAGTTTTTAAAGTTTTCGTCCGCTTTTACCCTTCGCTTACTACTTCCACCCACATAGATAGGCGTACACATAGCAAGAATACGATCATTAATACGCTTTAAAGTCAAATCCTCTACGCCTTTTAATTCATCTACTGTCTTATTCGTAGTAACAATGAGTGGCTTTCCGGATTCCCATCTGCGATTTACAACATTAAATACATTCTGCATCGCAAACTCACTTGTGCGCTCTGCTCCCAAATCATCGAGAATCAACAAATCATAAGAAGACAAGGAACGAACATATTCATCTGCATCAAAAGCTGAAATATTGCTAATTTCCGTAAAATCCTTCATCAGAACTCTAAATCCCTGGTCAAGTAATGCATTTGCCACTGCTGCCGCAATATAGGTCTTTCCTGTACCGACTTCGCCCCAAAGTATTAAGCCAATCTTCTTTTTCCTCACATCTTCCCAATGCTCTACATATGCCCTTGCCTTCTCCATAACCGGAACGCTTCCATCATCATTAGCAAACGTCCAACCATACATTTCTTTCTCATGAAAACAAATCATACGATTACGAGAGACCATTTCCTCAAATTCCCGCATGGCTCGTTCAGCCTGCTCCTTTTCATAAGCCTCACGCTCGCATTGGCACATCAAATGTACCTTCCAAAGCTTGCCCTTCTCCAAAGGATGTGGGAGGACTTTTTCACGAGGCGTATGACACTTAGCGCAATAAAGCAAACCATCTTCGCCAATATAAGTTTCATTTTGCAAATTCTTATTATTCATCAAAAGCTCTCCCCCTCTCTAACAACATATTCTTTATGATATGTTTCTTTATTTACTTTTTTATATTTACTAGGGGCCGGTTTTCTGACCTCGGCTGGGCTTGAATTCTGACCTCTGTAAGTATTGTTTTCCGGCTTAAGTAGGTCAGATTTCTGTCCCATGTAGTCAGAAAACTGACCACTTTCATATATCCAAGGAACTTTAATATAAATATTTGTCATAGTAAGCCCCATCCGTCTTCTCTCAATCAGACCTGCTGACTCTAATTCCTTCAAGGATGCCTTCACTGTGGATTTTCCTTTACCCAAATCCTTTGCTAACTGCGGAGCCGTATATCGAACATATACGCGCCCATTCTGGTCATACCATCCATTTTTCTGGGATAAGATGCCACGGCCAAGCAGACAACCATATACAAGCAATGTGGTACTGCTGAGCTTTGAATCCAGCAAAGAAAGCGGTATCGGTATGAAATTATTTAATTTATCATCTTTACACAAATATCGATTTTCCATTTACGATGACTCCTTTCCTGTAGGCTCATTTTCAGGCTTATGGTCCAATGGACCATAAGTTGATTCATAGGCCTTTCTGATACGCTCAACTTCTGTATAAAGCTCCTGCAACTGCTTCTGTGGAACAAGTTGATAACGCGTGTAATACCTGCCATTCTTCGAAGCAATAAACCATCTTCTATCTAACATCTCTCTGGCAAACTCCCTCCGGATATCGTTAATCAGGAAATGTCGTATCGCCCATTCATATCGATTACCAATGAAACGTCGATACATGCAGACAATAAACATAATGACTTTGCCAAGAGGTCCATACTTCTTCGATTTGTAATCCTCATAATGTTTTTTCATCTCCGTAATTTCTTCTTCACGGATCGTCGCGAATTTCTTATAATGCTCTTTCAAGACGACATCCTTCGCATCCGTCGAATTAAAATTTCTTCGAAGGTACTCATACACATCGCATTCATATTCATAGCGATTTGGAGTAAATGCTTCCTGAACCTCTACCTTTGGTGGGTTTAAAAGGCAATTCATGTAATAAATCTGCTGGTAACAATTCTTTAATTCGCAGTCTTTGATTTTGTCCTGTAAAGCCTCATTCCTCGATTTCCATTCTTCGACATCAACCTGACGATTCCTCTTTTCTTTCGATAATTCCTCTTCAAGTTCCCTAAGCTCTTGCGACAAATCAGCATTTTCCTCAACGCCTTCATAATATGCATCAAAGACTTCCTTAAGCTCATTCGCCCGGTCATCATACTCCGTGAAATGCATTCGCTCATCCATAGTCCAAAAGAGGTTATTCCACTTCTGTGGATCCACACTTACAGCCTTACCATCCTGTGAAATCTTAATAATGGTATCTCTCGCAGTTTTAAACCCACTGATATTTGCTCTCGCTGTGGATTCCGGTTTGTCACACTCTTTCATCAAGTATTTCTTAATGTCGTCAAAGGAACGCTCTTCTCGTCCCAAATACCGGTAAATATCCCAATAGGTACCGATATGCTTTAATGTTTCTTCTACACTCATTGTTATCCTTTCCCCAATCACCCTTGCTGCAGTCAAACGAATTGGTATCATTTGTTTATAGTTTTGTGAGGCACGTCTGCCTCTGGTCAGAAAAAAAGCTTTTTTCCTCTCACAATGCATTTAGGTTCAA